>VFQN01008446.1_pt1 | contig 10428 bp, 10 predicted proteins | sample 3512371 | NCBI WGS metagenome assembly VFQN01 (sample SAMN10412370, study PRJNA504923) | tailings metagenome | isolation source: Replicate 2 from Balatoc abandoned mine | place: Philippines: Itogon, Benguet | collected 2017-08-28 | reverse complement strand
TATACCAATCTACCCGTAGTTCCGTTGTGGGTGATTATTATTTTCAACGTATTGATGATGATGGGAATCATGAGCCGGATGGTACCTGCCACCACGCTCACCAGCGCCATACCAAAGATGCAAGACCGTGGAGCGTTTATGAGCATCAACTCCTCGCTGCAACAAATTGCGGGTGGAATCGCCTCGTTTGTGGCGGGTCTGATTGTGGTCCAAAAAGACAATTTCAGTCCACTGCAAAACTACGATGTGTTAGGAATTGTAGTATCAGTCGTTTCTCTTTCTTGCATTTATATGGTTTATCGAGTAAACAAATTGGCCAAGAAGAACGCAGCCTCAGCACCCAAAGAGCAACCCGTCTAAGGCGATTTTCAAGTCAAACAATGTACTATTACATTTTTTGACGTCGAAGGTTTGATTTTTAATGACAAAAGGGAAATAATTTTGTAGAATTGCGGTTACCAATTTGGTCAACATTTTTTAAACAACCCAATAATCACTATTCTCATCAAAACCATGGCAGCAATCAAAAGAATTTCTAATGCCGTTTGGAAAGGTACTGGACTGGAAGGCAGCGGAACCCTTAGCTCAACAAGTGGCGTTCTGAACGAAACTCCTTACTCATTTGCGGCCCGCTTTGTAAGCGAAGACGGCAAGGCAGGCACCAACCCCGAAGAACTCATCGGTGCTGCCCACGCGGGTTGCTTTTCAATGGCCCTCAGCTTTCAATTGACGGGTGCGGGCTTCCCTCCTACTCAATTGGCCACCAAAGCCACCGTTGAAATGGAAAAAGGCGATGCTGGTTTTCGGGTATCGGCCATCAAACTTGCCGTAGAAGGAACCGTTCCGGGCATATCAGAAGAAAAATTCCTTGAATTGGCAGGTGTTGCCAAAGCCAACTGTCCTATTTCGCAGGCGTTAGCGGCGGTGCCCATCAGCTTGGACGCTAAGTTGGTGTAATTTCAAAGTATTGAATCCACAAAAAGGGTGGTCTCAGAATTTTGAGGCTACCCTTTTTTATCAAAATAAGGGGATTTCAAACGTTTTTTATTGTTTTGGCATTATAGAAAACGAGGTTGTGAGCAACCAACGTTATCGCTCGGGCAACAGTTTCCCCGGATTCATCAGATTTTGGGGATCGATGGCGTGCTTGATGGCCCGCATTATATCCAGTGAGTCGCCGTGTTCAAGGGCCATGTATTGTAATTTTCCCACGCCGATTCCATGCTCTCCCGTGCAGGTACCACCCATCGCCAACGCCCGCCGTACCAAGCGCTCATTCAAGGCTTTGGCCCGCTCAAACTCCTCTTTATCTTCGGAATTTATAAGAATCGTGAGGTGAAAATTACCATCGCCCACGTGCCCAAGAATGGGTGCCATAATGCCCGTTTTTTCAATATCCTGCTGCGTATCTACGATGCACTTTGCGAGTTGAGAAATAGGCACACAAACGTCTGTCGACATCAGTTTTGCGCCTGGCCGCAGCGCCATGGCAGAGGGTGCCGCGTCGGTTCGGGCGCGCCACAATCGCTTGCGACGGGCTTCGTCTTTTTCCCACACAAAGTCCGCCGCCCCAAAAGAATGGGCGTATTCTTCCACTTTTAGGATTTGACCTTCTACTTCCGCCACCGCGCCGTGAAACTCCAGAAACAGTGTCGGCACTTCCTCATAATCAAGCGATGAATACCGATTAATGGCACGCATCATGGCGGCATCCAGAAGTTCAATTTTGGCAATGGGCACACCTTTCTGGATCGTTTTGATGGCAGTGGCTACCGCCGCTTCGACCGTCGGGAATGCACAAACCGCCGCGTAGATGGTTTCGGGCTCACTGTGCAGTTTTAATGTAAGCTCCGTAATGACGCCCAACGTGCCTTCGGCCCCGACCAAAAGGCGCGTCAAATCATACCCAGCCGACGATTTTTTTGCTTTACTACCCGTTTTAATGATTTTACCATCGGGAAGCACGGCCGTTAGCGCCAATACGTTATCTTTCCTGGTTCCGTAGCGAACGGCATTGGTGCCCGACGCCCGCGTGCTTGCCATTCCGCCCAAGGTCGCGTTTACCCCTGGCCCAATGGGAAAAAAGAAACCCGTGCTTTCGAGCAACTCGTCCAGTTGATTGCGCGTTACACCCGCCTGGACGAGTACGTACATATCATCTTTATTGACTTCAAGCACTTGGTTCATTTCCCGAAGGTCGATGCAAATACCGCCTCTTAACGCCAATACGTGGCCCTCAATGGAAGTTCCTGCCCCAAACGGAACAATCGGAACGCCATACTTAGCACAGATAGACACAATACCTGATACTTCTTCGGTGGTGTTTGGAAACACCACGACATCTGGCGGCATACATTCATGGTAGCTGTATCCCGCGCCATGCGCTTCTCGAACGTCGGCATTGACGCTGAGTCGCGCGCCCAGAAGCGCGGTGAGTTCTTGAAAAAAAGGAGGGTTATTCACGTAAAAAAACTTAAAAAGAATTATTTATCAAACTGAAGCTTTGCCAGTAAATCATTGGTAACGCCTTCAGTGTACATGCCATAACCACTCACCAAAAGTCCTTTGATTTGATGATTTTCGGATGAGATGGCGTACAAAACCGCCTCATCGGCGGGGTCGGTTGGGCCTTCAAATCGAAAAAACTCATCAATTTTAAACTCATCGGCAAACACTTTGAATTGTCCTTCACGACATTCCAGACAATCTTCTCTCAGGTTAAAATCTTCTACATAGCCTTCTTGACGAAGGGCCTCCATGGTCTCAGAAAGTGTGTCGTAAGCTTGCATGTTGAGTATGTTTAAAGGTGCGTTAAATCTTGGTATTCAGGATGTTCTTGAATGTATTTTTTAAAAAAAGGACAATAGATTTTTACAGGCCATTGTTCTTTTCTGATGGTATCAAGGACAAACACGGCCAATTGAGCGGCTAATCCCCTGCCACGCAATGCGTGCGGCACGAAAGTATGAAGGATATAAATCGTTCCTTCTTTCCATTGATATTCCACAAAGACCATTTCTCCGTCAACTTCTGCCTCAAAACGATGACGTTCAACGTTATTTATGATATTCATGCGGTACTTTTTAGGCTTTCACTAATTCTACGACCGTAATTTCGGGTAGAATCCCCACCCGCCCAGGATAACCAATGTAACCAAACCCGCGATTTACGTACAAATGTTGGTCGCCTTCAGTATACAACCCGCCCCATTGCTTATAACGATATTGCACTGGACTCCACTGAAAACCACCGATTTCGACGCCAAACTGCATCCCATGGGTGTGCCCCGCAAAGGCCACATCAATGTCTTTATAAGTCGGTGTTACTTGTCCGTTCCAATGGCTTGGGTCATGTGAAAGTAATAATTTTACTGGAAAATCTTGGGTATTTTCGTAGGCATTTTTAAGGTTACCATATTTGGCAAAACCTCCCATGCCCCAGTTTTGAATCCCCAAAAGGCCGATTTGCTCATTGCCAACTTTGATGGCGCGGTGCTCGTCCAACAGTAAATCCCAGCCCATCAGGCGGTGGGCTTCCTTCAAGTCCTGAAGGTTTCGGTGCTTGGCTTCTGCGCTTGTCCATTGGTAATAATCACCGTAATCGTGGTTTCCTAAGACCGAGAATGTCCCCAAGGGTGCTTTGATTTTTTTGAAAATATCAATGTAATCCTTTACTTCATCGGCGGTATTGTTGACCAAATCGCCAGTAAAAAAAAACAAATCGGGTTTCTCGGCCATGAGCATTTCAACACCTCCTTTTACGGCTGTTTTATTGAAAAAACTGCCCGAGTGAATATCCGAAAGCTGACCGATTTTGATACCGTCAAACGCCTTGGGAAGGTTTTTGACGGGAATGCGTACCCGACGAATGCGGTAATCATGCGCTCCCGAAATAATGCCGTAGGTAAACCCTGCCATTGTTGTGCCCGCCACGGCCAAGGCCGTTTTCATCAAAAATTCCGAACGGGGAATCGCATCGGCTTGGGGTGCCGAGGTGGGCGATTGGACGCTGGACGAACCGTTGGTAAAGAAGCCTGTCACCCATTTCCCAAACCGAATGACATCGTCAATCAAAAGAATAAACAGGGCGAAGAATTTGGCGAAATAGGGAATCAATAAAGCGGTCCAGATGAATTGGCGGGTCATGCGACTGAGGGAATCTGGCGGAACCAGAAATTGGGTCACAATCCAAACCACTAAACTAACGGCGGGAATAGCCCAATAAATGCCGTGAATGAGACGGCGCGTGTCAGCAGGACTGTCGCGGGTGAGGGTGCGGACGGCTTGGAAAACGTAATAATCCAACAAAAAGAAAATGCCAATGGTGATAAGGATGGCTGGGAGTCGATTCATATATCTGTGAGAATGGGTTTCAGTCTGTAACAAAATACCGACCTAAAAAGTGTATAATGGAAGTAGATTTGTGGGAAACGGCCATTTTTTAGGATGAAGTCACTATTTTTGGCCATCATCTATTTTTTACCTCTTTATGATTGATATTCAATTGTTAGATACAACGTTATCCACCCAAACTTGTTTTGACTATGTTTTGTCCGACGAAGCAGGCGGAATTGTAACGTTTGTGGGTACGGTACGCAATCACACCAAAGGCAAGCGCGTATTACGGTTAGAATTTGAGGCTTATGCCCCGATGGCGGTCAAAGAGATGCAAAAAATTGCGGAAGAAGCCGTTCGGCGTTGGCCAGTGTTAAAGATTTCCATTCACCACCGCGTGGGAGTATTAGCCATCGGCGAAATCCCCGTGGTTATTGCCGTTGCCTGCGCCCACCGAAACGCCGCTTTTGAAGCCTGTCAGTTTGCAATAGATACCCTCAAAGAGACCGTTCCCATCTGGAAAAAAGAGTTTTTTGAGGATGGAGAAGTATGGGTTGCGGCGCATCCTTGAAATTGAAACGGTTAGAACAGAAAAATGAAAAACCGTAAAACAGAAAAATGAAAAATTACAAAATGACAGAGTGATAAAAAACTGCAAAGTGATAAACCGCAAAACTTTAAATGTAATCCCACACCTATGAGCACCAAAGATGTAATGATATGGCGGTCAAATCGCGCAGGCACCCATTATGTGGCCGACACCGTTGTGGTAGAAGAGCCTGTGGAAATTCGCATCCGATTTCAGGATTCCAATGATAAATGGGTCGAACGCCCGCTGTCGATTACCATGCGCACCCCGGGCGATGACCAAGCTTTGGCGGTGGGTTTTATGTTTACGGAAGGGATGTTATTAGAAAATCAGTTGGACAAAGTAACGATTGGACTCGAAAATACCGTCACCGTTCACTTTAAACCCGAAGTGCGGCCTGAGTTGGAAAAACTCCAACGCAATTTTTACTCGACCTCTAGCTGCGGGGTTTGCGGAAAATCATCGCTGGATTCCTTGGGCTACACTTACGAAAATCTGTACTTTGCGGAGAATCTTCCGCCTTTATCAACCGAATTGATTGGGTCGTTGCCCCAAAAACTAAACGAATATCAATCACTTTTTGACGAAACAGGCGGCATCCATGCCGCAGGGCTATTTGATTGGGAAGGCAATCTTATACTTTCGGCCGAAGACGTGGGGCGACACAATGCCGTGGATAAAATTGCGGGGAAGGCCCTGATAAATAAATCACTCCCTTTCAATCAGCACATTTTAGTACTGAGCGGGCGCGCTTGTTTTGAACTTTTACATAAGGCATTGGCTCTAAATATTCCTGTGGTGGTAGCGGTGGGTGCTCCTTCAAGCTTGGCCATCGAAACCGCCGAGCGTTTTGGTCAAACCCTCATCGGCTTTGCACGAGATGGGCGTTTTAATGTGTATTCGGGGCCTGATCGTCTAGCATTACAGAATGAAACCAGGGCTTTTATTTAAGTTTATTATACTTTTTCGTTCTCAATTGTCAAGACAATTACGACTTCTGTAAACTCCCCTTCTTTAGAAGTGATGTTTATTTTCCCTTTGTGAATTTCAATAATGTCTTTACTCATAAACAATCCTAAACCTGTCCCGGCAGAGGTTGGTTTTGTGGTAAAAAAGGGATTAAAAAGTCTCTCCAAATCCCTTGGTGGAATCCCTTTACCATTATCCCTTATTTTTAAAAAAAGGTCATTTTCATTCAGCTTAGTTGATATTTTAATTTCTGGCACAAAGTACTTTACAGTTTTATATTTTTCATCAAGTATATAAAGTGAATTGTCAATTATATTTGAAATGGCTTGAGAGAATTCTAAAGGTAAAACTTCTGCAATAATTTCTTGATTTTCCAAATCAAAAATTAATTCAGCTTTAAATTGCTGATTCGCATTTTTGAATTTTTGGCAAACATCATTTACACATTTCACAACTGTTTCGTTCAAATTTACCTTTACGTAGTCACTTGATTTTTCTTTGAGTAAACTCTGCATATCTTTTACAATCCTAGCAGTACTTTTGCCATGATCATTAATTTTTACCATACTATTTTCAATTAAATTTAACAAATCAATAGACTCAGCTTTTGTTTCTTGTTCAACACCAGTTATTTCTTTTTCTAAAATCTCTTTAAGTTCGTGACTTAGCGAAATTGAAGATTCGGAAAAATTATTTATATAATTAAGAGGATTTAATATTCGATCGACAATACCTTTGGTCAATTGTCCCACCGAAGCAAACTTTTCCTGTCGTATCAATTCTTCTTGGGTAAGGTAAAGATTATGAAGGGCCACCTCTAATTCATTTTTTTGCGTATTAATCAGGTTATTTTTTTCATTCAGCAATTGATTTGCTTTGTTTATACGTAAATAAAATATAACCATTGCCGAAAGCAGAAGAGCCGCCGAGATAGAAATTATGACAAAAATATTACGTTGGTTTTTCTGCTTCACTACTTCCCCTGCTTGTTTAATTATTTCAATATTTTTTTGTTCTACCTGATAATCAGCCTCCAATTGAGTAAGTTGATTTTTAGAATCGACCGTAAAAAGGCTATCCTTAATCGCGTAATATTTATTTAAATAATCTATTTGAGGTTCAAAATCTTTCATTTTACCGTACATAACTGACAGGTTATGATAATTTTCCATCACAATATATGGGATGCCTGCTTCTGCCGAGATAGAAATACTTTTATCAAAAGATGCTTTAGCCAATGAATAACTACCGTTTTGTACATAAGTGGATGCAATGTTATTGTATAGAGAAGCCAGCGTTATTGGATTTGGATTATTTTTTTCAAAATAATTTTTGACGCGATAAAAACAATCAAGAGCTTCCTTTGTCTTATTTTGATGTTTATAGTTGAGTCCGATATTAGAAAGAATTGAAGTAGCTCTATCTTCATCTTTTAAACTTAGGGCAATTTTATACGCTTTTTGATGATACTCCAATGCTTTACCATATTGCCCCATTCTATCATTTAATATACCTCTTGAATCTAACAAATCAGCCAATTGTTCAGAATCTTTAAGTTTTTCTACCAGCTCTTGTGCTTTATCCTGATATTCATTTACTCTTTTAAAATCATTGAGTTGACCATACACATTTGCTATTTGCATAAAAGTATTTGCAAGTTCTGAAACACTTTTTTGGTCTTCATACATCCTTGCGGCTTTTAATAAATATTCTAAAGACTTGTTATAATCTCCTTTTATCAAATAACAATAGCCAATCGTATAATTGTAATCCGAAACCAAATATTTTTTATTGAGTGTTTCTGACAGCACTAAGGCATTTTTAAAATATTCAATTGCTTTTCCAGCATTATTATCCATATAATAATACCCTATTTCTGCATACATCGCAATCTTATTTGTATCTACTTTTTCAATGCTAAGCTGTTTTAGAAGACTATCCACTTGATTTCTTTGTGCAACTCCTACGTTCAACATAAGCGTTAAGAATAAGCTCAGTAATAATCTCTTCATTATCAGCGTTTTTTATAACAGGGCAATCTTACAAAGAAAATCTGTTATCTCTGTAGTATTTACAATAAATAACCCAAATTATTACATTTTAGCAATATTTCTTTCCACTTATTTTAAATTCAGTACCTTATCTTATAGGCAATGAGTAGAAACGATTTATGCCTATACACGTCCGTTTCACCCCCGTCTGATTTCTGCTTCACCCCCGTTTCCCTACGTTTCGCCCCCGTTTGGGTTTTTCGACCGACTTGTTTGTGTGAATTTTGAAATGAAAACAACCACAAACAAGTCATGAAAACAACTATTCATTCTCTTTTGATGGCCCTCAGCCTATTAACAGCCCTTTTTCTTCCTTACACTTCGCCCGCACAGTCATCTGCTACGCAAACCGTACGCGGCAAGATTACCGATGCTGCCTCAAAAGCGCCCGTTGTGGGTGCTACGGTGGTGGTAGTGGGAAGCACTCCCCTCAACGGCACAACCACCGATACCGACGGCAATTTTCGTTTGTCGGGCGTATCGACTGGCCGCATCGCGTTGAAAATCACCTTCATCGGATACGATGACATCTTTGCCAAAGACATCATCGTGAACGCGGGCAAAGAAGTCGTTTTGGATTTCCCCATGACGGAGAGTTTTACGAAACTCAACGAAGTAACCGTAAGCTATAAACGCAGCGAAGACAACAAAGTCGCCAACAACGAAATGGCCACCGTGAGTGCGCGTCCGTTTAGTCCCGCCGAAACCCTCAAATATGCAGGTAGCCTCGGGGATCCCTCGCGTATGGCGGCCAATTTTGCGGGTGTAAGTGCTGCCAACGACGCCCGCAACGACATTGTGGTGCGCGGCAATTCCCCCGCGTCGCTGCTCTGGCGGCTCGATGGCGTCAATATTCCCAACCCCAATCACTTCGGTTCGTTGGGGACTTCAGGCGGGCCAGTTTCCATGTTGAATACCAATTTGTTAGCAAAATCTGATTTTCTAACGGGGGCATTTCCCGCCGAATACGCAAACGCGCTCGGCTCAGTCTTTGATCTACGACTACGTAAAGGCAACGACGAAAAACATGAATTTCTTACCCAAATCGGCTTCAACGGCGTGGAGGTCGGCGCAGAAGGCCCTTACAGCAAGAAATCAAAGGCATCGTATTTGGTCAATTATCGTTACTCGCTTTTTGGGTTAATGTCCAACATTGGGTTTGAGATAGCAGGAACCCCTTATTATCAAGACTTTACGTTCAAAACCGATATTCCAGTTGGTAAGAAAGGAAACCTAAGTTTTTGGACCATCGGCGGCAAAAGCAACGTCACGTTTCTGGGCAAAGATGTAGATACTGAAAAAGGCGATGCCTACGGCGACGAAAACAACAACACCCGCGTCAATTTTGAATCAGGCGTAGCGGCGCTGTCGTACGAGCACCGTTTTTCGGACAAAACCTACGGCAAAATCACGCTTTCAGGTTCGCGCTCCACCCAGAATTTCAAGGGAGATACCGTGCTTTATAAAACGGGTGTCAAAGAAGTTTTGCAAGAAATTCAAAACGAAGAAGCGCTGTTTACCAACGAAAAGCTCTCCGTTAATGCCTCTGTAAACCATAAAATCAACGCCAAAAATAAACTATCGGGTGGCATCATTGTCGATTTGAATCGCTTTGATTTGCTCAACCGGGCACTTTATCCAGCGGTAATTTCGCGAAGAAATACCAAAGGTGAAACTATGCTCTCTCAGGCCTATATCCAGTGGAAACACCGTTTCAGCCAAAATCTAACCTTAAATGCGGGTTTGACGGGTTTGCATTATGAACTCAACAACAAAAGCGCCGTGGAGCCGCGTCTGGGTTTGAGTTATGTTCTGAACGAGCGCAGCACGCTGAATTTAGCCTACGGCCTACACAGCAACCTCCAGCCACTCCTGCTGTATTTCTATCAATCTCCCAACCCAAATGGGGGTTATAGCCTATCCAACAAGGACTTAGGTTTTACGCGGAGCCATCATATTGTATTGGGATACGAACGAAATCTCTCCGAAAACATTCGTTTAAAAGTAGAGACCTATTATCAATCACTGTTTGATGTGCCAGTGCAAAGTACACCAGGCTTTTATTCGGTATTGATAGAAGGGGCTGATTTTGCGCCCATTGACCAAGGCAATTTGGTCAACAAAGGCACTGGTCGTAACTACGGCGTAGAAATCACCCTCGAAAAATATTTTTCCAACAATTATTATTTCTTGCTGACGGGGTCGGTGTTTGATTCAAAATACAAAGGCAGCGACGGTATTGAGCGCAATACCCCATTCAACGGCCATTACGTGCTGAATGCGCTGGCAGGAAAGGAAATTCCGTTGGGTCAAAACAGCTCGTTAAGCATCAATTGGAAACTAACCACCGCCGGAGGACGCTACGTGCGCCCCATCAACCTAAGCGCTTCGGCCGACGCCCAAACGACGATTTATGATGATGAACGGGCGTTTTTACAACAGCAAAACGGCTACTTCCGTACTGACCTTAAAATTGGCTACAAAC
>VFQN01008443.1_pt1 | contig 10432 bp, 17 predicted proteins | sample 3512371 | NCBI WGS metagenome assembly VFQN01 (sample SAMN10412370, study PRJNA504923) | tailings metagenome | isolation source: Replicate 2 from Balatoc abandoned mine | place: Philippines: Itogon, Benguet | collected 2017-08-28 | reverse complement strand
ATTCCTGCATGTACGGGAATAGGAATACATATAGCCCATTCCTATCCATATACTCGACAAACTCCAAGCTCCAAGCTCCGACAGTCTCGAGTTGGATCAGAATTCTATCACGCCGCATGCGATGTGCTGGCTCGCTTTCATTTCAAGGGCGCACTCGCTCTCGAAGAACCGACTTTCTCTCATTCGGTCGCATGGGTCCCAGGCCGGCAGGCCCAAACGCATAAAAAGACAGGAGCATTGGTCATAGTGGAGCTGCCCTTGCTTGCAAAGTGCACGTAGCAGTTGTAATATCATTGTTAGGAATGTCGGATCAGCGTGATCAAGAGATAAGCGGGGCTACGGTCCTACTGACGGGTGTGACAGGGTTTGTCGGGAGCGAGCTCGCGCGACAACTGCTCCAAAGCGGGGCGCACCTCCGCTGCCCAATTCGCTCATCACCGGACTCGGATCGCATCAAAGCTCTGAGCCAAGCATTCAGCGGGTTGCCAGGCAGCATATCCTTCGTGGTGCGTTTGCGCGACGATTCTTCTTCCTTGGTGCCCCGATCGTCACCATAGCAGCCCTTTGACACCAATGTCTCCTCTATGCTCAGAAATGTGACTTGAGGTCAGAGGAGCAGCTAGCGAAAGCGGCAGAGGGTGCTGCTTACGTGTTCCTTGTGGCATCGCCCTTCGTCATCACGGCTGAGGACCCCCAACGCGACATTGTCGACCCTGCGGTTGAGGGAACCGCTGCCGTGCTGAGGGCTGTTGCACAGCATAAGGACAGTGTCAAGCGCGTGGTCGTCACCTCGTCCGTGTGCGGTGAGGGCGGGGGCCGGGGCGCGGAGGCAACGTTTGTGGGGAGGGTGCAGCGCCTGCTGTGCCAGTGGTGTGATACAGACCCCTGACGCTTACCTGAGCATGTACAACAGCTCATAGTTCTTACAGCCTTTAGTATCTAACACATTGTACTGTTGTACGCTGAACAGGAGCAGGCTTGCCTTGGGCCATCTGGGTCAGCAGGACTCGGCCGCGCACTGCGCCTCATCCCTACGGTACCTCGACGCCTTACACCTCCCCACCCCCCTCCCCTTCCCGCCCTCCCCCCAGCCATCCACGACTGCCACGCCACGCAGCCACGTGCCAACGGCTCCAACGGAAAGTACGACGAGGCAGACTGGAACACCATATCAACGGTCGACAAGGAGCCGTACTGGGTCAGCAAGGTGGGGACGGGGTGAGCGTGAAGCGGCGTCGCCGGGTACGCATGCAGCGTAAGGGAAAAACGCTGTACGGCGTCAGGGTGTCGCGAGGGGTCGCGGGGCGAGGCCGGGCCTGGCTCCTGGCGCTGTTCCTGCCCAGCTCAGTGCCGCCTTCATACCACCTAAAACACAGCACCCGCAGCTGCCCCCCCACCCACCCTTGCTGCTGCTGCTACGCTTCGCGAGCGCCCCTCACCCCCAGCCACCGACACATGCCAGCGTGAAACAGGCCCCCTCACCCAGTATTATTTCTGCTGCCGTGTTTCCTCATCCCATGGAGGTCCGCTCATGTGCGGCCACACATTCTCCGCCCAGTCTTTGCCAGTGCGCTACCCACTGTGCACCCACTCACCACCTTGCCTCTGTCCACCCTCTTCCCCACACCCCCCAGGTGGAGGCGGAGCGTGTCGCCTGGCGGCTGTCCGAGCAGCTGGGCCTGCCCCTAACCACCGTGCTGCCCAACTTCGTGATGGGCCCGGTGGCGGCCAAGGAGGCAGCAGCGGGGATCAGCGTGGGGTTCTTCAAGGTGCGGCTGGGCGAGGGCACACGTGTTGCGATTGCACATGTTGAGGGTGCGCAAAAAGACGAAAAGAGGTGCTTGGGACGGTGGCAGCCAGGAAGGAAATATGGATAGTGCGCTTACGTAAGTTGCGCTTCTCCTGGTGCGTTGCGCGTGTACACGTGTCCCGATGACGGCGATGGCCTCTGGCAAACCCCTCCACGGACTTAACCCTACACGGACTTCACACCTCCTCCCGCATGTGTCTCCACACAGGGCTTCGTCGAGGCGGGGCCTGCTCCCTCCGACGCCGCCCCCACACCCACGCCCGCATCCGACACCACAGCCTCCGCCTCCGCCCCAGCACCCGCCGCCACCTTCCGCCCGCCGCCCTCGGGCACATGGACGTTTGCCGACGTGCGTGACGTGGCACGTGCCCACGTGCTGGCGGCGGTGACCCACGGGTCGGCGGGTCGGCGGTACATCGTGAGCCAGGGGAGGTCCGCCAGCGCCAGGACGGTCACAGACATACTCAAGGTGGGGCACGGGGCAAGCAGGGAGGGAGCGGGGGAAGGGGGCGGAGGGAGGGGGCCGGCAACGGGCATCGGGGGCAATGGGAATGGTGACTTTTCAGTGCATGGTGTGGGCGGTAATGGAGTGCGGGCTCTGGAGTGCCAATGGGGGGCCGCCGGGTGCTTACATGGTACGTATGCTACGTTTGCTGGATGGGCACGCACGCCTGGTGATCAGCATGGAGAATCCGGGGCGCGCTTGGCCCACACCGCTCGCCTTCTGATGCATCTTGACGCATGCCGGCCTGGGGCATACACAAACGACCTCCTCCTAGCACTGACCCCCACACTCTTTGGCACGGTCACGTAAACGTGCCGCTGTGCTGCTTCTCGTACACGCTCAAGACCGGTTTCCGCGGAGTCCTCCCTCGCCGCTTAAGCACCCTGCACCATTCCGGTACCTGTCATATAACTCATGCATGCGGCGTTATGACTCATGCAAGCAGCTGCCGTACACCTCTCGCAGGCCTCCCTGCCCGACCTGCTGCCCGAGCTGCCCGACGGGGAGCCCGCCGAGGAGGACGAGAAGATCGACGCGACACGTGTCGTACGGGAGCTGGGCCTGTCGTACACGCCCCTGGAGCGCACCCTGACGGACATGGCGCGCAGCCTGGTGGAGCTGGGCCTTGCGGTGCCGGCCGGGGCTGCAGGGGGCAGCAGGGGGCGCGGGAGAGGGGGCGAGGAGGCGGCGGGGGCGCCAGCTGGGCAGCAGGGGGCGGGGGCGGAGCCGGTGGCGGCGTGACTAACCGCGAGCTTTGGCCATCCATGCATTCATGCTGTAGGTGGGACTGGCGGTGCAGGCCGGGGCAGAGGGCAACAGGGGGCACGGGAGAGGGGGCGAGGAGGAGGCTGGGCCGGCGGCGGGGGTGTAAGCTGGGCAGCAGGGGGCAGGGGGGGAGCCGGTGGCGGTGTGACGGGCCGCGGCGTGTGGTCCCTTTCATGCATTCGGGCGATCGGGGCTGTCATGCGTACGGGCTTTCGTGATGGTCGGTGGGGGGGATGGTCGAGGTCCGTGCGGAAGGGGTGGTGAGCTGGGGCTGGCAGCGCCGGCCGGGGCGGAGGCAGGGGTCGCAGGAGAGGGGGCGAAGAGGGGGCGGAAGTGCAGCAGCTGAGCCAACAGGGGGCAGATGCGCGGCCGGCGGCAGCGTGACGGGCGGCGATGTTTGCGCTCCATGCCTTCGGGATGGGGTGGAGGGACATGCGGAAGGGGTGATGTGCAGCCCCGGACGGTTGGTGTTGCCCGGGCTCGTCCTATGGGCAGGTGTTCCTCGAGGCCCGTTTCGGGTGGTGGATTTGCACTGCTTTGTGGGGCAGAGGAGGTAGGTCCCGGTGGCGTACTGGAGCCGCGGAACGCACGCATGTCTGGTTGGCACGGTGCATTGTTGGAAGAGTGCAGACGGTGTATGTTGTGTAAACACTCGGGGCAAAAAATCCGGTGCTAAAACACTCATGGCACGGGGCTGTTGAAGAGCAGCTGGGCTAGGGCCATTAGTGCAGCGCAGTGCATGCCGGTATCCTGTGCACAGGCTGCCTTGCACTACCAAGCCCATCGCTTCTAGCTTTAATGCTGTGACGAAATTGAGGTGCTAGGTGGCTAAGCGTGCGAACCCACGACGTGTGCAAGTTTGCACGAAGTCGCGCACATGGGCCTCACCCCTGCGCTTTCCATGCAGACATTGGAGGCTATGGCATTGGCACCAGTAAAATATGTACAGTTAGCCAACTTTGTGAGCGTGGGATGGATGGGCGCCAGGCTGGAAACGCAAATGTTACGGCAATGTTCAGGGGCTGGGACTGGGCTCTGCTCCGGCGGCCCGCCAGCCAAAACGTGTATACCACATTACCACACCACATTCTCGTACGCACATGGATGGCTTGCCTGGTTTGCTGAGCGTGCGTCAGCCTAAGCTGTACAATTCTGTCCCACGCACCTCGCGAAGCCACTCTCATATGCCATAACTACTAGAGCAATGAGATATCTCAGAGCAAACTTTGGTACCGGTAAGCAAACGTGCAGGAGCCGAACGAGCAACTGCCCAACCGCCCGACCAGCGGCCCTTGCTAACCTACCCTGCTACCGGTGTCCCTGCGCTGACCCCCACCTCGCCCCAAACACTAAACAGGGTTGGATGCCCCTTACAGTGTACGGTAGTCAAGGGCGCAGGGTGCCGTACAAGGGGAACTTCGTATACATGGGTTACCGTACGGTACCCCCTCCAAGCTCCACCCTGCTCCACCCCAGCTCCAGAAAGTCCAGATAACTTCTATTGTCTTACAGTGGACGTCCTCCAGCGTCCTCCGATCGGTGCAGGTGTTGCACCACACCCGTCACCCGGAGCCCCTGACGGCAGGTGGAAGTAGCGGTGGGCCACTTCGTCCTGTTTCACTCGTGTGTGCAGGTGTGCAAAACCGTGTTTTTCTCCGAGCCGCAGGGCGGTGCGACCCCGGCCGGTGCAGCAGAATCCGCCATTCGGAGCCCCTGACTGTATGTGGATGCAGCTAAGGCTGAAGACCTGCCTGTTCATCCATGTGTGCATCCATCCAGGGGTACCTTCTGCTGCCCTGTGAGGGGACGGATTCCGAATTTGGGCAGGTGTTGCACCACAGCCCGCCACCCCAGGAACCCCTGACAGTATGTACATGTGGTGTAGCCGTAAACTGTGACTATTTCACAAAAGTAACTTTGACCGTGTTGCTCTCCGCGCCTCAGAGCTGCGCGCCCCCTCGACTGCCGCACCGCACCTCGCCACCCCGGAGCCCCCAACGACATGTGAATATGTAATGTAGGCTTGTGTTTGGTTGTTCCACACAGTCGTGCATCTCAGCTCGCCTAGCTCAGTGGAAGAGCACCCGTTTAGTAAGCGGGAGGTCTCGAGATCGAAACTCGAGGTGAGCATTATATACTTATTGCTACACATTGCAGTCAAGTTCGGCGTGTGCGAGCGGTCGGGTTGCGGTCCAGCGACCCATGGGCCACTTGCTAGGTGAAAATCCAAGGGCTTCATTGGTTGCGACTCGAATCGCTAATACAATTTAAACATTGCGCTTCTGGCGCTGTGTTTGTGCTGCAGGGCAACCTTATGCATGCCAGACCCATGGGACCGACGTGGACTCGACGCACAAGGAAGAAACGGCCCCGATTCAAGTATTTATATCCACCTGAGTCAAGGCCAGTCTAACAGTCAGCCTTTTGAGCACCGATGGCACGTTCCAAAAAGAGGGGTGCCAGCTCAAGCGTGCAGTAGCCAGTGTGTGGCATGTGTAGCCGTCAGTTCTTATCATGTTTGAACGCATATTTCCAGCATCTAAGGCAGGCAGGTTTGCACGACAAGGCGGCGGGCTTCATCCCGCATGCGGCAGGAGAGTGTAGCGGTCTCCAACAGATATTGCAACGGACGGTCCCAGGCTGGTTTAGGAGCCAAACGCCTAGTTCTTTGCACAGCTGCAACCGTCTGACTTGAGAGACTACTCTGCACAACTACACAAAGCAATGCCTGTCACATGGCTGCAAGCGTTACGGCGGCGCGGCAACTGGAACGGCACTTGTAGCCGCGCATGTGGACTTCCTGCATGAGGTGATGGAATTTAGGCACAGAAGCAATTTGCTCGCCGCGCAGTGGCTCACATGCGCGGCGCAGTAGTATGCAACCTCTGTCCGCCGCAAGCCCAGCTCGCTCCGGACCAGCCGCCGGACGCCTCAATGATGAACGTGCTTAGCAGCTGGAAAGTAAAACTTAGATATGATCAGGTTGTAAAGGGACAAGGGTGAATTCGGCAAATTTATAGCGACATGAGCTGAAACGCGGTGGCTTGCGCCGGCGAAGGACGCGGACGCGGCAACGATTCTATGCTTCCTTCCTCTACGATATCGTCGCACATAGCACGCCGCAAACTTATGACCGCTGACTGCCACAGCGCGCCGCGCCAATAGGGGAGCACTCCTCCCTGCTCGTCCCAGTCCCAGTCCCAGTCCAGTCCCGCCCAACCAGGAACGAACTCCCCTGCATTCAGTACTTTGCCACGCCCCCGAACCTTCGGCCGCTGTGATAATTCACGTACGCTGACGTGCAGCAGCGCAGTAGTGCTGACCTGTGCTGACCTGGCTCCCACGTGCAGACATGCAACACATTGGAGCAGCGGGGGCCGCTGCATGTCGAAGTGTATTACCAACCTGGCTGGGGAGCGAGCATACCCAAAGCGATCCGGGGACCGGGGTATCCACCATATTGCCAACTGTGCAAGGGGATTGCTGCTCTTACAGCTGCCATAAAAGGTGGTCTCAGTGTTAGGCAAGTAGTACCTGCTAAAGCGTTGGTGCCTACCCTGCCTACCTCGCCTGCATGCGTAGGGCAGGCAGCAGGTAGGGGCAGTAGCAGCAACCCAAACCCCACAACTTGCCCACACGGCCTAACCCCTTCACTGCTGCTTGCGCGCCGACATCAAGGCAATCCTGGGCAATCGTACCCAGGGTGATGGTACTGATAAAAGTACGGCAATGCTAGCAGGTTTCGAAGGGCCTACTACTGGCTCTTAAAAGCAAGCCATGGCGCCAAGCCCTGTCCTCAGGGAGTTGCCCAACCCAGAGCGTACCATGCCTCCATCAAGGGTAATTGCCCTTGCCTCCACACAACGCAATAATGCCCAGGACAGCCCAGCACCGACAGACACATGTCCAGCCACCCATGATCGGCGGGAACGACAGAAGTGTGCGCCATACACGCACGCAAAGAAGCGGCAGGCAGAGTCATGGCACCAATATGACACGCTCCTCCTGGCACCAACAAAAAAGCAACGAATAGGAATTGGGGGAACACCAAGAGGGGCGCACCTCTGCTGGCCAAAGTGCAGTGTACAGAAGACAGTGTGGCAGTGCAGCGCTTGGGTCGGGGAGCAAGTGCCGGCCCATGCATGGATGGCGCCTTGGCCTTGGCGCCAACCACGCACACCCGTGCCAACAGTAGCCAGACACGGACTGCCATATCACGGACTGCCAAGGGTCTCGCGATCTGATGCTCGTACCGGTAACTTTGCCCTGATGTACGGTATGCGTTAGTGCTCCCCATCACCGCATCCTGTCACAAACCGGGCGAGGGAACTCCATGCCGCAGGGAACTCCCCTGCTTTGCCACGCTCCCCCAGCGTCTGACTGGACTGGACTGAGGTGCAACGGTGCTGCGCTCGCACCCACGCACAGCCCGACAGCGACAGCGTGCATGATACAACCTACCACCCAACGTATTTTAATCAAAGCATAGAAGACCCCATGGACTACGCGTGTTGTCACACTGAAAGGGGGGATGCTGACTATGTTGGACATGTTGATGCTGGTTGATGCGGGTTGCAAGCTTGCAACGCAAGCCGACTCATAAGGCGATCGTATGCAGAGGAAAAAGTACGACAGGTCGCGTGCCCCAACCAACCTGGAATGGAACAAGTTGCGAGGATACCGCGCCTGTATGTTACAAAGGCAGTGTGTCATGCAAAGCAGGTCTGAGAGGGTCCTGCATTACTGCAGTCCAGACGTAACCTCCATACTCCGGTTACAGATGCTCCTACCTTGCACCCTACGCCACAACACTGCCAGACCCAGGGAAGACCCATGCCCAGAGCGTCCCAGCGCAGACAGACACGTGTCCAGCTCAGAGGCCCCCTGGTACAGCTTTTGTTGCAATGACACGCAGGCTCAGGCATGCATACGACCAACACGCACATGCACACGAGCTGCAACGGCACTGCTTTGTAAGTAACTGGTTCAAAGTGCACGTGAATGCCTGGCAGAGTAGTGGCAGGCATGACTAATACACGGGCTTTCCTCGTTGGCAGGCAGCTACAATGTACTGTGAAACCATAAAACATTAGTGAAACCCAGGACAGCCCAGCACCGAAAGACGCATGTCCAGCTGGTGGGTGTCTTAAGACGTATTCTTTGTCCATTCCGTACTGCTGGGAACGGCAGGCAGGTACACCGCACACGCACGCAACGAGGCTGCAGGCATTGTCATGTCGACACGCTACACATCGGGCATCAACAAAGCAACAACGTTGGGTAGTAGTGATAGTAGTGATAGGGCGCAGCCCTGCTGCCCGAAGCGCCGAGTGTACAGAAGACAACGTAACAGTGCAGTACTTGAGTCGGGGAGCGAGGGCCGGCCCATGGATGGCGCCTTGGCGTTGGGGCCTTGGCGTTGGCGTTGGCGTTGGGGCCAACCACACGGTCTGTCATAATATGGTACAGAGACAAGGAAAATTCCCAAGCGCAGAATACAGGTCCTCTCTCGCAGCATGGAGTGAAGCCCAGGTGCAGGAGTGGAGTTCTTTATTGGGTGGGGTACCAGTAAACCCCCACCACCCCCACGGAATCCAACACGCAGTCACTGTCAGTGCACGCCTGCTTACCACACCGCAGCACGTGCCATCCTCCGTCACCGCCTCGGACGGCCTCCATCCGTCCCTGTCCCGTCCCTTCCTCCCTCCACCCCGGCTACCACGGCAATCCTTCACGGTCCCTAGTCCCCTGCTCAAACCGTAAGCACTCCTGCCCACACGCCTCCAACCCTGCAGCCCGCCTCATGCGGACCTCCACACGTCCTCAGCCCCTTTATGGAGTGCTCAACTGTACACCAGTCGGCATACGCCCTGACCACAGCCATTGCATACCGTTGAACAGCCGTACAGGTGATGAGGCCTGACCGCCACGGCTGCACCCTGGCTTGGCCTTGCCAGCCACCCTCACCTCACTGCCCTCCTGCCCCCACCTCACTGCCTCTCCGTTTACACACAACCCCGCTGCTTCCCCTGATCCCACCAGCACCCACCACCATGCCATGACAAGGGTTGGCGTGGCAGCTGCTTCGTCATCACGTGGCTAATCCGCCGCCGCAAGGCAGGTGGGTGCGCAGCATTCAAGTGCAGCGGCTGCTCCACCGCACCGTTTATCCTCGCCAGAAGGTTGCTGCAGGCAAGCAACCTGCCGGTCGTCTCCACCCTGAGCGACATGGGCACATGGCCGCTCTGTGGTTACCCCAAGCACCAGAAGCTACGCTCCGTGTGCCACGTGCACGATAGGCCTGCAGTATGTCGGGTTGTGGCGTACCGTACGTAGGGTTAAGGCGTCTGTAGGTATACAGTCAATGCTGGAGTGTGCTGCACAGGAAGGTGGAGAGCAAGAGCGCTAACCGTGCGAGTTGCGTCGGCAGTTGTTACGCACGCAAGTCGACACGCACTCAGCAGCTGAATGACGTTTTCGACCACGGTGAGCTTACGATGTGGGGTCAAGTCTTGCACTGAAGTCATGCGCTAGGCCTCAAGATGACATCATGTGGCCCGCGGCAGCTCACCCTGTCATGGTTTGGGGCCCGGCTCATCCTTGACAAACGCCACTTGCACGCCGGCGGGAAGCAGCAGTTGCCCGCCGTGCTCCCGCAAATGCTGTACGGTCTTCATGCCAAAGCATTGAAGGCCCTCTTTGATGTGCTGGCCGGAGGCCTCGACCTTCCGACCGAGAATGTGCGCGCCGACCACAAAGCCAGCACTCAGTATCGCAGCTCCCGCGACACTGTCCATTTTATAGAGGAGGCGATGATAGGGGTCTAATTGGGGGCTGCTTACGGCTAGTGATACCTCTATAAGTGCTGCCGTGCACCTGCTGTTCAACGGGCCGGCAGGCTCGTAGGACACTGCGCGAAGCTGAGCGCTCGGCAGCGGTAGTCAGAATGGTATGGTCATTCGGGCGTTCTCGACATGCTGGACATGTTTATTAGCGGCGGGCTGCACGACATCCATCACAATCTTGTCCCGCAACAGAATCTGATGCCGCACGGCCAGGCCGGATGGGAGGTTAGCCTGCAGCCCTGCACACGGCAAGGCGCACGTTCAGCGCGCAATCACAGGCGAGGTTGCCTGCAGCACACACGGGGCCTGCAGCCCGCACATTAAGCACAAGGGGAGCTCTCCTGCGCGAGCATACGCATCCCACAACCACGCCGCATACGTACGGCCGCTGACTGTTGCACCCAACTGGGAAGAGCTCCCCTGCACCGCTTGCACACGAAAGTATAGATATTTCCCCTGGTCATGTGGTCATGGCACTGGACAAGGGTCTCAAGGTCTAGTCCTCGT
>VFQN01008442.1_pt1 | contig 10432 bp, 21 predicted proteins | sample 3512371 | NCBI WGS metagenome assembly VFQN01 (sample SAMN10412370, study PRJNA504923) | tailings metagenome | isolation source: Replicate 2 from Balatoc abandoned mine | place: Philippines: Itogon, Benguet | collected 2017-08-28 | reverse complement strand
CCGCCAACACCCACAACTGTCAGGGGCACGCCCTTGCGACGCAGTCGACTTGTGTGAACAAACATCAGCACTGTTTCTGCGGTCTCAGCCAATATGCAAGGTGCCCTGTGCCGTCGGAACCCCATCCAAGGCAGCCCCTGCATCCTCACGTCACGCGATGACCCCTTCTCCCCCAGCCTCCCCAGAGCCTCTGAGCCTTCTGAGCCTCCCGGGAGCGATGGTTTCGGTCCCCAGCCCGTTGCCTAGCCTAGGCCAGCAAATAAGCTCTGCCAGGCTCTGCCGGATAGCACCTCAAACGTTGAGGCATACGGGCGCAGCCCACATTGTTCCGGTGTGAAGCGGCACGGGCCTTGCGTTGACGATTGCGGAACACATGCAGTGGGGTCACAGGTCAGGGGGCAAGGACTCCCATGGATGGCTCAGATGGGCTTGAGCGTCACGCATGGGGCTTACACGGCTTCAGTTTGCGACCCAGCCTTGCGTCAAATGCACTTGTGCAGCCGCATTTGGCTCCTAGTGACCCCTACACCTTGCTGTTTACAGTTAATCGAGCAGAAGCTTCGCCATGCACCATGCGTTTTGCTCCAATCACACGTGGTGACACACCTGACTTTCAATAAGGGCACGATTGTGCCTTTCAATTGCCAGCGAGGGCGTGCTGAGAGTGTTTAGGCGCAGAGACGGAGAGCGATGGCGAGTGGCGCAGCGATATGGTTGGCGCTTGCCTCCCTTGCCGAACTGCTTGTATTATCATGGTAAGTGCTCACCGCGCGCATATTAGACTGCCCTCCATGACAGACCATACTGGGGACTAGGAACTGGCGAACGGCCCCGCGTTTGGGCGGGAACACGTGAGGGCTGCACCCCCACGGGGAATCTAACGTACTGGCGCCTCTGGGACAACACCCTTGAACACCCTGGCTTGACATCCATGTTGATGCACACACTGTTGTTCTTCCAGTATCGCCGGCCTGGTCCTTGAGCTACACACTTCCACGTGTTGTTGCCCACCCGTACCACCATGAGAGGGGTTCAACAGCCGTAGCTGGGGCATCAGGCCCTTGTCTCAAGGCCATGTTCGCCATGCTGCAACTCCTAGCCCACGCATGTCCGCAGGAGCATGGAAAACCCTGTCATGTATAAGGGTCACGTCCCGCAGGGGTCACGGTCCATGCGTCACCCTATTGGCTTGGCCAGGCCCAGCATGAAATGTTTCTGGGTTCCCTGATGCACCTAGCTCGCACGGTCCCCTACAAGTTCATACACCCTGCCTGCACAGCCGACACAGCACTTGTTCACCAATGCGCCTTCTCAATGGCGCCCGCAGGTGCGCGCTGTGGCCGCTCAAGGACGAGCTCCCACGGCTGCTGGCGCTCAGCGGCTGGCGTGAGCTGGGCAGCTTCACGCTCGGCAACCTGGTGGGTTGCCATCCACGCACTGCGAGCAAGGCTGGAATGTGTGATGGCGGACGCACCCGCTGCTCTGCCCGCTACCGTGACGACTGCCCGCACAGACACCTCACACCTGAGCTTTATTGCGGTCCTCCACCCGCCCACCCTTCAACTCGCTCCACATGAACCGGCGCAAGCCAGGTTCCCTACCCAAACGCCCTAACGCACAACCCACAATGCGCTGTGCCGCACCAGGACGTGTTGGTGCTGGCGGTGGTGCGCTCCACGGTGCTGTGGCTGCTGGTCCTGTTTGCGCCATGCAGCCGTGGCAGGCCGGGGGGCAGCGCCTGGAGCTGCTGCTGGGGTGCCTCACCATCAGGCAACCACGGCAAGGTGCGTCGTGCCCTCCTGCGCGCTGCTTTGCTATTACATCATGACAGATGGATTGGTCGCAACAACAACTTGCAGGGGCTGCATCGCCTGCGTCCTTGCGAGGCTGTGCAGCGCAGAAGTGGTCAGATGCAGAGCCAAGCGCATCCGGCTTTAGGCACTGCCGCATAGCCGCCAGTGCGCTAAGGACGCAGCTCGAATGAGCCCTGATGTGCGGCTGTGCCAGCTTGTTCGAGGTAAATTGTCGTACTCATGCGTCATCTCCTGCGCCCGCCAGGTCCGTACGACCATTAGTGTGCTGTGCGGCGCACATGCCATCTTCCTGCTGGTCAAGGCCGCGGCAGTGGCGGTCACGGCGCCTGGGGACACGTGGCCGCAGCCGCGCCAGCCGGACGAGCCACAAAGCCCGGGCACGGCGGGGGGCGGCAGCAGTGGAGAAGGCCACGGTGGCGGCGGGGCGGCGGGGGGCTTCAGCGGGTTGTACCCCTACAGCTACATGGCGGACGGCGGCTACGTGGCGTGGGTGGGGCTCGCCTACATGTACATCAGCATCGGTGGGTTGCTCGTGGGCCTGGGAGGTCCATGGGGTTCGGTTTGCAAGGTCCGCGTCAATATTGGGCTGCACTAAGCAGCAATGTGTACGCGCCGGCTGTGCAAATTCAGCGCTTCTTGGCGGACCTACTGCATACCACGAAGTACATGAAAGTTTCGATTTTCGGCTTGCGCACGTGTGTCCACAGCTACCGGTATGTTGACCGCCGCATGTAACACCCCTAACCCTCGTGTCCACCCTGCCCGCTGGCCTCGCTGCTGGACGGGCGTTCGACCTCCGCTGCTAAAATCAACCCTACCATTCACCTGAGAGACATGCGTGCTGCCCCTCTGATCCACAGTTGCCAGCATTCTGGTCTCCCTGCTCTTCCTGCTCTACTGCCCGCCAAGCCACCCTTTGAAGATGTGCTATTATTCTGACCCACAGTTGTTAGCATACTAGCGTCCCTGCTGGACGTGTCGCTTGCCTCCGCCGCCGTCACGGCTCGCGAGGCGGCCTGGGAGGCGGACCTGGACGTGCTGCGTGCGCCGCTGCTGGGGGCGGAGGAGGGGCAGGCGGCGGGGCCGGGCGGCAAGGGGCAGCAGCAGCAGGACGGGGCGGGCGGCAAGGAGCAGGGGAGCAAGGTGGGTGCGGAGACGTGGCATGGTGCGAGCGTTGGTTGTGACGGCAAGTGTGTGGAAAGGGGCCCCCCACACTGTGTACGAATGTCGCCATAAGGTGACCCTTGTATTTTCATAATGGCCTGCTGCCCAGGCCCACCTGCCCGTCGGTTACGATAGTGTAACAGAGCGCACTGCCGTAACGCTTCTCCATCCATGCGCCTGTGTTTGATCTCCGAACGCACATCGTGCTTATGTGCAGGTCAAGAAGGAGCAGCAGCACACGGTGTGGGAGCTGCTGCGGCTGTCTGCCCCCGACACCCCCCTGCTGCTGTGCGGCTTCAGCGCGGGTTTGGTGGCGGCGCTGGGCGCAGCGCTCATACCCTACCTCACAGGCCAGATCATTGACTACGCGTCCATTGACCCGGACAAGTGGGTCCGGGGTTCGGGTTAGAGGGGCGGGGGTTCGAGCATTGTGCGATTCTCCGACGAGTGGGACAAGCGCGCGGGCAGTAAGGCGGTGGGCTGGCCCGTGCTGGTGACGACATTTAGACACCGCAAAGGTCGTGTACTCAGAGGTGCACTTACAAACACCTATGTCCTCTACACGCACTCAGGTAGCGCTGCCGTGGGCTCAATGAACCTAAAGGCTTCGCTTGCTGCCCCCAAACTGCAGCAGCATAAACCTCTCCCACCCATGCCCTCCGCACGCACGGAGGCAGCACGTCACTGTGCCCCGGTATGTATACCGTGTTACACATCCTTACGTCTGCCCCCATGCCACGCGCGCAGGCAGCGCTTCACGCACCGCACGCTGCAGCTGCTGGGCGTGGCCGCCCTCACGGGGCTGTTCACAGGCACGCGCGGGGGCATCTTCACGGTGGCCAACACGCGCCTCAACGTGAGGCTGCGGAAGGCGCTCTTCCACTCGCTGCTGAGGTGCGTCGCCCATGCCACAGTGCACTTTTGTGCAACCTATGCTTCCCGGTTTAAGCTGCAGCCGCGACCGCGAAAGCTGTAATTCAGTACATGCAGTGTGGGCATGGTGTTCATGAAAGTGCCAGGCTCTTGGGAATGCGCTGCGGCCCTCGTCAGCTTTGTGCTGAGACCCGTAGCTTTGCAGCGTGCGTAGCGGCGTACCGTACCTCTGTTGCTGTCGGCACGGACTGCCTGACGTTGAGTTCTTGCCTTTGTTGCACTCACATGCGCCTGCAGCTTCGAGATCGGCTTCTTCGACACAACCAAGACGGGGGAGATCACCTCACGCCTGGCGGCAGACACTGCCACTGTCGCAGACCAGGTAACCGTGTCCTCAACGCACGCAACGTATTCCGCAACACGAGTGCAACTGCAGGCTTTGCCCATAGCATTTTGGCTTACCGCAGCATAGTCCGCCCGCCACCATCGCATAAACGCCTTAATAGCTAGCAATGTTTTCCGCACTTGGAAAGCTTGCTTCAGGCGAGGATCATAGGCTGCGGGTCGCCTAACTCTTGACATTGGGCCTTTGATGCGACCCGGCTACAGCCAAGCGCATGCCGTACGCGTAACCGTACCCTCGTGCACCGCACGTGCGCGGCACCCCTCCATGCACGACATCACGCACGGACAGTGTTATTGCGTGCATGGCCCGCACATTCTTACCTGTGCCCCAATCCAACCTCACACCCGCACTCCAGGTCGGGCTCAACATGAACGTTATGCTGCGCAGCGCTACACAGGTGGGCGGCTGTGCGTGCTGCGACACCTGGGTCAACGGACGGGTCACACCCGCAGCAAGGCGCTCGGGGCAGCATCTTATGGCCTCTAAAGCCACACCGCGTGTCACTCTGTACCGTGCATTACAATCGCCTAGTATGGAAAACATGCCGGCTGCAGCGGTTAAGGCACGTACAAGGGGTATCCCAGAGGGCAGGATCCATAGGCGTGACTTGTCTGGCTGCCGACACCCTGGCTGCCGCCCGTCCCCCGGTTTCCGATAGTCCATCCCCGTGCTCGCACGGACACCAGCCCGTTTTCCAGCCCCCCTCCACCGGGCCGGGGGGGCATGGACTTGGCTGCGTTACGACGTCCTTCTTACGCGGCAGTCTCATCACAGATCCCCCCTCCCATCCCCATCCCAGGCTGCCATGGTGCTGGTGTTCATGTTCTCCTCCTCGTGGCGCCTCACGGTCGTCACCTTCATCCTCATCCCCGTGGTCATGGTCATTAGCAAGGTACGGCATTAACCTTGTGTCACGCAAGGTGCAAACTGCGGCCTGGTGATGTACGACAGCGCTCCAACGGTACTGCGTCGTGAAAGAAGGTAGTTTGAACGGCACGTCTTCAAGAGCGGAAAGGCACCAACGCGAGCTTGCTCCTAGCGCCCAGAGATTGCTCCGTACGACGACTACGGTTGGCGGTTGTACGGTTGCAGGTGTACGGGCGGTACTACAGCAAGCTGGCCAAGAAGGTGCAGGCGGCGCTGGCGGAGGCCAACGGCGTGGCGGAGGAGGTGCTGTCCACCATGACCACCGTCAAGGCGCACGCGGCGCAGGTATGTTGTACGACTACAGGGCTGTGTGCCTAGCTGGGGGATGGTAGGGCGTATGCTGTCCACCATGACCCACCGTAAGGGCCAGAGCCGGACCTGGTCAAGGCGCGCGCGGCACAGGTACGGCGTGTACGGCGTAGCATGTCATGTCGTACGACAGTAGTGATGCGTGCGGAGCCGTTAGGTAGGGTGTAAGATTTCTGATATGTTGCCGTCCTCGCACACGTGGTGCAGATGCAAACCTTACTGCACAGTGCACGGCACAGGGTACCTTACAGGTGTCCTGTTACTGGATGCGCTCTGCACGCGATATGATATAACGCATCCTGATCTTTCGGGATGGGCCTTGGTTGGGAGCGAGCGGGGGGTTAGGACCGTTGCACAGCGGCGTCCGCCAGACTTGCCACGGGACTCTGCGTGCTGCAGGACTGACACTGGGGCCCCTTGATGATGACTTTTTGCGTTTTGCTGTGCGTGTTGCAGGACAGCGCAGAGGCCGCTTACGCGGCCAAGCTGCACGGCTTCTACGCGCTGCAGGTGCGCGCACAGTGCTGCATGTACTCACTCGCTCTGTTTGGATCTGGTACTGTACTTCCGGACCAAGCTGGCTTACTGGAGTACACAATGAACAACGAAGAACTGCGTACCTGGGAGGCGATGATCTCCCCTTCCGTCGTCCCATTGTAGTTGGCCGAGGCTGGCAGCAAAATGTGCGCTTGTGTATGTATGCTGAACGTGACTTGTAACCCTCCTTTCATGCACTGCAGCTGGCCGAGGCTGGCATCTACGCGCTGTACGCCATGATCAACACCTTCCTGCCCAACCTGGTGTCCGCCACCGTGCTATTCTACGGGGGACACCTGGTGCTCAGCAAGATGGTGGGCGTGGGTTGTCGGGTGTGGGCTGTTGGGTGTGGGTATAAGTCGTTGCATCTATCATATATATTTTGTTACTTTACTTTTATGAAAATCCTCGAGACGGGGCCGCTGCCAGGCCACCGCGGCCAACCAGAGGCATCCCTTCCCTCCACCCTCCATTCCAAGGTCCGAACCCTTGATAGCCCCTGCACCTGCAACACAGTGTGGGGCGCGCGAGGCAGCTAAATCTCGTGCCCACGTGAGCCTTGAGTGCCCGCTTTACCCTGCGCCTCCCCGCTGCCACTGCGCTTTCGCTTTACGAGTCCTGCGTTCTCCCCCGCCCACACCCCGCAGATGCCCCCCGGCGCCCTGGTTGGCTTCATGCTGTACCAGCAGTCGCTGTCGTCCGCCTTCCAGACCATGGGGGACGTCTTCTCCTCCCTCACGGCGGCCGTGGGCGCGGCGGACAAGGTGCGGTGACAGGTGACACGATGCATGAAGCTGACACAAAGCGCAGCACTGTACTGCACAGTACAGTACCTTCACGATGTACAGTGCTGTACAGTACACGGCCTGCAACCTGTAACGCGACCTGCGGTGCGCGTGCTGCACCTGACCCTCGGACGCCGTGCGGCAGCGTCCGCCCTGCCCGACCCGCTCCTCCTGCCCCGCCCACGGGCCGCATGCACACGCCGTCAGGTGATCGAGCTCACTCAGCGCACGCCCGCCATCTCCCTCAGGGGACTCTCTTACCTGCCTATCAGCCATCGCAACACCCAAGCGCACGTCCGTACGCCCGCAAGCCCCAACGGGCCCCGTGTCCCCAACCCGTCTGCCCACCCATGCACGTTCCCCTTCTGCTTTTACGCCAACACCAAACCGCCACACACCCTGCCGTCAGGTGATCGAGCTAATGAAGCGCAAGCCCGCCATCTCCCCCGGGGGCTCCCTTGTGCTGCCCGCCCTGTCCGGCCACGTGGCTCTGCGTGACGTGGTGTTCCACTACCCCGCGCGCCCCGACGTGCGGGTGCTGTGCGGCCTCAGCCTGGAGGCGCAGCCGGGCCAGGTGGTGGCGCTGGTGGGGCCCAGCGGGGGCGGCAAGGTGGGTCCGGGGTTGCGCCGTGTGGGGTTGCGCCCTGCCCCTGGCGAGCCAATGCTGCCAATACGCGCCAAAGGGTGCTGACGTGTGGGGACTGTGGTCCCAGGCGTGCTGAGGAGATGATGATTCCAGTGTTTGGAGTCTGCTCCGGGGGTTAGTAGCTGGGGCACGGGGCCAGGCCAGATGGTGGCTCTGGTGGGGCCCAGCGGGGGCGGCAAGCTAGGCCCGGCACGGGGCTAATATGTACCTGTACGGAGGTCAATCGGGTTCAACATCTGATGAAGAGGGGTAGGTGGTGGCGCGAGTGGGGCCCAGCGGCGGAGGCGAGGTGGACCCGACGCAGGGCTGACGGTGCGCGGGTGCGCCAAGCCACACGGGCACACTCTGCACTTGACAACCTTGTGTCTTGTGAGTGTTGTATTCGATTCCGATACTATCACCTGCAGTCCTCCATCGTCAGGCTGCTGGAGCGCTTCTAACTTAACTGACTTCAATCATAATCTATGAGCATCTCGACTTAGCCCGTGCCACTTGCCGTCTGTTCCGTCACCCTGGTGTGCAGTCCTCCATTGTCAAGCTGCTGGAGCGCTTCTACGTCCCCTCCTCCGGCCACGTGCTGCTCGACGGCCACGACCTGGCCACCCTGGAGCCAAAGTGGCTGCGCCGCAACGTGGCATTAGTCAGCCAGGAGCCCGTGCTGTATGCCCGGTCCATCCGGCGCAACATCACCTTCGGCATGGAAGCCGAGGACGGCTGTCCGAATCCGCCCAGCAATGAGGAGATCGAAGAGGCCGCGAGGCAGGCCAACGCGCACGATTTCATTTGCGGGTTTCCGGAGGGGTACGACACGTGCTGTGGTGAGAAGGGCGTGGCGCTGAGCGGCGGGCAGAAGCAGCGCATTGCGATTGCGAGGGCGCTGGTGCGGAGGCCGAGAGTGCTGCTGCTGGATGAGGCGACGAGCGCGCTGGACGCCGACAGCGAGGCCGTCGTGCAGGTGCAATAGTAGCAACTAGTACACTTCGTGTATATTGAGTTTTGCTGCTTACCGCGCATGTTGACAGGGGAGATTGTGGCTGGGCGCCAATGCGGCCTGTGTTGTACCATCCCTTGCGTGGCCGATGTTGAGCCACCGGCACACAGTGCTGGAGCCCCTGTCTCCATGGCTCAGCTGCACACCACACCGCCCACCGACCCTGGTTGATCAGTGTGCAAGTAAACCATTACGTCCCCGCTAACCCCGAGCAGGAGGCCCTGGACCGCGCGATGCACCCAAAAAAATATAAAATAATAATAATTTAATAAATGAAACAATAATTTTTCGATCTGCTCCCTCTCTCTTACCGTGCAGGAGGCCCTGGACCGCGTGATGCACGGCCGCACCGTCATCGTCATCGCGCACCGGCTGTCCACGGTGCAGGGCGCCGACCGCATCTACGTGGTGGCCCGCGGGTCGGTGCGCGAGGCGGGCAGCCACGACGAGCTGCTGGCAGCTGGGGGCGTGTACGCGCAGCTTGTTCGACGGCAGCTCACGCGGCCAGCGTCGCAGGTGGGGTCGCGGTGCGGGGCACGTGGCGTGCTGCATGTGTGTTAGGTTATGCTGGGTGTGGGTTGGCAAAGGCGGATGGAGGGGAACGTTTGGTGGAGAGGGAGCGGATGGGGGCGGGTACGTGCAGCTGGTGTGGAGGCAGCTCACGCGGCGTGCATCGCAGGTGGGTGGGCTGCAGCTGCTTCACGTGTGTTTCTGCTGGGTGTGGATGTGGGTGTGGGTTAGCGGTGTATTTGCATAGGGTAGTGGGGCGTGCGGGAACGATGGGTGTAAGCGGGGAAAGGCGGGGCAACAGGTTGGGTTTGGGGCGGTGCGTTGAAGGTGCAAGCGAGGGTGAAGGAGGCGGGCTTCGTAAGCGTGCGGTGCCGCAGCAATGCATAGGCACCGGGTAGTGCAGCGTGAACATCGGGTCCTCGACCAGTCAAGTACGTACAGCTGTCCACGGTACATGAGCATCTTCCATCCATAGTGACAAGCCGGGTAGGCCGCATGGGTTCGGTCAGCGCCCACAGCGCCAGGTATCCAACAGCACCTTTGCGCTGGGCCCCACGTCACGTGGTCGCACGTCGCGCTTTGCTGCCTGCTCCAGGCGAACATCTTGTCGTGCGGGGGCAAAGAACAAGTGCCAGAAGCTAGCCCCGTTGCTGCTGCTCCTCGCGAAGAGCCAAGTAGCGAACCCCCAAGCAATGGTTCCCGGGTCGCAACGCCTGACCCGCCGCCGGCGGCGGCCGCTCGGCGGTTTTTTGCGCCAGAGGTCCTGTCCATAGCACGGAGGCAGCTGGTGAGTCGCCACTCGCCAGCTGGCTTCCCCGTTGCCCAAGCACTCCCCGGCTTCCTAGCTCTTATGCCCAACCTGCCCGGCTCTTCCGCCACCCTCAAAACCGCGCATACACGTTTTCTTCCTAGCTTTACTCTCGCCTCCCCCTACCCGTGCCCACTACCCCTTCACCGACAATGCCCCCTACCTCCTCTGTGCCCCCCGCAGGCCAACCTGCTGGCCAGCTCCTCCACCGACCTGAGGGTGTCTGCCAGCGCAGCGTCCCTTGCCTCCATGGCGGAGCAGCAGGGGCAGGGGCAGGGGCAGGGGCAGGGGCAGGGGTAGGGGTAGGGCCAAGACGGACGGGGTATGTGGTGGTGGGTGCCGTGGCACCCTTGGCCTCCATGGCGGAGCAGCAGGGGCAGGGGCAGGGGTAGAAGTAAGGGAGTGGGACAAGGGCAATGCGCCAGGATTAGGGATTGGGATAGGGGAACGTGCCGGGGCAGGAATACGCCTCCTTGGCGGAGCAGCAGGGGCAGGGGCAAGGGCAGGGGCAGGGACAAGGCGGAAGGGGTTTGTGGTAAGGGGTAGGGTTAGGTGCCGGGGCACCCCTAGCCATTAGGGCAAACCTAAAAACACGCTGGACTGTGGTGAGCTTCCGCGTACAGTAGCCGGTCACACAGGCATCCGTTCCGCACGCGGAGTGG
>VFQN01008441.1_pt1 | contig 10435 bp, 14 predicted proteins | sample 3512371 | NCBI WGS metagenome assembly VFQN01 (sample SAMN10412370, study PRJNA504923) | tailings metagenome | isolation source: Replicate 2 from Balatoc abandoned mine | place: Philippines: Itogon, Benguet | collected 2017-08-28 | reverse complement strand
TCCCGCAAGCGGCAATCGCGCAGCCGGTGTTCGACAGTCATGTCCATCTGTGGAACGGAGAGACGTCGATCGGAGAATATGAGGCACAGGTGAAAGCCGCCGGGCTGAAGATCACCGGCTTTGGCGGCATGTGGTTCGGCGGGCCGGAGAACCAGGCGCTGGCGGGTAATCCCGCCAGCATCCGGGCGCATAATGACGCGTTGCTGGCGCTCGCGAAAAAGCATCCAACGATGATGCCGATCGCGACCGTCCACCCCTATGACGCGGCGGCGGCGCTCGATGAGCTTCAGCGCGTGGCGGGGCTGGGCGTCAGGATGCTCAAAATCCATCCGCATACCCAGCGCTTCGACCCCGCCGATCCGCGCGTGCTGGCGCTGGTCCGCCGCGCCGGCGAACTGGGCGTCGTCGTGGTGATGGACAATGCCAATATCGTGCCGGGCGGCGACAGCGAAAAGCTGTTCAATCTGGCGCTGTCGGCGCCGAAGACCAAATTTGTCTTTGCCCATATGGGCGGGCTGAATTTCCGTTTCTGGAACATATTGAAGATGGCGCGCACCGCCGAGGGGCTGTTCGGCGACAATATCTATTTCGACATTTCGGCGATGGTGACGCTGGCCGCCGATGCGCCGATCGAGGAAGAATTCATCTGGACGATGCGCAATGTCGGGATCGACCATGTCCTCATCGGATCGGACTATCCGCAATTCTCGCTCAAACAGACGCTCGACGCGCTCGACAAGCTCGACATCACGCCCGCCGAAAAGGCGAAAATTCGCCACGAAAATGCGCGGGCGCTATTGAACCTGAAGCCGTAAGGCGAAATCAGAAGGGGGCAGGGGGGCGATAGAGCATCGCGATGCGCTCGATCTGACCGTTGAAGCCCAGCGCCACCTCGACATCCCACAGCAATTTGCCGGGACCGTCGGGAAGGACGATGATCCGATAGGGCTGCCACAGCTTGTTGTCGGTTGCCTTGCGCTCGACGCTGAACGTCTTGGCGAGCGGGAGGTGGAGGAAGGCGTCGCGCGGCGCGGTGCGCGTCATCGGATAGGATGCGGGCGCGCCGGACAGCAGCTCGAAAAACGCCTTTTCGCCATTCTTGAGCCTGGCCTGCGCGTCGGCGATCTTGGCGATCAGCGCCGCGGCTTCTTCGGCGGTCAAGCCGCGCGTTTGGGGCTGCGCCGCGACGCTGGCCGGTGTCGGCTGCGCAAGGGCAGTGGGAGCGAGCAGAAGGGCGGTCGCCGCGAGCAGGAAGGAGCCTGGATTTGTCATGCCGCTATTCAATCCTGTTTGGGCAGCCGGTCAAACATCCTTTTTTCTGAACGCTTTGCCGGGTGCGCGGAACATTGGCGACGGTGGCCCGTTGGTGGGGCAAGAGGCAGCGTCGCCTCGGCCATCAGCTAAGGAGAAATTCCATGGGTGAACTCACCGAAAAAGCCAAAGGTCTCGCCAACGAAGCCGTCGGCAACACCAAGCAGGCGATCGGCAAGGCGACTGACAACGAGCGGCTGCGCGCCGAAGGCGCTGCGCAGGAGCGCAAGGGCGAAGCCCAGAATCTGAAGGGCAAGGTCCAGGGCGCGCTGGGCGACAAGGTCTGACGATCCGCCGTCACGTTAAAGGAAAAGGCTCCGGGAGACCGGAGCCTTTTTCATTGGTTGGTGTGGATTGTTCGCATTCCACCGAAGCCCTGAGCCTGTCGAAGGGCGCCTATCGCCGTTAAGCGCCCTTCGACAGGCTCAGGGCTACGGCTTTTTAGCGCCCGCCCGACGCGACCAGATCGACGTCGGTCATGCCGCCGTCGCGGCGCGCCATGATGACATAGGCGAGGTCGCCCTTGGTACCGCCGAGCATATGTTCGTTGCCGTTGACGCGGTGGTCGCTGGTGTAGCCGGCGCGCGCCGCCATCGTGTGATAATAGTCGAACACGCCCTGGATCGACGCCGCGGTCTGGAAATTGACGACGCGGATGTTGCACTTGCCGCCCGCGATGCCAGCGGCTTCGCGCAGCGTCGCGCGCGGATAGACTTTGAACGCGGCGGGCAGGCGATCGGCCCAGGCATTGCCGTAGGTCAGCTTGGCGTCGCAGCCGCCCTTTGACTGATCGCGGGCGAGCGCGCCAATGGTCACGGGGCGGTCCTTCGCTTCGCAGCCGTCGCAGCCGGCTTCGAGCGGCAAGGCTTTCGGGGCAGTCAGCAACTTGCCGGCCTTGAGCGCAGCGGCGGCTTCGGCGACGGTCGCGGCCTTGCCGCCCGCAACGCCGGGAACCCCGCCATCGACGGGCCGGTTACCCGGACCGACGGCATTCTGGTTCGCCTGACCCGCGAGCTTGGGATCGACCATGATCTTGTCTTCGAGCGCGCCCTTCACCGCCGGGTCGGCGTTGGTCAGCCCGTCGTCGAGCGGGGCGAGTTCGGACTTGGCTTCGGGGTTGTCCCGGCAACCGGCGAGCGGTGCCGCCGCCATCAGCAGGCCGGTGACCAGCCATTTTCCGCGCAAGATCATCGCTAACACTCCCTTAATCTTTGACCCGGATTGCCCGATCCTGGTTAAAAAGGCGCAAAGAAAATGCGTTAACGGGTAATGCTTTGTTAGCCGAAAACTGTCTCGGACAGGGACGCTTTTGGGTCGCAGCGGATGAGCCGCGAGGTTGCGACGGCCGCCTGACGGTGGATGACCGCCCGACGATAGACCGGATCAGTGACCATTGCCATGAAGGCGGTGCTGGTCGGATATTCGGCGATGAACATCGCATCCCAATGTTCGGCATCGGGTCCGATGACCATCGCCTGCATCGTCCCGCGCCACACGATCCGGCCGCCGACGCGCTGGAATATCGGTCCGCTGTCGGCGCCATAATGGGCATAGGCGTCGGCGCCGCTCAGCCCTTCGTCGGCCAGCGCATGGTTGGCGGGGTAGGTCGCGGTGGTCTTGAAGCGGACGAGGTTGAGCATGTGGATCACGCAATCGCGCGGCAGCGCCTTGAACGCATCGAACTGCGCGCGTTCGGGGTCGATGTGCTGGTCGGTCACGGCAGGAACTCCTTGCGCTTGATCCGCCAGGCATCGGCGCTCTGCGTCCAGGCGTCCACCGGTGCAACCTCGAACGGCGCGGGCAGCCGGGTCGGGCCGCTGTTGGTCGCGCCCAGCCGTGCAGCGAGCGCTTGCGACCGGGTGTTGGCGGGATCGATGCTGTGCATCAGTTCGGGCCATTTCAGAAATTCGACGGCAAAATCGCATGCGGCGACCGATCCTTCGAATGCGTAGCCTTTGCCGGCAAATTTGGCGCGCACGCCATAGCCGATCTCGGGCGCGGGCCAGCCGTCGGGCTCCCATGGCCCCAGCCGTCCGACCCATTCGCCGCTGGCGCGTTCGATCACCGAAAACATCGAGAAACCGCGAATATGCCATGCGCCGGCGAGCGTGCACGATTGGCGCCAAGCCGCGGCGCGGGGGCAGGTGCCACCGATGAATTTCATGGTTTCGGCCTCGGCGCACATTTCGGCGAACGCGTCGAAATCCTCGGCGGCGGGCGGTCGCAGGATGAGGCGCTCGGTAACGAGCAGTGGGCCGTTGAGCATGGTCGATCCTCTCCCGTTGATCAGGGAGAGTGCTTGTGGGCCAAGTCGCTCGGCGGGACAAGCGCCAGCTGAAGGCCAGACACGATGTTGAGGGCGCCGACGACCAGGTCGACGCCCTCTCCATCACGTGTGCGGGCGGAGGGGTCTCGGACCCACACCCGTAACGGGGTCTCTATCGCTTAGCGGCAGCGATATTTGTCGCGATCGATCTCGCGGCCGAGCAGGGCACCACCGGCGGCGCCGAGGACGGTACCAAGAAGCTTGTCACCGCGACCGGCGATTTCATTACCGGCGAGGCCACCGACGGCACCGCCGATCAGCAGGCCGGTCGTGCCGTTGTCGCGCTTGCAGCGATACCGGCCATCGCGGTCGCGCCAGACGCGGGTGTTGGCGTGGATGCGCTGATCATTGTAGCGGCGCTTGTCGCGCTTGTGAAAGCTGCTCGACTGGTCGAGCTGGTGAAAAGCCTCGGCCTTGGCGGGCACCGTCATGCCTGCATAGGCCGGAGCGGTCAGGGCAACGCTGGCAGCGGCGATAGCGCCCATCAGGCCTTTGTTGAAGTTACGCATCTTATAATCCTTTCCTGGCGTCGCGCCTTGTGCCGCTGAACGGCTTTGGGCGCTTCGAGGAGAAAACGACCCACGCCCCAATCGCGTTGCATGAACGCGGGGCAACAAGATGAAGCGAGCGTTATCATCGACGAACCGAAAGGGACTTGCTGGTTGCGCGGTGGCATGCGACAGTCCCGAAATGCTCAATATTGCCTCGCTCGTCATCGGCGCCATCGCTCTGGTTCTGGCCGTTTTTGCCTTCATTCCGCTGCTCGGGTGGGCAAATTGGGTGATCGTTCCCTTTGCGGTTGTCGGCCTCGCGCTCGGCGCCATGTCGAGCAGCACCAGCGGTCGCAATCTCAACATCGTCGTGATCGTCATCGGCGTGGTCCGCCTGATGCTGGGCGGCGGCATCATCTGAATTTCGGCCGAAAGGCGGGTTTCTTGTCCATGGTTGAGCCGACCGTCCCCGCGGCGCGCGCGCAGCGCGGTCTGCCCTATGCGCTGGGCGCTTATGCGATCTGGGGCTTTGTTCCGCTGTTCTTCAAGCTGCTGGAGGCAGTGCCGCCGGTCGAGGTGCTGGCGCAGCGGATCATCTGGTCATTGCCGCTGTGTTTCGTGATCATGGCGTTGCGCCGCCAGATCGGCGAATATCTGGCGGCGCTGAAGGATTGGCGCGTGCTGCGCCTGCTGCTCGCGAGTTCGCTGCTGATCGCGCTCAACTGGCTCGTTTACATCCATGCGGTGTTTACCGATCATGTGCTCGCGGCGAGCCTTGGCTATTATCTCAACCCGCTGGTCAATGTGCTGCTCGGCATGATCTTCCTGGGCGAGCGATTGTCGCGGCTACAGGCGATTGCCGTGGTGATCGCGGCGATTGGCGTTGCGATCCTGCTGGCCGGGGCACTCGACACCCTGTGGATCAGCCTGACGCTGGCGCTGAGTTTCGGAACCTATGGGCTGATCCGCAAGGTGGTGCCGGTGGGTTCGCTCCCGGGGCTGGCGATCGAGACGACCTTGTTGCTGCCCGTGTCGCTGGCGGCGGCGGTTTATTATCTCTGGATCGGCGACGGGCTTGGCTTTGGGGGGAGCGCCAAGATCAGCTGGCTGCTCGCGGCGGCGGGCGTCGTCACCGCGATACCGCTGCTGTTGTTCGCGACCGCGGCGCGGCGGATGAGTTATGCGGCGCTGGGCTTTGTCCAATATCTGGCGCCGAGCATCGCCTTCCTCCTCGGGCTGTTCGTGTTCAACGAACCGCTGAAGCCCGCGCAGCTGTTTTGCTTTCTGCTGATCTGGCTCAGTATCGCGGTGTTCAGTTTCGACATGTGGCGGAAGATGCGCGCGGAACGGATGGTGACGGTGGCCTGAGTTTGATCCTCCCTGTCGCGCAGCGATGGGGAGGGGGACCTTTCGCGGAGCGAATGGTGGAGGGGCGGCGACGGTAGCGCCAAGGCCCCTCGTCAGCGCTCCGCGCTGCCACCTCCCCATGGCTTCGCCACGGGGAGGATCGTTAGACCAGTCGCCACCCCAGCGTTTCGCCCGCGTGGAAAGGCACGACCTCACCGATCCGGTCGGGGACGACGACCTCGGCTCGCTCCAAGGTCACCGTGCCCTCATTGAGCGGCAGCGCGTAAAAGCGTGGTCCATGTTCGCTGGCAAACCCCTCGAACCTGTCGAGCGCGCCATCCTCGTCGAAGGCCGCGATATAGCTTTCGAGCGCATAGGGCGCATTGAAGATCCCCGCGCAGCCGCACGACGCTTCTTTGGTATGCACCGCGTGCGGCGCGCTGTCGGTGCCGAGGAAGAATTTGGGCGAGCCCGAGGTCGCGGCGGCGCGCACCGCGAGGCGGTGGTGCTCGCGCTTGGCGACGGGCAGGCAATAGGCGTGCGGGCGAATGCCGCCGACCAGCATGGCGTTGCGATTGATGTGGAGGTGCTGCGGGGTGATCGTTGCCGCGACGTTGGCGGGGGCGTCGGCGACGAACTGCGCCGCCTCGGCCGTCGTGATATGTTCGAAGACGATCTTGAGGCCGGGGAGGGCGCGGACGAGCGGTTCCAGCGTGCGCTCGATGAACACCGCCTCGCGGTCGAAGATGTCGACGTCATGGTCGGTGACTTCCCCGTGGATCAGCAGCGGCATGCCGATCGCCTGCATCCGCTCGAGCACGCCCATGATGTTGGTGACGTCGGTGACCCCGTGTGCGCTGCCGGTGGTGGCGTGGGCGGGGTAAAGCTTGGCGGCGGTGAACACCCCCTCGGCGTGGCCGCGCGCGATCTCGTCGGCATCGGTGGCGTCGGTCAGATAGGCGACGATCAGCGGGGTGAAGTCGAGGTCGGCGGGGACCGCGGCGTTGATCCGGTCGCGATAGGCGCGGCCTTCCTCGGCGGTGGTCACCGGCGGCGACAGATTGGGCATGACGATTGCGCGGGCAAACTGGCGCGCGGTGTAGCGCGCGACATGGTCGAGCATCGCGCCGTCGCGCAGGTGAACGTGCCAGTCGTCGGGGCGGCGGATCGTCAGGCGGTCGGTCATACGGCTCTCGCGGGTGAAATGGGCGCTTGGTTTTGGCTGCCGCGTCCCTAGATTATCGCCATGGCCAATACCACCCTCATCGACCGTGCCCTGATCCGTCTGTCGGGGGACGATGTCCGCGGCTTTCTGCAGGGGCTGGTCACCAACGACACGTCGGGCGATTTGCCGGTCTGGGCGGCGCTGCTGTCGGCGCAGGGCAAGGCGCTGTTCGATTTCCTGATCTGGGGCGATGGTAACGACATATTGATCGATTGCGAGCGCGATGCCGCGGGCGATCTGGCGAAGCGGTTGACGCTCTATCGCCTGCGCCGTGCGATCACGATCGAGCACGAGCCCGATCTGTGCGTCCACTGGGCACCCGAGGGCGATGCCGGCGGCGTCGATCCACGGCTGCCCGAGCTGGGCCGACGCTGGCTGGCGCCCGCCGATGGTGATGCGGGCGCGGACGAGGTATGGCGCGCGCACCGGCTGGCGCTGGGCGTCACCGAAGGGCGCGCCGAGCTGGGCGACGGGACGACGCTGTGGCTCGAATGCAATGCAGCCGAACTGAACGGGGTCAGTTTCTCCAAGGGCTGCTACGTCGGACAGGAAAATACCGCGCGGATGAACTGGCGGCAAAAGATCAACCGGCGGCTGGTGGTGGTGCCGATCGCCGAAGCCGATGAAAAACGGCAGGTGATCGCCTATCCCGATCTCGGATGGTCGGTCGAGCGTCGCCGGGTCGAGAGCATCGACCCCGCCGTAGCCCCGCCCTGGATGCGCGGTGCACTGGTGCCGTCCGGCGCCTGACAGCCGGAACGATCTCTGCTATGATGCGCTCATGCGCGCTTTCCTGATTTCGTCGGCGCTGGTCGCCGCTTTCGCCACGCCCGCTTTCGCGACGGAGGCGGGTGCGCCCGCTTCGTTGCTCGCGGTCGAGACTGAAGCGGCCGCACCGCGGGCGCAGCTGGCTCCGCTTGCTGCCGATTCGGTGTGGACCCCGCGCTTTGCCGCGGCCGCGGACGAGTTGGCGACGGCGCTGCGGTCGCGCGATGAGGCGCGCTGGGCGCCGCTGCTCGGCGGGCAATGGCTCGCGGCGGCCGACCGCGCGCAGATCGCGGAACTGCTCCGCGACGGCAACAGCCCCTTTCGGCACGCCTTGTTTTCCAAGGGGTTTACGCACCGCGCGATCCTTGGCTGGAGCGCGCCGGCGTCGCTGAACGCCGACGAACGCGCCGCGATCGAAGCCGGGACCGAGGCGGAGGCGCTGGTGTGCTGGTCGGCGGGTGGCGCTGGCGATCAATGGCCAGTGACCGCCGCCGATGCCGACAATCGGGCGGATCGGCCCTATGCTTGCGCGCGGATCGCGTATAGCATTCGCGGCGAAAAGCCGACGTGGCGCGCCTTCATCGAACAGCCGCTCGCTTAACCATTCTCCAACCCAAATTTGCGACAAGCCGCGCCATGTTCGGGCGCTTCCTTGGTTTGACCGCGGTCATCGCAGCGGTTTCGATCGGCATCGCCGGGGTCGCCATCCGCGCGCCCGGCAGCGATGCCCGCGCGGCAGCCGATGCCGATGCCGATGACAACAGCAATTGGACGACCCAGCGCAGTCGCAGCGGCGGCTGGGATTCGTCGACCAGCAAGCCGCGTTCGTCGGGGGGCGAAGTGCGGCTCGGCCGATCGGGCGATTCGCATTTCTACGCCGACACCAATATCGAAGGCACCAATATCCGGATGATGGTCGACAGCGGCGCGTCGATCATCGCGCTCACCCGCCGCGATGCCGAAGCAATCGGGATCGATGTCGATCGGCTGCCGATCGGCGGCATGGCGCGCACCGCGGGCGGCGAGGTTCCGATGCGCACCGTGATGCTCGACAGCGTCGAGGTCGACGGACTGGAAGTGCGGCAGGTGCAGGCAGCGGTGATCGACACCGACATGGGCGTGTCGCTGCTCGGCCAGAGCTATCTGTCGCAGCTCGATGCGGTGAATGTCGAAGGCGACACGATGACGCTGCGCTGAGGCGCCGCGCTACTTCGCCTTCTTGTCGATCAATACCGCCTGTTGCCAGCGGCTTGGCGCTTTGTCGGTGCGATGGATGCACCCGGCCCAGCAGCATGGTCGCTTCTTGCCCTCGTGCAACTCCTCGATCGTCCGCTCGATCCGGCGCGCGCGCGTCTTGGCCTGTTTGGCGTCGTCGACCCAACAGATAAACTCGTTGCGGCCGAGCGGGGTCAGGCTTTGCCACAGCGCCAGCGCCGCGACATCGGAGGTCAGGGCCGCCTGCATATCGTTGCCCGCGACATGCACGGTGCCGTGAAGAAAGGCGTCGGTCATGGCCCGCAGGAATAGGAGGGCCGGCTCGGCGGGTCAAATCGGCGATGGCTTGCCATTTGCACCGCTTTTCCCCACATCACCGGCATGAACGCTCCCCAACCTCCGATGCGCGCGGCGATCGTGCCGGTCACCGCTTTCCAGCAGAACTGCACCCTGCTCTGGTGCACCGAAACCAACAAGGCGGCCTTTGTCGATCCGGGCGGCGACCTGCCCAAGCTGAAGGATGCGGTGCGCCAGACCGGGGTCGAGGTCGAGAAGATCCTCGTGACCCACGGCCATATGGATCATTGCGGCCAGGCGGGGATGCTGGCGAAGGAACTGGGCGTGCCGATCGAGGGGCCGCACGAGGATGACCGCTTCTGGATCGCGCAATTCGCCGAGGATGGCGCGCGCTTCGGCATGGTCGGCGAAACCTTCGAACCCAATCGCTGGCTGGTCGATGGTGACACGGTGACCGTCGGCAATTTGACGATCGACGTTATCCACTGCCCAGGCCATACGCCGGGCCATGTCGTGTTCCACCATGCGCCGTCGAAGCTGGCGATCGTCGGCGACGTGATTTTTCAGGGGTCGATCGGGCGCACCGACTTTCCGCGCGGCAATCACCAGCAATTGCTCGATTCGATCACGCAGAAGCTGTGGCCGCTCGGCGGCGACACGACCTTCCTGCCGGGGCATGGCGCGCACAGCAATTTTGCGCATGAGCGGCGGACCAACCCGTTTGTCGGCGATATGGTGTTGGGAACGGCTGGCTAAACATTCTGGTCATTGCGAGCGCAGCGAAGCAATCCAGGGCGTGACAAGCCGCTCTGGATTGCTTCGCTGCGCTCGCAATGACGGTGCGTTTACTTCGGCGCCACCACCATCGTTTCCTCAATCTCGGTCGTCGTGATGCTGGTCGGTGTCATATATACGATCCACAGCGCGCCGAGTGCCAGGCCGAGCTGGGTCAGCATGGTGATGATGGTGCCGACCATGCGGCCCCACATCATGCCGTCCATGCCGATCGCGTGCAGGATACGCCCGACGAGGTACAGCGCGCCGACGCCCCACAGCCACATCGACGAGCCGAGGCCGAGTTCGACGAGCGCGAGCAGGATCAGCACAAAAGCGGTGTTTTCGACGAAATTGCTATGCGCGCGCATGCGGCGGGTCACCATTTCGCTCCCGCCGTCGCCAATGAAGACCTTCTCCTTGGTCCGCACGCGGCCGACGCGGATCGACAGCCACAGGTTGAGCAGCGCCGCGCCCGCGGCAATCGTCAGGCTGATTGGCAAGATTATCATATGCGTCCCCCCATTCGTCCGCAGCTGTTGTCGCCGGACGCTGACCGCGTGTGTGGCATCGCACCAGCGGATCGGCAAGAGCGACACATTCACCCGTCGATTGTCATCCGCAGGGGTTGCCTTTGCGAGCAAAAACGCTATAGCCGCGCCCGATCCGGCACCCGACACC
>VFQN01008440.1_pt1 | contig 10435 bp, 9 predicted proteins | sample 3512371 | NCBI WGS metagenome assembly VFQN01 (sample SAMN10412370, study PRJNA504923) | tailings metagenome | isolation source: Replicate 2 from Balatoc abandoned mine | place: Philippines: Itogon, Benguet | collected 2017-08-28 | reverse complement strand
CAGACCACACAGGCGGACGAGGACTAGAATCTCGCCCGAGGTAGGAATCGAACCCGGGTCGGATTCCCGGGAGAATCGGGACTAAGCCAATTCTAACGCCCAAATTCCTTACCTTGTGCAGGAGACCACTTCCTGCAGTAGGTACCGTAGACATGAACTGTGCCCTGATAGCACGGCACCATTGCTTTGTACAAGGGTTAGGGTGCTACTAAGAGGGGGCACTTGGGTCGTTGCGGGCAACCCTCATTCAATGCACCGGTGTATGCTGCTGGTGCTGCTCAGCTACTCTACCGCCTTGGGACGCAGGACTCAAGCGCCACAGACGACATGCAGGTTGCCGGGTGTCATGTGAGCACGTCCCAATGCCTCTTCAGCACCATGCAACCTCTATCAAGCCTGGTCTGGGGGCGGCGGCAAGCTAGCGGTCTGGATGCGGAGGCAAAAGCGCTCACCTTGGGTGAGCCTCTGTCCGCGTCCTCAGGCGCGATTGCTGTGGGTGAACGATTTTTGTTTGGCATGCTAGGAGCAATGCCTTGGCAGGCGCCGTTAGCCGGCGCTAGGTCCAAGGACGCTTTGCAATTGCTGTCAGCGGGGAAGGGCTGTTGGTTGCCTGGGAGGAGTGGTGGTTGCAAAACTGCCGAGGAGGGCAGCCAAGGGGCAAACGAGGCATGCTTGATGCATTCCTGATGTGCATTCCATTTTTTGCCTCCTGCAGCTGACGCAAGTACACCGGACTGAGGCACTGTTCTGCAGTATCAGTGAATTTGTGTCGGACGTGGGGTTCCATCAGCACTCGAGCGTGTGTAGGCATGGCGTTCCTGGCTGCTGTTGGACCAGGTTCAGGTGTGGCAGCGTTGGTAAAGCAGCAGTTCTTTAGCTTCGCGGTTCTGGAAACGCACCAATCTTGCTGTGGCGGTTGTGTGCAAGTACAACTCTGTGGACCTTGTATGTGCCCTACAACACAGGCGTGCGGCGGTTTGCCACTGGCGTCACAATTGGCCCCCAGCGCCCAACTTTCAGGAAAATAAGGTGCGTTCTGTTCCCGTAATAAGAAGTAAAGACCGTCATTACTGGGTAGGATGGTGCATGAGTGCCCTCCTCGTGCCTGTTCCCTTGCGTGTCTTATGTGCTTCCGTCGCTGCTTTAAGGCAAGCCCTCCACCCGTTCCCTGACGCGCATACCTAACAGCGTAAAATCGCCTAACGCGGGGGTACCTCGGATGACAGGTGCCACATTGGGCAGTGCCTACAGCTGTCAGACCGTCTCTGCGGACCGTCACACGAACCGCTTGCGGAGACGTCCTTTGGTGCAGTCAGCCAGAAAGAAGACGGTCGCGCATCAATGCCCAGTAAGTACTTATTTGTTATATTGCAGTTGTGATGACAGCAACTAGTGCGATCGCGGCCGACGGGCCGGCTGGGACTGACTGGGAAGGTACCGCTGCGCCGTAACTAGGGATTCGCAATTTACTAGCCGCTTTCGCAACACACAGCAAAGCAGTTGGTTTCTAATTTGTCAGCATACACGTGTAGTTCCACAAAGTTGAGCTTCGTCCTCGTCACAGGCGGGCGGGGTGGGGCGGGGTGGGCGCACGACGGTGGTTGTCGTTGGCATAAATGCGCTTCTAGGGCACGTCAAGTCTGCAGTGATCCTGTCAGACGAACACGCAACTCATTCAGCATATCGCAGAAATTCCCTCGCTGCTGATATCCCCTCGCTGCTGGTTGTACTGGGGCTCTTCGCCGGCTCCAGCTTTGGTTGCGTATCGTTGGCTCCGCAAAGGTGCGGTTCTCAGCAACATGTGGCTGCATAACAAGGGTACATGCTTAGGGCTTGAGTGCTGTCCTGCCCGCGCGAAGCGCTGACATGGTGGACAAGCGCGATGCCTATCGCACTTGGACGGCCGCGCCGTGGATGCCTTGCTCATGGGCTGGCACAAACGTGTGTTAAATGTATACACTTTCAGGGCTTGGCAAGCCTTACTTGACAAGTGCTCCCTCTACCTGACTCGTTTTCCCGGGCAGACACAACCAACAAATTATTAAGCCAGCAACATGGCGCGAGCCGCTGCGACTGGGGTGGTGCTAGTGGCCTTCATATGAGTTGCTGGAGCACAGCAGGACCTCGCGGCAGCTACCTCAAGTCGTTGCTGGTTAGCTGGTTGCCGCAATTGCTGGACACGCTGTGCTGGAAATTGCCGAACTGGGGAGGATGTATTAGCATGCAGTAGTCATTACAAATTGACACGTTATCGTACCTGTGCAGGGCCCTAGCCGGCTTCGCCGCTGCCACGACACCCGCCCAGGCGGCATGCAACGTGTGTAGCAGGATGCAGTGAGGGGAGGTACATCGCATGTATCAAAACAAGGCAAGGTTAGAAGGACTAAACCGGCATGCAACGTGTGCTGGGAGTGGACGCTGTCTGGCTGCACGGACTCGTATTACCAGGGCGACATATGCGACAAGGCCGTATACAAACTGGAAGATGTCTTTTACGAGATTGGCCACGATGGTGAGGAGTGTCTGAATTGTGTGACCAACGGTGCTGGCGTCCTTTAGGGAGTGGATGCGAATGGGTGCTGTGTGGGAGTTCGGGATACCATTCCAACACGATCAAGTCTAGTATGCAACGGCAGGGTGCTTCTTGAGCAGGGACTGGCGTCTACTCACAAGCACGGTTGCCGTTCTAGCATTGTCTCTTGCCGTTTCAGGCTCACAATTCCGCAGCTACCCTTGTTGTTGTTGTCACACGAACTTCACGTCACGCCTACCGGTAATCACATTGCCCACTCGAACGCGTTCTGCTGCAGACTTCATTGACGACTACGGCTGCGAGGACAACAAGATCTGGGTGTGCGGCTCCTTCGACTCTGACGCACACGGCATGGACTTTCGCAGCAAGCTGGAGTCCCACTACGGCAACGACGACGGCGTGGCTCTGGCAATTGTGCCCGATGATGACTTCTGCGCCGCCTTCCCCGGTGCTGTCGTGAGCATCAAGAGCTACGACTACAGCTACAAGCACGACCACACCTGGACCTACACCAGCGGCTGGAAGCCCAACACCTGCAAGAGCTGCGACATCGACTTCACCTACACCTGCCCCCTGCCTTCTCCTCCCCCGAAGCCCACTGGCTGCGCCGTGTGCTTCGAGTGGGCCGTGAGCAAGTGCGACACCTTCTACGAGGGCTCTATGTGCGATGACGCGGTCAGCAGCATCGAGCACGCCCTGGCGAGCGTCGGCCAGCAGGGTGAGGGGTTATGTGACTTGGGTTGCCGTCTGGGTGAAGGGTCACGGGGCTTGGGTTGTCGTCGGTGCAGTTGAAACCGTTGTGCGTTACAGCTGCTTGTGCGGCACAGATAGCCCGTGTGCCAACCCTTGGTGCATGCTTTTAGGAAAAAAGTAGATGACCTTGCGCTTGTAGTAGCACCGAGGACGAGGCAGCTGTGCAAGCGGGGGTACACACCCCGAGATCCTGCTGCTGGTGTGTACCGTTGGCCCCTTCCAGTCTTATGCCAGGCGCAAAGCGCCTCCTAAATTTCAGTCCCATGCGCTGTCCACACTGCACTGATTGCAAGTAGGTGCGCTACTTACAATCAAGCAACCTGTACACGCTCCATCCCGCAGACTGGGTTGGCGACTACGGCTGTGACGGCAGCAAGGTGTGGGTGTGTGGCACCTTCCAGTACCAGTGGCAGGCCACCTACTTCCGCCAGCGCTTGGACTCTGCCTACCACGACTCGCACGACCTGGCCTTCGTCGCCATCCCCGACGAGCACTTCTGCGATGCCAATCCCGACGCCGTCATTACCGTCAAGACGTACGATTACACCGCCAAGTACGACCACACCTGGACCTACAGCAACGGCTGGAACCCCAACCGCTGCTCCACCTGCGTTGTGGACGTGACCTACACCTGCCCTCCTCCCCCCAAACCCACCTGCAACGTATGCTGGGAGTGGACCCTGTCTGGCTGCGAGGATTCGTACTACAGTGGTGACACGTGCGACCAGGGTGTGCAAAAGCTGGAGGATGTGCTGAACGAGATTGGCTATGCCGGTGAGCTGTGGGGCAACGTGGGGCACACTGTGCAAGTGGACACACTGCGAAGCTTCAAGCGTCTCCTTTTTATCCAGGGCTATGCGTGCAAGGCCTGCCTTTACTGCCTATGCTTCCTCAATGTACCCGTTTGGCGTTTTGCACGATCTCAATACCGGTATCCTGCTTATAGGATATGACTATGGTACCAACCCTGTTGACGTGCGCTGATGTTTCCTGGTGCAGACTTCGTTGATGACTATGGCTGCGAGGACAACAAGATCTGGGTGTGCGGCTCGTTCGACGACAACGAGCATGGCCAGTCCTTCCGCGACTCCCTCCAGTCCCATTACGGCAACGACGACGGGATTGCCCTGGCCATTGTGCCTGACGATGAGTTCTGCGCTGCCTTCCCCGGTGCCGTTGTGAGCATCAAGAGCTACGACTACACCTCCAAGTACGACCACACCTGGACCTACACCAGCGGCTGGAAGCCCAACACGTGCAAGAGCTGCGACATCGACTTTACCTACACCTGCCCCCTGCCGCCTCCTCCCCCCGAGCCCACCTGCAACGTGTGCTGGGAGTGGACCCTGTCTGGCTGCGAGGATTCGTACTACAGCGGCGACACATGCGACCAGGCCCTGCATAAGCTGGAGGATGTGCTAACCGATATTGGCTATGGTGGTGAGCAGGGCTGCTATGGCTGCTGTTGATTGCGCTGGCACCATGTTCGAGAAGCATGTGGTGCTGTGTGGCATGGCATGTAGTGGGTGCAGGCGTCCTTTACCTCACCAGCCAAGCAAGCTGGAGCAACCACGTACCGGTATCTTCATGTGCCTCCTGTTGCCTCACCGCGCACATGTGTGCTTCCCTTCTTTTCCATCCAGACTTTGTCAACGACTACGGTTGCGACCACAACAAGATCTGGGTGTGCGGCTCGTTCCTGACTGACGAGCACGGCCAGTCCTTCCGCGACTCGTTCGAGAACCACTACCAGGGCCATGACGACAACCTGGCCCTTGTGGTGGTCCCTGACGACGACTTCTGCAAGGCTTTCCCTGGTGCCGTTGTGAGCGTTAAGAGCTACGACTACACCTCCAAGTACGACCACACCTGGACCTACACCAGCGGCTGGAAGCCCAACACCTGCAAGTCGTGCGACATCGATGTTACCTACACGTGCCCCATGCCCCCTGCCGTCAAGCCCGGCGGCTGTGGCGTGTGCTTCGAGTGGGCCCTGAGCAAGTGCGACAACTTCTACCAAGGTGCCGTGTGCGACAATGCCCTGGACTCCATCAACGCCGCCCTGGAGCACGCCGGCGAGAAGGGTAGGCCGGGCGGGGCGGTTGTTGACCGGGTCTGCTTGGTGGTGGCATAGGGTTGCTTTGGAAAGGTTTTGACGAAGGCGTGCCTTGTCCAAAGGTTTGAGCGCTCTGCGCCAGTCTCACTTTTCTATGTGTCGGTTGGCACGCTGTTGTGCTCCAAAGCTTTCGGCCTGCCCAATGCTCCAGCGCTGCAAGGGTCACAACTCATGTCTTCTGGTGTGCGGTGGTTTACGCTGGGCTGTGCCTGTCGTACAGTGCCCAACTGGCCCCACTTCCGTGCCTCCTCGCCTGCAGACTGGATTGCTGACTTCGGCTGCGACGGCAGCAAGGTCTACGTCTGCGGCACCTTCCAGTACCAGTGGCAGGCCACCTACTTCCGCCAGCGCTTGGAGGCTGCTTACAGCAGCAATTACGACATTGCCTTTGTGGGCGTACCCGACGACTACTTCTGCAAGTCCAACCCCGGCGCAGTGGTGACCGTCAAGACGTACGACTTCACCGCCAAGTACGACCACACCTGGACCTACAGCAGCGGCTGGAAGCCCAACACCTGCTCCACCTGCGTTGTGGACGTTACCTACACCTGCCCTGCGGCCCCTGCCCCCAAGCCTGCGTACAAGCCCGTCCCCGCGTACAAGCCCGTCCCATCGTACAAGCCCGTCCCGACGTACAAGCCCGTCCCCGCATACAAGCCTGTCCCTTCGTACCAGCCTACGTACAAGCCGGCCCCCAAGCCCGTGTACAACCCCACCACCTGCAACGTGTGCTGGGAGTGGACGCTGTCTGGCTGCGAGGACTCGTACTACAGGAGCGACATGTGCGACCAGGCTGTGCACAAGCTGGAGTACGTGCTGGACCAGATTGGCCACGGAGGTGAGCGTGACGGGTTGTGGGACCACAGGCGTAGCTTTTGCGCGGCCCGTCCTGGCCAGTCGGCGTCAGGCCGCGCCCTTAGTGGACAGTGCAGCTTGACTGCGCGTTGCTGAGGCAATGTACAGTCAGAGAAGCAGCAGCTGAGTGCGCAGGGGCAACTGAATCCTACCTATGCCATGTGTTTTCCGTCTTGCAGACTTTGTTGACGATTACGGCTGCGAGGACAACAAGATCTGGGTGTGCGGCTCCTTCAACAGCGACCAGCACGGCATGGACTTCCGCAGCAAGTTCGAGCAGTACTACCAGGAGGACCAGGACCTTGCCCTGGTGGCGGTTCCGGACGATGACTTCTGCGCCGCCTTCCCAGGCGCCGTTGTGAGCATCAAGAGCTACGACTACACCTCCAAGTACGACCACACCTGGGACCACAGCCACGGCTGGAAGCCCAACACGTGCAAGAGCTGCGACATCGACTTTACCTACACCTGCCCCACGCGCACCCCCAGCAAGTACCCGTCGCGCGGCCCCAACCCCTCTTACAAGCCCACCTGGGGCCCTACCCCCTCCTACAAGCCCACCTGGGGCCCTACCCCCTCCTACAAGCCAACCTGGGGCCCTACGCCCGCCTACAAGCCCACCTGGGGCCCTACCCCCTCCTACAAGCCCACCTGGGGCCCCACTCCCTCCTACAAGCCCACCTGGGGCCCTACCCCCGGCTACAAGCCCACCTGGGGCCCCACTCCCTTCAAGTACCCCACCCACGGCCCCACGCCCTCCTACAAGCCGACTTGGGCCCCCTCTCCCTCCAAGTACCCCACCCGCGGCCCTAGCCCCAGCAAGACCCCTTCCAAAAGCCCCAAGCCCAACAAGTGGTATTGGCACTGAACGTGAGTATTGCGGGGGTGCCATTGCTTGCCTGACAACTGTACTTGCTGACGCCGGCTGCATGCCGCGTTGCTACACCTTGCAGTGATGGTTCTCTGCATGGCACCGTTTCGGTAGCGTAGCACTCAGCCACGAAGGACCCTTGACCCGTGCACGCCCCTGCTCCTCCTCCTGTCTCTGCGTTGTAGGCCGACTGGACGTGCGGGGCGCTAGCACACAGTAACAGGTGACAACGGCCACTCGATGCCAACAGTAGCATATGAGCGACAGGTTTTTATTGCTTCGACAGCGGCTGGAACTGCTGGCAGCTGTACCTCCTGTGCTGGCTGGCGGCTGCACCTGGGCCGGACCGGACTGTCTGACGCGTTCATAGCCGTGTTACTGAGCAGGGCCGGTGGCATAATAGGGACACCTTTTGCACCTGAGATTGATTGATGTCATGTACCCTTTTTGCTTTTCTGTTCGTACCATTCGACGCTTTGTCTTTCATTCATATTGACGTGGAAGTAGCACGCTTGTAGGAGGACATGCAGTGTGTGGTCGGTTGGCAGGCGGTGGTTGGTGAGGGGCGTGGGCTGCTGCGCACGGCACACATTAAGGACTAATTGACTCCTTAATGGCGTGACGAGTAGGCCGACACGGCTTAATGCAATGGGTGGATAACCCACATAGCCTTCAACGCGCTCTTGGCTTGTGGGTTGATAGGCTGTCGAAGCATAGAGAACTGCTACATGCGTGTTTGCGTACCCCTCGTTCAACATCTGCATGCCGGCGGCAATAATTGGAAGGTAGCTGGTGAAGAACCAGTTGGCCCCTTGCCACACGTGTAACTGGCATGGCTGCTTGGCAGTGCTTGCGAGTCTCCTCCTTTGATGCCAATACGCTGGACCGCAACGCGCATGGCTTCGAGTAACAATTGGGGGAAAGGGCACCTCTCATGAGTCAGTGGCCTTCGGCGTGGGGCACTATGCACCTTTGACAGATGCTCCCGCGTCCTGGCCTTGCTAACCACAAGGCTCCTCGTATTGTACCTTTTGTACGGCATAGTTGCTTGCGCCATGAGCTGCACCTGTGCTCGGAGTAGACGGAAGCGGGATGCTTTGCGTCTGGCGCAGCTCCATCCGCTAGCCAGGCACACGGCCACACGCCACCTGGGCCCTTTCACGCCACCGCTATGCTCAGAAACGTGCCCAGGTGCAATGGTAAGGCCCAGTGTGGCCGTTGTAGGCCCAACAAGCCAGGCATCTTGCTGCCTCCTCTTTGTTGCTGCCCTGTGGTCAAAACTCAGGCCTAAAGGCATAGCCGTAGCTGAATTGATGGTCATGGCTGTGCCACCTGTATCCATGTACCGTAAGATCTTGCAGGGTGTCACGAGCATGTGCGTGAGGAGGAGAGGTATGTCCACACACGGTAACTGTGCCCATTTGAGCTCGGTCCCGGCCGTACAGCAGCGCGGCAGCAGGCAGGGACTTGCGCCGCGACCCCCGCTCTTGCCGGACAGTGGCTCGGCTTACAGAGGCATCGACGAGGAGTGGGCGAGTGACTCCCTATTTCCACGTGTTGCAACTCGGCACATTCCGTTGAGAGTTGGAATGGTCGCCAATTGTTGCAAGAAACGGTGTGGGTTGTCGGTGGCACGGTGTCGGCTAGTGCGTCGTGGTGGTAGCACAAGGCAGGGCGTGGCAACACGTGGCGTAGTTGCAAGCAAGGCGGCGTGGCGGTATGACCTGAACTGACGGCGTGCAGTGGAAAAGGACTCGAACAGCACCACATAGCCGCGCCGCCGTGCTTGGCTGATGCGGATGCGGCACGGCACCCCAAATCCCCAACCAAAGCCAGCAGAGGAGATAGCTGAACCACTGCCGATGAGCATGGCTGGGCAATGCATGCCACTTTCAAGGCAGCGAACCTTGGTCTCTGGATCACAAACACCCCCACCGACCCCGTCGTACGGGAAGTTCACAAGTCCACCCTTACCAAGACAACACAGCTGCCCAGGCGCCCACCTGGTCTAACAACAGGAGCACTACCGGTACCTCCTCTTTCGTAGTTAGCAACCTTGGCACCAGCAGCCGTCAGCTGTACAGTCATTGCTCGTGTGCTGTTGGCGTAAGAGCTTTCCGGTACCCTTGCCCCTGCCCTAGCCGCTATCCCGCAGCAGTCAGGTTGTACGGCTTGCACATGCCCTATTGTACAGTGGCCATCCCCTACAGCAACTTTCTTTATCTGCGTGCCAGACACGCACTGGATGGATGCAGGCTGCAGGGGAGCTCGCGAGCACCTGTTGGCGTGCCCCTGCCACGCCTATAGTGGTCACGTTTTGACTTTCGTGGGCTTATCTCCCACAGTGACAATTATTGCCTGAGGATTGTACCATCAATAGGACGAACAATTCTATATATAGGGAATTTTTGGTTGGGCAAAGCATGGCGGATTTGCAAAGTCAGACATCCAGCGTATGGGGCCGTGGAGGGGAGGAGTGGTTTTCTTGGAAGGGCAGACGTGTCGTGTGCCAATAAGAACACATCACCGCATGCGGCTACCCTGCGCCACTCTAACGCCGCCAACACCCACAACTGTTAGGGGCACGCCCTTGCGACGCAGTCGACTTGTGTGGGTGGCTTCAACGCCATGCGTGCCAGCCATGGCCAAGGCTGAACCGTTACCCTTCCCACTCTTATCACTGCTGCAAACAGGTGGTGATACGGCTGTAGTTCCCAGCACTCATGTAGGAAGGTGCAGATGCCCTGCGGTGACAGAACTGTCGTCCACTGTGCGTCGGTGCCACTGTCCACACAGCCTCAGAACTGAGGCGCGAGAGAGCCATGTGGTGTGGTAGGTGCACAACCGTTGCGCAACAAGTCAAGCCGGCAGATACTTTTACTTGCCTCTTACATTTATCAGTTTCACATTTGACTCTACTCAAATAGCTCAAATAGGTCGGTCAGAGTTTGCACTGACGCGTCGACAGCTGCGTCGGCTGTAATGCACCCAGACGCTTTCCGCGGTCAGCACCTATTTGATTAAATGCAATATATTCCAGGATATCATGGCATGGCATATGATAGCGACGCGCTGGAAACCGCCAGGCCGTGGATCGTCCATGGAAAAACCATGGGCAGCCCTAACTTGCGGCGCGCGACTGTGAGTGCACTACTGCTCATTTAGTGTATAGCGACCAACCGTCCTGTGGGGTTGCAACAACGCACGCCCAGAGGTAGCCCTCTTGCCGGCCAGCAGCAAACCTTGTTTTTTTTTTTTTTTTTTTTTTTCAGGAGAAGGGTTATGGGATTATCGGAGACCTATTTTT
>VFQN01008439.1_pt1 | contig 10436 bp, 16 predicted proteins | sample 3512371 | NCBI WGS metagenome assembly VFQN01 (sample SAMN10412370, study PRJNA504923) | tailings metagenome | isolation source: Replicate 2 from Balatoc abandoned mine | place: Philippines: Itogon, Benguet | collected 2017-08-28 | reverse complement strand
CGTGACGCTTGGGTAGTGTCAAGACGCAGTGGTGCTGGCCTGACGCGGGGGGGGGGGATGCAGCGCGAAAGACGGATGGTGGTGTCCGATACTGGCAAATTCCCCCGTGCAGCTGCCTCGTATCCGGCTTCCCCTGGGCAGAAGGCTGGTTGGTACTATAGCCGCTGCCTTTCGCTGTAAGAGCTGGGCTGAGTTGAGCTGGCCAGAGAACCAGTGGAGACCCCCAGAGCTGACTAGGACCTGACACTGCAGACCGAAGAGACAGACGCACCTCTTGCGGCAGGCCCACTTTGTGACTCAGCTCAGTGGCGGCGTCCGGGGCGCGGCGGGTGTAACCCGCCAGGGTCAAGCCCGACAGCCAGCGCCCGTGGGCCATGCGCAGCTCAGCAGGCACACCACGGGCCTCTGCAGCACTGTTGCCGCCAATGCGCATGGAGTGGGGCAGGACGCGGCTGGTGATGCCCGCCTCCGTGCACATGCGCTGCAGCCGCTCCTTGAAGGCACTGTAGCCCATGGAGCACACGGGGGCCACTGCCGTGCCGACCAAGCGCTGCAACCACCCGCCGGCGCTAGTCCGCTGCACCGTGCGCAGCAGCGGCCCCACGTCCTCCGCCTGGCCACCTGGGTCCCGGCGGTAGCCGCCGCCCTCCATCCAGCAGGCGGCCCACGAGGGCCACGGGGCAGTGCGCCCCCCAGCCGCCCCACGACCACCCAGGAGCCCTGCCACACCTGGTCGGTCTTGGAGCGGGGCAAGAACACCTCGAGATGGGAGTCAGTTAGCACGAGCAGGTCGCGGTGCACACAGACCTATGACATGTCGTCAAAGCGCAGGAAGGCGAAGAACATGAGCGAGACGGCCGCACACATCATGAGGTCGAGCAGGGCTGCCCCCGGCCCGGCAAACCTGGCCACCAGCCGCCGCAGGTCGCCCAGGGTAAGGGCGTCGCGCTGGTAGCGGTGGCAGGCCCTCCTCCCGCCTGTCCGGCCCTGCGTGCAGTGGGTGCGACTGGGGCAGCGGCACCGGCGCTGGCCGCGGTGCCTGTGGCCCCGCCGCTGGGGGCGCAGGCGGCGCCCCACGCCAACGTCCTCGCGTCCGGCCTCGTGGCGCTGCTGGCGGGCAGGCCCCAGCCCCCTGCTGCGGCCGGCGGGGGTGCTGCGGCAACGGCGGTGGCGGCGGTAGCAGGGGCCACAGCAGCGACCGGGGCAGTGGGGTACGGGGAAGTGGGGCAGCATGCATCTCAGGGCCGCCAGTGACCACTCCCACGCAGTAGGGGCTTCAATGAGCCCACGATCGCGTGCATGCGGTTGCAGCATACGGTATTGCCACTGCTAGGGTCGCCCACAGCGGCCCTCAGCGGAAAGCTGTTGTGCCCTCTAGTGCAGCCGGGGTTGGCCTGTCCGCCCATGTCGCCGGCCTCCACCACTCGGCTGTCGGCTACGCTCCAGCAGCTGGACCAGGTGCGCGTGGCTACACGGAGGGCAGCGTCTCTGGGCCTGGCCGCGGCTGAGCACGCTCTGGTCCTCGCTCGGCAGGCAGTACCGCGTGTGGAGAGCGTAGCCGCTGCACCCCCTGCCGAAGTCCGCAAAGCTGACACAGGTGTCCAACAGCCAGCACACAAACGTGCGCTTGAGACCGCGGATAGAGGCTCGTGGCAAGAAGCCAAGGTGTCGCAGCAACCCCACGGGGCTGCAGCGGTTACTGCTACAGATGGCAACCGGGGGAGCGGAACCCGTCGGGATGGAAAAGTTGGGCAGGTGGCCAAGGTGACGAGATTGTTCGTGGTACTGGTACGTAGGAGTGTAAGAACAACGGGCTTGGTGTACACCGGATGTGTGCTAGCCGACAAGGTTGATGCATGGCCAGGGTGGTCTTCGCTGCGAGGTAGGGCAGCAGACGTTCGAGCCCGCGCCAGCAACTAAGTATCCACGTACTTGGTAGCCAGCAGGGACACAGTAGCATATATACATGCAGGCACTAATAGAGGGCGACGCACGTGGCATGTCCGGCGATTAGGAGCAAACTACCGTGCGATGTGTGGCAGGATGCCAAGAGGGGTCACTTGGGCGGCTATCTAGAGCTCGTGGGAGAACGGAGTAAGCCAAGTGTCGCAGACATGTGGGTCCCATCGACCGTACAAACTTGTGGTCACATCAGACCTTCTGGTAAAGCCCCGTGGACCTCGAGTACCGTATGACACGTTAGTGCAATTGCTGTACGTGCGTGACTGGTGTAAGTTCCTGACACGGCTGACAGCACGAGTCACCAATGCACTGGTTTCAACGAGTCTCGTTTTCTTCAACTGCCCAATAGTAACAAAGGTAACGCTCTCTGGTTATCCGTGCACGTGGCTCATTGCATGAACACGTCAGCAGCACTAGGACGCTGCAAATCAGTGCCGGACTCGACTCGCAGGTCAGCATACCGGTACACACGGGGGGACAGTTGGCAATGCAACACACGACCCCTGGTTGCACGTGCGTGGTCAGAAAGAAAACGCTCCCTGGAGCAGCGCTCTTGTCCCCACCTTCGTGAAAGGCGGCGGACACAGCAATTGTGGTAGAAGCAACACTGACAGACCAAGCGCCAACACTGCCGCACACCGCATTGACGCGCACGGCTAGGTGAGGTAGGATTGGTGGTGCGCACCGTGCAACGGGAGAAGTTGCGATGCCTTGCTGCAACTGGGTTGGCGACGGCCACGAGCCGAACGTCTGCCTTGCATAGCAGTCTATAGCTCTGGACCTCACAGAAAATGGCAAGCGGCTTCAAGGCCGCTATGCGTGTACGACAGGCCTTCATGGGTGGCCTGCTGCACTTGCCATGCGTATCCCCCGTGCGTACCGTATCGGCACACACGAGCCAGGCGCGCTTCCACTGCAACAACACGCGCCGTGCTATTCTGTACCCCTTCCTATGTGCGATCCGCCTGGCGGTTTGCAGTACATTTCAAGGCGTCAGAAGGCGGCGCGTGTACCGGTACCTGCCATAAGGCTGTTGCGATGGCGGCGGGCAAGAGTCACATGCTCTGCGTCTAGCTGGTGACTCTGCCATTGTCACACTACATTGCTTTAGCGTGCTTGGGCACGTCGCCACAGCGCATGGAACAAATGTCGCCGTTAGTGCTGGCGACATGCAGGGAGTGAAGGGGAGGAGACACAGCTGCATACGTTTCCATACCGTACCACCAGCTTGCAGTTACCGCACATCCCTCGCACACCTGGATTACAAACACGTACGACATCAGGTACGGCCCGGGCCTTGTCCGTACATCTGCAACTAACAGGCTTGCGAGCGCAAAGCGTGCCGTCAACAAAGTGGCGCCTATTACCCTTCAACACAGGACAGGCATTGTGCGCTTTAATTAACTGTGGGCCTGGTCCCGGTGTGTACAGGTTGTCAACGTTGCAAGCCACTAACCCACTGTACATGCAAGATCTTTAGCCGCAAGCATGCGCTTCGGCAACGCGCACAAACACAGCAGTCCAGGGGTACGTAGACACAAGCCTGCCGCCCATTGCCAACTGGTAGTTCCGCTGTCGACCTCACACAAGCGATTGCTGCCCGTACGGTTGCTGCCCGTACGCTTGCTGCCTGTACAAGTCATTAACGTCATGCAGCGGCGTGGGAAACTCGTACCCCTCCTCAATCCATCCGGAGACAACAGCCTCCAGGAACCGCCTGCCCAGCCCCCCATCCATGGGCCTGCTTGCCCCGTCAACAACTTTATAACAACCTAGCGCTCCGCTTATGAAGCGCGTCCCAAGTCAAAAGTAATATTTCGGCGCTGCACACCATCCTGCGAAACTGAAAAGCGTCTAGCCAGTACTGAAGCGGTATACAGAAAGGCTGTACTCAGCGGGCACCTGCGTCCTGGCTTTGCCGCCCAGCTTGCGCCCATGTCCATACATCAAGGCAGCTGGCGTCCATTCGGCCGTCGATAGCTCCACCAAGGCAGCTAGCCACTTTCAGGCCACCCGAATTGCCATTCAGCAATTGCGAGCACAGTTGCAGAGAAGAAGCAACTCTTTATAGTGTCGAATCACATGTGTGGGCAAGGCCGTATGCATTACACCTCATCCGTCCAAGTTATTGTGTACCTCACGTATGCCGTGCTGGTGCCCCGACCCCTTGGCCCGGCATCCGCCGTACCTTAAGCGCAGATGGGCTGGTACTTGCCCTTGTCGGGGCAGCTCGGCACGTCGCAGCTGCGCAACAAGGGCATGCAACCACGTGAAGAGTTCATCGTCGCATTCTAAGCTCGTCAGCGGGTTCGTCAGCGGGTTCATGATCCGGCGCCGACGCCCGCGCCCGTACACACCCGCGCCCACCCGCCCCCGCGCCCTCCCCACCTGTCGCTGCCGTCCGTCAGCTCGCACGTGACGACCGTCATGTGCTGCGCGATGGGCTGCGGGTACAGTTCCGGCATCTCCAGCTGGGCGTCCCGCAGCATGTCCGCGGCCTTGACCATCGCCTCCGCCTTGGACGAGGCGGGGGGAAGAGCCTTGCCGGTGTCAGTGTAATCCTTCAGGCAAGCCGACAGTTGCGATGTGATATCCGCCATCGCCTCATCCTTGGTGTCTGCCGTGACGCAGGCGTTGCCGACGTCGACAATCCAAACCTCGTGCCGATCCTTGGCGAACTGGTAGTACACGCCGAAATAGGTCTTCTCCGTCATCCCTGCGTAACATTCGCAATTAGATACCATTAGCGGTCCTGGCGCCGTTTCGTTCGGATGTGAACGATGCGCGTTCGGACCCGCCCGAACGGCATACCTGGGCGCGCGGCGCTCCTACTACTGCTGCTGCTGTTGCTGCTGCTGCTGCTGCTGCTGCTGCTGCTGGGCTTGGTTCTGCTGCCAGCACGGCCCTGACGCTTTGCAAAATGCTATTTGTGCTGCCACGTTGCGCAACTGGGTGAGTGTAGGATGCGCTACGCTCTTGCCACGTCTGTGGTCAGTACACTGGTAATGCTTGCACGTTAGGTCTCCGAAATCGCGTGTCCCGTGTTGCGATAGCCAAGAAGTTGTAAACCGAGGTCCTCAGCATACGCATTGAATTGTTTCCAGTCCATAACAGTGTGTGCGTTAGTGATAGTCAAGGAGTTTGATCTATATAATTAAGGCAGGTACCGGCCGCGACCTGCATGGGCGACGCGTGAAGCCAGCTCGGCAGCCGTACAAATGAGCGCACATTTTCGGCCCCGCTGACCAAGACGGCCTCTGCGGGCATTCATAGTCCAACAGTGCTTCCGAGTCTCATAGAGGCCACCACGGAGTGTGCTATAAGAACCTTATATATAATAAGGTGCTATTAATAGGTACACAATAAGTTCGTTCTTGTGGGAGGCAGGCTCCGGTGCGGCTGATACCTTGACTGGGAGGAGCGCCCTCTGGGCTGGGCCCTGCACGCACACGCTGGAGGTGCAGGGTGCGGAGTGCGGGCCACGATGGGCCCGTGGGGCCGCGTGCCAGCGGCAGCTGCTGGCGGTGGTGCTGGCAGCGGTGAGGTTTGTGTGGGCACTGATTAAGCGATGGGTGGGGGGGTGTAGCCAGCAGGACACGTTTGCTGTCACCTCTGCAGCAACCTGCTGTGTGCGTTTCTGCCACCACCGGGGCAGGTAGAGACTGGGGCAGGGGGGAACGTCGGGCCGGGTAAAGGTGGGGGCCGATGGGAAGGTGGGGCCAGGGGGGAGGCGTGTACTGTGTATCAGCATGAGGACGAGCGTATTCAATGTGTGTGGCTCCATTTGCAATATGTGGTATCGTGCGTGCCTGCCTCAGAGCTGTGGGTAACGAGGACGCGTTCTGCAATTGTACACGTGGCGGTGGAGGCAGGTGCCCACAGGGCCAGGGAGGCCAGCAGGGGGCCGGGCGTTTGTGTACGGGTCCGGTTTTGGCGGTGGACGTTGGGGGCTTGGGGGTTGATATGGTGCCGTGTACGTGCCGAGCATGTATGCACGTGATTTGGACGCATAGCAACCTGACTTCACGCGAGTATGGTTTGGTATGGTATGGTTTGCGCTGTCAGCAAGCCGTACTGTGGGGATGTGGGCAGGCCCCAGGACGACTTGCATTACGGTACCGGAGTGTTTTTACTGTCTATGTAGTGTACCGGTAGTATGTGGATTACCTGGCATTGTGCTTGCCAGGTAGCTCTGACTATGGGTACTGGTACGCAGTGCACCGGAATGCATGTTGCAAGGATATATAGCGTTCCTGGCGGCCAGGGTGCGGGGCTTCGCATCATCGGGCCTTTGGCGCCAAGAGTGAGGCTTGGGGGATGGGTTGTTGCCATGGCAACGTGCACGTCAGCGGGATTGGCATCGTGGAGTGCCGTACATGCTGTTGCATGGGCAGACACTCGAGCGAGAGTGGTGCGGTGCGTGCACGTGGTGTGAGACGCAGAGCGCCAGTAGGAAGCGTACTAAACACTAGTACGGCCTGTTGTAAGTTGTTTGGTTGCACACCCGGTCCGACCCGGAATGGTGCTGCGAAACGAGCGAGCAGGTACGAATCGACGGTGGAAGCGACTTACATCAGCTATGTCCACACCCTTTGGGCCGGTCACCGTGGTGGCCTGCCAAGGTTCACGAGTGACTTGAAGGTAAGCGCTGTTAGTAATGCCGCAAGTTGATTATGATATTGCGTGCAGCGGACCATGCTGTACCTTGTCGTTGACAAAGTGGACAGGCCACACAAAAACGGCAAGGCGGCCAACAGGCACAGCCGTCTCAGGTGTTAGGCCGAGTTGAGATTGAGGCGACCAACAGCCTAGCTGCCTAGGTGCTGTGCACGAAGCCACGAACACTTCCCGACGCGCAACGTATTACGTCCACATAGCATCCAGTACTATTCAGGTGAGCCCTGGGGCGCAGTCGCACGAGCTCTGTTTGCTGCTGCTGGAGTCGACGACGGCCAAGTCCGTCACTCCGCCAAGACCAAGTTCCGTCCAAGACCGCTGCGGCTTTTGTCATTAGCTTGGCAAAATATATAGCATCCAGCAAAGCAAGGCAACTGTTTTGCAACTGCTTCGTAACGTACGTAGCTCAGCTTTGTTACAGGGCACCCCTTCCGGTCGGGGCCAAAACCGGATTAACAACCAGAGGTACCGTACTGCGCCGGAGCACCTCACTGCCGCATGGCGAGCGCGCGCGTGGCAGTTGTGCTGCACCTGTATGAAGACATGCCGAGTGACCATGCAAGCCGCCTGCAACTGAAGCCGGAAGGGGTTCAGATTCACACCATGTGCACCGGTGCTTACCCTGTATGGTGGCCAGAGTGACCATGGTGAAGGACACGTGCTTGGCCTCCACGCGCGCCGCCGCCGCCTGGCGGTTGAACTCGCTGGCCAGCGCCGCCGACACCGCCTGCACCTCCATCTGCTCCACGTAGCGCCCCCGGCGGTGCACCTATGGGCAGACCCGAAACCCACCATGCCGAGTCGTAAGATTGCGGTCTCATGCATTGCATTGTCCTAACATTGTGTACTACCTACCACTATACCTACCACTATACCTACCACTATACCTACCACTATGCCTACCACTATACCTACCACTATACCTACCACTATACCTACCACTATACACAGCTCTGTCTCCCAAGTGGGACGGGGCTGGGCCCTGGAAGGGGACCAAAACTGTAAATCCATACACGTAGCGCCCGCGGTGGTGCCCGGTGGGGCAGGCAGGTCGGGTGCGCTATACCGGCCGTACGGTATACCGGCAGTGGCGAAGTGGCACACTTTGAGATGTATGTCAGCAATTTTGCCATCCTGTCACCGCAAGGTGCACGCTCCCCCTGCCTACTGGTACTCGTTGTTGCATCTCAGGTTCCTTTCTGTACGGCCTTCCTGCACGGCAGGGTACGGCACCGCGGCGCAGCTGTTCCAGCACCTCGTACCCCGCCCGTACACCATCCCCAACCACCGACCTCCGACAGCGGCTTGCCGTACGGCGCCTTGAACCGCTTCACAACGAACTTGGACACCGCCGTGCTGCTGCCGCCGCCGCCGCCGCTGCTGCTGCCGCTGGACGACCCCTCGCCCCCGGCCCCGGCCCCCAAACGCAGGGCGTAGAAGGGCAACCTCGTGGCCCCCTAAGCCTGTGCTGCCCCCAAGCCCCCAACCGTCCCGCGCAGTACGGCATACAGCTGCCGTACTACAATCCTTACAACGTACCGCCTCCACGCGCGACCAGTCGGGCTCGGTGGGGCACACGGGCATGGGCACGTAGCCGCTGCCGTACGCTCCGCCGCCGCCGCCGCCGCGTGCCGCCCCCACGCGTGACAGGCACGTGGCAATGCTGGCGGTTGACAGCACCACGATCATCTCGGGCAGGCGGGACACGTCGTCGATGGAGTCTCCCTTGATCCAGCCGGCGTCGCCGCACTCGGCCTTGAAGCGGGCCACCATCTTGTGGGTGCTGGAGTTGAGGTGCGCAAAGTAGTACACCTGTGGAGGGACGGGGAAGGGGACGGGGACGAGGATACTGGTGGTGAAGGTGACAGGTAGCGGTTGGATCAGGTTGGTTCAAGGGGTCGGTGGCTCGCATGTGGGTCGAGGCTGACTGTTGACGGCTGGCGTACGGAGGGTTTGATGGGCATGACAGTTCACAACACTTCTACCGTACCAGTAGTCAGTGGGGGCGGGTGGCCGTGCTAGCAATCTCAAGGTGCACGTGTGCAAATGTGCACTCAGCCCTAGGCCCTAGGCCCTAGGCCCTAGGCCCAAAACCTTACGGTGCACTACGTGCGCACCCCGGCCACGACCTACTGTGCGGTACGGTAGACCTGTATTGTGCATCCTGACGTGCGCAGGAGGCAGGGCCCAGCGAGCTAGCCAACCACCGATATGGCGCAGTCCTGCCGCAGGCGGCTGAGGATGGCGGGCCCGCTGCGCCCCAGCCTGTCGCCCCCGGGGTAGGAGTCGTCCCCTGTGCAGCCGTACACCGTACGCCGTACAACACCGTGCAAAGGCCATTACACGGGACAGTGGTGACAGGGAGCACAACGGCAACTGGCGAGTCAGGTGCTGGTACGCTGCCGGTACAGGTAGGCAGGCATATGGCTGCATGGTCGGTGTATGCTGTATGGTGCTTGCGCTCAGTGCCAACAGGGTGTCACGTGTCACAGGGAGGCTGCGCTGGCGGCACGTGGCTTGGGCTGCGCACCTGCGTCGTTGTAGGCCCGGCCGTGCATGGGCGAGTCAGCAATGTGCACCAGCAGCCTCGTCTGCGAGGCCCACGCCAGGCGCCCCACCGTCGTTAGTTAGTCCTGCTTAGTCGTAGTGCGCTGTACGGGCAACTGCGTGGTGCTTGTCGTACAATAAAAATCTACCGTCAAGCGTCCAAGCGATTACAACACACCACATGTAGGCGGCGGTGGTAGGATGGCGGAGAGTAGGGGGAAAGGGTGACCCACTGATGTAAAGCATGAGGTTTGTGCCCTTCGCTCGGCTGGCAGCGTGCTTCCTCTTGTTGCTGTGCATCGCTCCCCTCATAGCAATCAACGCCCTGACGCCTTACACGGTTCCCTCACGTTTTACGCGTACTCCCATAGCAACTGTTCCCCCCGTGGTTCCTCCTGAAAGCTTGCAGCTTTGGCAAGTGCGTGCCTCATGCAACATGTACGCACTACCGCCGGGTGGTGCCCCAGGACGTGCGTGGCCCGCGTGAACAGAGCAGAACATACGGTACAAACCGCCATGTGCTGCCTCATCATTGCACCCAAGGGAGCTCCCTTATTCTTCACCAACATACCGTAGCCACGACAGTTCGCCGTACTAACGCCTTGCCGTCCAGAGACTGGCGTGGTATTGTTGCCCCACCGTTGCACCAAACGAGAAGCCCTACAGCCACTACCACCACGTGCATGGCCGGGCATGAACACGGCAAGCTTCATGACCGCCAGCTTCATAACCATTGTGCGCCGCAGGCATGCACGTCCAATACGGTACCCGGCCGACCATGCATACTGGCAGTGCACGGAAGCTTCTTGCTGCTCATGGCAGTACGCTAGCTCGCCACCCCCGACGGACGGTGTCCCTCAGGCAGGCTGTTGCTGCCGCCACCCTGCCCCACCGGAGGGCTGACAGGGAAGCTCTCATGCTGTCGCTGCCACCCTTGATATGTGTCCTTGACAACCCGTCATGCCTCATCGCCATAGGCGGCTGGTCCCATTGGCGCCCAGGGGTGTGGGTTAAGCGAGCTGCTGACCATGCCCCCCACCCTGGCACACGCCACCTTACACACAGCAGGGTGCTGGCCGAGCTACCGCCTCAGGGTGGTTCCGGTGGTGCCTACGACGGCGCCGCCGTATCCAAGGCATCTTTCTTCCTGCTGCCGTACGCCGTACGACCAGAGCAGCGGCACCGGGCCCCCCATCAGAGGGTGACATTGCCCCTGACCGGTGGGTCAGGCTGGCCAATCTCTGGTCCTG
>VFQN01008438.1_pt1 | contig 10437 bp, 9 predicted proteins | sample 3512371 | NCBI WGS metagenome assembly VFQN01 (sample SAMN10412370, study PRJNA504923) | tailings metagenome | isolation source: Replicate 2 from Balatoc abandoned mine | place: Philippines: Itogon, Benguet | collected 2017-08-28 | reverse complement strand
CACTGTTGCTATGGATTTTTTCTTGATATAGCTCTTTTCTCTATTGTGAATATCATATTTTTCTAAGACTTTCTCTCATTATTGATGATATCTTTGTTTTCTACTTTTCTTCTATTGTTTCTAAGACATAGCTGTAGCTATAAATATTAGAATATATTTTGTTGTGTTATGTTTAGAATGAAATGAAGAAATAAAAAAAAGAATTTAAAAGGTGACGTCAGAGCAGTAGCAATGAATGCCTTCGCTTATTTTCCCTTTACTTTCTCGACTAATGCGACCAACTCCTCCGCATGCCATTGATCTGCCACTTCCTTCCACCACTGCGACGCAGAAGAAGTATTAGCAGCGAGCTGATCAAGCTGAGTCACTACATCCTCGTATTTACTCAACATGACAGGAGAGGATCTCACTCCATGCATGAATAAATAAGCTTCAAGGAAGGCACATAACAAGCCTGACACCTCTTTGGTTAAGAGGAGAAGAGCTGTTTGTTGAGAGCCTCCACTACTAACACTACTCCGAGGTAGCGGATAGTGGATACAGGCGATGCTTGGAGAATAGATGCTCTTGAGAATCGCCATCTCTTTATTCGATAATGCAGTGATGGCAGCGGGAGCTCCTCTGTCTTTCTGAGGATTAGAAGGGTCGAGGGCGCGGGAAGTGGTGTTAGCGAAGTGTCTTGTTTGATTCTCTTTATCTTGATCTTCTTCTAATCCCATCATCTACAGTACCACACAGTTGCGTGCAATTACTCATTTCGATAGATTTTATTATCTTTCTTACCTTTTTATCCTTCGTTAAACTATGTACATCATCATCTGCATGATGTTCATGATGCAATGCTTGTAATTCATTGGATATGACAGAAATTCGTTTTAATTCACCGAAAATGAATGATGTCATTACAAAGGGTTTATTATCTTCATCTTCTCGAACATTCTTTGCAACCTAGAGAACATTCCATCAATTTAGCAACAAAAAAACCAAAAGAAGGTTTCCTTACTTGCTGATTCGCCTTGTCCAATAAAGATAGAAGCATTGTAAACAATGCCTCAACTATTGCACGATTCACATCAGCTTGATAGAGTAGGTGCTCATAAAGCATTATGTATTGTCTTTGACGAGAAAGAAGAATGAGGAAGCGATAGATGACGCGATAATGTTGATGTTGAAGCATCGTCTGAACCATCTTCAACACTAACGATGCATCATCTAGTGACAACACCATTTTTATAGCAACCCTCGACGAGGAGGCAAAGGTAGTGGTGGAATAGAAGAAAAATAGATGAAAGAGATCGCAGCACAGCTCCATCACATCTATGAGTCGACCTTCATCATGCATCCAAGTCGATATTACCGACTTCAAGTGGTCGTAGCTCTCCCTTCGAAGGTTGCGACTGCCAATCGCGGCCGCGTCAGTGGAATCTTGTAAAAGTTGTATTTCTTGTGTGGAGGTAGATGGAGTGAGAGTGAAAGAAAGACAGTGCAAGATCATATCTTCTGAGGTGGATAATCGAATTTCATGGATTTCAGCAAGGAGGAAATAATATGCAACATGATGGAAGACATCTGATTTTTCTAGCACCAATCTCTCAGTCTCTGTGAAGCTATAGGAGGACAAAGAGGAAGAGTTAAGCGAAGATGAGGAGTTTGTGGTCGAAGCGAGGAAGTGCAATGCAACAGAGGCGCGTAATCGAGATCTTGTATTGAATCTTCTCATGCTCTTAGTGCCGTTATTCGCTCGCATGATTGAATCTAAATATTGCAGTGTATGAAGCCGCTCTTCACCTGAACTATTCGATGTAGATGAAGCAGAAGTAAAAAGGGTGAGCAAATTGATAGCAAAGGCGAGGAAGAAGTCCTCGTGTCGACGATGTTCGGCTTTGCTCCCTGTGATTCCTCCCAACAATGAATCACTAAACTCCCACAAAGAGGCAGAAGCTGACGCAGATGGCTTTCCAGTAGAATTTGCGTTCATTCCTGAGGAAGGGGCGGATGAGGTGCTATTATTGCCTGTTGTAGAAGTCGTAGTAATGGTCGAGGTGGAGGAGTTGAATGTAACATGCATTTCAGTGAGGTAATGATTCATCAAAGAAATGAGCACTGCTTGTAAAAACTGTTGGCCTCCCGAGGCTCCCCCACTGTTGTCTATATTGTTGTTACTGCTGTTCAGCTGGGCACAATAGTGAGCAAGGAGAAGGAAATCTTCCAATAATTGATGGCTTCGGAAAAATTGGAGTACCAGGTGGTTTAGTGAATATCCGAGCATCATGTCCAGACTGTCCGCAGATGTACTTTGTCCACTTGGATTCGACGATTTCATCACAATAGTTTGCCAAAAGAACTCAATAAAGAGAGCTAAAATCGCTTTAATCATTTCCTTTGGGTATTGTACGAAGAGTTCAAGCCAAGAAGACACTTCTTTCAATTCCAGGGATAAAGACGAAGCGACAAGATTTTGAGGATCATTAATATGGGAGTTGGATTGTAAAAGTTGGAATAATCGAATAAGAATAAATTCAATTCGTAATTTCTTTAATTTTTCTTGGAAAGAATTCTCTAATGTCGACATTGTAATTTGATGTTGATTTCCTCCAGTTTGTCCATCATTACCGAGGAGAGAGGAATATTTCTTGTCTTGTTCGAAGAGTGCAAGAATCTTCTCTAATGCAAGAATGGCAATCTGCTTACTATTACCTTGACCTGGTAGAACTTCTTTATCGTAAATCAACTCCCACACTTTGATTTGACAAAGAAGAGACTTTCCTCCTAATTTTTCTTGGATGGTCTGCTGGATCACCTCTAATACCTTTTCAGTTTGATTTAAGTAAATTGGTTGCTGCAAGAGAGTGATATAATAGGCATAAATTGATTTGACAGTAAAATCTTCGATATTTAATTGAAGCAGCATCAACAGAAGTGATAATTTCTCTTGGAAGACAGTAATCACGTCATCAAGGATGGGTTCGAAGAGCAGATAAGGGTTGAGAAGGAGAATCCAAAGAGGGAAGCGATGGTCGTAAGCATTTGAACGACTCCCTGTCCGTAGTACCGATAATGGAGAGGAAGAACCTGATCCTTCGTACTTTTTATAGATGCGGTCTATTTGGGGAAGTTTGCGAACCTTTTGAACCATGGAGGAGGGAAGATGAATGGAGTTGAGCAAATTAATAATATCAATAATCACATGATAATTGTTCAGCCAATAAAGCAAAGATTTCCTCGGACCGCTACCACCATCACTTCCTGTCGAAGAGATAGTAGAAGTTGTGACAATCGATGAATTCAACGAACCAAGAATCACAGAATTATCAAGCAATCCTCCTCCAAGTTCTCCTTCATCTTCATTTTCGACTTCATAAATTGTCTGTCCTTTCACTTCTCTGTCAACAACGGAAGAAGCCTGAGAAGTGCAAGAACTAACAGCATCAGCGGGGGTGATTTCCATGAGCCATTGGCAAAGAAAAGAGATCTTGTCATACTCAAATGGATTCATTTTCAATAATATTTTAAAAAGATAATTGCGAATAATATTCTCGTGGATACCGTTTGTAATAGCCTTCACTTTGCTAATCCAACTGGATGAAGGTAATGATGAGGCGGAGCTAGAGACATATGACGCTCTTCCTCCGCTATTTGAGGTCGTGGAGGCGGCAACGACCGATGATGAGGCCGGCTGGAAACTGACGGTCGGATCTAAGAAGACTAATTCTAAATATGCAAGACACGCCTTTTCAGGTTTGAGATCGAATGACTGACAATAGTCCATCAACAAATCGAGTTGATAATTATTACGCTTGAGGATTTCAGGTATCAATGACTCGATATATTGCTCTCTCAGTGTATCATCAGAATGCTGAAAGAGTTTGAGGTCGATATTAATACCAATGTTCGACAATAAATACCACCACTTTGCATTCGTCTGGAGAGACTGAAAGAGAAGCAAGAGACTCTCTTGATCGCAAAGATATGCAATTTCCTCTCCAATTAGGGCAACAGTGTGAAGGCGAGAGAAATCCGACTGGATCGTAGGAACAGCTGCTTTTAGCTCTTTTATGATAACATCAATAGGAAGCGCAGATAAACATGCAACAGCGAATGTAGTATCAATGTTATGGTATGTTAAGACTTTGCGACAAAGTGACGTCAGAGATGATCTTAAGAACTATTTGAAAAGGGAATAATCAGTGCCAGAGAGGATTAACGTTTCACCGCTTACCGAGATCTTTGCAGATGAAGAGGACCATGATCTAAAAAGGATCTGCATTGCAATTAAATGATTTTCATATTTCTGTAACACTGAAATAACATTTTCCACGTCGATCGTCGAGGGACCAGTGGAGATTGAAGAAGCGTTTGCTGTTGTTGATTTTGAATTTTTCTTGGTTGATTCAGAGGCGCTTGACGAAGACGGAGCCACAGCTTCATATGACACTTCCCTGCGCTTCATCTCTTGAATGCAATACTGAGTCAGCGCAGAGCGGATAGAATCTTCTGACATGAGTAAGCCGTCTTTATTAAATACATTATCTCCGATAGTGATCACCATAGTTGTAGCATCGCTATTAATGGAGGAAGAGTTCGCGACTGTGTTCGCAGAGGCTGCCACCGAAGATGCACTGGAGAGATCTTTTTCTATTCGATCGTACACCGTCAAGACAGTATCAGTGAGAGTTAGTGCATCCAAAGCTCGGGGCAGCACAGAGTTGTCACAATGAAGAATGGAATTCCGCAAAAGAAGTTGAGAAAGTGAGTATGCATCTATCTCAAAGGCCTTATCATCATTTCTGGCACCGCTACTTGATGAGGATTGCGCATAATAGCCGTACGTTTTAGTAGATCTCTCATTCTATCGATCATATGAGTATAAGAGGGCGATTTCGGGAATAAGCGATAAAATAACTTACTTTTAAGGCAGAATAGCAAAGAAGGTTTGCTCCATCGACCATGAGATTCCAATTTTGAATATTGCTCTTCTTTTGACCATCTTCAGAACTACTATAATTTCCTCCATTGTTGCGGGATTGCGAAGATGATGTGATCGACCAAGATTCTCCACTTGCTGCCGCATTTGATAATAATTCCTCAGCATTTAATCGAAGAAATTCTAATGCTTGCATCTACAGAATTTCGATTAAAACGAAAATCAAATCATAATTTTTCTCACCTTTTTTCCAAGACCAATTAAGCTTTTGGCGATGTGGAAAACATAAATTTGACAAGATGCGTCAAGAATAGAGCAAATTTTCTTTAAAGAGAAACATTCGTTGACAAGCTGATTGACATCCCACTCATTTCCGGTCTTGGAATTGGAACCTGTAGGTTGGTTCGCTTTTTTCCATCGAGTCACGATGTCTGCAGCTAAGTTTTCAATCAATTTCTTGCAATCAGCGGAAGATTTCATGTTCTGAAGGTTTAGATAAACATTAAAAGCGGATTGGAGCTGGAAAATATTTTTCAATCCTTGTAATAATCGCAAATCGGTGAGCAATGATGACTTATGCACTGATTTCACATTAACATTGCCATTCGTAGGAATCATTCCATCGGCTGGATTCAAGGATGACTGAGCTGGGTATTGGGTGCGCGCCAGAACATTTTGATTGATGGTCTTACTTGATGCGGTCGTGATGTCTTGATAATACTCGAGCAGCTTAATGCATCCCTTACTGTACCGCTGCAGAGTAATTTTCTTCCTCTCTTTATCGTCTTCTCCCTCCCATTCATCCATAATGAGCTTATTATTATCGCATGAATCATTAACTTCATCGACACAAAAGCTTAGCACATCTTCTAATATTATCGTTACCATAAAAGCAGGAATCTTTTCAACTAAATTCTTTAATCTTTCGTCATAATCTGTGATCAGCGAGCTCTCCGAACTTTCAGTATTAAAATCTGTGGTCTGAAGAAAATGAATCAATATCCTAATCAAAGCTGGCTTGCAATCAATTCGAACCGAGGAACTTTCATCTATTGCGAAACAGAATGCATCTTCAACCTTATTTCTCTGATTGGAATTCAGGATAATAGAAATGACGAAAATTAGATGATCGCGATCTTTGATATCAAATGATTGAATTTGATATCGCAGAGCAATACACTTCATACGAAATAGTCGTATCGCCTCCGATAATTGGTCATATACGGCACCGTTCACTTTTTCACTTAAAGATTTGCCTAATTCCATTAAGTCAGAAATCAAGCGACCAGAAGTATCTTGAATGCAAAGAAGTTCAATGGAAGGAATATTCAAAACTTTCATTAACAAAGAGGTGCCCTTCCAACGGTCTTGCAAGCAGGACAAGACTGTTGTTAGCCGTAACAGAGCTTCGAGACACTGCTGAAACTTTTCAAGGTTTCTTTTCTCGTGTACATCCTCTTCTGAGTGATCTTTCTCATCTTCATCCTCTCCACTCTCGAGGAATGATGAGCTGGTGAGTAAATAATCTTGGATGCTCATTTCTACCCAGTCATTTAAGAGGGGAGTCACTTCATTATCAGAAGGAAAATGAGTTAGAAACTCTGTCAAAGGTCCACGAATAAAATCTGAAAGGTTCTCTACAGATAACTGATTCATGCAAGAGAACAACAGGCCCTTTAGACCGGATGCCATTACCTCCTCAAGGCTGTAAGGAATCTTCAAAATACTTCGAGAAAGCAAGACAATTTTCAAATATTCTTCAAATTGCATTAATTTGCTCACTAAACGTTGGATGGATTGCGTTTGATTATTCTCTACATTTTCATCGAACGCAGTTCCTATTTCTTGAGCTGGCATGATAATAGTAGCCTTACATACTTGAAGTAATTGACTGCATGTGTGGAAGGCCTTCGTAATTACCGCTTCGTTATCATCAACTGCGAGACTTTGATCGCGTCCTCGTTGAAAAAGTTCAGTGGCAATGACTAAAACCTTGGTTAAATAATCTTGGTTATTAGACTTCACTGCAGCAAGAGCATTGAAACGCTTTTCTCTTTCTGTTTCAATATAATAAACGAATAAATCAGTCAGCAAATCTATTGGGGAATTTTTGGGGACCGAAGAAATGAGCGATGTCATATTATTAGGGAATGCGAAACCAATAAGATGTTCATATAAAAATAAAACTTCATTAATCTTTCCTTTTAATAATAATACCTCAATAAATCCTTTCACATCTAATGGGAATAAAAGGTTTGTAATCTGATATGGGAATTTATCGACGTAAGAAAAATGGCGATGGAATCGCTTTGCAAGAAGGTACTGATGATACCATTTGTTAGCAATGGTTTGACAGGCAGTTAGACCGATGTCCCGCAACTGCTTTGTTTGTTGGTGCAACACACTCACCATCAACGATAAACACTGCAAATAGAACGAATCATCAATGTTATCTCCGCAGCAATCAAGCAATAGGCCAAGAGATAAAACGATCTCGGACGGGAATAGTCGATCGAGACAGGCTTGAGACATTCGATTGATCTCGCTAATGTCCCTTTCTATAATTGCCCGAAATAAAAACGCTATAAATACTTGTAAAAACGCATCAAAAGAAGCATTAGAAGATAATGATACTTCATCGGTGGTGTTATTTCTCATCGCTGACGTAAATTGGACAGAGATGCGACTAAACGAGTAAACAACAATGGTCGAGTCTAATAAACCTAATATAATTTGATTTCCGACACAATTGCTTGGTAGAAAAGGTGTAACAGGGAGTACATTTTCTTCGCATCCGTGAGGTAAAACGATAAAGAATGGCATATGATCGTGAATTTGGGACACAACGGAAAACAGGAAGAGCCTCTTACTACCATCCACTGTTCTCTGCTGGAGTAATAGTTGCCAGACCGATCGCAAATTACCTTCATCGCGCTCTTCCTTGCTAAATAATGAGGGGGAATGAAGTGACAAGATACTGGACTGATTGTTATCAAGATGAAAATTGGTCCATCTTTCGACTTCAGTATCAGTCTCTTCATCTTCTTCTTCACCAATACTTCCAACCAATAATCGCCCAGAGCTCGTTAAAACAAGAAGAGACAAAAAGCCGCTCTCTAAAAATCGAAAATCGACAATTTTCTTATCTATTAAGGCTTTTGGTGTAAATCCTTGGACTTCTTTCACCGTCGTATCGGACATTAACGGGATTTCATAAATAACTAGGTCAGAGTTTTCATCAACAATAACCACGGTCACCACTTCCTTTATAACTGATAACTTCGATAGAAGTATTTCCCCACTTTCAAGCAACTTAATAGAAAGGAATTTAGCCTGTTTGAGAAATTGAGGAATCATATTTAGTTGGCTCTCGTTCAGTTGACTGAGTCTAAGCATATCCAGCTCTCTAATGGCCAGAAAACTTCCATTAGAAAGTACAGCACATAAAGATTGCGATGAAGGCTGGTCTCCGACAAATTGCAAGCCTCTAATACTAACACCAGTGGCAACTGTAGCAATCTATTTAGGGAAGATAGGCGAAGTGGAAATATCTCACCTGAAAACACTTGCTTTGAGAATAATAAAAGACCATTTTTATTTACCAAATGAATAATCCCCTGATCATCACTTAAAGCTAGACATCGACCAGAAATATCCCACTGGAGGAACTTCAGCACATTATCAAACTCAATTTCGGCTATGATGTCAGAAATCGCATCTCCATCTTTATCTGTAAATTGAAAGATAGTCAGTGCATTTCCTTCTGCTACAGCATAAAAATCTTCAAAGTAACAACTGATCCCAACAGAATCTTGTGAGGGGTGCGGGCAAGTCACCGAACTTCCTTCATACTCAAATCGATGCACTTCTTCAATGCTAGGAAACAAACAAGATAAACTTGCTGCAGCACTTGAATAGTTTTCATTCATTCTTTCTCAGCGATCAATTACAACCCCACAAGGAGATGGCGATGATTAAAGCTTGAATGATCAGTTACTTTCAACAGCAGATTTGAATTTCTCTCGTTACAAGAGAATAATCTGTTCATATGACGTGAAATAAAAATAAGATTTAGCATTCTCCAATCTAGGAAGCACGACCAAACCATTCACCATGCACCTAGGGGAAGAAGTGTTTGAAGAGGATTTGGAAGGGGAGGAAGGGGAAGAAGTGGAGGAAGAAGAGGAAGAAGAGGGAGAAGAGGAGGAAGAACCATCCGATTCACCGTTCTTCCATTTAGACTTCAGTCAATTAAAAGTTTATTGTGAAGTGTGCAAGAAGAAGAAAGGTCATTTGGTCTGCAAAAACTGTAAGATTGGAGCATACTGCAGTGTAAACTGCCAACGTGTAGGATGGGAAAGACATAAATCTTATTGTAAGCAAATGAAAAAGTTGTGGGAGAAAGTTTCGGAAGAAGAAGAGAATCTTCGGCACTGTGATGACAATTTTAGTGGAGAAATGATGAATTATTTTGAAGATCGATTCTGCGTTGGCCACTTCTGGGGATTACACGAAACCCGCCCGTTTTGCCGTGCAGTAATGAATGTTATAACTATGTGCCAGAATTACCGAACAACCACTTCAATTAAACAAGCAGTTCCTCTCGTAATGCGTTTGCTCTACCACTGTCGAGGTGACAATCTCGGTGTACGCTACTTAGCACCCCATTATTTGCTTCAACTCGGCAACGATCAGGCTGCCTACGATTTTATTAAGTTCTGGGAACTGGATCCTTATGACGGAGGCCCAGTATCTGCGCCTTACCTACACTTCTGGCAGACCGATCTGTCCGAGCCTTTGATTTCCCAGAACAAATGCCTTCAACATGACGTAGCTTATTTGTTAGTGAAATTGCGCTACTATGAGAAGTGTCTGCTGCGTGAATCTTTTCAGAAAGGATTTATCCTCTCTTGCCTATTGTCTGGAAGTTCTTTAAGTCGCTTTGGAGGTAATGGGCTTGTTCTACGCCATATTTATTCCTACCTCGTTCCTACAGGAACATTTGCGAATCGTAGCGTAAAAAGTTCGGAGGCAATGCACGCCCAAGTGAACGAACTTATTCAAATCATTGAAAAATATTGTGATTTAGTGATACGTGCTTTAGCGAATCCTCAACCGATTCTTCGCATGCAAACACCAGGCGCCTATAGTCTCGCTTCACCGGAAGAGGTTTATCATACTATCACCAATGCTTACGCCAGCTGGACTCAAACTCCATATGCACTAGAGTACTTACGTGACCATTGCACTAAGGTCTATGGAACCCTTGATTATAAAGTGAAGCCAACACGATTTTAAAACCTTTAAATAAAAAGGTCAAAATTTGATAAATGCAAAAGAAAATCACCACCCGCCATTTTGAAGGATCATTTAATTGTTAACGAATTCGGTCATTTGAAATTGATCTTCCCTTTTCTCGAATATCGTGATATTCTTAGCTTGCTTTGTTCTTCTCATCTCATCTATGATTCGTTGATCTTTGAAACACGTCAAATCACGATTTCTTGCAAAGG
>VFQN01008437.1_pt1 | contig 10441 bp, 8 predicted proteins | sample 3512371 | NCBI WGS metagenome assembly VFQN01 (sample SAMN10412370, study PRJNA504923) | tailings metagenome | isolation source: Replicate 2 from Balatoc abandoned mine | place: Philippines: Itogon, Benguet | collected 2017-08-28 | reverse complement strand
TGTAGCTGAGGTTGGCCAGCGTGAAGCTCTTGCCGATGCCGCCCTTGCCGTAGATCGCGATGATCTGCGTGGTCTTGGCCGCCGGCGAGGTGTGCACGGGTTCGGGTTCGATCGCGGCTTCGGCCTTCAGGCGCTCGTCGCGCATGAAGATGACCGGATTGGTGGGCGCATTCATTGGCAGTGTCTCCAGTCCAGGACCATCTTCAGACAGCCGGCATCGCCGAAGGCGGTGCGGTAGGCGGCTTCGGCTTGCATCGGCTCGGCGTGGTGGGTGATCAGGCCGTCGAGCGACAGCACGCCGGTCTCGGCGAGTTCCTTCACCGCCAGCAGGTCGGGCTTCTTGAACTCGGCGGCACAGCGGATCTGCGCCTCGCGCATGAACGCCGGCGCGAACGCGAAGGCGATCGGCTCGGTGTAGAAGCCCGCCAGCACGATCTCGCCGCCGGGGGCCAGGCGCGCCACCAGGCTGTCGAGGATCTTCGCGTCGCCGCTGACGTCGTAGATGGCGCGGTAATCGCGCCGCACGTCGTCTTCCGGCTTGATGACCGGGTAGCCGTGCTCCGCAGCGCCGCCCATGCGGGCCGGGTTGGTTTCCCACACCGTGGGTGGCGCGAAACCAGCCACCACCACCATGCGTGCGAGCAGGCGGCCGAGCACGCCGTGGCCGACGATCAGGTCGGGCGGCACGATGGGGTGGCGTTGCCCTGCACCCGACACCGAGTGGTAGGCCGTGGCGGCCAGCGCCAGCAGCACGCTCCTGTCACCCAGGGTGTCGGACACCGGCGTGATGCGCTGGTCGTTCACCACCACGCGCGAGGCCGCACCGCCGAACAGGCCGCGCACCTCGCCGTAGCAGCGCGCGCCCGGCACGAAGACACGCTCGCCGACACGGTGCTTCGCCAGGCGCCCGGCCTCGACGATGCGCCCCACCGATTCGTAGCCCGGCACGAGCGGGTAGCCCATGCCCGGGAAGGTGGGCATGCGCCCGTTCCAGAGAAGCTTCTCGGTGCCGGTGCTGATGCCGCTGTACTCGATGTCGACGACCACGTCGTCGTCGGCCGGCGGCGTCAGGTCGAGGCGGCTGAGCATCAGGTGCTCGGGCTGCTCGAGGACGATGGCCGTGGTGTTCATTTCCGGGCTCCGGCCCCGGTGGTGCACCGGCGGCGCACCTGTTCGGGGAGTTCGAGTGTCATCCTACGCTGACACTTTTGGTTGTCAACAAGTGTTTGCATTGTTTGACGCCCATCAAGCGCGCGAACACCGCGCAACGAGCAGGCCGGTCTGCAGCGGGATGCGCGTCGGCACCTGCCGGATGTCGCCGAAACCCGACGCGGACAACATTTCGCCCAGGCGCTGCGGCGAGCGCGAGCGCCCCGAGCCCATCGCCATCAGGTAGAAGCCGAAATAGGCGTCGCCCATCGGCTCGGCGCCGCGGGTGCCGGCCATCGGCTCGGCCACCAGCAGCGTGCCGTCGTCGGGCAGCGCCGCGCGCACCGCGCGCAGGATGCGCATTGCGTTGTCGTCGTGGTGGTCGAACATCACCCGCACCAGCGAGGCGACGTCCGCCCCCTTCGGCAGCGGCCGGTTGAGGAAGTCGCCGCCGATGGCCTCGGCACGGCCGGCGATGCCTGCCTGCGCGAAGCGGGCGCGGGCGCGCTCGGCCACCGCCGGCAGGTCGAGCAGCATCAGCCGCAGCTGCGGCGCGCGCTTCGCGGCCGCGCAGAGGAACACCCCTTCGCCGCCGCCGACGTCGAGCAGACAGCGGTGCCGCGCGATCGGATAGGCGTCGAGCACCTGGGTGGCGATCAACGGCTGCGAGGCAGCCATCAGCGCCGAGTAGTCGGCCACGCGCTGCGCATCGAGCGCGCCGGCCTGTTCGTTGTCCGCATAGGCCCAGTAACGGCCCAGCTCGGTGGCGCCACGCTCGCCGCGCAGCAGGGCCACGGGGTCCGCCAGGTCGCGGTACAGCGAGGCGTGGTGCTCGATCATTGCCACCAGCGGCGCATTGCCGACCATCACCGCACCGAGCGAGCCCAGCGCCCAGGCCTGGCCGCGCTGCTCGACCAGATCGAGCGCCTGCGCCGCGGCCAGCAGCTTGTGCGCCTGCGGCTCGGCCAGATCGAGCCGATGGCACAGCACGCCGAACGGTTGCGGGCCTTCGGCAAGCAGGTCGAACAGCTTCAGCCGCACGCACGACAGCAGCACCTGGGAGTAGACGAAGCCCGCCATCAGGTCGAACAGCGCCCGCGCGCGCCGGCGCGCGATCGGCCGCGTCAGCGGGAAAGCGGCGGCAAAGCGCTGGAATCGTTCGTCACCGAGCAGCCGGTCGCGCCAGGCCCGCCACGTCCACCCACCCACGGCTGCGGCAGCGCCTGCCGGCGACGTGGCCGCGGCCGGGCGAGGACTCACCGCGCCGCCTCCTGCAGCACGGCCGGACGATGAGGCACGTGGGCGGCGGTCATCTCCAGCGGCACGAGCCGGCGCGCCTCGGCGCGCACCAGCGCGCGCAGCGCCGAGGCACCGCGGCACTCGGGAATGGCGGCGATGCAGCGCTGCACCAGGCCGTCGAACTGCTGCAGCGCCCCGTCGAGGCCGAATTCGCGGGCCGAGCTGGGCCGGCTGTGCGTCATGTCCTGGCCCGCTGGCTTGCCCAGCGCCTGCGGCTCGGCGATCACGTCGCGGATGTCGTCGGCCACCTGATAGGCCTCGCCGAGACAGTCGCCGAAGGTCAGCCAGGTGTCGGGCGAGGCGCCCGCCGCCTCGGCACCCGCGGCCGCGGCGGCGGCGAACAGCGCGCCGGTCTTGGCGCGCTGGTAGTCGCGCAGCACGGGGCGCGGCTCGCACTCCCAGGCCTGGCCGGCGGCGATGCCGTGCGGCATGGCCACGCCCGCAGCCACGTGTGCCATCACGCGCGCCAGGCGCTGCGGCCGCACTGCAGGGCACAGGGCGAGGTTCTGGAAGGCCAGCACGATCAGCGCGTCACCCGCCAGCACCGCCAGGCGCTCGCCGAAAGCGGCGTGCACCGAGGGGCGGCCGCGGCGCTCGGCCGCGTCGTCGAAGCAGGGCAGGTCGTCGTGGACCAGCGAGGCACAGTGCAGCAGTTCCACCGCCGCGGCGGCGGCGTCGGCCAGCGCCGGATCGTCGTCGCCGCAGGCCAGGGCCACCGACAGGCACAGCTGCGGTCGGATGCGCGCACCGGGCGGGAACACCGCGTGGCGGATCGCCGCCGCCAGCCTCGGCGGCCCGCCACGCCCCTCGCCCAGGGTCACGGCCGCCGCGAGGGCGCGTTCGATCCGGTGCATCGCGTCCACGGCGCTCTCCTGCACTGCGCTCGGCCGGCGGCCGGGTGTCAACTTGTTTGATCGCAGCGTGTGTCAACCAGAATAGACACTCGCGCCGTGGGCGTCAACAGCGGCATCCCGGTGTCGACGGCTTGCGCCGGGGAGGCTCAGAGATCGGCGCGGATCAGCGCGGCCGTCCGCCCGGGCTGCTCTTCATGGGCCAGGTGGCCGAGGCCGGACAGCGTGGTCACCCGCGTGCCGCGGATGCGGCCGGCCGCCTGCCAGGCCAGGTCGGGCGGCAGCGTGCGGTCGCGATCGCCGACGATCAGGTGCAGCGGCGTCTGCAGCTCGGGCAGGCGCCGCCACAGCGCGGCAAGGTCCCAGCCGGCCATCATCGCCAGCGCCGCCGCCACGTGCGTGGGGCTGCGCACCAGCCGCGCGTACAGCGCGCGGCCGCGCGGATCGACGGCCGAGCCGGTGCCGTCGATCAGGCGCTCGAGCATGCCCGGCCAGCCGGCCGTCCAGGCGAAGAATCGCGGCACCAGCGGGTTGAGCACCAGCGTGCGGGCCATCGGCGAGAACACGGCCCCGGCCATGCCGGGCAGCGGCGTCAACGCCGCGTTGAGGCCGACCAGCACACGCGGTGCCGCCAGCGCATCCAGGCAGAGCTGCACCGCCACGGCGCCGCCGGCGCTGTGGCCGGCAATGAGCCGAGGCTGCTCGCCGAGTGCGCCCAGCAACGACGCCACCGCGCGCGCCATGCCGGGCAGGGTGAAGCTGGCGCGGTCTTCGGGCCAGCCGCTGAAGCCGTGGCCGGGCAGATCCGGCGCGATCACACGGACATGCGGCGCGAGCGCCGGCAGCAGGTCGCGCCACGAGTGGGTCGAGGCACCGGTGCCGTGCAGCAGCAGCACCGCGGGCCGCTGCGGATCGCCGGCGCATTGCACGTGCCAGCGCAGGCCACCGGCCTCGACGAAGCGGCTCGCCGCCGCGTTGGGCCAGTCGAGACCGTCGCACTCCCACGACAGACCCTCGCCCATGTGCCCTGCCCGCCGACTCTCAGCGCCCGGCCGCGCCGCGCGCCACCGCCTGCACCGCTTCGTTGAGCGTGGCGGCACGGGCATGCGGCAGCGGCAGGTACAGCGCGTCCATGCGCTGCGCCAGCGCGCGGGCACGCGGCTCGGGCCGCGCCGAGGTGTCGACCACCACCGCCGCCAGCGCGCTGCCGCGCCAGCGCTCGGCGGCCTTCAGCGCATCGGCCTCGGCGCGGGCGCGGTCGCCCACGCCGTCGCGGCCGATGTTGGCGCGCCCGTCGGTGAGCAGCACCACCAGCGGCGTGTCACCGCGCCGCGCGATGCCTTCGGCCAGCGTCCAGGCCGCGTCCAGCCCGGCGGCCAGCGGCGTGCCGCCGCCGCCGGGCAGCCCGGCCAGCGAGCGCTTGGCGCGCACCAGCGAGCGTGTCGGCGGCAGCAGCAGTTCGGCGCCCACGCCGCGGAAGGCGAGCACCGCCACCTGGTCGCGGCGCACGTAGCAGTCGGCCAGCAGCAGCTCGACCGCGCCCTTGGCCTCGGCCAGGCGGTGCAGCGCCGACGAGCCCGAGGCGTCGATGGCGAAGATCGTCGTCGTGCGGCTCTTCTGCTTGTAGCGGGTGATGCGGAAGTCTTCCGGCCGCACGACCACGCCCTCGCGGGCATCGCCTTCGCGGCGACGCAGCGCCTGCCAGGGCGCGGCGGCACGCAGCGTCTCGATCAGGTTGAGCCGCGCGCCGCGCTGCACGCCACCGGCGCGCACGCCCGCCGGCCGGCCCAGGCGCCCGGCCAGTCGCGCCTGGCCGCTGCGGCCGAGCGAGCGCGAGGCACCGCTGGCCCGCTGCTCCATCTTCAGCCGCGCCAGCAGACCGGCGGGAATCGCCGCCTGCGCCGCGGCCAGCACCTGCTCGTCCAGCGGCGCATCGGGGGTGGCGAGCTCTTCCTGCTCCTCCTGGCGGTCTTGCGGATCCTGCGGCGGCGGCGGCTCAGGCGGCGGCTCGGCCTCCGGCGGCGCGGGCAGCTGCGTGGCGCGCGGCGCCAGCACCAGGCGGGCGGCGAACTCGGCGTCCTCATGCATCACCGCGTCGCGCCCGGCCAGCGCCGCGGCGATGCGCGCCACCTGCAGCGCGAACCACGGCGCCCGCGAGGACGCGATGCCCAGCGCCACGCAGGCCACGCACAGCGCCTCGATCACCGCATCGTCGGCGCGGATGGATTCGAAGCGCTCGCGCGCGGCGCGCACCGCCTGCACGTCCGGCAGGCCCGGCGGATCGCGCTGGACGTCGCGCCAGCCGAGTTCGGACAGGTCGAGCCGGAAGGCCAGTCGCTCGCCGAGCACCGTGCGGACCGGATCGTCGTCGCCCTGCCCTTCGTCGCAGGCCACCAGGCCGACGCGGCAGACCAGCGTAACCGCGATGCCGTCGCGCGCCACCTGCACCTCGCCGCGGTCCAGCGCCGCGGCCAGCCGCGCGGCCGTGCCGGCCGGGATGCGCTCGGCCATCGGCAGCAGCAGCACGCCGCCGTCGGCTTCGGCCAGCAGGCCGCGCTGCGCCACCGGGCGGCCCGAGCGCAGCGTGGCGGCGAGGTCGAGCCCGCCGAGCAGGCGCTCGTCGCCGATGCCGTGCGGCATGCGGCGCAGCGGCGTGCCTTCGGGCAGCCGCGCGGCCAGCAGTTCCATCCAGCGATCGCGCACCGGCCCGGCGCCGCAGCGCAGCAGCACGCCGCCGAGCGCGGCCGGCGCCACCGCGAACACGGCCGCCGCCAGCGCGGCGTCGCGCCAGCGTGCGGCGGCCAGATCGCTCATGCGCCGAACTGCTCGGCGAGCACGCGCTCGACGCGCACCGTCGAGCCCGCTTCGTCGAGCGGATCGCGGCGCAGGCGGTGGCGCAGTGCCGGGGTGGCCACGCGGCGCAGGTGCGCGTCACCCACCGCTGCATCGCCCTCGAAGGCCGCCAGCGCACGCGCCGCACGGATCAGCGTGAGCTCGCCGCGCAGCCCGTCGGTCCCAACCGCCATGCACAGCGTGGCGGCACGCTCCAGCGCGGCATCGCCAGCCTCCACCGACGCGACACGCTCGCGCGCCTTGACGATGCGGCGGCGCAGCTTCTCCTCTTCCTTCTGCCACTGGGCGACGAAGGCCTCGGGGTCGCGCTCGAAACGATCGCGGCGGCGGACGACTTCCACGCGCGTGGCCACGTCGCCCGGCGTGCGCACCTCGACCGACAGGCCGAAGCGGTCGAGCAGCTGCGGACGCAGCTCGCCCTCTTCCGGGTTGCCGCTGCCGACGAGCACGAAGCGCGCCGGGTGGCGCACGGAGAGCCCCTCGCGCTCGACCACGTTCTCGCCGGAGGCGGCCACGTCGATCAGCAGATCGACGAGGTGGTCCTCCAGCAGGTTGACCTCGTCGATGTAGAGGAAGCCGCGGTTGGCGCGCGCCAGCAGCCCCGGCTCGAAGGCCTTGACGCCCTGGGCCAACGCCTTCTCGAGGTCGAGCGCGCCGACCACGCGGTCTTCGGTGGCGCCCAGCGGCAGGTCGACCACCGGCACCGCGACCTTGTGCGACTTCAGCGCCGAGCCGCCGGCCAGGCGCACGCGGCAGTCGGCGCAGGGCGAGACTGGGTCGCACTGGTAGGCGCAGCCGACCACCGCATTCATCTTCGGCAGCAGCGCCGCCAGCGCACGCACCGCGGTGGACTTGCCGGTGCCGCGGTCGCCGAAGACCAGCACGCCGCCGACGCTGGGGTCGATGGCGGCGATCAGGATGGCGAGCTTCATCTCGTCCTGGCCGACCAGCGCGGAAAACGGAAACGTGAAGGCCATCGCCACTCCAGTGTGCTTGTCAGCGATCGCTGACAGTGTTCAGCGATCGGGTTGCCCGACACTGTACAACGCGTGCCGCTCGCGCAGCGTGCGCTTGAGCACCTTGCCGATCGAACTGCGCGGCAGTTCGTCGACGGCATGCAACGCGGCGATGCGCTGCGTCTTGCCGACGCGCTCGTTGAGCCAGGCGCGCAGCGCCTCGGCATCTTCCGTTGCACCGGGGCGAAGAACGACGAAGGCCACCGGCGTCTCGCCCCACTCGCGCGACGGCACACCGACCACCGCCGCCTCGGCCACCGCCGGGTGCTCGCGCAGCTGCGCCTCGAGGTCGCTCGGGTAGATGTTGAAGCCGCCGGAGATGATCATGTCCTTGCGGCGATCCATCAGGATCAGGAAGCCGTCTTCGTCGAAGCGGCCGACGTCGCCAGTGCGGATGAAGCGCTTGCCGGACGCATCGAACCACTCCGCCTCGCGCGTGGCGTCGGGCCGGCGGTGGTAGCCGACCATCATGCCGGGCGAGTGGCCCACCACCTCGCCGGTGGCACCGGCAGGCAGCTCGTGCCCGGCCTCGTCGATCAGCCGCATGTCGGTGCCGGGTGCCGGCCGGCCGACGGTGTGCAGCTTGTCGCGGTGCGCATGGGCTTCGAGGATGCAGGTGCCGCCGCCTTCGGTCATGCCGTAGAACTCGACCAGCCCACCCGGCCAGCGCGCCAGCACGTCGGCCTTCAGCGCGGCCGGGAACGGCGCGCTGGTGCAGAACTTCATGCGGAAGGAGCCGAGGTCGAAGGAATCGAAGTCAGGCAGCGCCATCAGGCGCTGGTACTGCACCGGCACGAGCATGGTGTGGCTGGCGCGCACCCGCTGGGCGATCTCGAGGTAGCGCCGCGCGTCGAACTTCTTCATCAGCACCACCGCACCGCCGAAGGCCAGCGAGGGGAAGAACACCACCAGCGTGGTGTTGGAGTACAGCGGCGTCGCCAGCAGCGTGACCGCCTCGGGCCCGTAGCCGTAGGGCACGCCCCGCCGGACGTGCGCCCAGCGCATGCCGTGCGGCTGCACGATGCCCTTGGGTTCGCCAGTGGTGCCGGAGGAGTAGATGATGTTGAAGGGCGAGTCGGGGCGGATCTCGACCGGCACGGGCACCGATCCCGGCGGCGCGAGCCAGGCGTCGAGCCCGGTGTCGATGCGCGTGACGGGCAGGCCGCAGCCGTCGAAGTCGGCTTCGGAGGCTGCGTCCACGAACAGCCGACGCGCCTGCGCGTCATCGACCATGCGGCGAAGGCTCGCCGGTGCACTGCCCGGCGCGAGCGGCGCCACCACCACGCCGGCACGCAGCGCGCCGAGGAACAGCGCGGCCTGCATCGCCGAGGCGGCAGCGCACAGCGCGATCGCCTCACCCGGTTGCACGCCGTCGCGCTGCAGCGCGGCGGCGATGCGGTCCATCAGCGCCTCGAGTTCGCCGTAGCTCAGCGACGCATCGTCGTCGGCCAGCGCCAGGGCGTGCGGGCGCACCCGGGCGTGGCGCGCGATGCAGGCCGGGAGGGTGTCGAAGGGGGTGTCGGCGATCGGGAGGGTCATGCCCGCTGCTATACCATGCTCGGTGACAAGGAGACCGATGATGGCCAGCAAGCACGCCGCTTTCCAGTGGGACGACCCCCTGCTGCTCGACCAGCAGCTCACCGATGACGAACGCGCGGTGCGTGATGCCGCGAGAGACTATTGCCAGGGCCGGCTCGCGCCGCGCGTGCTCGAGGCCTTCCGCCACGAGAAGACCGACCCGGCGATCTTCCGCGAGATGGGCGAGCTCGGTCTGCTCGGGCCCACGATTCCCGAGGCCTACGGCGGCGCCGGGCTGAACTACGTGTGCTACGGGCTGATCGCCCGCGAGGTGGAGCGTGTCGACTCCGGCTACCGCTCGATGATGAGCGTGCAGAGCTCGCTGGTGATGGTGCCGATCAACGAGTTCGGCACCGAGGCGCAGAAACAGAAGTACCTGCCCAAGCTCGCCAGCGGCCAGTGGATCGGCTGCTTCGGCCTGACCGAGCCCAACCACGGCTCCGACCCGGGCAGCATGATCACCCGCGCGAAGAAGGTGGACGGCGGCCACGAGCTCACCGGCTCGAAGATGTGGATCAGCAACAGCCCGATCGCCGACGTGTTCGTGGTCTGGGCGAAGGACGACGGTGGCCAGATCCGCGGCTTCGTGCTCGAGAAGGGCTGGAAGGGCCTGTCCGCGCCGGCGGTGCACGGCAAGGTCGGCCTGCGCGCCTCGATCACCGGCGAGATCGTGATGGACCGCGTATTCTGCCCCGAGGAGAACGCCTTCCCCGAGGTGCGCGGCCTGAAGGGCCCGTTCACCTGCCTGAACAGCGCGCGCTACGGCATCGCCTGGGGGGCACTGGGTGCGGCCGAAGACTGCTTCACCCGCGCGCGGCAGTACGTGCTCGACCGCCAGCAGTTCGGCCGGCCGCTGGCCGCCAATCAGCTGATCCAGAAGAAGCTGGCCGACATGGAGACCGAGATCACGCTGGGCCTGCAGGGCTGCCTGCGCCTCGGGCGCATGAAGGACGAAGGCACGGCGTCGGTCGAGGTCACCTCGATCATGAAGCGCAACAGCTGCGGCAAGGCGCTGGACATCGCCCGCATGGCGCGCGACATGATGGGCGGCAACGGCATCAGCGACGAGTTCGGCGTGGCCCGCCACCTCGTCAACCTCGAGGTGGTCAACACCTACGAAGGCACGCACGACGTGCACGCGCTCATCCTCGGCCGCGCGATCACCGGCATCGCGGCGTTCGCGAACTGACGCGGGGCGCAGACGCGTGATTCCCTGGCTGCGCGGCCCGCAGGACCCGCTGCCAGACACCCGCCGCGCGCTCGGCCCGGGCTCCGACGCGCCGGGGCTGCTGGCCGCCGGCGGCGAACTGACGCCGCAGCGCCTGGCCGAGGCGTATTCCAAGGGCGTGTTCCCCTGGTACAGCGAGGGCCAGCCGGTGCTGTGGTGGTCGCCGGACCCGCGCATGGTGCTGCTGACGGACGAGTTTCGCCTGAAGCGCTCGCTGCGCAAGACGATCGGAAAGTTCATCCGCGCGAGTGGCTGCGAGATCCGCATCGACCACGACTTCCGCCGCGTGATCACCGCCTGCGCCCAGACGCCGCGCGACGGCCAGGACGGCACCTGGATCGTGGCGGAGATGGTCGAGGCCTACGTGGCCTGGCACCGGCTCGGCGCGGTGCATTCCTTCGAGACATGGGTCGACGGCGAACTCGCCGGCGGCCTGTACGGCGTGAGCCTGGGCCGCATGTTCTTCG
>VFQN01008436.1_pt1 | contig 10441 bp, 6 predicted proteins | sample 3512371 | NCBI WGS metagenome assembly VFQN01 (sample SAMN10412370, study PRJNA504923) | tailings metagenome | isolation source: Replicate 2 from Balatoc abandoned mine | place: Philippines: Itogon, Benguet | collected 2017-08-28 | reverse complement strand
TCGAACCGCGCGCTGCCGGCGCTGCTGGGTGCGCTGAAGGGCCAGCGCAACGCCGACGTGCCCAGCGGCTACATCCTCAAGCAGCTGTTCATCACGCTGCTGCCCGCGATCGTGTTCGCTGCCGTGGCGTTCATGTCGTACGAGGTCGCCACCGCGCCCGGCGAGGAGCCGGTCGCGCGCGCCAGCCAGAGCGGCGGCGTGTCCGAGCCGCCAGGCAGCGTGCAGGAGCCCCCTGGCGCCTCGGGCGGCCTGGCCGAGCCGCCGGGTGCATCCGGTGGCCTGCAGGAGCCCCCCGGCGCCTCCGGCCTCGCCGAGCCGCCGGGCGCCGGCGGCGGCGGCCTGAGCGAACCCCCGGGTGCCAGCGACGGCGTGAAGGAGCCTCCGGGCGCCGCGCCCGCGGGCGGCGTGCAGGAGCCGCCGAGCGCTTCCGCGCAGTCGGCCGCCGCGAAGGCCGAGCCGCAGCGCAAGCCGGCCGGTCGCAACTTCTGGATCGGCTTCGGCGTCGGCCTGGCTGCGCTGGTCGGCCTGTACGCGATGCTCAGCTTCCAGCGGCTCGAGATCTTCAAGATGCTGCTGTCGAGCTTCTTCCCGCTGGTGATCCTGATCCTGGCGGTGCTCGGCTCGATCGTCTTCGGCCTGGCCACCCCGACCGAGGCGGCCGCGGTGGGCGCCTTCGGCGGCTTCATCCTCGCGGCCGCCTACAAGCAGCTCACCTACAGCGTGGTCAAGGAGTCGGTGTTCCTCACCGCCAAGACCAGCGCCATGGTGTGCTGGCTGTTCGTCGGCTCGGCGATCTTCTCGGCGGCCTTCGCGCTGCTGGGCGGGCAGGAGCTGGTCGAGCAGTGGGTGATGTCGATGAACCTGAGCAAGACGCAGTTCCTGCTGATGAGCCAGGTGATCATCTTCGTGCTCGGCTGGCCGCTGGAGTGGACGGAGATCATCGTGATCTTCATGCCCATCTTCATCCCGCTGCTGGACAACTTCGGCGTCGATCCGCTGTTCTTCGGCCTGCTGGTGGCGCTGAACCTGCAGACCGCGTTCCTGTCGCCGCCGGTGGCGATGGCGGCCTTCTACCTGAAGGGCGTCAGTCCGCCGCACGTCACGCTCAACCAGATCTTCGCGGGCATGATCCCGTTCATGGGCATCCAGATCATCGCGATCTTCCTGCTCTACATGTTCCCCGGCATCGGCCTGTGGCTGCCGGAAGTGCTCTACAAGTGATGACCTGAAACTGCGTCAAGTCGGGTGGGGTCGGATCGCGCCAGAATGCGCGCATGAACGCTGCCCCCCCCGACCGCGCGCGGCTGGCCGCACGGGTGGCCCGGCTGGAAGCCGGGCTGCTCGAGCGCGACACGGCCGTGCGCCTGGCCCTGCTGGCGGCGCTGGCCGGCGAGCACGTGCTATTGATCGGCCCGCCCGGCACGGCCAAGAGCGAACTGGCGCGGCGGCTGCACCGCGCCTTCGCGGAGGCACGCTACTTCGAGCGGCTGCTCACGCGCTTCTCGACGCCCGAGGAACTGTTCGGCCCCTTGTCGCTGAAGGCGCTCGAGCACGACCGCTACGAGCGTCTCGTCGACGGCTACCTGCCGACGGCGAGCATCGCCTTCCTCGACGAGGTCTTCAAGGCCAACTCGGCCATCCTCAACGCCCTGCTCACGCTGCTCAACGAGCGCGAGTTCGACAACGGCAGCGCGCGGCTGCGCGTGCCGCTGATCAGCGTGGTCGGTGCCACCAACGAGGTGCCGGCCGAAGAGGCGCTGATGGCCTTCTACGACCGCTTCCTGCTGCGCGTGCCGGTGGCGCCGGTCAGCGATGCCGCGTTCGCCGCGCTGCTGGCGCTGCCCGCCGAGGCCACCGCCGACACCGGCGCGGCCGAGCCGATCACGGCCGACGAGCTGCGCCACCTGCTCGCCGCACGCGAGCAGCTGGTCTTGCCGGCCGAGGTGACCGCGGCGCTGGCGGCGCTGCGCGGCTTCGTGCAGTCGCAGGGCATTGCCGTCTCCGACCGCCGCTGGCGGCAACTGGTGGGCCTGCTGCGCAGCGCCGCGCTCACCGAAGGCCGCGACGCGGTCGATGCGCTCGACCTGTGGCTGGTGCCCTACGTGGTGGCTGCGCAGCCGGCGCAGCTCGACGCGCTGCAGGCCTGGTTCGTGCGCGAGGTGGCCCAGGCCGAGCCGCAGGAGGCGCCCTGGCTGACCCGCGCCGTCGAAGCCTTCGAGAAGCAGCTGGAGATCGAACTCTCGATGCCCGCCGAGGGCGGTGACGACGCCGCCGGCAAGCTGGCGCTGGCCCGCTCCATCGGCGGCGCGAGCGAAGGCGGCATGCTGCGCATCGTCTCCGCCTCGCTCGAGGACGCGATGCGCCGGCGCTGGAGCCCGGTGCACGTGGCGGCGCGGCTGGCACAGGTCGACGAGGTCACGGCCCGCGCCAGCGAGCCGCTGCCGGCGCTGCGCGACGCGCTGGCCGCACTGGAGACGGCGCTCGCCGGCCGTGTCTGGCTGCCGCCGTCGCTGGCCGCCACGCTGCGAGCCAACCGGCGGCACACGATCGGCCTGCTCGAATCGCTGCTCGCCCGGCTGGCGGCGGTGCGCGAAGGCTTCGCCACCCTGCCGGTGGACGAGGCGCTGCCGGCCGCCGCCCCCGAGCCGATCGCCCTCGGCGCCTGAGTCGGGCGGCCGCATGCAGCCGCTGGACGCGCCCTACGACCGCCTCGCCGCGCTGCCACGCGAGCTGTGGCTGCCGGGGCTGGTCACTGCCTGCGGCGACAGCGCTGCGCGCCTGGCCGACCTGCGCGCCTGGCTCGACGCGCTCGACGCCGGCCGCCTGCCCGACGCCTCGCACGACTTCGGCGATGCGCCCGCCCTCGCGCCGATGCGCGCGGCCGTCGGCGAGCTCGATCTGCCCTCGCTCGCTCGCGGCGTGCCGGCACTGGCCGAGCAGGTGCTGCGCACGATGTGCTGGCACCTCGACCGCATCGTCGACCTGCAGCCGCGCCGCAGCCGCGAGCAGGCCATCGCCGAGTGCGCCGCCGGTTTTCGCCAGGAGTGGGCGATCGAGAAGAGCGGCTGGGAGGAAGCGCTCGCGCTGATGCAGGGCCTGGGCGACCTCGCCCACCTGCGCTGGGACGAGCTGCGCGGCCGCCTGAGCGCGCGCGAGTGGCGCGAAGCGCAGCGGCTGTCGGCGCTGCTCGCCCACCTGCAGCCGCTGGCCGAGCTGATCCGCGGCCTGGGCCGCGCGCACCATCATCCGGGGCGGCCGCCCGCACCGGTGGCACGCCCCGTGCCCGACGACAGCCCGCTGCCGCTGGCCGAGCGCGAGACGCGCCTGCCCGATGCGCCGGGCGAGCTGATGGGCATCCGCCACTCCGACCGGCTGGAGCGCATGCTCGGCAGCGAGGCGATGCAGATCCGCCACCCGGTGCTGCACAAGCTGTGGCGCGCGAAGCTGGCCGAGAGCCGGCTGCTCACCTACCAGAGCGAGGCGGTGCTGATCGACCTGGTGCCCGACCCGCATGGCCGCGCCCGCCAGCGCAGCGCACCGCAGCCGGATCGGCTGGAACGTGGCCCGATCATCCTCGCGGTCGACACCTCGGGATCGATGCAGGGCGCACCGGAGAACATCGCCAAGGCGGTGGTGCTGGAGGCGCTGCGCACCGCGCACCGCGAGCGGCGCGGCTGCCTGCTGATCGCCTTCGGCGGGCCCGACGAGATCGTCGAACGCGACCTGCGCCCTGCGGAGCGGCCGCACGAGGGCATCGACGCGCTGTTCGCCCTGCTCGGCCAGAGCTTCGACGGCGGCACCGACGTGCAGGCGCCGATCGAGCGTGCCGTGCAGCGCGTGCGCGAGGCGCGCTGGAGCAGCGCCGACCTGCTGATCGTCAGCGACGGCGAGTTCGGCTGCACGCCAGCCACGCTGGAGCATCTGGAGGAAGCACGACAGGAGCTCGGCCTGCGCGTGCAGGGCGTGCTGGTCGGCGACCGCGAGACGCTCGGCCTGCTGCAGACCTGCGACGACATCTTCTGGCTGCGCGACTGGCGCCGCTTCGCCGGCGACACGCCGCAGCGCGAGGCCTTCGTGCCGGTGCACACCGCCAGCCTGACGGCGCTGTACTTCCCGAACGCACTGAACGCCCGGGCCGCGGCCACGGCCGCACGGAAGGCGCCGTCTCGGCCGAACGACGAGCTGTGACAAGCTGATGCGGCGCCTCGCCGGCGTCACGTTTGGACACCGGCACGGCAGGCCCCTGCGGCATCGTTCGCGCCACAGGCCGCGTCCACGACGGCCGAGGGAGTGTCATGCGCAAGACCCTGGAGGCCGCCGCTTCGCTGCGCGCCCTGTTCGCGGCAGCGGGTGCGGCTGCCTTGCTCGCTGCCTGCGGTGGCGGCGGGGGGACCGACGCTGCAGCACCGCCGGCGGCAGGATCACCGGCCCCTGCGCCGGGTCCGGGCCCATCACCCGGCCCATCACCCGGCCCGACCCCGGCCCCCGCGCCGGTCAGCGCGCCGGTCAGCGCGCGCGACGCCTGGCGCCTGGCCGACCAGTCCACCTTCGGTGCCACCGAGGCGCTGGTCAGCGAGATCCGCACCCAGGGCCGTGCCGCCTGGATCGCCGCCCAGATGAGCCGCTCGGCCTCGCGATACACCGCCGGCAACGGTGACGCGATCCACAAGAACACCAGCAACACCGGCTTCTGCGACCAGGCCGCGTACGCGGGCCCGAACTGCTGGCGCGACTGGTACTCCAGCCAGCCGCTGGTGTGGGACTTCTATCGCAACGCCACGCAGAACGCCGACCAGCTGCGCCAGCGCGTGGCCTTCGCGCTGCAGCAGATCCTCGTCGTCAACAACCTCGACGTCGAGGGCACCTACGGCCTGCGCAACTACCACAACACGCTGCTCGACAACGCCTTCGGCAACTACCGGCAGCTGCTGAAGAAGGTGACGCTGTCGCCGGTGATGGGCGACTTCCTCAACAACGCCAACAACGACAAGGCCGCGCCGAACGAGAACTTCGCGCGCGAGCTGCTGCAGCTGTTCTCGATCGGCACCTGCCAGCTCAACGCCGACGGCACGCTCAAGGGCGGCGCCTGCGCGCCCACCTACAGCAACGAGACGGTGCGCAACTACGCCTACGCGCTGACCGGCTGGACCTACCCGGCCGGCGGGGCCACGCCCTACGGCTGCTGGCCCAGCGGGGCGAACTGCCGCTACTACGGCGGCGACATGGTGCCGGTGGCGCGCTACCACGACGGCGAGGCGCGGCCGCTGCTGATGGGCCTGAGCAAGGCCGCAGGCAGCACGCCGGCCAGCGCGCTGGAGACGGTGCTCGACAGCGTGATGACGCACCCGAACACCGCACCGTTCGTCGCGAAACAGCTGATCCAGCACCTGGTCAGCAGCAACCCCAGCCCGGCCTACGTGCAGCGCGTGGCCAGCGCCTTCGTCGCCGGCCGCTACGCTGCCGAGGGACGCAGCTTCGGCGCCGGCCAGCGCGGCGACCTGGCCGCCACCGTGGCGGCCATCCTGCTCGACGCCGAAGCACGCACCGAGACGCCGGCGCGCAGCGCCGGCAAGCTGCGCGAGCCCGCGCTGATGTTCACCGCCACGCTGCGCGCACTCAACGGCCGCAGCGACGGCGAGGCGCTGGCCTGGTGGTGGGGCGAGACGCTGCGCCAGCACGTCTTCCGGCCGCCCTCGGTGTTCAACTTCTACCCGCCCGACTACCCGGTGCCGGGCCAACCGGCGATGGTCGGGCCGCAGTTCGGCATCCACAACGCCAATTCGGCGCTGGAGCGGCTGAACTTCCTGACCTACCTGCTCTACTGGGGCGGTTCGGATCCGGTCGCCAGCGTGCCCGGCGCCTTCGGCACGCGCATCGACACGACGCCCTTCGAGGCCGACGCCGCCGACGCCGGCCGGCTGGTCGATCGCCTGTCGGTGCTGGCCACCGGCGCGGTGCTGCCCGCCGGCACGCGCGTTCGCATCGTCACCGCGGTGGAGGCCTTCAACGCGTCGACCAGCAACACCTGGCAGAGCGAGCGCGTCAAGCAGGCCGCCTACCTCGTGTTCGCCACCCCGGCCTTCCAGGTGCAGCGATGAACCAACCCCGCATGAACCTCTCCCGCCGCCACTGGCTCCAGGCCGCCGGCCTCGTCGGCGCCAGCGCCGGCCTCGGCACGCTGGGCAACCTGCTGCTGCCGGCCGCGCCGGCACGCGCGGCCGACTACAAGGCGCTGGTCTGCATCTTCCTGTACGGCGGCAACGACGGCCTGAACACCATCGTGCCCACCGACGCCACCCGCTACGGGCAGTACGCCGCCGTGCGCAAGGCCCTGGCGCTGCCGCAGGCCAGCCTGGTGCCGCTGGGCAGCAGCGGCTACGGGCTGCACCCGGCGCTGGCGGCGCTCGAGCCGGTGTGGGCGGAAGGCCGGCTGGCGCCGGTGTTCAACGTCGGCCCGCTGTACCAGCCGCTGACCAAGGCGCAGTTCCGCGCCGCGCCGCAGAGCTCCGACCTGGTGCCCGACAGCCTGTTCTCGCACAGCGACCAGCAGGTGCTGTGGGAAGCCTCGAGCACCGATGCGCTCACGCGCACCGGCTGGGGCGGCCGCGCCGCCGAGGTGCTGGCCACGGCCAACCCGGTGATCTCGGTGGGCGGCAACGGGCGCTTCGGGCTGTCGTCGCTGTCGGCGCCGCTGGTGCTGCCCGACCCGGGCGCCACCTTCGGCGCCTACGAACTCGGCACCGAGAGCTGGCGCACCGGCTACGCGCCGCTGGTGGCGCGCGCCACCGCGCTGCGCGGCATCTACACCGAGGCGCAGGAGACCGATCTCGCCGACGTCTACGCGCAGATGCAGCGCGACGCCTTCGCCGTCTCCGACCGCCTGGCCGCGCTGATCAAGGTCACGCCCGGGCAGCCGGGCTCGGTGGCGGCGATCGACAACGCCTTCGCGCCGCTGATCAGCAACGGCACCGTGGCCAGCGGCCTGCCGCGCCAGCTCTACCAGATCGCCAAGCTGATCGCCGGCAACGCCACCGTGCAGGGCAACCGGCAGATCTTCTTCGCGCAGCTTGGCGGCTTCGACACCCACGGCAACCAGATCGGCGGCAGCGTGCTCACCGGCAACCATGCCACGCTGCTCAAGCAGGTGGGCGATTCGCTGGCCTGCTTCCACGACGCGATGAAGGCGCTGGCGCTGGCCGATGCGGTGACGGCCTTCACGCAGAGCGACTTCGGCCGCACCTTCACGCCGAACAACAGCAGCGGCACCGACCATGCCTGGGGCAACCACCACCTGGTGGTCGGCGGCGCGGTGCGCGGCGGCACCACCTACGGCAGCTATCCGACGCTGGTGCTGGGCGGGCCGGACGATGTCGGCGTCGACAGCTGGGAGCTGCAGGGCCGCTGGATCCCGACGCTGTCGGTCGACCAGTACGCGGCCACGCTGCTCGCCTGGTTCGGCGCCAGCCCGGCGCAGCTCGACGCCGTGCTGCCCAACCTGAAGAATTTCGGCAGCGCGCGCTCGATCGGCTTCCTGTAGGCCGGACGGTCCGTCGCCGCCGGCTGCAGACTGTCGGGCGGCGGCGCGGCTGCGTCGCATCACGCTCGCGGCGGGCGGGGGCATGCCCGTACAGTCGGGCCCGTCCTGACGAGGTCCCCGATGACGCCGCACCCGACCCCTCCCACGCCCCCCGTGCCGCCGGCCCCGCCGCAGCCACCGGGCTCCTGGTCCGGCATCGGCGCAGCCTTCGGGCGGGCGTACCACGGCTACGGCGGCTGGCTGGCGGGCATCAGCTGGTGGAAGTTCTTCGCCCTCTCGCTGCTGCTGATGATCAGCACCGGCATCCTGCAGAACATCCCGCCGTTCAGCCTGAAGTGGCAGACCTGGGAGCCGGTGCCCGAGAAGCGCACGCCGAAGGAGGTGAAGATCGAGACGGCGCCGCCGGGCGCCAGCGCGCCGAAGGACGGCGTGAAGATCAGCATCGACGAGCGCGGCGTGCGGATCCAGCGCGAACCGGCGCAGGCGGCCAGCGCGGCCGGCGCCGCCTCCGCGCCGCTGGTGCAACTCGGCCCGCAGGGCGTGCAGATCAACCTGCCCCCGGGGGCCGACAACGAAGCCGTGCGCGAGGCCGTGCGCGAGGCGCGCGCGGAGATCGAGGAAGCCATCGCCGAGGCGAAGCGGGAGGCCGCCCAGGCCGCAGCCGAGGCGCAGGCCGAGGCACAGGCCGAGGCCGGACCGCGCATGAGGGTGCGCCACACCAGCCTGGGCGAGGCCCTGCCGGAAATGGCCTTCCTGTGGATCGCGATGTCGATGATCCTGAAGATCACCTACAAGGGCCGCATGCAGGCCGAGGTGAAGGCCGCGCAGGCCGCCGAGACCGCCGAGGCGGAGCAGCTCAAGCGTCAGGTGGTGGAGGCGCGCATGGCGGCCATGCAGGCGCAGGTGGAGCCGCACTTCCTGTTCAACACGCTGGCCTCGATCGACCACCTGATCGAGACCGACCCGAAGCGCGCCTCGGCGATGCAGAAGAACCTGATCGCGCTGCTGCGCGCCAGCATGCCCACGATGCGCGAGGCCAACGGCAACGGCAGCGGCGTGCGCGACCTCGGCCGCGAGATGGCAGTGATCCAGCCCTACCTGGAGATCCTCAAGGTGCGCATGGAAGACCGTCTGATGACGGAGATCGACGTGCCCGATGGCCTGCGCTCGGCCGAGTTCCCGCCGATGATGATCCAGAGCCTGGTGGAAAACGCCATCAAGCACGGCCTGGAGCCCAAGCCCGAGGGCGGTTTGCTGTCGGTGAAGGCGCAGATCGTCCACGGCAAGCTGGCGGTGACGGTGGCCGACACCGGCGTCGGCTTCGGCAAGGCGGCCACCGCCGGCACCGGCATCGGGCTGAACAACATCCGCGAGCGCCTGAAGCTGCTGTACGGCAACAAGGCCGCGCTCACCGTGGCCGAGAACCCGCCCGGCGGCACGAAGGTGACGATCACCGTGCCCTACGTGGCGCAGGCGGACGACGACGCTACGATGCCGGCATGAACGACGGCACGCGGACCCTTCGTGCGGTGATCGCCGACGACGAGCGGCTGATGCGCGAGCAGCTGCGCACGCGGCTGGCCGAGGCCTGGCCCGCGCTGGAAGTCGTGGCCGAGGCGAAGAACGGCGCCGAGGCCGTGCAGCTCGTCGAGCAGCACCACCCCGATGTCGTCTTCCTCGACATCCGCATGCCCGGCATGAGCGGCGTGGAGGCGGCCCGCGCGATCGCGCAGCTGCCCTGCGGCGACGAGGCCGCCGACGGCTGGCCGGGCTGCGAGGTGGTGTTCATCACCGCCTACGACGAATACGCGGTCGAGGCGTTCGAGCAGGGCGCGGCCGACTACGTGCTCAAGCCGGCCGAACGCGAACGCCTGGCGCGCACGGCCGAGCGCATCGGTCGCCGCATCGCCCAGCGCGGGGCCGGCGAGGGCCCGGCGATGGGCGGCATGCAGCAGCTGCTGCAGAAGCTGTCGGCGCACATGAACCCCGCCGGCGCGGCGAAGCTGAAGTGGATCCAGGCCACGGTCGGACAGAGCATCCAGATGATCCCGGTCGAGGATGTGCTGTTCTTCATCTCCGACGAGAAGTACACCCGCGTGCAGACCGCCACCACCGAGGCGCTGATCCGCAAGCCGATCAAGGAGTTGGTGGAGGAGCTGGACGCCGAGCTGTTCTGGCAGATCCACCGCTCGACGCTGGTCAACGTCAAGGCCATCGCCGGCGTCAGCCGCGACCTGCGCGGCCGCCAGCTGGTCAGCGTGAAGGGTCACCCGGAGAAGCTGGAGGTCTCGCGCAGCTTCACCGGACTGTTCAAGGGCATGTAGCGTCAGCGAGTCTCGCGCAGCGAGCACGCGATGCACCACTGCGCAGCCCAGTAGCTGGCGAGCACCCACAGCGAGGCCCAGGGCAGCGGCGCGGCGAACTTGTTGGTGGCCAGCAGCGCATCCGACAGCACGAACAGCGCGCCGCCGATGGCACCCGACCAGGCCGCACGCGCGGCCGGCGTGCCGCGCAGCGCCAGCCAGACGACGCCGGCCTGCGCCGCCATCGCCGCCAGGCCCACCACGTACAGCGCCACCGGCAGGCGCAGTCCGGCGGGCACGCCCGGCCACAGCGAGGCGAGCACGAGCGCGGCCACCGCGCCGTAGAGCAGGAAGGGCGCCGGCCGCGACAGCAGCCGCGCGCGCGACGCGAACGCCGCGATGTACGCCAGGTGCGCGAACAGGAAGGCGATCAGGCCCGGCAGGAAGCCTTCCTTCGGCCACAGCAGCGCCACGTCGCCGGCCAGCGAGAGCACGAGGCCGCCGAGGATCCAGCGCCGCGCCACCGGTTCGTCGTGCCCGCGCTGCGCGGCGTGCACGATGATCAGCACGGTGGCCAGCGGCTTGGCGACGAACAGCACCG
>VFQN01008435.1_pt1 | contig 10442 bp, 22 predicted proteins | sample 3512371 | NCBI WGS metagenome assembly VFQN01 (sample SAMN10412370, study PRJNA504923) | tailings metagenome | isolation source: Replicate 2 from Balatoc abandoned mine | place: Philippines: Itogon, Benguet | collected 2017-08-28 | reverse complement strand
GGGAAAGTGGCTTGCTCCGGCACGCGTATGGCTAATTGGCGACTCATTATGCCGTCCGGGAACCCCGGGCTGCTGTGTTGCAGGTGAGCGTGCTGCTCAAGCGCAGTACCATCAAGTTCGTGCGCGCCTTCTGGCCCATGCGTGCCATGGACACGGTGCTGCAGCTGGCTGCCGCCTTCATCATCGGCCTCATCCACGGTAAGCACGCCAGTGTTAGCAGTCTCCGTGTCTTTGAGGCCGCCTTTGCCATCGACCCTGAAGTCGAAAACACAAGCTTCATACAATCTGGTCATGCAAAACGCATGAAGTGCCTGCCCTGCATGAGGCAAGGGAGCATCGTACCCCTGTGCTATCCACACCGTCGTCTACATGCAGGCACCAACTGGGGGCTGTCCTCCGTCCCCGGCAACGTGGTCATGTGCATGGTGTGCCTGTGCGTGCTGTCCACGGTGGCGCACCTGAGGACCTTCAGCCTCAACAGGTGGGCATAGACAGGACCGCTCACTGTGAGGCTGCGTTCGGCCCGTTGGCGGTCCACCATGCAACACACACGACTTTTCATTGCCGCCGCATATATTACTTGAGCTACAATTTTCATCGGGCCAATCATAACAATGCAATATCTATATGTGTATACATATTGTACAAGTGTGCAATTAATCAAGCTGTTGTGTAGTCAGCTCAACTAGTAAGGCTCCCAGGTCTCCCCAGGTCAGGGGCCTCCCTTGCTCCCGGTATATATACCTGGCCTACGCGTTGGCTTCGGAGCCAGTTGTCCTCCACTCGCTAACTATACAGAACTATTTAACTATTAGATGACAGTTTGCTTTATATGTAGTTCTTTGTCCCGTCGCCATCCTCATGCTTTTTCAGCCCCGCGGACCTTTCCCGGTACATGGACACGGTGTTCGCTCCTCCTTGAGCGTATTCACGCCGACGTTATAGCACAATGAATGAGTTATCAGTACTACATAAATGTACATTGCGGGAGTCGCTAATAGCGAGGTCGCCAAGCTGTGAATTACACCAGGCATAACAACCTCAGGTGCACACTGGTAGACGCGCTCTTGGGTCCAAGTACAAGAACATACCCCGAGGGAGTTACATACTCAGGAACCAGCGGGCCATAAGGCAGGAGTGCATACGAGGGATGCAGAGAGCAGGCAGAGATATGGCCATGGTGGGGGGTAGTGGAAAACCCAGTACCCTTGCGACCTGCTCGCCTCTACAGCTCTACTCACGTGCCTCACAGCTGGGGGATGTAATGTATTGCATGCTAAGCTTCCTTATCAAACGAAGCGAGGGCTACAGCGGGGTCCCCTTGGTGAGGCACTTACGTTGTGGCTTGTGGGCACTCAGGTCACTCGTGCCGTCGTGCGTTGCGTGCCTGACCACCACACAACCCATGACTCGCCTTCTTGGCCCCACGCGTACATGGCTGGTGACCGGTAACTTCGGCCTTATTGGGCTTTCCAGTATACCCTTGCTAGCGCTCGTGTGCGGCAGACTGACCCTACGTTGGGGCCAGGGGGCGGGGACCGCGGGGAGGAGGGCGGCAGCCCGACCCCCGCGGCCTGCCCATCCCTAGTTGTAACCGGCCCTTCAGTGGCCTGCCCTGATTTTCTGCCCGATAAGCGAACGCCTGCGGTGGCCCCTACTTGAATCTTACAGTCTGGTAAAATGCCTTGGCGGAAGAAACCAGCCCTGTGTGGGCTGGATGCATGTGCATGGGCGCAAACACTCCCACCCATGTCAAGACCACTTCACCTGCGTATTTCCCTGTGCTTCTCATGCTTGCCAGCGAACAGGCTGTAGCAAGCAGCTCTATCCACGCATCCACATAGCTGCTTACATGGGTCGAACCGCACAACAAACGGGTTCACACATGCAGAAAGCCAGTCACCGTCCACCATAGTTCTGTCCTGGTTACCCAGGGCCTCTGTACCTCTCGCCATGCGACATTAGCCACGTGCTCACTGCGCACACCGACACCTATCGGGCGGGAACAATCACCCGCCCTCCGTCTCTGCATCAAACACCACAGCAGCCTAAGATATCAGTGACGCAGCGGTTCTTCGCAGTGCTATGCTGCTTCGGGCTCCAAATGCACCGTCCACGCCTGCCTGCCGTCTTTTTCTTCTCGCTCTTGACCTCATCCCCCCAACCGTAACCATTTGAGACAAAATTGTCACCAACTGGCTTGCCGCTTCACCACCGCGCAGATGCCTACCAGATCTCGGGCAACCCACCGCGTGCTACCATCAGCAGAAACTCGGCGGAATGCAACCGCACTACCAGGAAAGTCGTTTAGTTTTTGTGCTACGACTCAAACTGTCGCCGTATCGCAAGACGTCCTTAGCTGCCTTTTGCTCCTGGGTGAGGCCTCCCATATCGATATTGAAACCCCCAAGCACCCGTACAAGTACAACGAGCTTGCCACCTGTGCTGCCGCTTAAGGAGAAAGCGAGTAACACCCGTCGTACACATCGCCGCCGCACTCTCCAGGTGCACCACATCAGGACCAGCCTACCTTCACCCTGTGGCAGGCACCGCGCCTTTAGCAACACCAACCTCAGCCGCATGAAGCGCACCAGGCCATGCTGCCCGTTGCCTCAGCATCACCGTACACTCCTTCCAAATGCGCCGCCTTCAGCGTACTCCTTCAGCCGCCGCGGAAGCTTCCAGTATCCTCTGCCCGCCCGACTGCGGCCTCCGCTCTCCGCAGTTTGCATGCCCTTGCAAGGCCGTGCCCTTGCCCTGCGGCCCTAGAGTACACCGGGACTCCCCACCGCCTTGAAACAGCTTTGTCCCCATCCCCGACTCCACGCTGCCAGCCATTGTTTCCCTCCCGTTCGGCCCTGCCGCGGCCCTCAGCACTCGCCGTCGCCTTTTATCCCATCCCCTTCCGGCGCTGCAGTGGACCCCAACCCGCCGGCCCTTTACGCCGCCGCCTTTTGCGTGCCCAGGATGCGCGCCAACGTGACGAAGCTCATGCCGCCCACCACGTTGTTGGCGGCGCGGATGAAGGCCTGGTACAGCCGGAACGCGCCCACCGGCATCACCTTGATCAGGGCCTGCAGGGCAGGGCGGCGAGCGGTGGATGGCCAGAGAGATTGTCCTGTTCAGCACGGATGTCACGGCATACAGTTAAATCGTTGCAAGACAAGGCGATCTGACACCCACAGCCTGGTCCTGCACGGCTGGTGTGGATGGCTCCAAGAGATGGGGCGGTCACTTGCAGGGCAGAGGTACACACAGACTGTTTGGCTGCGTGTCCCCAGGGCTGTCAAAGGATTCCCCGTTGGCCCGTCCTGCTCACCGCGTCCAGCCCGCCCAAGCTCTGGTAGCGCACGTTGGAGCTGATGCCCATGTGCAGGCCCCAGGTCACGGCGTTCCACACCACGTGCGGGGGCTCGTTCTGCAGCTTGAAGTTGGGGTCGAACTGCAGTACAAGCGAGGCACCACATGCAGTTACGCGCTGTCAGGACGGCGAGCAGGCTTGATTGCGTGCCCATAACAAAGCGGCCCATGTGGTGCTTCGTAGACGCTGAAGCAGGTGCCAGCGTGTGCGCAGCCACTGTAGGTGATTGTGCCACCACACCGCAAGCGGTACGCTGTCCGGAAGGACCCGAAGCTGCCCTGGAGCGCTGCTCGTACCTGCTTGCGCAGCGCCAGCAGCCCGTTGGACAGGCTGGTGCCCGCCACACCGGCAAAGAAGCCGATCACGGCGAACACGCCGCCCTTGTACACCAGGTTGGTCAGGCGCTTGGCCACGGAGAAGGCCCCGGGCTCAAACATGTTGCCGCCTGACACGGACCAGGATAGGCACATAAAACGGTTGGACTACGCACCAGCCAGGCCAGCCACCCGTACGGATTGCTAGTCCCGGATGAGTGGCTGCGGGGCCCAGGCAATACCGCAGTGGGCACATGAGGGCGCTGTTGTGGCAGCCCAGCAACCAGAGAGCATGCAAGCATTGACGATGTGACGAAGGGATGGGATGGTGCTATCACCCCACTGCCAACAGCCCACGCGCCCCCCGTGCGCCCACCTGGCGCCCCCCACTTCTTCAGGTAGTAGTCCCCAATGATACGGGACAGCAGCGGGGCGGACGTGGCAGACACGGCAGCCGTAGGCGCAAGCAGGTACCTGCATACACCAACATGGACGGCAGCTGAGTCATTGTACTTCTTATGGAGCTAATATGACATGGCACCTGAGGCACCCTGGCACGTTCCATCACACACGTGTGAACATGGCCGTAATATGTTGGACCGAAGACCTCATCTCAACTTTGTGTGCCCCATCAGCAAGCACCCGCAAGCATGCGCCCAGCGGAACGGCGCACTGCCCTCACATGATGGTGAAGTTCATGATGCTCCCAACCACCAGGGTGCTGAAGATGAAGTCCAGCTCATTCAGGCCTGCGGCAATCAGGGTATAGCAAGGACAGCACTGCGCATTACAGGATGCCGGAAGCCTAGGAGCGTGGGCTAGGATAGGCCTCAGGGCACCATATTGCATGCTCTGTCTTCCTGCACACGCTGTTACCCCTGCACGTGTGCCTACGGCAACGCTCACCCCAGTTGGGCCGCGCGCTCATGTCCCCAATGACGCACGCGCCAACCCCGATGACCTGCTCCAGTAGGATCTGTGGACGAGTAGAAACAGGCAGAGGGGACAAGTGAACCGTTGTCGATGTCTTGGCGATGTGTGGTAGTTACAGCCCATGTCCGTCGTGCAGAGTGGCGAGGCAGCTAGGCCTGCGATGTGACTGCTGTTATGGCTGTATCATGTATGCCCTCATGACAAGGGTGCTGGAAGCCGGAGAGCTCGCGCGCCCGCCACCTCACCGAAGTACATGACTCTCCCGCCTTCTTTGAGAGCTGTGCTGCACTCTGGTGACAAGATGAAGCGACACGGTGCTGGCAACGCGATACCCTGGGGCTGGTACTGGCACGCTGCACTTGGCAGGTATGGCCCTTGCCCTCCGGTTCTAGGGTGGACCTGGCAACGGGAGGTACCTGCCGGTGCCCTGCTTGCCCACCTTGACTGGGAACTCCGGATCGTACGCGACACGGTCCTCCCATCCCTTAAACAGTCCTCCCTTCTGAGGCTTGTTGCCCTCGTTGTTATCCTCCGGCTTGCCCTTCCCATCGCCAGAACCGCCGCCGCCCGACCCTCCGAAAGATCCGCCCTTCCCGCCGATATCACCGCTGCCACTTCCAGCAAGTGCAGCTATGTTGCGCGACGGCCGGGCGGGCGCGCGCCTGCGGTCGACGCGGAACAGGAAAAGGGCTGGGTGCGAGGGGATCGCCGCGACCGTTGACTGCATGCTGATCTTTCATCTGACGCGCGGTCGCACCATAATGGCATTGCAACTGGGCTGAGGTGGGGCACTGCGCGCACAGGGCGCGCGGCCGGAGCGCGTAGCGCTGACCCTACTTGACGGATGTCCATCCAAGCAAGTCTGGGCGCTATGGGTATGACCACACCAGAGAGAGTGCGTTATCCGATTTAGCGACTGTTTGGTTGCCTACACCAACGAGCACAGTCCACTGCACTGTCGGGAAAAAACGCTTGCAGTCCAGCACAGGGCTGTGACTGTAAGAAAGAGGGCAATACAATTAATTTCCTACATAGGCGTAGTACTGCGCAGGCACTCGCGCCTGACTGCTGGGGTTCCGGAGTGGCGCGATTGGAGCAGCTTGTCACTGTCATGCACTCGATGTGAGAGGACGTCATCATAGTCCTTTTGTAGTATCGGCTCTACCTTTTTAGGAGACTCAGGGGGAACCATTGCCTGGCGCTGTAGGGCCGGGTGCGGAGAAGGATGGCAGGGTTAGGGGGACTTCGTGGTGTCTCAGCGGACCAAGATGCCCGTTTCTCTGAGTAAGAGAGCATATACATGCACCATAGCCGCTCCCAGCTGCCCAGCATCTGCTGGCCGCCGATCTCATGTGCTAAGCATGCTATATCACTTCACCGCAGCAAACAAAAGAAGGCTATCAAGGAGCTTATAAAGGCTGGCAAAGTCCCCAAGGAGCTGGACTTGAAGGTGGACTTAAAAAAGGTTAACTGGCCGGTGGGTTAGGGGACACACTGGGGTCACTGGGTGCCTCCCTGCTGTGCATGTCGGGTTGCCCCAGGGTCACGACTACCCCTCCATCCTAACACTGCAGGTCATGAAGGAGTGGATCGCCAAGCGTGTAACGCAGTTGCTCGGCGGGCTGGAGGAGGAGGTGCTTATATCTATGATATACTCGTACCTGGAAGACCCCGAGGTAATTGTCACCACAGGCAGTTTTCCCGTTATTCTGGAAGAAGAGACTCGGACAGAGACTGGCGGGTGATCTGCCCTTGGTCCTCGGGCAAGCAAAGGCTTGACTCATGTGCAACCCTTCGGCCGCGCAGATGAACGGCAAAGCGTTGTACGTCAACCTACTGCCCTTCCTCGAAAAGAACACGTCGCTATTCTGCAAGGTGGGGATGAACCGTGAACGGAGGATAGAAGCACAGCGCGTACGCTGCAACACTGCACGATATATACGATACTGTCACGCTCTTGTTGGAGCTGTAATCTTTGCTGCGTAACCCTGTGATGACCTATCACTGAGCCACACACATGGAGCACCGGCGCGTGCCATGGACCCTGGCCACCTCCACCTGCATCGGCCCACCTCCCAACACCCGGTTCGCATCCCTACGCTGCAGGAGCTGTGGACACTTCTGCACAGCGCCAACCAAACCGAGTCCCACATTCCGCAGCAGATGCTAGACGCAGAGGCGGAGCGGCAGCGGGTGCTGAGGCAGCAGCAGGAGGCGGTGCAGGTGCGGGGCTGACACCGCTTACCTCACACATATCTAGGACCTCTAGATCACCTGTGTTCTGGCTGTAACACTGTCGCATGACGTGTGGGCTCATGCGATCTTGCCCCATACGTCCGCCCCTGCCCACTACCCCCATGCTGGCTGCTTATGCGAACTTGCATTGTGCTCCTTCCCTTCTGGGACACGCAGGCTGAGCTGGAGCGGCGGCGGCTGGCCCAGGAGGCGGAGCGGGCCGCCCAGCTAGCAGCGCAGCAGCAGCAGCAGCAGGCGGAGCGGCAGCAGCGCGAGGGGGACAGGGACGAGCGGAGGCGGGACCGCAGCCGCAGCCGGGACAGGGGGCGCAGGGACCGGTCGCGGTCACGGTCGCGGTCTAGGGACCGGGAGGGCGGCGGCGGCGAGGGCGGGGGCGGGGACGGCGGAGGCCTGCCGCCGCCGCCGCCCCGGGGGGACAGGCGGGAGCGGCGCGGGTGGGAGCCACGGGAGGTGGAGGCTCCGCGGGAGAGGGAGCGGACGCACCGGTGGGAGCCGCGTGACGTGGATGGGGGTTCGGGGGCGGCGCCGAGGAGGGAGCGGAGGGGGTGGGAGCCGCGGGAGGTGGAGCCGGACAGGGACAGGGACCGGCAGCGGCCCAGCCGGTGGGATACGGACCGGGGGCGGGGCGGGGGAGGCAGCAACGGCGGGGGAGGCGACGGCGGGCGCGACCGGGAGCGGAGCAGGTGAGCTGGGGGTGGAGCGGGTGCGGCTGCTGGTGGTGGTGGTGGTGGGGGTCTTCCTGGTTGCCATGACATGAGGACGGGCAGCAGGGGCGCAGCGGCCCGGCTGGAGCTGGCAAAGCACGTGGGCCGGGGGTATCGGGGAGGGCGGGGAAAGGGAGGCGTGTAAACAGTGCACTGAGTTGCAGAGTGTGCGCAAAGCAGGCCAGGGGTAACAGCAGCGCCAGGTGAAAGGAATGCTAGGGCGAAGCCAGCAGGCGACGCTGGAACCCGGCAGGCCGGCCAGCGGCTGAGCCTGCATGATGTGCCGCTGTTGCTGACAGTAAGTTACCCCACATCCTTCACTCCGCAGCACCTGACAGTGTTGCTGCCCTGCCCCAATTCACGCCCTTCCCTCCACTACCAGCCGCTGGCGCTCTCCGGATGGGCGCTCTGCGCCCGCCGCCGCCCTGCCTCCTCCACCTCCCGGGCCGGTTCCGAGCGGTGCTGTCGTAGGCGAAGGCGGCGGCAGGGCCGGCTCCTCCCGCTCCCCTCCCCCAAAGCGCGCCCGGTCGCGCTCGCGCTCGCCGTCACGCTCCAAGTCCAGGTCTCGGTCCCGCTCCCGCGACCGGCGCCGCCCTGCGTCGCGCTCGAGGTCACGGGACAGGGAGCGGGACCGCAGGGCGCGGAGGTCACGCTCGCGGGACCGAGACCGGTCTCGGTCGCCGCGGGGCAAGGGGCGGCCGCGGTCGGCGTCACGGTCCAAGTCGCCGGCAGGCCGGTCGCGCAGGTGTGTGGTGCGGACGGAGGGCTGTGTATTGCGGAGTGTGGGAGCCGGGGAGGATGAGGGCCATTGGTTTGTGTGTTCGCGAGGGCTGTCGAAGCCTACTCGGTTAGCTGGGCGGTGGCTAGCAGAGGCCCGTGGCCTTGTTGTGGAGCTGTCGTGAGCAACATGTGCTACTTTGAATTGGACCTGACATGTGTTTGCCCTTGCGGGGACGTGATTCCGGCCCGCAGTCCGGCGCGCTTGCGCGACCGCATGCGGGCCCACGGCCGCCGGCGGAGCAAGTCACGGTCGCCCTCCCGCTCCCCGTCGCGATCTCCATCCCGATCCCGTTCGCGGTCACCGCCACCCGCCGGTGGTCGGGACAAGGCCAAGGGCCGGTCGCCGTCGCGGTCGCCCTCCCGGTCGCCGTCGCGCTCCCCGGCCCCCAAAGCGGGCAAGGAGGGGGACACGGACGCGAAGCGGAGCCCGGACAGGTGAGGCAGGTTTGGCGGGTGGCATCTGGGGTAGCGGATAGGGTTCTGAGGTGCGCAGGGTCATACCATTGGGAGGTTTAGCCATGCGCAGAACCTCGTTCATCAGGCAGCACATACAGGCCGTTTGCCGGGACTGGCTGTCTGTCTACGTCTCCACTCACGCGGCTTACGGTTTGGTGCCCTCCTGTGCGCCCCCTAGGTCACCGGTGGCTGGCGATAGGGAGGAGGCAGACTCCCCGGAGCGCGACGGGTAAGAGTGCGTCCCTACCATGTGACGTTAGTGCGCGTTTACGGGATTAGCTCTGGTACGTACGTGAAGTGATGCACCGTTGGGATAGCAGTAGAGTGGTGAGGGACCAGCACCGGTAGTTTGCACGGCGGGCCCGGTGCCGGTAGCATGAGTGGTCACTGGAGAGGTTAGCGACCATGCCAGGCTCTCTGACAACTGATGGCGCTACCAAGCACTACGCACAACACTTATACGTCGCCAACCTTGCCAATGCAGGGAGGGCGGCGGCCGCGACCGCAAGCGCAAGTCGGAGAAGAAGGAGAAGAAGGAAAAGAAGAAGCACAAGAAGGACAAGCACAAGAAGGAGAAGAAGGCCCGCCGCGACGACGAAGATGGCGGCGGCGGGGCGGGCAGCGAAAGCGACGTCCCGTCCGATCCCGAGCTGGCGGAGCTGCGGGCCAAGGCCCTGCAGTCGGCACGCAGCCTATAAGTGGCGTGTGTAGGAAAGGGTGTCGAAGCGGCGCAGGTGGAGGCAGCTGCGATGTAGGGGTGCTGAGGCCCCAGGGCAACGGCGTCATGTGCTTCTGGTGTAATACCGCTGCTCTTGTGGCCACGAGCTGGCGGAGCTGCCGCCCACGGCCCTGCAGTCGTCGGCATGCAGATTGTATAAGTGTATTGGCCGCCGTAGGCGGAGGCGGGAAGTGAGGTGCTCACGCATGTGGGCACGGGTGGGGTCCGCCCATGGCGGCGGTCAGCAACCGGCGTTATGTGGCGCCAGTGCGATATTGAAGGCGGTATGACGGTGTAGTACAAGGGTGTGGTACAAGGGTGCGGTGTGAGGGTGCGCAAAAAGCAACAATCGGAAGAGGTGTAACAGAGTCGGTATCGAGGTCTCCACCCTGGGTCTGGTCAGGGTCTCTGGGTCTGGTCAGGGTCTCTGCGTCGATGCCGCTGCCTCCGCTGGCCTGGTCAGGGCTCTCGAGGGGAGCTAGAACATGGTAACAGCAATGCAGGAGATCGATGCCGCTACTGACAGTGCAGGACAGCGCACTGAAGGCTGCAGTTGCTGCGTCAGGGGCCAGTTGCGTCCCAAAGTGTAGCAAGGGCACCTTTTCGCACCACTGGGGACTTGAACCCCTCGGAGGCTAGGTGTCGGGCTGGGCCAGCGTGCATGGACATGCGGTCTGCGCTGCGTCTGCGCTGGGACGTGCGGGGATGGTGGGTGTTGTCTGCTGGCTAGGGGTGGTCGTAGTGACGCTGCTGCCGCGTTGTGCTGCGAGACCCTGAGCTAGCAGAGGCAAGGGCCAAGGCCCTGCGGCCGTAAGGGCTGGGATCCCATCCTGCCCCCCCCCCCCCCCCCCCCCCCCCCCCCCCCCGCGGCCGCGGCGCGCGTGCGCGCGCCGGCGCACCGCCTCGCCGCCCCTCAGGCG
>VFQN01008434.1_pt1 | contig 10444 bp, 8 predicted proteins | sample 3512371 | NCBI WGS metagenome assembly VFQN01 (sample SAMN10412370, study PRJNA504923) | tailings metagenome | isolation source: Replicate 2 from Balatoc abandoned mine | place: Philippines: Itogon, Benguet | collected 2017-08-28 | reverse complement strand
TGCCCTCGCAAACATAGTACGGTACTCCCCGCACTTACACCCCCCCCCCTCCCCCCCCCCCGCCCCCCGCCCCTCCCCCCCCCCCCCACCCCCCCCCCCCCCCCCCGCCCCCCGCCCCCCAGGCTGCCGGCAGCCAGGACGAGTGGGTGCGCGCCACCGCGGCGGTGGTGGGGGACTACAGCGGGCCGCTGGACATGCAGGGGCTGTGCGACAGGTTCCCGCTGGTGAGGGGGTTGGGCTTGGGGTGGGGGGGTCTGGATCGGGTGTGTTGGAGTGGTGGGTGGTGTCATGCGGGGTGTGTGCGACAGGTTCCGCTGCGAGGGGCGAATGGGAGAGATGTGATTGGCGGGAGACCAATGCACAGAAACCTGTGCCCGGTGTGCGATGCTGCTGTTGTGCTGTCATGAATCGCCACCGCCCCGCATGCCTCACTCCGGCGGGCCTTGACCTCTTAGCCCCCAACACCGTACGGACACGCCTGTCCCCTCGGCCATCCGTAAGCGCCTCCCCGCCGCCACCTCCCACCCGCACAGGTCCGCGACACGCTGGCGGGGCTGGCGGCCCAGCTGCAGGGCCTTGACACACCGCCCGGGCCGCTCATGCCGCAGATGGTGAGGGCCCCAGCCACGACAGGGGTGCTAACAGGGGTCCCGACGCGCGCCTCCCACCACTGGAGCCCGCTGCTGGGACACTTGCTGCGACTCCCCCGCGCCTCTTGTCGCTGTTCGTGTGCATCGGGGGCAAGGCCACCTAGCTGCGGCTGGCCCCAACGGCCCCTCAACGGCGTCACTTCCAACGTCCGTGTCGGCATGTGCCCCTTCCCCCTTTTGGCCCCCCGCACGCAGGAGCAGTACATGCACCCCGCCATCAGCCGGGCGGGGCTGGGGCCGCCAGGCGGGGGAGCAGCAGGAGGGGGGGCGCTCTCCGACGCCGCCGGGGCCACAGGCGCAGCCGCGTCGCCCCGCGTCGCCCCGCACGCCCACTTCCGGCTGCGCGACCCGCCGCAGGCGTCCCTCACGGACCTGGGGCTGGGCGCGACAGGCAGCGGGCAGCCGGGCGGCGGCGCTGGCGGCGTGGCGGGCGGACCCGGCGGCGGCGGTGGGCTGGCGGCCGTGGGGCCGCTGGACGGGCGGGGCTCGCTCCTGACTACCGCCGCAGGTGGGACACCTCCTCCCCTGCAGCAGCCGGGGTGGCCTTCTCAGGGGCTGTCCAGCTTGTTGGCGCTGCCTAGAGCCCTCCCTCGTGTGTTGACGACACGTGCACACTGCGCCTGCCACGTGTCCGCGCCACGTGTCACACGCAGGCGCTGGCGGCGCCGCTGACCCCATGGCCCGGCTGGGGCTGGGCGGCGGCGAGACGGCGGTGCTGCGCTCGCGGGCGGACGTGCAGCACGCGGCGGCGGTCAAGGACGCCAAGGCGGCGGCGGCAGCGGCGGCAGCGGCTGCGGCGGCGGCCGGGGGACAGGTGGGCCGCGCACGGGCCCTCGTCAGACCACACCTATCCTGATAGGCGTGGTCGGGACCAGGTTGAATAGTGTGGCCACACCACCTGGACTGGAACACATAGTGCCAAACAATAACCCACCCCTTGACCATTACACTTTGCGTACACGCCCTGCACACGGTATTAGGGCTGTGGCCGCCAATGACAGGAGCCTGTATCCAAGGTCTGGCTGTCCTTTGCTAACGCCTGGCGGCCGACCATCCTCTTGTGCATGCGGCGCCTGCTACCCCACCCGCAGCCGCCCACGCCCACGGCCGGCCGGGCGCTGGGCGGCGGCGGCCCCGGCGGCCTGCGGCCCTCGGGCTCGCTGGGCCTGGGCGCGCTACTGCCGGGGGCGCCGCAGCCGCTGGGCAAGGCGCGGTCGCTGGAGGTGACGCCCGGCACACCGTTTGGCGGAGGCAGGTGCGCGGGGCGGTCAATCACGACATGGAAACTGAAGAGATAGATCGCGTTGTCGATCGCGTTTGGCGGGACAGGAGCAGGGGCTACCACATCCCACGGCCCTGCAACGCGACTGCCTGTCCTCGTTACCCACTCCCTGCCTGCCCTGACAGCTTGGCGCCGTGCAGTGTGGTATCCGGCGCTCCTGCTGGCGATGGACCACCGCCCTTCGCCATGCCTTGATGTCACATGGCGACCCCCTGACGCTGCCCCGCCATGTGCCCCCGCACCCGCACCCGCACCCCAGGCACCTGTTGCCGCCAGGGGGCACTCCCACTCCCGGGGGCACCCCCACCACCACCCCCGGCCACGGCCACGGCCCAAGCCACAGTCATGGCCACGGGCTCAACCACCCGCAGGGCACCCACTTTGCGTCCGGCCCCGTCGTGGCCGGGAGCACTGCCGGCCCGGACCCTGACCCTGGCCATGCCGAGCCGCCTGCCGCCCGCTCGGCCACTGCCGGGGCGCCAGCGGACGGCCAAGGCGGTGACCAGCCGGGCGGTGCGGGGCCCACGCGCTCGCGCAGCGGCAGCCTGCAGGCAGCAGCAGCTCCAGCGGGGGCTGAGGGCGGGGCGGGGGAGGCCCCCGGGGACGAGACAGGGCCAAGGGCAGCTGGAGCACCAGGCGCCGCCGCGGGAATGGGTGCTGGGGACGGAGGCGCAGCCCAGGCGGCGTCCGAGGCTGGGGAGAGGGAGGGGCCGGAGGGCGGCCGCGACACCCGGCCGCCAGGCGGTGGCGACGCAGGCACAGCCGCACGCGATGGCGCCGCCACAGGTGGGTCTGGAGCCAGGCCTCGTGCAGCCGAGGTCTCGGGCAACGCGTGGCATATCGCAGTGCTGTATTTGCGCATGGCAGCAGCAGCTTTTCCGGGGCCGACAAGGCGCAGACGGAAAGCGACACACCTTCTGCTGCTTCGGTCCTAGCTTGACCACTTGGTACCGTAAGTACAAGTGCACATATGTGTAACGTACCTTGGCTGGTGCGCCGCTTCGTCTGCCCTGCGCTTGCTGCAGCAGGTGTCCGCCAACCGGCCCAGCCCCAGTCCCAGCCGCAGCCGCCGCGGCAAGCGGAGGAGGACAGGCAGCAGGGTGCTGTCCAGGCAGCCGCAGCGCGTCAGGAAGGGCAGGGCCTGCCCTCTGTGCCCCCAGGGCAACAGGAACGCCACCAGCTGCTGCGGGAGGCTGGCGTGGGGGAGCAGGGCGGCCCCCGGGGGGAGGGAGGGCAGCGCGACCCGGGGGGAAAGGGCGCTGCGGAGCGTCCGGCTGGCGGGCGGGGCGCCCTGCAACCAGGTGCGCCAGGCCCCGAACACCTGCAGCAGCAGCAGCAGCAACAACAGCAGCAGCCGCAACCGCAGCAACAGCAGCAACAACAGCAGCAGCGGAACGCGGAGGACGAAGGTGACGAGGAGGGCACGGGGGACGAGGAGGATGCAGGGGAGGAGGACCGGGGCAAGGGGCATGTGGCTGGGTTGGCCCCCCAGGGTCCCGGCCTGCGGGACGCCGAGCAGCAGCGGCGGCAGCAGCAGCAGGTTGAGCAGCTGCGGCTGCTGGATCAGCAAGAGCAGCAGCTGCTGCTCAAGCTGGAGCTGGAGCGCCGGCGGAGGGAGAGCCAGGAGCAGCAGCGGCAGCAGCAGCAACAACAGCAGCAGCAGCAGCTGCTACGAGCAGAACAGGTTGCGCAGCTGGAGGTGTTTCGGCGGCTGTCTAGTGAGCTGCGGCCGGCAGAGGGTGATGCGGGGGTGGCGGCGCGTGGCCGAAGCGTGACGCCTGGGGGCCGGCAGAGCGGTGGCGGGGACGGGGGTGAGGAGGTGGGCTACGGTGCGGTGGCGGAGGAGGTGCTGCAGCGGCAGCAGCAGGCGCGCAGCCAGCAGCTGCTGCAGCAGCACCTGGCGGCGGAGCTGCAGCGGCAGCTGCTGCAGCGCCGGGCTGCGCAGGAGCAGCAGCAGCGCGAGCAGCTGGAGCGAGAGCAGCTGGAGCGGGAGCAGCATGAACAGCAGCAAAAGCAACTGCGGCATCAGGAGCTGCAGCGGCAGGTGTTGGAGCAGCTGCTGTTGCAGCAGCAGCAGCAGCAGCTGGCGGGACGCCGGGTGCAGGCGCAGGCGCAGGGCCGGGAAGGGGCTGAGCAGCACCGGGAGGGGAGGTACCAGGATGAACAGGAGGAGCAGGAGGACGAGCCTCCCCAAAGGCAGTACATTCCCGCTGCTGGGCACGGTGGGAGGCAGCGCCAGTACGAGGTTGTGCAGGAGTACGGGCACCCACAGCAGCAGTACGACGAGGTTGATGACGACGACGGGTACGGCCGAGGTCGGGCGTACGGCGGTGTACGGCAGCAGCAGCAGCCGTCGGTACGGTATGCGAGCGAGGAGGATGCGGAGGAGGCGCTGGCGGCGGAGGAGGCGCTGTGGGCGGCCCGCCAGGCGTCACTCCACCGGCAACAGCAGCAACAGCAGCAGCAGCAGAGGCAGCTGCCGCCGTTAGTCCTGGGGCAGCCATCGGACTCACGGCGGTCGCCGCAGCTGCAGAGGTCTCCCCAGCTCCAGTTGCGGCTGCAGCAACAGCAGCAGCAGCGCTCGCCCCAGCAGCAGCAGCAGCAACTTGTGCTGCAGGCCCTTGAGCTGGAGCTGCAGGGGGCTGCGGGCCGGGGAGGCGCAGGCAACGTCCTGCTGCAGCTCCTGCAGCAGCAGCAACAGCAACAACAGCAAGCATTGCTGCGCCAGCACAAGCAGCAGTCGCACCCTACGTACAGCGAGGAGGAGGAGGCGCGGGAGGAGGAGGAGGCGCAAGAGCGGGGGCGCTGGCAGCAGGAGCAGCAGCAGCAGATGTTGCTGCAGCAGCTGCAGCTGCAGCGTGCAGCGGCGCAGGCGGCACAGGCACCGCGGGCGGGGGCCGTGACGCTGTCGCTGGGCGGCAATCCCGCGCAGGGGCAGGGGCAGGGGCCGCAGCTGGTGCTGCGGCCGATGCAGGGCGGCCCGGCGGGGGCGAGGCAGGTGGTGCAGGTGCAGCTGCCGGCGGAAGGGGGTGGGGCTGAGAGGCGGGGGTCGGGAGGCGGCAGGGAAGCCGGGGGCCACCATGTGCTGCACCTGGCGCTGGGCGGCCCGCAGCAGGGCCAGCCGCCCAGCCAGGAGCAAGGGGAGGGCGAGCTGGAGCGGGAGCTCCTGCAGCAGGTGGAGGAGGTGGTGCAGATGCAGCGGCTGGAGATGCAGCAGCGGCAGCAGCGGCTGGTGCAGCAGGGTGGCGGCGGCGGGCAGGGCTTCGGGGGCCAGGGGCCAAGGGGCGGGTGGGCGCATGGGGAGGAGGGTGAGGAGAGGGAGGAGGGGCCGCGTGGCAAGCGGCCCAGGCATTGAGGAGTTGACGCGGCGTGTTTCATGGGCTTCTCAAGACGTAACATTAAAATGTCGCCTGGTACGGAGCACGCTAACTTGACAGGCGGGAAGTGCTTCTTGGTTGTCCGCTTACCCCAGACAAGGCAGGAAACCTTGTTGAGGAAATTCTCCAGGGCTCCCCTGCTCCAGCCTGTCACGTGTACAAAAGAGGCACAGTCTTTTGCTGCTTAGCGCGCAAGCCCAATGCCTTGTATAAGCGACGTCATTCAGGGTGAGTCGTACAAGGGACCAAAGTCAAAATGTATGCGGGGTGATCTGCATAGGCCGCTGGCTCTGGGCCGCGCAGGGGGCCTCCCCTGGGGCCGCGCTGACCTTCGAGCGATGCAGCCCTGACCCTTGAGCCAGCTCTGCCTTGCAGAGCTATTACCAATATACACAGTTAATTGCTAAAATAGTTTGCCCTACTACCCAGGACCTTTGACCGCAAACAGTGACTACCTTTCGCCGGGAACGCTAAGCCATATACAGCACTTGTGTCTTCCTAGCCCGACTCCAACGAAAACTGTACAAGACCCTGTCATTGGCAGCCTCTCGCGGGGGTCGCGGCGACATGGACGTGGAGCCAATTTTCTGCGCTGAGCAGGTTGGCGGTGTGCCCTTCAATGTTGAACTCACGGGCCCATAACTCCAAATTCACTGAACTGGGCGACTTCTTATGCCCTCCAGATTGTCATACCTCACAACCTCGCTGACATCCTGAAAGCTTACACTAAAGAGGTTATCCGGCGACAACCAACAGACATTATAGCTTTCTCAGCAAAGTAAGTAGCAAAAGGATGGTTAGCGGGGTTGGGCTTAGGCGACGCGGCACAAAAAGGGGCCAGCGGCTAGGGGCCAGGGGCCAGAGCCCACAGCGTGTCCTGGGCCTCGTGCCGGGGGCGGTGCAATTGTCCTTCACGCTTGGTCTTTAGATGGAGGGCATGATCTGGGCTACTCTTTGCAAAGTGCTGTAACGCAGTGCAGCACGCCTCCGGCCACTGCCGCGCCTCACCTGCCCCCGCTGCCCCACGGCCCCAGGTACTTCACCAACCTAGCCAACGTTGCGTCGGGGGCATCCAGCACGCCCGCACCGGGCAAGGAGCAGCTCAGACAGGTGCGCCCGGTCGCGCCCGCACCACTCTCCTCACCGCGTTCCCGTCCTGCAGGATCAGCTGCCGACCCAGTTAACCATCGAACCTTCGGGTTATGCACCCCGGACCCGTACGGCAACACAACGCTTCCTTAACGGGCCAGCCCCGCCGACGCCTCGCGCAAGTGACAAGCTACCCACACCCGCACTGCCCACGCTATCTGCCCTCACCTACCTCCGTTACAACCCCTCTCTACATCCCCCACGTGCCCCCACGGCCCCCCAGGTGTACACCCGCAGCGGCGGCGGCAGCGCCACGCTGACCCAGTCGCAGGTGTCGGGCCTGTGCCACCAGGCGGGCATCGCGGGCCCCGTGGTGGCCAAGGTGCTGGAGGTGGGCGCCTTCGACCCGGCGGCCATCGACATGCACAAGTTCGTGTTCCTCATGCTGGCCATGAGCTGCGAGGACTTCAACAGGTGGGGGGCGGGGGTTGGGTGGGGGGAGCGGGGTGGGGGTGGTGCGGGCAGGTGGGATGGCCTGCCGTCGGGGCCAGAAAGGATGAATTGGTAGAGGTCGACGGAGATGGCTCCCACCCCGGCATAACACATCCACGCTTCCGCCCTTTGGCCACCCTTTGCATCCCCGTCTCCTGCAGCACTTGCCACCCTCCCCTCGCTCCTCACGCCCCGCACCGCCCCTCCCCCTCCCCCTCCCCCCTCCCCCCCCCCCAGGCTGTGCATGGGCGTGTTCGACGTGTTCAGCGACACGGGCGCGCTGCCCACCGACCACTTCCTGCGCCTCATCGCCCACCTGGGGCCCGACATGGACCCCGAGGTCACGCCCGCCTTCCTGGGCGCCGTGGAGGAGGAGCTGGCGGGGCCGCCCTCCGTGACCTACATGGAGCTGTGCGAGGCGCCCAGCCTCAAGCCCAAGCTGGGGCTGGCGTGAGGACGGCGGGAGGGGGACGGGGGGCAGGGTGGGGTGGGGTACGTGGTACGACAAAAGCGGGATTTGGGCGGGTGTGCGTACGGACTGCAAGGGGGCAAGGCCAGGAGAGGCACGCGCGGGGTGCGAGGGGTCAGGGGTGGTGCTTGTGGGTTAACTTGACTTAGCGAGACGTTTTCGAGTCGGTGGCGAACAGATGGGCCGGGCAGCACGCCGTGCGACAGGTCACGCACGGCTCGTGTGGCAGCCGCCTAGGGCGCGTCCTTGTTGCACTTTAATCGTGTATCTGTGGTGGATCATGCCGGTCACCTCGCTGGCTGGCACGGGATGGTGTTGCGAGGACTGTGCGCGTGGTGAAGTATCTGGCGTGGGTGGGCACTGGATGCAGGGCGGGCAGGCCGGGCTAGGTGTGAAATTGGAAGGGGACAGTGGATGGATAGCGAGGGCGCCGTGGTGCCTAACGCAGCGCAGGGCCCGACGCCGCAGGCGTCATGCCCGGACACGCAGCAGAGGTGCCCTTCGTATGCTCCTGGGGCAGCTGGTGTCCGGCAGTCGGATTGTGTGGAAGCCTGTAAGGCAATGCCAAAACCAGCCCAATGCGTCACCTGCCCGCCAGCCGGTGGCTGCCCCGCTGCAACCGTCGAGGGCCTGCGACACCTGTTGCTGTGCTTGGGATCTAGACACTTGGCAGCTGGCACACGGCCTTGGTCTCATTGTCTCCTGCAGCCATGGTGCCCAGCTGCACAGCTGGACCAGCTGGAGGGGAGAATGCATAATCCGCTGCTATGCCGATAGCAGTTGTACGGGCTGTGCAGTCGTTGCCAAGGATGCCGCAACCCGCAGGGGTGCAATGAAGCAAAGGATCCGTCACTGGCGGTCCACCCGCAGCTCCCTCGGGGATACGTCCACCCTTCTGCCTGGAGTCTGGTCCAGCTGACACGCGGGCCGTGTGGACCCACCCTGGGTGCAAGCCTTGTCATGGCGCCAGGACACGTGGCACCAAGGCTCCTATCTTATTTCATTTTTTCGAAAAACATCCCTAGGTGGCTGGGCTCATCTTACGATGGGGAGGGAGTTTGGGGACGGGAGATGCACCAGTAGGTGCAGCACAATGAGAGCAGCACATTGCACACACTTGCCGCTCCAGGTGAATTAATTAAGGGCCTGGTCAAGGCGGCCAAAGTTGCTCTAAACGAAAAATATGAGTTTTTTCCCAGGAAGATAGGAGCCTTGCGTGGCAGTGTCAGCGTCTGTACCGCCTATCAGAGTTCGAGAGTTGGCGCCTCAGTGGCCTGCCTCCGGTCCTGAGGTCCTTGCATCTCAAGTCCGCTGTCCTGCTGATGTGGAGTTTTCCTGGTCGCTTGTGGTCAGGTACGATCAGGTGTGGTCAGGACCTTGCTCGACAGCTGTAAAAGAGGGTCCCGGGTAACTGCATTACTACTAGTAGAAAACATGCGGGCACCGAAGATCTTAAGGGCCGTATCCGACGGGCACATGCGTGCACGCGTCCAGGCGGCGCAGGCCCCCAGCCCACCCAGGGTCCTGCAGCCGCCGCCGTCACGCCCGCGCCCCGGCAGCCCCATCACCACCACACAGGCTTGCTGGAGTGACTCCGCCGCAAATGGCCCACCGCGACGCCAGCCGACCTGGCCCCAACAACTCTATAATGCAGGCATGCTCAGTGCTGCAGCGGGCCACAAAGACCTCCACCCTCGCCCCATTATATACCCCTGCTCAGCCTGAACCCCAGCCTGCTCCAGCCCTCCCATGCCGAACGCCTTCACCCCTCCCCGTCACTTCTGTCCCTAACACTTGCTTCTCCAGCCCCTATCACCCCCCTATACCCGACAGGCCCCTGCTGCCGCTGCCGCCTCACGCGCTCCGCGCGCTCACAGCTCCCTTCAAGCTTGCGTCCCCCCCCCCCCGGCTCCCCAGCATCCCCGCCTCTGCTGCTGCTTTCGCGGCCCCCTGCTGCCCTCACAGGTCCTCCAGCGGCCCCGCCGCGATGCGCCGTGCAGCCCCCTGCCGCTGCTGCCAACACCTCACGCCAGCCCTGGCCCCACGTGGACCTCCCAGGCCCCTTGCACGCGCCCCTCCCTCACAGGTCCCCCAGCACGCCCGCCGCAATGAGGCGCATGGCCTGCTGCGCCTCCGCCTGGCTCAGCACGCCGTCGCGGTCGGCGTCAGCCTGGGGGGCGGCACGGGGCCAGGGGGTGACCAGTTAGCACGGGTAGCAATGGGGCAAGGGCGGGGCAGGAGGGATGGTTGGATGCAGGAAGTGGGCGAGTTGGCGATCTGCTGCTTGTGCCATGGGCCCATGACAGGCGACGCCCCGGACTGCCAGCGGACGCGCGCCCTGGCAGGCCGCATGCAGTACAGCACATCGGAGCAATGCAGCACACTACCGCACACGGACACTCCGGCCTGGCACCCGCCAGCCGCTGATCCCACCGTGACCCGGCCCCCTGCCACGCGCCACCCCTCCACCCGCACGCACCATGTCGAAGGCCACGGGCAGCACCTCCCTGCCGCGCTGCCCCAGGTCCCCCAGCGCCGCCTCCAGCTCCCGCCGCGACACCCCCCGCTGCATGTCGCGCTCCACGGACCGCATCCAGCGCTCGTCAACGGCCACGTCCAGGGACATGCCGCGGGCAAACTCCTCCACGCTGCGGGGGGGGGGGGGGGGGGCAGGGGGAGGGGGAGGAGGGCGAGGGCGTGGCGGGAGGCAGGTCTCGAGGTGGCCAACGAGCAAGCGAATCGGAGGTGCGCCGACGGCCAACAATGCGCGGCACGTGCATTCCTCCAACCTCGCTTGTCGTTATTATCAAGGGCTCCGGCCCCAGGCCCCCACCAGCTTAGGCCGCCCCTTCGGTTGGTGTTGTACCCGCTCTCTTGCCACCGCCACCGCTCGCCAGGGGCCCCACTGCTATCTGTGTCTGTCACTCCGCCGCTCTGGTATCCCCTTGTGTCCACGCGCCCCTGCCCTTCCCCCCCCCCCCCCCGGCCCCCCCCCCTCCCCCCCCCCCCCCGCGCCCCCCCGCCCCCCGCCCCCCGGCCTGCTGGCGGCATCTCCAACCCCCTCGCCGTCCGCCTCCTCCTCGCC
>VFQN01008433.1_pt1 | contig 10445 bp, 13 predicted proteins | sample 3512371 | NCBI WGS metagenome assembly VFQN01 (sample SAMN10412370, study PRJNA504923) | tailings metagenome | isolation source: Replicate 2 from Balatoc abandoned mine | place: Philippines: Itogon, Benguet | collected 2017-08-28 | reverse complement strand
CGTCTTCTGCCACTTAGAAATCTAACACTATGTTTCGTCCTTATGGCCCCCCTTGACTCTCCGGACGCGCCCTACTGGGCCTGCAACTGTAACTGTAACTGTTTGTCTCTACAGAGGGTCTACGCACCTCGTGCGCGCCGTGGGTATCCGCCAGCGCTGCGGGCGGTGCTGCCGCCGCATGGTGAGGCGACGCAGCGACAGCGGTCGATGCAGAGGCGGCGGGCCGTGGCCCAGGCGCCGGCCCCGGGGCCGGCGGGGCGTGGGGAGGGGAAGGGCGCGGCGCCGCTGCGGAGGGGCTATTTGTAGCGGGCCCGGCTGCCCTGGGCTGCCTTGGGCGAGACTCCGGCGGCGCCAGCGGGGGCAGCTACACGGGAACAGAAGGTGCAAACCGGGAAGGGCCGGGACTGTCAGAACGAATCAGCTTGGCTCGGGGCCTCGTAGCTTCTGCCGCGCTGCTGGCCAGATGTCATCCCCAGGGGCGTGCGACCTTCCTCCGGAACGCTAGGACCGGTGTGACGACCGGCACGTCAGGGCGCTGGCAGGCGTTACGGAGACGAGTGCATCTCTATCCCGTGTTCATCCCACGCTGATGCTCCGCTCAGCTTACCAGCACCACCACCGCCGCTGTGTTGTCGGTGGAACCCCGGTTCAGCGCCTCCTGCACCAGCCGCACTGCCGCAGCCCCCGCGGTGCGCTGGGACGGCTCCCGGTGCATGGCGGGCGCCAGCACCTGCACGCATGCCACCACACCTGAGAGATAAAGGTGTGCACAGAAGTGTGACAGCCCCAACCGCTGGCTGCTGCTGCATCGCCGTGTCTCCAGCTCGCGGCTCGAGTGCCAAATGCAAAGGCTGCATATCACCCATTGCATTGAAGCGCTAATTGTCCCTGCGCAGCCCGCACTAATCATCCCGTCCAGCCCGCTTGCTAGTCATCCCTCAATCCCACCTGGGAGGCACAGGTGCTGCTGCTCTCCTCAGCCGTCTGCAGCTCGCAGTCGCAGCAGCCGGGCAGCCCCGGGTCCGCATCCGAGTCAGCACCCGCACCTGCACTCCGGCTGCTACCACCACCTGCAGCTGCATCCCCGCTGGCATGCGTCCCAGCCATGTCGACAAGCTCCTGCTGGCTGAACGGAGGTATGTCATCCACACCGGCAGGCAGCCCGTTAGCGGCAGACCTGGATGCCGGATGCTGCCGTGTCTCCTCCGGCGCCATGTCAGGCTGTGACGGTGGCAGGGGCCCGGCGGGCGCCGCCCCCAGCACGATGGCGGGCGCCATGGCGGGCGTCAGCGGCGGCCACGTGCCGCCCGCCAGTTGCGCCGCCACGTGGTCGCACATGTCCTGAAGAGGGGCGGGAGGTTGGATGGGCGCGAGCACACGAGCACGCTGTGTGTGTCATGGACGCTCCGGTTGGGTGAGTGGTTGAGGAGGGCCTGGGCACGCCGTGTCCTAGTGCCGGCTCGCAAACTCGCTGCAGTGAACAGCTTCCCTTGTCACGCATGGCGCAACCAGGGTATTGATGCAGTAGCAAGGGTACTCCATTGTTGTGAGCGCCATGTCAGGACCATGCAACAACGATGCCTCAGCTACTCCCCATGCTCGTTCTGAGCCCAACACACCTGCAGCGCCATCGCCTCTGTGACGCCATCAGAGACGAGGAGCAGCACCAGTCCAGAGCCCCCGTCAACCCCGGCTTCCCCGCCCCCGTCCGCAAGTGTGTCGCCTCCACTATTTCCTCTACCAGCTCCAGGTCCATCTCCCCTCGACTCTCCTCCCCTGTCATCCTTGGTTCCTTCCGGCCCGTGCTGTATGTGCGCTGCGTGCTGTGGGCGTCCCAGCCTCCAGGGCCCGGCCAGCTCGGGCAGGGCGCTGAGACCCACGGGTCGGTACTGCAGGTCCCCCAGGGCACGTGTCACCTCCAGGTCGCCGGCCAGACGCCGCTTGGCACCTGGGGGACAGGCAGGGTAGTGGAAGTGGGCGGGGCAGGCATGGGCACCGCTCGAGACAACATTGGTACAGGCTCAGTATCCATGCCCTAGATGAGGATGCTACGGCAACTGCATACGGGGTGTGAATCGCAGGGTCTTTCACGCTGTGCGCGGACCAGAGTACGCACAAGCAACTGTCATGCATTGTGCAATGGGTGGGTTACGGGTAACGGCAGTGCGGGCTGCCAAGGGCGCTGCAACACCAGGGTACACCCCACCTGGCCTAGTTGGCGGCGGGCCGCCGCCCCCCGCCTCCTCCACCCTCCGCAGCTCCGCCTCGTCCACCATCTCGTGCACCCGGGCCAGGTCCACGGCCAGCAGCCGCAAGTGCCCCTCCTCAGGCCCCTGCTGTGGGCCGCCCGCTCTCTGTGCGCGGCTACCAGCCGCTGCATCCCCGCCTGCCTCCCTCGCACGGCGGCGCCTTGCGGCCCGCTCCGCCGCACTTTCCGCCGTGCCGCTGGCGTCACCCTCGGTACGAAGATTTCCAGTGCCAACGCTGCGAGCGCTTCCCAGCCCACCCCCTGCTGCGACTGTGTGGTTGGGCCCTTCCAGCCCGGCTGCTGGGTCACCTGAGCGTGCTGCTGCTAGTCCTTTTGCTGCCCCCACTGGTGAGGGCGCCCCCGAGGCAGATGCGGCGTACAGCACCTCCCCAGGCCGTACGCACATGACGGCCCGGCTGTTGCCCAGGTTCGCCACCCACAGGGTGCCGCCCCGGAAGGAGGCGGCCGCCTGGCCAACACCTCCTGTGGCGCTGCCTCCGCCTTCCGTTGCTCCACCGCCCCCGGTCGTGCCCTCCATGGTGTCTTCCTTCCCGCCTGGCACGGACACGCCGCCACGTGCCACGCGGTCCCACTGCACCATCGCCACCACGGCCGTGGAGCCCACGTCCCAGGCGGCCGGGGCGGAGCTGCCACCCTCCACATCAGCGCCAAGGGCGCCTGGTCCGCCACCACTTGCCGCCCGTTCAACTGCCGCCGTTGCTGCCGCTATCTCCGCGTCCACGTCCGCAAAGGCTTGGCGGAGAGCTGCCGCCACGCCGCAACAGCGCAAGCCTTGCCCTGAGCCCTTGTCCTGGTCGTACTCTTGGGAGCAAACATCTTCGCGGCACTCTGGCGTCGGCTGCTGCGGTGAAGGCTGGTGTGCAGCCGTCAGACCCGAGCACAGCTGGTGCTGCAGGCGCACGTGCAGCTCGCGGCCCAGGTAGGATGACACCTCCGCACCGCCGTGTCCGTCATACACGGCCCAAATGCTGCAAGGCAACGACCAGGTGCACTTGTACAGCTGCAGCGTAACGGTAACGAGTGCTAAACGTGGGGCTTGGACAGGTTTAGGCGCGTCATGCATTCGGTATTGTAGGATGCGAGCATGAGCGAGCAGTGTGCGGGACAGCACCGGTGCATGTGGTTCAAGAGGCACGTACTGTATCCGGCAGGCGTTTTATGAAGGTGGCTGCATGTAGACCTCTAGCAGTACGAGTTTTCTGGCTCAGAAAACTCTGCAAGCTGTGTGGGCAAGCACACCTGAAGTCAGGTGCGTTGACATCAGCAGCACTTGGCTGACACCACACATCCCACGCCCGCGCCCTGTCCTCCATCTGCACGCAAGTGGTAGGATTTGTCCCTCAGTCTGTCTCCTTCGCTAGCTGACGTGACAGCGCATACGATGCACCACATACCGAAAGGCGTCGACCTCGGCGCACCGACAGCCCGTAAAGCGGTTGGCCTTCGAGCTGAGCATACGAGTCCAGGCAGTTGCACACGAAGATAATAATGCACAGCCATGTATGCATCGCTGTGTTACTTCCCCCAGTTTTCCACAGAGATGCGGAAGTAGCTAAGCATCGCGGGAGAGGCAACGGCTTGGTACGTACTGCAGCAATTTTCGTGCCATATATAGCATTGAAACCTTTCAATGCATGGAAGCTCACAGGACAGCAATGTGAGCTGTCCCTGACACACTGGTTTCGGAGAGGCCCCGAAAACGCTCCAAGCGCCCAAGACTTATGACTACCGATTTACTGAAGCCTGATAGCAGCTTCGCACGCACTGTGTGGGGCATAGGAACTTTGAGCCCTTGTGCTGTACGGGTCCATGAGGGGGCCAGGGGCCCAGAGCGGTCTACCGTCCCCTGACCGTACTCCGCCTCAACTGCCTGTGTTGTGGCTTGCGCCAGGGTGCAGCGTCGCCTTCTGGCAGCACACGCACCTGTTAAGCGCACGGGATGGTCTTGTTACACCATGAATTGAGGGTCCTCGTTTTCGCAACCACACTGCTAGTGCCGAGGTGCCTGAGGCCCTGAGCCTGCCTGAGCCCACGGGCTTGGCAGTTGCTGCTTGCTGCGTGGTCAGGCACTGTCCAGGAGGAAGATAACCGGCATGACGCATGAGGTTGCAAGGGCATATGGCGCTGACCGTAAACCTGCATGTGCACAGACCGCATGGGTGCGCAGCGATGCACGCGGCAGACCGGTGCGAGGACCAGCGAGGACGGAGAGCTGGGTATCGCAGCACGTACCCTACGAGGGCGCCTGGGCCCACACCCCCCATGGCATACCGTATCCTACGTATGCTGTTTGTCATATGGACAGGCGCTTGTAACTGATGCAGCCTAAGTGCTGTAAGACTTGAACCCGCCCTGCAATGGTTTAGGCGACGACCGTGTGGGCGTGTAGGCCCCCATGCCAATTGGCGCCTTAACGCCGAGACTGTGACAACCGTTGCACCTATCCCCTGCAGTTGACGCGTTAGACAGTCGTGGTATGGCACAGGGAGGACCGATTAATTCACATTCAGCGTACCAAGTGATGTTCATTCAGCGTTGCAAAATTGCCGCCAAGCGCGATCCTCCGCCAACATTCACAAGAAATGCAATCACCCCCGTCAAAAGATGACTGCGTCACGTATATAGATTGCGCAAGAGGGCACCGCCAACGTGGCTATGGTTTTCTTGCGGAAGGTGAGGGCATCAGGCGAAGGTCGCCGTCGTCCCACTCTCCACTACGTATCTACCCGGCACATTAAAAAATCAACTTCATCAATGCCTGACAGACAGTTTGTTAGAAGCGCGCTGGCCTCCAATCAGACGGGACAAGAAAAACGCAAAACTCAGCGAGTGTGTATAACTACCGGCGGCCATATGAAATCCCCCTCGTTCAACCTTTTTGCAGACGGACCCTGGCTCCAGTGAGGTCACAGCCCTGAAACCGGTGTGGCCGGCCGGTCAGATCAAGGTAACCGTACGGAAAGAAACCCTGGGAAGAAACTCTGGGAAAACTTCCCAGGCCTGAGGCGTGAAGGCCTGCCGAAGGACAGCCGCACAAAGGACGCGGCGAGGCTGCAAGACAGTGTACTGGAGACGCTGTAGTTATGGGCAAAGACATGCACGGGAGACCTGCTAACCTGCCGTGGCTCCTGGTGGCTCGTTGCTAGGGTAGGGGGTGGCGAAGGTGCGCCGGGCCGCCGGCTCATGTCAGGCCCAGGAGGTCCGCAGGCCCGGAAGGCCTCCTGTGCAGGCCGGCATCAAGGACAGGATCGGAAACCGGCTATAAAGCCTGGGGGGTACGCTTCCGAGGTACAGTGGGACAAGCAAGCCACCGCCGTGGCACTGCTGCTCGTGTGCCTTAGTGCTAACCCACTGCCACCGCCAGGCACGTCGCCCTGCCTCCCAGTCGCTGCTTGGAGTTAAGCGGTGAGTACCAGTTAGTTCGCATGTGGACACCCTAGTGCCGAATCAGTTCTGGTGCATGTGCACTGCATGTGCACTGTGGTGTACCAGCATGCCTGTGGGGCAGCAGGCACTGGCAGTAGTCAGCTGCTCGACATGAAACACCTCGCACACGCCAGCTCGCTCAGTCGCCTGACGCCTGCGGCTTTCCACTCAGGCCACACGCTACGCTTGGCTGTTGCCTGTTGCCTTTCTGCACAGACATGTGGACGGCCTCTCTGGCCTCCTGCTGCTTGCTTCGGGGCTGCCTCGGTTAGACACGGTGGAAGCGCCTGACCGACCTGGCTGCCCTGCTGCTGCGTTTCCTTGCAAGCAGGCGCCAACATGGCTTCTCAGCGGCTCAACGGCGCCCTCGCCGTAATGGCGGCGCTGCTCCTGCTCGCGGCGCCCATCTACGCCTCGCGTGATCTGAAGCAGCTTGGCGGCCTCATTGGCGGCGCCATTGGCGCGATCACCAACCCCATCAACAGCCTCCTGGCTGGCCCCACGCTGTCGCTGTCGTACCTAACGGGCCCCCTGGGCACCGTGGGCATCGTCACCACCTCCCTGGCCAGCATCACATCCATCGACTTCGGCCCCAGCACCGCGATCAACGCCCAGCCTGCTGCTGGCACCCCCACCTCGGGCCCCTTCCTCTACGTCTGGTGAGCTGCTGCCCACTGCAAGCGGGGCACCAAGGCAGGCGGCCTGTCGATTGTCCAATTCCACTGGGGCTTTTAGGTGCAGCGCCGCGGCACCAGCGGCACATTGAAGTGCTGCAAGAATTTAATGTGCTTGTTAGCTTCTGTTCCATGACACACTGGGTTGCTTGCTGCCTGCCCGGCCCACGCAGGAACGCGTACGGCAAGTCGTACACCGATCCTGCGGTGAGTGTGCACAAAGCAACAGTGTTCTGCCTGCTTTGACTGCCTCAGAACTTGCCAATGCATCTTAGTTGCCTGCGTGGCAGGGCCGTGGTAGTATGCACAGCGCTGCATGCACCATGCACTGTCGCACGCACAACGAAGTACATGCGCAATGCACCCCGCTGCTGACGTGCCACGCTATTGCCGCCTTCCTGGTTGCCCCCCAACCCCCCGGCGACTCTCATCACCTGCCGCCCGACAGCTGTCACTGGCCAACCAGGTGGGTGGATCTGAACTGCATGATGAACAGCAGTTTGCCAACTTGTCCAGCATCGTTGGTATCGTCGCAAGCACCTGGTGCCGTTGCCGTACCATGGCAATATGGCATACACCCGCCTGCTCCCATGGGCCCCCGTGAAGCAGCAGACCGTGCGCCGCTCACTTCCCTCTACATGCCGCCTTGGTGACCGCAGGACTTTCTGGTGACCATTGACCTGAACAAGAACTCGCCCACCTACAAGAAGATCATCCAGTACACGCCCATCGGCTCCATCGGCAACGAGCCGCACCGTGAGTGGGCATGCGCGCCGCGTGGCCGTCTGTCCACACAGCGGGCCCTGCACGGGGGCCACCTTGCCTGAGGCCCAGGACCGTCAGGGCCACTGTCTTTGCATGCTGACTGGCCGCTGCGCGCACAGACTCGACTGTGTTGCAACGTGGAAGGCCGGGCGGGGTGGTGCGTGACCTCCTGTGCTTTCGGTGCGCTCGCTCGCAGACATCTCCATCAGCTTCGACCGCACGCGGCTGCTGGGAGGCGGCCTGCTGTCCTTCCTGCGCGGTCAGGTAGGTTGCGTTGTGTGCGTGTTAGTGCTCACGCAGCTTGGCATGATCCTGCGATCTCGTGCCGCTTCCGAGTATCCTAGTGGCACGGGAATGTGGGCTACGGACGTCCCTGACTGCTGCCGGTACTGCATGCGCCATGCAGGCAAGCAGCGTGATTGCAATGTGTCCACGCCTCTGTTGCGCCACCTCACTACCTCACCTGGCGGTGCGATGGCAACTTGCCCACGCCCCTGTTGCGCAACCTCATCACGTCCCTGGCCGGCACCGCCCCCAAACCTGACGCCCGGCAGGATGACGCGTACCTGTTCGACATCACCGACCCCCGCCGCCCAGTCAAGACCAAGTCTGCGCAGCTGGTCGCCACCGCCGTGACCGACCACGTGTTCGGCCTGGCCAACGGCAACTTCCTGGTCACGCAGGTACGCGGCCGGGAAGGGTCGCGTGAGTGTGTGCCTAGTGCAGGGGCGAGAGGAGGCTAGGTGCGCGGGGCGGGCGTTCTTACTGCAGCCGCGCGTGGCGCGTGCCGTCTCCCCGTCTCCCTAAGGATCACCAAGGATGGCCTCCATGCCGCAACCAGACACCTATTAGCGCCCTAGCCTGCCTCCACCAACCCCAAACCATGGCACGACTGGTTTGCTGCTTCACTGCTTTGTGTGCACGTGTCCCCCGCACCGCTGGCTTGCAGATGGGCAGCAAGGTGGGCGGCGAGCCCGGCGGCATCAGCCTGTGGACCAAGGACCTGGAGTACATTGCATCATACCCGCCCCTGGGCGAGGCCCCCGCCAACTTCAACCCCCACGGTAGGCAACCTCTGCCATCACCACTGCGTCCGCGTGATAGGCGCCCGCCTGATAGTGTCAGGTGTGCTCGGCTCACCCGTTGTGACAGCTCCCTTGCTGTCCCTGCTGCCCTGGTCTCCGGCAAATCTCGCTCCCCCCCCCCACACACACACACCCCAGTCCTGCTTGGCCTGGTTGCACGCTGCAGGCGCGGCGGTCGACTCGGCCAACAACCTACTGCTGACGAGCGACTTCGTGCTCCCCGTGTCGACCGTCACCGCTCAGGCAAGTGGCACGCGTTCAGATCGGCACGTAGCCCAGCCAGGCCGCTGCGTCCTGGTGCATGGGGTTAGCTTCTGCATCTCGGGACCGAGTGCGTCGCTCGAGCAGGTCAGGGCACGCACCCACTCTAGACCCTTCCCGTCCTTTTCCCCAACCTTCCCCCGGCGCGCCCTACCCCACAGGTATTCACCGTTCCCGGCCTCAACCTGCTGGCCAACAACTCGGTGTTCAGCGACTACGTGTCCAGCCTCAGCAACATCGTGACGCGCAACACCGTGCGCGTGTGGACGCTGAACGACCTCACCATTCGCAACACCATCGTCCTGCCCGGTGCCCAGGTGCGTGGCAGAGGACGGCGAGCCAATGGGTACGCTGCTGAAGCTGCTGAGGACCCGGTTGGTGCTTCATTGTGTGTGCAACTGCTCATTTACGTACGCTCATGCTGCGAATCAATGGCTCAAATCCATGAAATACACGCGGACTGAGCATCGTGTTCCCCTCTGCCCCTATGACTGCGATGGCACGTCATGGCTCCTGTGCACGGCTTCCCGCTCTCAGGGCGTCATTGACATCAAGGTGGGTCTCACACACCGCCACTGGTGTTTCTTTTGTTGCTAAGCTTAAATCTGACGCCACGGTGGATGGGTGGTCACATGGATGTGCGCATTGCCCCACGCCCAGCTGACCGTGCTGCTTGCCACGGTACCCTGCTGTGCATCGCCAGTGCTAAGCTGTGTGCACTGCCCCCTGCTTTGTGTACCGCATCCACACCAACCTGCCACCACTTGCCGTCATGCCCGCAGATCATCCCCGGCAACAACCCCAACCACCTGGCCTACGCCACCGGCGTCTTCAACGGCGGCCTGTACCTGGTCAACCCCACCACCGGCACCGCCACCCAGGTCATCGACTTCGGCATCGACGCCCACCCCCACCTGCTGGCGCCTGCAAACGCAGAGGTGAGTGCTGGGCCTGCCTACTTCACGCGCACGCGCGGCAACCCACGACCACTGGCCCCCATACATGAAGCCCCCCTGGTGCTGCACTGTCGTGCGTGCGGTCCTTGATTTGTGGTCGGTTAATCCCAACCTCCCCTCCCGTCCTCCCCGCCGCTGCCCCCACTCCCGCTCCTGCTCCACCCCCCCACAGGGCACCCGCTTCTTCCTGTCGCTTAACAAGGCCGGCTACTTCGTGTACCTGGACACCACCGACCCCTACAAGCCCAAGGTGCTGCAGGCGCTGCACCTGGGCGACGGCTCCTCGCCGCACTACATCACGCCCGTGGGCCCCGGCGACAACCGCGTGGTGGTGGCAGACTACTTCCTGGACCAGGGAACCATCGGCAAGGTGCACGCCGGCGGCAACAAGAAGGTAGGCACCGCTGGCTTGCTTACCGGTAGCAGCAGACATGCTTGCGCGCGCTGTGGACAGGCGGCGCGCGGTGGTGGCCTCGCAAGTGCTGCCGGGCTGCTAGGCTGCCGCTGGGGGCGATGGTGCCGTAGTGAGGAATTGGATGCATCTGCTGTGCGGCAATGATAGTGGCACAAGTCACGCCCAACAGCGCAAGTGCACCGCTTACGCTGGAGGTTTGCCCATAAAGCTGTGTATACTGGCCAGTCTAAACGGAAGCCACTGTATGTCTACGTGGCCCCTGTGCGCGGACGCTGCTGCCTTCTTTGTGACGGTGGGACCTATAACGCAACACGTTGACGTCGCTGTGCCTGTGCGTCGGCTGCTGCCCGCGGTGCAGGTGTTTGTCATCCCCTTCAACGCCACCGCCCTGGACGCCGCCAACACTCTGGTGAGTGGAAGGCACCCTGGCCGCCTGGGAACGAAAACCTTTCCTGCAGTATCGTCCCGTACAGGAATTGCGCAATACCGGTACAGGCAAGCCTGTAAAAATGTATATCTGCATCCATCTGTCCGCCATGTGCCTGCCTGCCTGCCTGCCTGCCTGCCTGCCTGCCTGCCTGCCTGCCTGCCTGC
>VFQN01008432.1_pt1 | contig 10445 bp, 10 predicted proteins | sample 3512371 | NCBI WGS metagenome assembly VFQN01 (sample SAMN10412370, study PRJNA504923) | tailings metagenome | isolation source: Replicate 2 from Balatoc abandoned mine | place: Philippines: Itogon, Benguet | collected 2017-08-28 | reverse complement strand
TTTTTACGCAATTCCGGACGCAAAACCGCTGCGCACTTTTGCTGGAATTGCTCTAGCTCGCCGGCCGATCGTCTTCCTCGACCCATTCCTGGACGATGCGGTCGCTCGCGTGGATACACACGATCTGCAGCCGGCCCGAGCCGACATTACGAAACTTGTGGGGGACGCCGGCGCCTCCAATGACGATGTCGCCCTGACCGGCGCGCATCTTGTCCTGGCCTACCGTGAATTCGGCTTCGCCGGCGCGCAGGATCCAGGTCTCGGTATAGGGATGGACGTGCAGATTGGGGCCCTGGCCGGGCTCGTTGTCGACTAGGAAGAACGACACTTCCGACCCATGCTCACAGCCATCGAAGCGAACGGTGCGGCTGGCACCGGGCGCGGGCTCGCTGTGGCGGACGACATTGCGCATTTCCAGCCTCCATCGAGGTATCTTCACGAGAGGATAATTCTGCAAATCTATCTTCTCGTCAAGATATATATCTTTCTGTCGAGGCATTTTTGCGGTTATCTACGAGGTGAGCGACCGAAGGGGCATGATGGCAAGCAAGGCGGACGGGACAAGCGATCACGTCGAACGGCTTCGCGGCCAATGGGCGAAGGAAGCGCCCGATATCGATACCTCGCCCATGACAATACTGGGTCGTGCCTACCGCCTTTCGAACCTGGTGCGGCCGAGCATCGAGGACACTTTCGCCCGGTTCTGACTGGACCGCGGCGAGTTCGACGTCATCAGCACCTTGCGCCGCTCAGGCCCGCCCTACAAGCTGACGCCGACCGAGCTCTATCGTTCGCTGATGATCTCTTCGGGTGGCCTCAGCCACCGGCTCGTGCGGCTGGAGAAGTCGGGGCTGATCACGCGGGAGAAGTCGACTGGGGACGGCCGCAGCTTTCTCGTCGCGCTGACGCCGGAGGGACAGCGGCGCGCGGAGGAGGCCTTCCGGGCCAATATGGCAAACGAACTGCGCTTCATCGAGGTGCTGAGCCGGGAAAAACGCGAAGCGTTGGCTGCGATGCTCCGCGAACTGCTCAACCAAGTGGAAGCGCTGGGCGGCGAAGGAGAAGCGCTCTGACTGCGCAATTCTAGACTCAAGACCGCCGTGCGCTCCAGTGGAGTCGCGCCGAGGCCAGCCCGCAGCTCTACAGCGCCGACAGTGTCTTCGGCTCCGCCGGCGGGTCGAGAACCGGCGCCTTGCGGAAGACCTCGGTCATTTCGCGCAAGACCCGGGTGGTGGCAGCCGAGAGCACGCGGGGGCGCTCGATCTCCGGCGCCGTTGCCGTGTCGGTGGTCTTCTTGTCCGTCGCTGCCGGCTTCTCCGCGACCGGCATCTCGATGAACGGCTTCTCGATGCCCGGGATCGGCTTCAGCTCGATGTTCTGGTGCGCGTAGGCCATCAGCCGCTGCCAGGTCATGGCCGGAAGCGAGCCGCCGGTCATGTTCTTGGTGGAGGTGAAGTCGTCATTGCCGAGCCAGACGGCGCAAGTGTAGTTGCCGGTGAAGCCGATGTACCAGGCGTCGCGATAGGCCTGCGTGGTGCCGGTCTTGCCGGCCGAGCGGATGCCGGGCAAGGCGGCGCGCCGCGCAGTGCCGACCTCCGGCACCTGGACCAGCATCGAATTCATCTCGGCGGTGGCCTTCTCCGACAGGACGCGGTGAGGTTTCGGGGCGTCGCGGTCGAAATCATAGACGACCTCGCCCGAATGGGTGATGAGCTGGGTGATGCCGTGGCGAAGACCGGCCATGCCGTTCTCCGCGAAGACGCTGTAGCCGGTCGCCTGATCCATCACCGTCATGCCCGATGTGCCGAGCACCATGGTCTTGTGCGAGCTGATCTCGGATTCCACGCCCATGGCCTGGGTCAGTTCCTTGATCGGCTTGGTGGTGAGATGGTCCTTGGCGAGCCGCACCGGCACGGTGTTGATGGACTTCACCAGCGCCGTGGTGAGTGTCATCCGGCCGGAATAGCCGCGCGTGTAGTTCTTGGGCGACCAGCCGCCCCAGGAGATCGGGCCGTCGGAGATGACGGATTCAGGCGTGAAGCCGTTTTCCATGGCGGTCGCATAGACATAAGGCTTGAACGACGAGCCGGTCTGGCGGAGCGCCTTGGTCGCGCGGTTGAACTGGCTGGCGCCGTAGTCGCGTCCGCCGACGATGGCTCTCACCGCGCCGTTGGTCTCGATGACCACGAGTGCGCCCTCGGTGACGCCGTAGTCCTTGCCGTATTGGCGCAAATGATATTCGAGCGATTCTTCCGCCGCGGCCTGAAGGTTCATGTCGATGGTCGTGCGCGCCACCATCGAATGGACGCCCGACTTCTGCGCCACGCGCTTGGCTTCCTCGAACGCCCAGTCGAGGAAATAGTCCGGGCTCTTCCTGTTGCCTCGGTCGATCACGCTGGCGGGGTGGAGCCGTGCCGAGAGCACCTGGCCTTCCGTCATGAAGCCGCCCTGGACCATGTTGGTCAGCACTTCGTTGGCCCGGGCGCGCGCTGCCGGCAGGTTGACGTGGGGGGCGTATTTGGCCGGAGCCTTGAACAGGCCGGCCAGCATCGCCGCCTCCGGCAAGGTCAGGTCCTTGATCTGCTTGCCGAAATAGAAGTTGGCGGCCGCCGCGATGCCGAATGTGCCGCCGCCCATGTAAGCGCGGTCGAGATAGAGCTGGAGGATCTCCTTCTTCGACAGGTTCATCTCCAGCCACAAGGAAAGGAAAGCTTCCTTGATCTTGCGCTCGACGGTGCGCTCATTCGACAGGAACAGGTTCTTGGCGAGCTGCTGGGTGATGGTCGAGCCGCCCTGCACGACGGAGTTCGCCCGCACATTCTCCTGCATGGCGCGCGTCAGGCCGAGGAAGTCGATGCCGAAATGGGTGAAGAAGCGGCGATCCTCGGTTGCCAGCACCGCCTTGATGACATGGTCGGGGAATTCGTCGATCGGCACGGAATCGCGCTGGATAATGCCGCGCTGCCCGATCTCGTTGCCGTAGCGATCGAGGAAGGTCACGGCGAAGTCGCCCTGCGAGCGCCAATCCTTGGAGGTCTCCTCGAATGCGGGCATGGCGAGCGCCAGCATGACGACGGAGCCGGCAGCGCCCATGGTCGCCGCTTCGCTCGCCAGCTCGACTAGGCCGCGGCGCCAGCCGGTCACCCGAAAGCGGCGAAAGAAGATCGTCAGCCTCTCCCACCAGTCGCCCAGCTTGAAGCCGGCCTCGTAGAGGCTGGAATCGATCCAGGCGTCGACCGCGAGAAACGGGGTCGCTCGGGGGCTTCGCGGTTTGCGCGGCTTAACAGGATCGTCCATGGTGCACCCGCCCTCGTTCGCGACTCTGCCGACTCATGCCCGCGAATTCTGGGCAGGCCGTGGGACGAGGTTACTGCCTTTTCCCTCAATTCTGCGGCGCCGACAAGCCGCTCATGCGCTCGCCTTTGCCGAACTCCCGGAAATGGTGGGGCTTCTTTATGAAGAAGGGGTTGATTCCGCTGCCATAGCCAGCGGATAGTCTCGCCATCCAGGCCGCGACGATGCGGCCCTGCAGCCCGAGGACGAGATCGAATGGCCGCTCCGGCCGCGGACCTTCAGAAGGCAGTGTTCCAGGCGTTGGCCCGCGAAACCGGGCTGGTGGCCTTGATCGGCGAGGGGCATGTCTATGAAACCGCGCCGGCGAACGCGCCGCTGCCGCACCTGACCTTCGGCCGCACCGGCGTCTACGACTATGCAACGGGGGGCGAGAGCGACATAGAGCAGCTCTTCACGCTGCATGTCTGGTCGAAGGCCCGCGACGATGCCGAGGTGAAGCGGATCATGGATGTCGTCCGCGCCACACTCGACGGCACGTCGCTCGCCGATGGCGTGGTCTTCGGCCTGCGGCTGGAATTCGCCGAGGTGCGCTACGACGAGAACCTCGCGCTGCATCATGGCATGCTGCGTTTTCGCGCCGTCGTCGGCGCACGGGGCCAGGACGCGCGGAGAGTTCGGGCGAGGTCGTCCTCCCCGCGCAAGACCGCCCGTCCCGCCGGGGCGGCGAGGCCGCGAGCCTGAGCTGCAGCCAGTTTTCGGCCAAGGGTTCCCATAGGTCGGCTTTTCGCCTTTAATGCCGGCTCCAGCACGGGGGAGGGCCGGTATCTTGCTGTTCATTTCACGTTCAGAACGCGTGGGTTAGAAGACGTGCCATGATCACCTTGCGCACAATCCTCCGACCCGCGATCCCGGCATTTTGCTGCGCCGGGTTGTTTGCCGCGCAGGCTGCGGCAATGCCTACTCAACAACCGGCCTCACCGGCCGGTATGGTGAGCCTCGTGGCCGGCGACTGCTACGCCATTGGCCAGCAGGTCGCGGCAGAAAACGGCGGCACGCTGGCCAAGGCTTCGCCCGCGACCCAAGGCGGACAGGCGGTCTGTCGTATCGTGGTGCTTCTGCCGGCCAAGGCGGGCGAACGGCCGCGCCGGGCGGAATTCGTCGTGCCCCAGAACTAATGGGCGCGCCCGCCGCCTCGGCGGTGAATTCTCCGCGCCCAAAATCGGCCCACATCGTCGTCTGTCCATCCCGGCAGCTCGTTTCAACAACCAAGTGATTCCATGCGGATACTCGTCGTCGAAGATGACAAGGACCTGAACCGCCAACTGGCGGATGCGCTCGGCGACGCCGGTTATGTCGTCGACCGCGCCTATGACGGCGAGGAAGGGCATTTCCTCGGCGACACCGAACCCTATGACGCGGTGGTGCTCGATATCGGCCTGCCGCAGATGGACGGGATCAGCGTCGTCGAGCGCTGGCGACGCGACGGCCGCAAGATGCCGGTGCTGATGCTGACCGCGCGCGACCGCTGGAGCGACAAGGTCTCCGGCATCGACGCGGGCGCCGACGACTATGTGACCAAGCCTTTCCATATCGAGGAGGTGCTGGCGCGGGTGCGTGCGCTGATCCGCCGGGCCGCCGGCCATGCCTCGTCGGAACTCGTCTGCGGCCCGCTGCGGCTCGACACCAAGGCGTCAAAGGCCGATGTCGACGGCATGCCGCTGAAACTCACCTCGCATGAATTCCGGCTGCTCGCCTATCTCATGCACCATGTCGGCGAGGTCGTGTCGCGCACCGAACTGGTGGAGCATCTCTACGACCAGGATTTCGACCGTGATTCCAACACGATCGAAGTCTTCGTGGGACGTCTGCGCAAGAAGATGGGCGTGGACATGATCGAGACGGTGCGCGGCATGGGCTATCGCATGCGCGAGCCCGCCGCTTAAGGCGGCGACAGATGGCGACCCTCACGCTCGTTCCGCGCTCGCTGACGGTCCGGGTCATCGCCCTGTCGACCGTGTGGGCCGTGCTCGCCCTGATCGTCATCGCGACTGTCATCACCACGCTCTATCGCCAGGCCAGCGAGCGCGGCTTCGAAAGCCTGCTGTCGGCACATCTCTTCAACCTGATCAGCTCCGTCAGCGTTTCGGACAGCGGCGCGCTGATCGGCAGCCCCGATCTCGGTGACCTCAGATTCTCTCGGCCGGGCTCCGGCTGGTACTGGGCCGTGGAGCCGGTGTCGCAGGGCCTCACCGGCGAACTGCGTTCGCCTTCCATGTACAAGCCCATTCCCTCGCCATCTGCCTTCGAGGTGCCCTTCAACGCCGACTTCCGGCGCAGCTATACGGCCGAAGGGCTGTCGGGCGAAGAGCTCGAGATCATCGAAAGCGAGTTCGTGCTGGACGCCCAGAACCGCATCGCGCGTTTCCGCGTCATGGGCAATCTCAGCGAGCTGGAAGCCGAGATCGACAGCTTCGAACGCAGCCTCTACACTTATCTGTCGATCTTCGGTGTCGGCATGATCGCCATCAACGCTGCCGCCATCCTATTCGGCCTGCAGCCGCTGCAGCGGGTGCGCAATGCATTGGCGATGGTGCGCGAAGGCACCGCGCAACGCCTCGACGGCAGCTTCCCGGCCGAGATCGAGCCGCTGGCCAACGAGACGAACGCGCTGATCGAGAACAATCGCCGCATCGTCGAGCGCTCCCGCACCCAGGTCGGCAATCTCGCCCATTCCCTGAAGACGCCGCTGGCCGTGCTGTTGAACGAGGGGCATCTGATCGGCGGCGACAAGGGTCGGCTTATCTCCGAGCAGGCGGCGGCCATGCAGAAGCAGCTGGATCACTATCTGCAGCGGGCCAGAATCGCCGCCCAGCGCGACAGCGTCGTCTACCGCACACCGGTCGCCGCCTCCCTGCAGCGCATGGTGCGGGTGATGCAGAAACTCAACCCCGAGACACACCTCAGCCTGTCCCTGCCGGCCGAAGAGATCCTGTTCGCAGGCGAGCGGGAGGATCTGGAAGAGATGACGGGCAACCTGCTGGAGAATGCGATGAAGTGGGCCCGATCCGCAGCGCGGGTGTCCGTCGTCCCATCAAGCGACAAGGGCGGCAATTTTGTCCTGTCGATCGAAGACGATGGCCCGGGCATCCCCGAGGACAAGGCACGTGAGGCTTTGAAGCGGGGCAAGCGGCTGGACGAGACGAAACCCGGCACCGGCCTGGGGCTCGCCATCGTTTCCGACCTCGTCAAGGAATATGGCGGGCGGCTGGCGCTCGAACGGTCCGAGCTCGGTGGGCTGAAGGCGTCGGTAGAACTCAAGCGGGCCCAGTAGAAAATGGGCTTCGAGGCTACCACAGGTCGCGGATGAACCCTTTGTTTACCATCTTTCACTGCTATGTATTGCAGGCGGGGGAGAGCATGCCTCGACGGCTGTTCCGGCAGTAGCGGGAGAGCCCAAATTCGGTCAAAGATCGCAATTACGCGGAAGCCTTCTTGAATGACGAATTCCTTCCACGCGCCGACTGGCGGTAAAGCGATGAGAACAAAGAGATTTCAGGCGACCGTGGTCGCCGGATTGCTGGCGGTTTCCGGATGCACGACAACCGGTCTCAGCCGCAATGTCGCGACGCCGCCGACGGCTGGCGGAGGCCAGGCCAAATCGGGCGGTGCCGTAGCTTCCGCCATCATCGACGAGATGGCCGGCGGCCTTGTCGGCGGCTCGATCGGCTCCGGCCTCGACAGCGGCGAGAAGCGGAGTGCGCTGCAAGCCGAGTATAGGGCCCTCGAATACACGCCGAGCGGCGAGGTGGTGACCTGGCGTGGCGACGGCAACCGCTATGGCGAGGTCGTCGCGGCCCAGCCCTACCGGGTCGGCTCGCAGGACTGCCGCCAATACAAGCACACCATCTATGGCGGCTCCCAGCCGAAGTCGGCGCGCGGCACCGCCTGCCGCAACCCTGATGGCAGCTGGACGCCGCTGACTTGATATTTGGCCTCAGTCGCCGGCGCGGCCCTTCCGGGCCGCTTGGCTTTCGCGCCAACGGGCGCGACGCGCGGTCGCGCGCTCCGACGGTCGATTCATCGACCGTCGGTAGTGCAACCGCGACAAAGTTTGAAGCGCCTCAGGGCCGGCGCGGCCCTTCCGGGCCGCTTGGCTTTCGCGCCAACGGGCGTGGGCCACGCAGTCACTCGCTCCAAACGACCGACGCTGTCCGCCGTTGGCAAGGGCCTCAGTCGCCGGCGCGGCTCTTCCGGGCCGCTTGGCGTCAGCATGCGGCGAAGGGCAGGACTTGCCCAAGCGGACCTTTCTGCGTCAGGCGATCTTTGAACGAAACTGGCTGGGAGGGCTTCCGGTCCAGCGCCGGAAAGCGCGAGTGAAGGAAGCCTGGTCGGCATAGCCAAGGTCGACGGCGATCGTTGCGATGCTGCTGTCGTGCTCGCTCAGGCGTCGAAGCGTTTCGCTGCGACGCACCTCGGCCAGCAGGTCCGAGAAGTTCGTTCCTTCGGCATCGAGCTGACGCTGGAACGTGCGGGCGCTCGTCCCCGCGGCGGCGACCACACGCCTCATGGCCGGCGGCTCGTCGGCATCGAGCATCGCAACAAGTAGCGCCTTCACCGAACCCGACAGCGTTCCGTCGCCGCGGAGCGACACTGCGTCCGGCAGTCCCCGCGGACTGAGGCGATCCCGCGCGACGTTGCCGAAGGGACGCTGCGCGATCCCCTCGTCGATCACTGCCGTGAAGCCGCGTGCCCTCGTCTCGAACACGCGGTTGCCATACCACTTGTGGAGATGCTCGATCCCGAAGACCGGGTGGGGCGGAATATCGAGCCGCAGATAGCGCGGCGGCGGGTCGCCGGCCATGCCGAGGACGCGGTCGACCATAGCCGAGGCGTATTGAAGGAGCGTATGCCGGGTCTCGGGATCGAAGCGATGGGCGAAGAATTCACTGACCACGTAGGTGCCTGGCTCCTTCCGCATCGCGACCTGCTCGTGGGAGCAGTAATATGGGAGCGCTGCCACCACCCGGGCCATCAGCTCTGCTGGGGTCCGCGTCCCAAGACCGACCTTTCCCAGCATCGCCAGCTCCAGGTTGCCGGCGCTCGCTACGATGCGGCAGGGGAGATCCGGACCGAAGTTGCGCGTCGCGTTCCGCAACAGCGCTGCAACATGCACCAGTGGCACCGGCCGGAAAGGATCGGAGATCAGATCGGCAGGAAGGCCGACGGAGGCGAGCGCCTCATCGACCGCTACGCCGTGGCCGGCAAGCCAACGCAGCGTCGGCAGAAGCGCGAATCCCCGGATCAGGGGGATCACAATCGTCATCGCCTTGAGTCCTGAACGGTTCCCCAGACCCCATCAATGCCGACAGTTCATTTTGGCGTCAAATGCAAAGCCGGAGGCCAGAGCGATCGCTAGACTTCCCAAACCGTCAGCGGTTTCGCGGACGCAACAAGGTGCTCGGTTCAAGTCCGATACATCGCCTTCGTCGCGTATCTGCCGCCCGGCGTCCTTTGAGGGAGCTTCACCATGCACAAGTCCATCCGCGCCGTGCTACTCAGCGGTGCAGTCATGCTTGGCGCCTCCGTTGGCCCTGCCATCGCGCAGCAGGTCACGGGAACTCTGGGAGAGCCCGGAGCGACCACGACGATCACCGGAAAGCAACTTCCTCCGCCAAGCCCCAGCTTTGGTGGCGTGATCAAGGAAAAGGCTTCCGAATCCACGCCTTGGTGGGCTCCGCGCGTCGTGCCGCCCAAAGGCGCTCCCAATGTGCTGCTGATCATGACGGATGATCAGGGGTTCGGAGCGCCGAGCACTTTCGGCGGCGTCATTCCGACTCCGGCGATGGACCGCATCGCGAGCCAGGGGCTGCGTTTCACGAACTTCCACTCGACGTCGTTGTGTTCACCGTCACGCGCGGCGCTGATCACCGGGCGCAATCATCATTCCGTCGGCTTCGGGGTCGTCGGCGAGATCGCGACCGGATATCCGGGCTACGACTCGATCATTCCGATCGAAAAAGGCACGATCGGGACGATCCTCAAGGAAAATGGCTATGCGACGTCGTGGTTCGGCAAGGACCACAACACACCGTCCTACCAGTCGAGCCAGGCCGGGCCGTTCAGCCAGTGGCCGACCGGAATGGGCTTCGACTATTTCTACGGTTTCGTGGGCGGCGATGCGAGCCAATGGCAGCCGAACCTGTTCCGCAACACGACCGCCATCTATCCGTTCGAGGGCAATCCCGGCTGGAACCTCGAAACGGCAATGGCCGACGAGGCCATACAATATATGAAGCAACTCAAGGAGCTTGCCCCTGAGAAGCCCTGGCTCGTCTATTATGTGCCCGGTGCCACCCATGCGCCGCACCATCCGACGCCGGAGTGGATCAAGAAGATCAGCGACATGCACCTCTTCGACGAGGGCTGGAATAAGGTTCGCGAGAAGATCTTCGAAAACCAGAAGCGGCTCGGTATCATGCCTGAGAACGCCAAGCTGACGCCGTGGCCCGACGGATTGCCCAAATGGGACAGCCTCAGTTTCGAGGAGAAGAAGCTGTTCATCAGGCAGGCCGATGTCTACGGCGCGTATCTTGCTTATGCCGACAACGAGATCGGGCGGGTCATCCAGGCGGTGGAAGATCTCGGTGAACTCGACAATACGTTGATCATCTATATCGGCGGCGACAACGGGGCGAGCGCCGAGGGTATGGTCAACGGAACGCCGAACGAGTTCACCACCTTCAATGGCGTCGCTGTTCCGGTGAAAGACCAGTTTCTCTGGTATCCGTTCTGGGGCTCGGAACGAACCTTTCCGCATTATGCGGCCGGTTGGGCCTGGGCCATGGATACGCCTTTCAAATGGGTGAAGCAGGTGCCGTCGCATTTCGGCGGTACGGCCCAGGGCATGGTCATGTCCTGGCCCGGCCACATCAATGACGCAGGCGGAGTCCGCAGGCAGTTCCACCATTTCATAGACATCGTGCCGACGATCCTGGAGGCCGCCGGCATCCCTCAGCCGGATACGATCAATGGCATCAAGCAGCAGCCGATCGAAGGCGTCAGCATGGCCTATACGTGGCCGAATGCCGGTGCCCCTACACGACACACCACGCAGTATTTCGAGATGCTCGGAAACCGCGCGATCTATCACG
>VFQN01008431.1_pt1 | contig 10446 bp, 12 predicted proteins | sample 3512371 | NCBI WGS metagenome assembly VFQN01 (sample SAMN10412370, study PRJNA504923) | tailings metagenome | isolation source: Replicate 2 from Balatoc abandoned mine | place: Philippines: Itogon, Benguet | collected 2017-08-28 | reverse complement strand
GGCTAAGACGGGGAGCGGGGGAGGGCGGGGGGCTAAGACGGGGAGCGGGGGAGGGGGGGGGGCTAAGACGGGGAGCGGGGGAGGGCGGGGGGCTAAGACGGGGTGCAGGGGATGGCGGGGGGCTAAGACGGGGTGCGGGGGAGGGCGGGGGGCTAAGACGGGGTGCAGGGGAGGGCGGGGGGCTAAGACGGGGAGCGGGGGAGGGCGGGGGGCTAAGACGGGGAGCGGGGGAGGGCGGGGGGCTAAGGCGGGGAGCGGGGGAGGGCGGGGGGCTGGGGCTGAGGGTGGGGGTGGCGGACTTGCAGTCGGCCTTGCTGCTTGTGTAGTAACACACATCCACCACCATGTTGGTGCCGCTGACGACCACAGCTGCCACGTACAGCTTGTAGGTGGGCAGGTCGACACCGCTGCCGGCGCCTGCCCACGCCAGCAGCTCGTCCTGGGCGTCTCCCCACGCGGTCAGAGAGGCGTCGTTGTCGATGGCCAGGTTGCTCACGCGGTGTACGACAACCTTCTGGTCGTACGCTGCCTCCAGGTCTTGGTCCCCCCAGCCCTTGGCACGGTACGACACGTACAGGTTCCTGCACGGGAAAAGTGAGGAGGACAGGAGGTCGTCACAGACGGGCCGCACTGCCGTACAGGATGCACGGCACGGCGGGATCCGTACAAGGTGCAACCCGATGGCGCTTGGATTAGCCTCAACGACCAACTACCAGGGCCACTGGCTGCGCCCCGGCCTTTTCGTTCAGCATGTGCCGCAGTGCTTGCACCATCAGCCCATGAACGCTGCCGACTCACTGCGTGGTGGTGGTGATGCGAAGGAAGGTCTGGGCGGCCTTGGACGCCAGCGCCGGCAGCGTGTAGCGCCTGTAGAGGCCGGGCGTCAGCGTGGTGATGGCGAAATCCGCCAGGGGAGTCGCCCACCGCAGGCGGCGCATCTCGGGCGCCGACGGGCACCCCAGCCCCTGGCCCATGGGCGAAGTACTATCGCCGTACTCGATGCCGTTGTAGCGCGAGTGGCCGAGCCCAAAGGTGTGGATCATCTCGTGGAATGTGGCTTGTTTGGATTGGATGCCGTTGTAAGCGTCGCTGGGTAGCCACGTCTGCACGCCGGGCGTCCAGGCCAGACCGCCAAAGCCGCACGTGTTGACCATGCCGGCGGGCATTACGTAGGTGCGCTTGCCGGCGTTGTCCGTACGGTCGTACAGCGCCCAGGTGGCTGGTGGGCGGGACGTGGGCAGGGCGAGGAATCCAGTTGGGTGAGGGGACGGGTCAGAGAGTGCGCTTGGGATGGGACAACGGCCAGCGGGGACTGCATTTGGCGTGGTAGTCCGTCCGGCACACATGCACGATACCCTGAGATCAAATCATATCGGCTAACCGTTGCACCGCGCAACGACAGCACTGACGAGAGCATTCTGTGTGATTACACCATGCTACTTACTGGCTCCGAGCTGCGCCTGCGCCGCCGTGTCTGCCAGCTTGCCCATGCCCTCCCAATCGCACGCGCTAATCATGGTGGCGGCGCTGCAGGCGATGGTGACGGAGATGACGCGGAAGTTGGTGGGGTTGACCTTGAAGGTGCCGAACGAGCAGGCCTCCCAATAGGGGCTGCAGGGCAGGGTTCAGTTGGTGGGTTTTTCATTATGACACAGCGGAAAGCAGGGCGGAAAGGAGCCGGCCTAAGGACATCGCTCGGTGACCAGCCGTTCCCCGGCCTCCCCCAGTTGCACGAATCTTGACATGCACGTCGCGGACCAAGTTCCGTGCGCCAGCGGCGCGGCTGTTGTTACGTACTGGTCCAGAATGCATGTCGCGGCCCAGGCGTCCGGCTGCACACCGGCATGCACCTACGTGTAGCTAGTGGCGAAGATGTCCCTGATCTGCTGCTCGCTCCACACCGGAGCGCCGGTGCAGCCCGTGCAGGCGGTGGCGCACGTGCCCTGGACGTTGACGCGGATGACCAGGTAGTTGCTGCACGGGGCACGACCACATGACACACAGGTAGGTTGACACACAGCCACATTTCGGGAGGCTGTAACTGCTGCGCCATTGTGGCCAGCAACGGCAAAAGCGAAGTCAGATGCAACCCGTGCACGCAGCAACACCCGCTCACCCGCGTACGGGCGCTGCGGTGTATTACGTGGGACGTACCCGCCGCTCCCAACGAACCCACATGGCCACGTTGTTTGCTGTAATGCGGTGGTGCCCAACTGTTAATTGCACCAGTTGGCATCGTGGCATCGTGCAGGTGCACGTGCTCGTGCGCCAAATCCCGCATGCTCTGCCTCCATCCCTCCCCCAATGGCACGAACCCACATTGCCACGTTGCTGCTGATGTACGGCGCGGCGGCGGCTGTGACCATGACGCTCGACACCTCGCCGCACACCTTCCAGCTCTTGCCCGCGGGGGCGGGTGCCAGAACGCATTGCTGCGCAGGAGCACAAAGCACGCGGGCAAGTGAAGAAACACTTTGAGCGCCTCGTTTCCTAGGCATGCATGGACATGTGCACGAGCACGCGGGCGATGCAGCCCCCGCCATTGGACACCCGAACCCACCAGCATGATCCTTGACCCCCGGGGCACTTGCTGGCCGGAAATGACGTCGCGCGGTTGGCCAGGCAGCATGTAGGTGTCGCCCGTGGAGGCCTCCCGCAGCGCCCACATGAGGCCGCCAGCCCCATGCAGGTCGACGCTGCGCAGCATGCCCTGCAGCAACACAGGCTCCTGGGCCGAAGCGCACAGCAGGCCTGGGGGGCAGCGGGACCGGGCGCAAGGAACATGTGTATGTCAGGGCAGCAGATCGTGTTGGGTCTTGGGTAACGGTATGGGATTGTGTGCTAGTGCTGAGGTGCGATTGCTAGAGATTCGGTGCACTGAGGGGCAGGGGGCAGGATGCTGCGCTCAGGCGGTGGAGGGGGTCAGGGGGGGGCGAGGATCGTCGAAGTCGATACAACGTCCCACGGGGATGTGGGTAGGGCAGTGCTGGTTGGGTCCGTACCTGCTAGGGCCGTGATGGCCGCGAGGAGCAAGAGCCTTCTCGGACTGGTGCGTTTTCTGAGCATCTTGCTTGGTGTCAGACTGCAAGGGCTGCAAGGCAGACGGGAGGCAGCGCGGGGCAGACAGCACGGGGTTCTGTCACACGAACGTCCCGATGAGGCAAATTACTTTACATGCGGCTGTCGTGTTTGGCATGCCTGCAAGCGCCGCCCAACGGTATCGGCACGAGGTAGGGTAGGGCCGGGCCCCAGGCCCCAGCTCGCTGAGCCTCGCCAGACGCGGCGGCTTATGCGAAATTTTTTTAGGTCCAATTCCAATAATTGCTAATGCTGAGCGCCCAAATGACGACAAGCAAGACCGCGGGGTACGCATACACTGGGCCGACCTTCGAGCCGCGGCAGAGAGCTCCCGAGCCCGCACGACGACCCGATTGACGCTGCGTTATTTAAATCGAAGTAATCTTTCAGTGATGCTATCGTTGGTCGAGTTGTGCTGTGCCAAGAGGAAAGTATTAAGAGTTCAACCTCTTGGTTTGAATATTTGGTGTACAGTGCACGTCGCGTGTGGCAGGATCTTCCTCTATTATGCACATTCCGTCCCTAGGAAACGCTTGGGCGCTTTGTATGCTCGCGGAGGTCGAGGTACGGCACTCGGCTTACCTCCCAGCTGACTGGCCTACCTCCAGGCTGCCCCCAGTCGGACCCTCCTTCCATTTCGTCTGCCAGCCTGCGGCTATTTTCGACTATAGGTCGTAAATAATTGCATCATATGTCCATCTTGGTCAAAGATAGGTTAAAAAGGCGCTTCCTTCATACCTCGTAGGCTTTCGTCAGACAGGTGAAACGTTGTGGACAAGGCGCCGCGTGGCAACACAATCAAGATAGTTTAATTATTTATTAGAAATTTGGGGTAGCGCCGCTGTGAGCCGGAATGTTCGCGTTCCCAGATCGTCCCGTCCAGTCATGCATTGGATGCAACCGCACAAACGGGGCTCACAGGAGCAGGTGGGATACCCACGTGTACCCGCCTCCCAGTGTGTCCCTCCAGGGCGATTGAGGTCGATGCGAGACTACGTAGGCAAAGGGGATGGCTACCTCGTGTGTGAACCCCCCCCTCGGCAAACTCTGAGTGGATTTTTTGGATTTTAGGGCCAGGGCCGACACTGCAGAGCCCTGTCCTGCTGTTTGATCAAGTCGCCTGTACACAAGGGGAGGGTGGATACGCCCAGGCAATCACGTTTCACAGTGCTTTGGCTACGTGTGCAGCGGGCGGCATTTCCAGGATAACTGTATGCAACCGAATGCACCGCCGCGTACGTTGCGCGTCGCTTACAGCAGTTTCTTTCATAAGAATGTCTATTTCAATTGAATGGATCATGTCATCAACGGAAACTGCCCGCAAGTTGTAGAGCCCTCTACTGCTTGTCCGCCACGTCGCGCAGTCTAATTCGCCGCTCAATTGTAGTTCGGGCGGCCCCAGAGTGTTCCATACATTTGACTGTATGCAGAAGGGAAGGTGGGTGGGGGATTACGCCACGGCTATTACAAGTCACCTGCTTCTACGCTAACTCTAACGGTCCGCAACCGAACGCACATGCTTGCTTGTGCTTGCAACAGTTTCTACCAGAATAATGTCTATTGTGCATTATAGTATTGTGTCATCGGCGGGAACGGCCCGCACGTTGCAGAGCCCTCTACTGCTTCTCCACCATGCCGCGCGGTCTGTTCCGCCGCTCAATTGCCTTTCGGGCGGGCCTACAGTGTTACACGGTTTTGACTGTATGCAAGAGGGAGGGTGGGTGGGGGATTTGCCTGCGGCAAGCGCCGGGTCCGCGCGGCCCTGTTCCCATTCTACCGCTTTACAGCGTCACGGACGCGCACATGCGCCCAGCGGCCGCCGATGCGCCCAATCGCACTCATTAACAATGCCGATTGTCAGGCAACGTTACATCTAAACTTCGCGGTACGGGCAAACAACCCTAAAGTTGTCCAACTTTGATACTGGCTCGGGGGGGGATAGCAGGAAAGGATTTTTGGAGGGGATCAAAGTTGGTGAACTTTGCGGTGTACGGGAAAGTGCAGAATGCATGGACTTTTGCTGGTTGCGTGTGGAATTGGAAGCGAGTACTTTGCTGTATCTGCGGGGGGATGGCGCGCGGATGCGAGGTCTGCGCGGGGGTGCAGGTCCGGCGCGGTACAATGTCGAGCAGTGGAAGCAGGGCTTGTGTGTGGCCGAGTTGCTGGACCAGTGATGTAGTTGGCGGTAATGTGGTCGTGAGTCTTCTGTAACAAGTAAGGCCACCGACGCAACCGGCAACCGGTTGAGTCCAGAGTAGCTGTATCACATATGTAACCAGATTGGCGACTGGATACGCCTGTTACGGTACGGGGCTGGTTTGCTGCTGGTGGCAAGGTTTTTTCTTGGAGGGAGGGGTGCCAACCAGCATGATGGGTGCAATGTGCAAAGGGACATCATACAGAGCTGGTTTGAATTATGTGGAGGAATGCTTACGGTACGGTGCCGCTCTCGGACTTCCTGCTGAGGGGCTTATGAAATGGGGCCAGCTCGCAGCTGGCGAAGGGAGCTCCCGCTGCCCCCCTGCCTGCTTGCTTTTGGCCCCTGGACGTGCCTGGACCCTGCACAAACAACTGTGTGCTTGCGTTCGCACTGACCCTGGCTGCTGCACTACTAGCGTCACTCGCGCATGTACAGGACGTCCGCAACCAGGGGAGCCGCAACACGGTACACTTCATTGCTCTACGGCTGGGCGGGTGCCACGTGCCATGTACGGTAGGCGCTCCGCGGATGGTGGTGCATGTCCAGCACCTGCCCACAATAGTCCCTGCAGTGGGTCCGTGCTTCCGGGCAAAGTGCAAATACATGCGAGGGTGGGCACTGCCGCTGGGCACTGGTCAGTGGTGGCGGTGTTCATGGCCGAGGACGGTGAGGAACACACTGCTCCGAACCGCCCATGCGCATTTGGGTGCCAAACTCCGCGCCATCGCTCCACGTGGTGAGCCTGGGTGAGCCACTGCTGAGCCGCTGCATGCATGGTATAAGCCTTGGTGCTTGGGGGGTACTGTGGCCGACTGCGTCCACGTTAAATGTGAGAGGGGAGTGCACCCCACCCAGCGGGGCCACAAGCGCCGGAGATCCCAGCGGGAACGCCGAGGGAGGTGCTCGTCCTGTCGCGGCTGGGGCGCGGCCTGGACAAACGGTAGGAAAAGCGTAGCAGCTAACAGTTATTGTTTGTTTCGAGGCCTGCCAAGCGGCATTGCTTTTGGAAACAGGCCGCGCTTCTCCGCGCTTTTCGTAGAGCTCGGCCTCTGTCAAGCAGTGGCAAGTGCCACAAGTGCCGCTGCGTTAATTAAAGCTACAGCAACATTGCGAGGATAGCCTTGTAAAACCTCCCCGATACACAGTTGTACGCAGATGCGTGCGTAGGGCCCTGCGACGATGTCCGCAGGCTCAGGGAAGTCCCCTGCAGGGGAGTCCTCTGGCCCCTTGCGCCTCAAACACCCCTCGGGACACAACGGAAACCGCAGCCCCTGGCGTGCCGGTTGCTGCTGCCCTTAACACAAAACATCACCTACCGTACCAAACATTGCAGAGCTAAGCCATGCAGATGCAACCGTTGTCCCTGCACCCTCGAGACAGCGCCTCCATGCCACCTAACGAGCCATGCAGCCATCACGTCCAGACTAACCTGAAACGGCATGGATGATCAAGCACTGCGCACTGGCAGTCACTCGGTCCACTTGACTGACACACACACACACACATCAGCACAATGCAAAAAGAAGCAGCACGCATGCCTCCCAGAGCACCGGCTCACGACGTTGCCCCAGTGCCCCTGCTTTCATTTGCCACGTAGCACGACTGCTTCGCAACAGTCACAGCAACACCTGCGCTAGGGTTACGCCGCCACTTCCCAAAGACTTTCTTTGCGATCACCCACGCCTTCACGAACTCCATTATAGTCTAGCTTGAGCCTTGAGGGACGGACAGCACGCCGCCCCCGAGTCCATCAGTACATCTCCTCTGACAGTGTGGGACTGAGTACCTTGGTCTCCCCTGGCCTGGCGCACCTGGAACAGCGAAAGCGCGAAACCAACATACGAAAGGCCTTCACGCACGTGCGCGGCGGTGATACAACCCATTGCCTGCGGCATAGCCCTGCTGCCCAGTCACCGCATATACGAGACTTGCACGGCTTTCATCTTACACTGGCACATACCACATGGTGTGCAGGATTTACAAACTTTTTCTTGACGACACGCCACCCGAGCGCTGTGCGCATAAATTCCCGGAACGCCAGACGCGCCTCCACCCCGCCCGCGCCACTACCCACCTGTCTACTCGCGCTTCACGCGCACCCGTACCTACTTCACACCAACCAACGCACGCGCCCCACCTTGCGCACAGCACCACCCCCGACGGGTAGCGGTAGAAGACGCGTGTGGACTGCGGCCGCTGGCAGCCGCGGCACGTGCTCTCCTCATTCACCACCACCCGGTGCGCCTGGGAGGGGTAGGGGGGCACACGCGGCAGGCAGGCGGCAGGTAGGCAGACCCGAGTCAACGCACGCGGGTTAGAGACCTTTTGCGTCGCACGGTGCCTTTTGAGGGGCAATGCTTTGCAGTGCGCCGCGGGAATCCCTACCATACCATACCAGCTACCACCACACGTGCGCAGTTCCCTGGCACACACACCGCACCCCCGCCCCACCTGCAGCTCGGCCATGCGAAGGTACCGGTATGCCGCTTTCGCGCCCCGTTCCCTTTCTCCTCCTACCGCATCCCAGCAACACACCCCTCAACACACCCAGCCCCACCTGCCGCTCAGCCCGCGCAGGCCCACGTAAGGCACTGCCGCTGCTTCCCTGTCCTCACCCATCCCAGCAACACACCCCTCACACACCCAGCCCCACCTACCGCGCAGGCCCACGTAAGGCACTGCCGCTCCTTCCCTGTCCTAACCCATCCCAGCAAGGCAACCTACATCCCCTCCCCCCACACACATCTACACACCCACCTGCAGCTCCGCCAGAGCGGCCCGCATACCAGTGTACACAACTCCCTTTACTTTACTGTCCAACCCGCATTCCACTAACAAGCATTCCCCTCATCCCAGCCCCACCTGCAGCTCGGCCAGCGTGGCCCTCAGCGCCAGGTTCTGCGCCCTGTGCAGCGGCCGGAGCACCTAGGGCACGGGTGGTGCGGAAGGACCGAGCGGCTGGGGCAGACGAAGAACCTTGGAACAACTCCAAGCATCAATGCACGTGCCAGCGGTAACAGTCCCAGGCAGTGCCAGCACCGCCCTGGAAGCCCAGGAGCGCCCTTTCCCAGAATCTTGACTCTTATTCCCAGCTGCTTAACCGACATGCAGTTGCTCCCAGCCGGGCCCTCGCCACACACATACACACACGCTCGCCCGACGCACCTGCCCGTGCCTCTTCCTGTGCAGCACGGAGCCCATCATGCGGCCCAGCGTGTCGTGCGCCAGGTGCAGCGGCATGTCGTCCGACAGCGCACCCAGCACCTGCAGGGGTGTGGGTTACGGGGACGAGCAGGTGTGTGTTAGCAATGTCGGGTAATAGCCTGCGTGCGCCAGGTGCAGCGGCATGTCGTCCGACAGCGCGCCCAGCACCTGCAGAGGCGTGTGAGTGAGTGGCCAGGTTACAGGGGAACAGCAGATTGAGGGCATGTGTGTTAAAACACTGCAGGCAACGGCCTGCGTGCGCCAGGTGCCGGGGACGTACTGAGACAGTGTACAATACGCTGTGCACCGATCATGTGGAGCAGTGACACGTGTGGCTTGAATCCCCCAGCGCAAGGTGTTCCCTGTTGCGTTCCCAACAGCCGCCAGGCCACCCCGCCCCCGTAGCCCCACACGGTCAGACCCCCATCGGGCCCATCGGCGCCCCAAGCTTGCGGTCCACCGCCCCCATCTGCAGCAGCGCTAACCATGGCAACCAGTGACAAGATACCGTACTTACGGCATCGCACTGGAGACTGTCAACCCTCAGGGCCACCCTGCTATTGGTCACCCCCGAGGGCCTTCCCCAAGCGCCATCCCACCATGGCCACCCCGTTAACCCACAGCCCCCAGGACCTGGGCCCCCACCTGCAGCGGCGCCAGCGCTGCCCCCTCCGCCGCCAGCACCCTGCACGCGGCGCCGTAGTCGGGCTGACGGCCGTCGCCGGGCCTGGGGGCGGGGGCCGCGGTCAGGAGGCGAGGCCAGGGCTACGCGTAAAACGCGAGAAAACCGGTGAGGCCGGGGGTTGTGTAGTGGAGGTGTGTGCGGACTGCGTATGCCTCCCATCTCAGAAGGGTTCCAGCCCTCTGAGCGCCCAGTTCGCCTACCGTGCTACACCATCTCGTGGGCAGCCCAGCAGCACAGGAAGCCGCGCCAGGTACGGCAGCACCTGCTCCAGAATAGGACCCGGACCTGGACCCGCAGCCACAAAGCCCGGTCTGGCTCGTCGGCAGCCCCAAAGCCCCAATGCCTACACCGCTCCCCCGCGCACCGCAGCGGCATGGCCCACCGTAGCAACACAGCCCAACACGCCTGTGCTACAGCTGCAACAAGGACAAACCATGACATGCCTTGTCTTCACGCGCACCTCAGCAGCAGGTCCAGCAGCGCCAGCCACCCCTCCTGCCCACACCGTGACCTGCGCAGCAGTGGTGCAACACAATGGACGGGGACAATATGGGAGTAGACAGCTTGGCCATAGCACGAACAGCAGTGCAGACGGCTTGACCCCAGTCGCCTTAGTTGCCCCCTTAATAATTGATGGTGTTAAAGTCACTAAAGCTACCTTGTACAATATTCATTACGTCACTGACCTATGCAGCTGCGAGTGGGTACCATGGAGTGGAACGCACGGACAGAAGTGTGGGAGGGTGCTGGAGGGTGCTTGTGTCGCCTCGTGGCTTGCGGCTGCCCATGGGCACGCCGTACAGGCCTTACTCTGCCGTACACCTCCCCCCGCCGAACCAGTAGCGAAAGCAGCCCTAGACAGCTGATGTGCCCCTTCGATCCGAACGCCCCGGCCCATACAACCATGATCATTACATTTGTGCACAGGCCGGCCAGGCTGGGCCTCCGATCAAGTGTTAGCCGGAGGCGTTCACAATTCACCCGCCCGTGGCTCAATGTGGCCCAACATGACCCGCATTCGTACTTTACAGCAGTCGTACACCAGACAGACAGACCCGGTACAACTCGTACACTCGGGGGCACGCAGCTGTGCCCCATCCCTTGCTCAAACCCGTCTGTGTGCCCTGCGCTGTTCAGCTGCCATAGGACGGCAGATTTCTCGGCATTGGGAAAGCATTGGTTGTCGTTTTCACATCGCAACCACGCACCACTACCGTATGGGAACCTGCGGCAGTACGGCATGTCGGCAGCAGGTCACGTACACGTGCTCGCTGTCACA
>VFQN01008430.1_pt1 | contig 10448 bp, 1 predicted proteins | sample 3512371 | NCBI WGS metagenome assembly VFQN01 (sample SAMN10412370, study PRJNA504923) | tailings metagenome | isolation source: Replicate 2 from Balatoc abandoned mine | place: Philippines: Itogon, Benguet | collected 2017-08-28 | reverse complement strand
GATCTCATAACTCTTGCTATTAGAGGTAGTAGTTATGTGCAATAATGCACTACACTTTGACTGAGGTTGACGGGAGACTACTACTAATACTATACAGAAGAAGAGTTAGTAAAAGAGCTCTAAATTAATTTATTAATGCTGTTATGAAAACTTCACCCAAAAAACTCGTGAAGCTCCAGCTACGATTCTCTGAGCTTGTCTAATTTGCGATCACGACAATTGCTACTTCCACTAATCATGATAATTCATCACAAAAACTACTACAAAACTATGATTCGCGAATAAAAGGAAAAGCTGCGACCAAGGCACGATGGGAAAACAAAGAAAGGGAAAAGAAAGGTCGATACTTCCCACACTCGACCAACAAAATTCAAATCAAAACAAAGAAAAACAAACCGAAATACGAATTATTGTGTGAAATTTAACAAATCGTAAACCGAAGCAACGCATCTATCCCACGTCATTCAATAGAAGGAAAAGTGGGAAACTAGTAGGAGGAAACGAATAGTTATCGTTATTATTATATTGTGATCTCTGTTATCTTGATCCTCTTGCTTCTTCGTTGCTTGGATATCATTGGCTTGTGAAGCCTGCTCGCTATAAGCTGATGCAGGAGGAAAGAAAATACAAAGTAAAAGAAAGAGAAAGTTACAAAAAAGAAAGAAATAGGTGAGAAGATAAAAAAAGGCTTTAAAGGCTTGATGTTAGTTGTGTTCGTAGAGAGATCGATTACTCGAGAGATGATATTAAAAGCCTGTAAGAAAGAGCAAGACAGCACTAGCGTCAGCATCATCCTTCTTGGTAATAATCCTTTTAATGATGAGGTTGATTGGTGTGGTGGTAAAGACTGCAGCAGCTCTGAGAGAGATGGTAATACCTCTCAGAGGACTGCTCGTAGTCCTTGTAACTATTGTAATGATTGTACTCATATTGTATTGTATTGGTAATCAGATCGACGAAAAGAGAGAACGAAAAGAAGAAATAGTGGTAGAAGAAGAAGAAGAAAAAATATGTGAAATACAAACAAAAATAAAAAAAAAACGGAGAAACATTAACAGGACAGGGGAATAGAAGGTTGCACGATTATTTCTTGCATTATGATATATATTATTCTTCTTTAATATGTTTTATGTATGTCGTGATGTATTAAAAGCCGGTAAAAGCGTTTAAAATGAATTAGAAAAAGAATTTTATGAAAAGATTTGAAAATAAAAGCCAATCGATCTGTCAATAGAAGAGATAGTCGAAACAACTGCCAAGGCTCTAATAAGTAGAGATCAGACATATGATTAGCTCATAGTGAGGGAGAGAACTTACTGTGATGTCAAAGGCATTCCAACTATGAAGACAGTGTTAATATTATTCTTAGAGTCTTGAGACGTCATCGTCGACCTGTGGATATGATTTTAATGATCCACTGTCGGTGTCAGGGTCATAAAAGGATTTTGGTGATTTTTCCAAGGCTTTTTCCACCGCATCAGTCGTCACGACTCTCTGCAGTCGCTCATAACTCATTTGATATTGAAATCTCTTCCTTCTCAGCGACTTCCCTTCAAACGCCTCCACCTCGTCGTAGCTGTTGCTCTTAGACCTGCTACGACTGAAAGAAAGGTCATCACGGAGATCTGTGGAAGCGCCGAACTGAAGGATGAGCTTGTACTTCACAGTCTTCTCCATAATCGCGCGAAACCACTTTACAAAGAGAATGAAAGGAATCTCACTGAGAGGATAATCATTCGAGAGAAGAAACTGAAAGAATTCTTGCGTGATCTCAATTCTCTCGGCTTCAGTGAGTCCCTGTGACATCATCAGAGGAGATCCTGTCGTGAGAACAGGTAAGAAGATAACGAAGAACTGTTGGAGAATATCTTGATACTCATTAATATCGAAGGACAGATGATAGTACTCTCCCTCTTTCGTGAGGGTTTCATCGTTTGCCTCAGAGTCAAACACGAGCTCTGACGCGGAGTAAATCATCTGCAAGTTCTCTACGAGGTGCGCGTCATGTCCTCCCTGCTGGAAGAAGACATTGAGAGCGCGAATTGTGATGGATCGAAGCAGTGCGAGTTGCACATCATCGGTTTTACGATGGAAGAGGTTGTAGTAGCGTGGCGCAGCACTGACAGACGAGGCGTCAGAGGTCAGAGAGGAGTTAATGACTGTCTCGACCACTGATCGTAGCTGATCGACGGAAGTGATCGCTGCACTCCGATTATTCTCTTGCTCCTCCTCTTTACTTTTCTCGCCCTCTCCCTTCCTTTCTTTCATCGGAGGTGTCGAGTGAGAGGCGAACGATCGCTGACGGCGATAGAGCGGATGTTCTTCTAAGTGCTCCTTAGAGGTCCGCGGCGTAGATGTGATAGATCTAGAAGACTCTTGATCTTCGAGAAGCAGTGTTGAGAGATATTCTCTGAAGGCAGAGGAAGTCGACGTCACTCGAGACTCTTCTCTCGTACGAACTGCATCGGGACTCATTTTATGAATCTCTGGTGGGATTGAGAACATCATGTCTTTTCCCAAACCCATCGTGGGATAAGCTTCGCTCTCTTCCTGACTTGCGACCAGCGTCATGAGGACAGATTCATAGGGTGGAACATCAGAGGAGAAAGACACTTCAGGGGACAGCACAGCTGGCTGCAGTGCCATAGGGAGGTTCTGTCGCTGCCACTGTTGCTCTCCGAGGTAACTTGAACCACGGGTGGAACCAGATCGACTAAAAGGCGATAAGAGCAGAGAGATCGTTCGTTCCATCAGCGATGACAGCCATCCCCCTTGAGATTCAGTGAAGTGACGTGGTGAAGTCGCTGATGCTGGAATCATTCCTAATGCTTGCCAGAATTGCTCGTTGCGCTTCGGTGTGAGCAAGAAAACTGCCGACAATACCACAATCGTCACGATAATAAAAGCAGGGAGAGGGACGCTGATGCAGAAGTAATAGCAGACGATAACAAACAAAGAGATCAAACCAGGCGCCACGTAACTGAACAACATGTTCAAATAGATCATATGGAAGCTATTCAGAACGAAGTTCTTGGTGTAGAATGAGGACGAGAGGAAGGGTAAGACAGTGAAGACTGTCTGGAAGGTGCTCTGAATGATGAACAAAGGCAGCATAATAAACAACAAATGAAATAAAGAATACTGCTTCCAGTCATTCGACTGATTGAGGAAGCTACTTCGACTCTTTTGCTCTCTTCCTTCCTCGAATTGATCTCTACTGGCACCGAGATCGTTGCTTCTTGATCTGAGCAAAGCCAGCGCTGACGTCGGTGATCCACTTACATCATAAGATGTTGAGAAAAGTCGACCAGAGGATTTGGAGCGACTGATGTCAGCAGACTCACTGCTAATTGTCTCAGCGGAGAAGTCAGAGGATAATTGAGATTTCAATCTCATCATCTCATAGTCACTCATTGCGTTGATCATGCGACCAATCACAAGCTTCTTCTCAAGAGGATTGGACTTGCAAGCTCTGGCTACTGGAGAGAGGAATTGCCAGAGAGGCAACTCATCGCGCATTTCTGCTTCTGAGCCGTCTTTCACCGCGGCGCTGCCTCTGCCGAACAAACTCTTGCCACGAGTATCACCGGAGGAAGTGTAATAAGACATACCAGGCCACACCTGAGACAACCCCAACGACTCTAACGAGGCGGAATATAGGTTAAAAGCGGAATTTCTCCTTCCATTAGAGGGAGATGATGTCAGCATCATTTGCACCAGCTTCTGATAGACCGTCGAGTAAATCAATTGTAACTTCGGCAGGAGCAGTGTCGTGATAATCTTTTGAAGATAAAAGTATTGGATCCATTGCACCATAATTAACTGCTCGACGATGATAATGATGTAATTAAGACCCCAACTGGCGAAGGTATTGCCTTGTGAGACGACAGACCAATTTAAGATAAAATACACGGAATACACTAATCCTCCAAGCAGTACTAACGCCTTCAAGATCCAAGCGATCATATTCAGAGGGGAGTTGTGGCTCTTTCGCAATTCAGCTGGGAGGGAGTTAAAGAGGTGGAGATTGGAGTACATGTATGTGTGGTGGAAGAAATAAAACAATAAATACTTCTGATACATTGGAAATTGCTCGAAAGTAAAGAATTGGAGTACTTGTACGTTCTTCAGTAAGACATGCTCGCGCTTTCTCGATAAGATATCTTTCACTTGAGTGTCCTGCTCCTCTTTGAGCTCTCTCATCGCCTCTCTCTCGTCTGTGTCTTGACGGCGGAAGAAGTCGATTATTTCGTCACTCTCTTTGTGTGTTCGATTTAATTTCTGCCAGATGCGACGATACTGAGCGTCACTGATCGCAATCGTCATCACTGCATCATCATTCCCATTGCTCATCCCTTCGATTGTGTGGCTTCGGTTCATAGAGAGCGGATTGGTGTATTTCAGCTGCTGGCGAATAGACAGAGGAGTTGTGTGGAAGTTGCTATCGATTCCCAAGACACTATGAATGAACTGAAATTTCGCATTGCGAGTGGCAAAATTCATTTTCTTTTGCTGACGATCATCAAGCTCGCATAAACTGAGGATTGCTTGTAAGAGAATATCAACTTCATCATTCGCCGAAACCTGATTGATGTAATACAAGATCATTCTCGCCTGCTCAAAGTCACGATTCGCAGTCACGTCATCCTTTTCTTCCTCCTCCTCAATCGCATTTAGTGGCTTACGAACAACTCGCTCAGTGAAACGAGAGACGTCATAGGCATCGATGCTCTTTGCAGCGCGAATCTGCACTTCATCTTCATCCTCTGGAGGCTGAGTAGCAACCTTACGGTTTCTGCGGGATTCAGAGGCATCATAACTTCTTGATTTGAGGTCACGCGTGGCAACAGGTCTTTGTTGTTGCATCTCATCGGGGCTATCCCCGAGGAGATAAGTATACCACACTGGAGGGACAGAAGCACACAAGTTTATAAGAAGCATATTCCATCCAAGAACAACGGGCATGGCGACGAGGATGGTCACGGTGGACAAAAGCATGATAAAAGGAAGGTTTAACTCAGGTGGACGCAACTCGCACGAGACATCTTGTTGCACTAAATTCCCACGCGACGACCACTGACACAGATACTCCTGAGTGATGAGATTCTTATGATATAAACAATCTCCCTCACTGCGGTAATCCTGACACTGCCCTCGATCGGGATAGAATATGTAGAAGAACAACGTATTGATGAAGAGAATGGTGATCACTTGGATCATGATCTGCATCCATTTCACGAGGCGATAATAATAGAAATTCGAGGAGTTGAACAAACTCACGTAATCGTTGTTCGTGACCATTGCTTCGTAGAATGACTTTCCCGCGGCACTTAAAACATCTCTTACTGAGACAGTTCGGGATTTCTTGTTGAGAGTCTTTTGTTCTGTCGTCGCTATCGCTGCTGATGCCTCCCCTTGAGCTTGGTTTCCATCATAGACGACTGCTGGGAAAGCGTTGTGCAAGATATAAAGAATATCGTTCTGTGAGGTACCGATAGTCATCTCAAACTCCGTGGAAGTTCTGCTCAGAGTACTGCCACGTCTTTGCGTACTAGATATCTTCTTCGCAGCGAAACTAACCCTCGAAGGACGATTCTTCAAGCCATTACCGCCGGCTCGAGTAGGAAGGGTTTCCTCATCTTCTGCTTCATCAAAGTACACTTGGGGGAAAACTCCATTACGTCTTTTGTCTTCAATTGTATCTTCAAGTTCAGTACTCTTTGCCTCAGGAAGAAGAGCAGGGTTTCCTTGATTCGAGAAGATCATTGATGTGTAGCGATTTCTCAGACGATTGGAGTACTTCACCAGGTAGTAGTCATTAATATCCCAGAGATAGAAGTAGACGATGCCAATTACAATAATGATGACGATCGATGCTATGGAAATTAAGATCGGTATCGCTGCATTCAGATCCACGTTGAATTGATTGTAGTTGAAAGAAGTTGTCGACGCAGAGACGGATTTCTTCACAGTAACGCCCATTTGACTCACACTAACACTCTCAGATTCGGCTAATCTCCTGCGATCAGCGCCGAACTCCTTCAAGGATTGATAGACAGCACTGGAACTCGTCGAAGATGCTGAAGTAGACCCGCAAAGGGACTTCATGTTATAACAGGCGAAAGTTACCGAAGCATTGTCATACGTGGAAACGTTGCACGACGAGCAAAGAGCAGGGAGATAAGTCTGATTTAATTCTTGCAAGACATATTCAGAGCAGACAGGAAAGGTTTGATTGAACAATCTTCTTTCTTCCTTCGTTAATCCACTGAAATTAGTCAACTGTTGGGTCGAGGTGAAGGGATAAGTGATCAAGTATAGCGGGGAGTCGCTGTTTCCACTACTCACTGTATTATTTGTGAATACTTGAGTTCGAATCAAAACAGATTGGAAATTCTCCGCATCAGAGAACGGATTAGCATTCCAACTGCCGTAGGCTAAAGAAAAATAATTGTACGGATTCGCTTCATCGCTCTGTGCAGACTGACTAGTGGAGAACTCTGAGCAGGCATTGATGACTGTAGTGGGGTTCTCATCGGTGAACTCGATGACAGGAGTTACTGTGCCATAATTTGATTCTTCTGCAGTGGTGGGAATCGTAAACTGCGTGTTGAATACGTTGATGAATTGAATCTTATTAAAGGAGAGCTTTAAATTGGTTGAGATCAGTTGAATGTCTTGTTCTCCATTGACTAACAGTCCCATCACCGCATTGGAAAGAGTGGCAATGATATCACTTAAGGAAGAGGAGTCTCCAATTTTCACGAAGTTTGATGCAGTATCTAAAAGACTTTGGACGGCTGATGAGCTACTGGAATCGGTAGGTAATTGTGTAGAGGTTAGATAACCTGCATCAGCCAAAGCAACGATCCCTTCGAGCAAAGAAAGACATTCTGCCCTCCCAGCCGACGATATCACTTCATAAGGATCATAAGCTCCATTCAAGGCAGTTGAAAGACTGTCGATAAGACTAGTGGAAGGATTACTAATGGAAATAGCATAGACCAAATTAGTACACATCACCAATCTTGCCTTCTCCTTTGAAGCATAGTCTTCGGCAGAAAGAGAGCAGTCTTGTCCATAGAAACCAGCATTACAAGAGCAAGAAGCGGTACAGTAGGTATTTTCCACTGTGCATTCAGTCGCGCTCAGTTCATGGCCATTGACATCAGAGAACGTGCACACACCGTTATCACTGCACTGACTGGGACAAGCTTTCGCAGGAATAACACATTCCTTCGTGGTAACATTACAACTTCCATAGAAACAATCACTGTTACTCTGACAGCTGGTGGAAGCAACGAGGAATCTTCTCGATGATGAGGTGCATTTCGTGTTACTATCACCATAGACACCGTTATAACCATCTAAGCAACTTCCACAGGTTTGAGGAGTGCTCTTACACGCTTCTCTGTTGTATTCATTTGCACAGAAAGTCTCCGAGACGAGACTGCAGTTCACCGTATTGAGCACTGACGAAGTCACAGAGATCAAAGAAACAACGGCATCAGAGTTGCCGGCAGCCTTGGCATTCGCAAGACTTGTCTCGAGGAAACTTGCTGCATTCTTCGCTGCATTCGGATCGTTGGAAACAAAAACGTTTGTTCTCGCTGATGAGTAACCTCCATAAATATTAAAGACTCTAGCGACAACAGTAACATTCCCACCGTCTGAAGATCCAGATCCCGCTGGAAGCACGGACTGGACGAAGTTTAATTGACTTTGACTTTGTAAGGTTGGGACTGATCCATCAGTAGCAGTGTATTTAAAGTCATAACTCAAGGGAAGATAATCAGAGTCATCAATCCAGTCGATCGCACGAATAGTGAAGACATCACTCAAGCTGATACCCGACGCAGGCGAGATACTTAACTGCCCTCCAGTTGGATTCGTGACGATGGAATAGGAGATCTCGTTGTAAGACAGCGTGTTGCCGCTGATAGATAAAGTTAATCGGAAAGTAGCTGTTGTTCCTGGTTGGAAGGAACTTGCTTTAATGGGCAGAGGAAAAGGATAGCTCGACAATGACTTCGTGGTTGTCAGATTAAATACCGTGCTCACTGTCGTTAAAGAAGAGTAGTTTGACACTTGAAAGGTATTAGACTCGTCAGTAAAATACCCAGTCCACTTCGCTACGATTGATTGGGGAGTGGCAGTCTTCACAGTAGCAGTGATGAAGGCTTGAATATTGATGGGTTGAAAGCGACTGATTGTCGTCGCAGTAGAAGCTGACGTTGAAATACCAATTAAGGCAGAGATCGCTTGGGAAGCCACAGAGGTAGTCTTGACTGTGACAGCATCAGAGCCGGATCTACCGTCACTAGAGCTCACAACGACCTGAAACTGGTACGATGTCCCCAACGCAAGGTTGCTGAAGGGAACAGTGAGGGATTTTGCGGAGGTATTTAAGGATGCCAAAGCCGTGCTTGAACAGTCATCACCATAGGTCAACACCTCGAGCGAGATACACGACCATTTGAACTTCAAAGCACTGCTTTTGAGAGAATCTTCATCATACGACGATGATGCATCTAACACAGTGTCTTGAGAAATAAATCGATTATGACTTCCACTGATCTTCCCAATTACACTGCCGGACTTCACTTGAACAGAGACCGACGCGTTGGCTGAACCCATGTTGACAAGTTTTGAGTTGTATGCTCTTACAGTCACTAGAGCTGTGTAGAGAGCTCCACTTGTTAAGGAATAAGTAGGAAGAATAAGAGTGCTGGCGACCTTTGACGTGGAGTTCACCAACACTACGCTGCCTTGACTATCCAAGACGAGCCACTTGTACGTCAGAGCGAGATCAGAGTCTCCGCATGGTGACAATGAGCCGACTGCTGTCAAGGTTAACGAATTTTTGGATAACATCGAGACTTTCGTCGCACCAGCGATAGAAGCAGAAGGAATATTCACACTAGAACTCTTCGAGAATGGAACAGTCAAAGAAGATGTCTTCTCAAAGATGTTTGTCAACGTTAAAGTGACGTAGTAACTCGTGGCTGGAAAGGAAGAGCTTGGTAAGGTAATCACACTCGCTGTATCCTTCACATTGCTCAAAACTGAATTGATTTGATCTACCGCAACGTTAGGCGAGGAGATGACGTATTTCGCACTCGTCCAAGCTCGACCAAAGCTTCCCAAACTGGCAGTTGCATCGATCGTTAGATTGGAACATCCTGCGAGAACTGCTGGGACTGACAAAGCCACTGTCGGTGATGGAGGATTAACCGGAGAAGTAATATTAATGGTTGTTGCAGGAGTGAATGCTGAACGACAATCCGCAGTGTTACACTGCGCTTTCACTTTATTCGCGAGAAGAGTGAGTCTGTTAAGATTCCCACCAGAGTTAACAACGATGTTTACGAAAGTCGCAGTCGATAAATAAGCAACTAAATTTGAAGCAGATGTCCACAGACAGGAAGCAGAATCTGATTGACCAGTGGTGGTGAAGAAGGAGAAAGTTAATAAATCAGAACAGGAGAAGAGTGTTGATGCACTTTTCCCTCCATAATCCGTACTCCCACTGAACGTGATGGACAAAGAAGAGACGGAATTGCTAATAACCGCCGATTGCAATGTCGGGGCAGGGACTTGGGTCGCAGCGATCGTGGAGAAAGAAACAGAAGTTCGATTGTACTGGGATGCTGCAGTGCCGGTCGTCGCTAAAGTAAGAACGGTTCCCGTAGTGGTTGAGGTGGTATTTAACGTCACCATGGAGAAAGAAGCTTTTAAAGAAGTACTGGAAGAAGTAAAGGAAAAGCTGGAAGGTGATAATTTGAAAAGAATGTTACTTGCCGCACCTGTGACTGTTGGTTGCACGACTAACGTCGTTCCGGTCGATGGTAAGTAATCCAAGCTAAACGAATAAACGTTTTTCCCAGAATACGTGGTAGTTGTATAAAGAGTATAATCGTTGACAATGAAAGAGGGAGCTGAGGTAAAGCTAAGGACTTTGCAGCAGTCGCTACTAAATGTTAACGCATTTTGCGTCACTTGAGTGAAAGCAGAATAACGCCCGACGATGTTCTCCACTAAACAATACGCAGTGTAGGAAGTGCTGGGGATAAGACCTGTTAAAGTGACTTTCACTGACTGTGCTCCAGCACTGTAAGACGCTGTGACGCCATCTAAATTGAGTCTTGTGAAGTAGTTACTACTCGTTACAGTTGTAGCATCGGCATAAGCAGCGCAGAACAAGGTGCCCGAGTAATAAACCGTCTCACCAGTGAAGGAAAGAGTCAATGTCGCGGAAGAGCGAGTTGTGGCGCTCTTTGTGAGGGTAAAAGTCGGGACCACTTTCGTCAGATCTCTACTAGGACGTGACGTGGGTACTGACGATGGCTGGGAAGATGGCTTCGCGGATGGTTGTCTGCTTGGTCGGCTGGTCGGTTGTGAAGAGGGAACAGGCGTATCGACCGTGACAACATTGGCGGCACCGAAAG
>VFQN01008429.1_pt1 | contig 10448 bp, 14 predicted proteins | sample 3512371 | NCBI WGS metagenome assembly VFQN01 (sample SAMN10412370, study PRJNA504923) | tailings metagenome | isolation source: Replicate 2 from Balatoc abandoned mine | place: Philippines: Itogon, Benguet | collected 2017-08-28 | reverse complement strand
CCCCCTTAATCTCACGCAGGGTCATGCCCGCGTAACATTATTATTATTATTATTACTCACCGGTGTCTTGCTGGTTAGGTTGATCGTGCTGGAACTCGCTACAGCTGCACCTTCTTGCCAAACCGCTGCCGGGGCCGCATGACGGGATGGAGGCCAGACCGCCTGAGCCACCGCGCGGGCCAGGGTCATTATGGCTACCCGGTGCTGCTGCGGTGGGAAACGGTGGTGGATCCGCCCGGCTGGCTGCACCACCGAAGGGACTGGCGCGCCTGGGAGCAGCAGAGGTACTTGGCAGTGGCGCAAGAGGTGGCCTGTCAGCTCCCGGGAGAAGAGGCACGCGCCTGGGCCCCGAAGCTGCACGGGCACCTGCATTGCCACACCGGACCGAAGGGGGGGTTTAGAATGACAGTGGATAGCGCTCGGAACAGTACAGTGCACGCACGGCATGGAAATCAAATAAGTGAAGCCGCAACTGAACATGCCCCACTGCAGCACGTGTACCACACCTGCTGAGGCAGCTGCGCCAGCGATAGGGGCTGCAGGCGCCGATGGGCCGAGAGGATGCTGGCCGTGGGGTCCGTGGGTAGAGGGCACCACCGGCGCGCGGCGCAGCATGTCCAGCATCTGCGCCCACATGTGGAGGTGGGCAAACGGTGGTGCATAGAGCGGCAGCGGCGGCGGCGGCTGGGCTAGGGCCTGGGGCAGCACAGGTTCTTGAGGCAGCGCGGGCAGCTGAGGCGGCACGGGCTGTTGGGGCTGCACGGGCTGTGGGGGTGTCATGGGGTGCTGCGGAGGCAGTGCCTGCTGCTGCTGGTGTTCCTGCTGCTGGTGCGGTGCGCAACGTGGTGCCGATGATCTGCACTTCATCATCGTCATCATCAACTTCAACGTCGTCATCGTCGCTGTCATAGTTGTTGGCGCCGCCTGCAGGTGGATAAGCGTGTCAGTGCCGCTTGGCGGATGGAGGGTTTCGGGCGTGTCAGTGTGGGGGACGCGAAGGGCAGGGTTGGCCCTCATGACCTCATCCCCTGCGGCAGCGCAGCGATACCGTGCACGCCTACAATGACTGCTCACCGTTGTTGCGAGGAGGCGCGGCTTGCCTCCGTGGCCGTTGATTCAGGTTAATTCTCTCTGGCATCACGCCCTGCCGGGAAGGGCGGAAACACCGGGTTGACGCGACGTGACCCGCGGGTCAAAGAGCGCGTGCGTGGCAAGAAGCATGCCGCTTCGCCACAGGTTCGCTCAAGGCGTTCCTTACGCTAAAAGCAAAACGCAAGGCACGCCAGATGGCAAGCGGAGGCGGCGCGACTTACCAGCCAGGCCTCGGAAGCGCAGCACGGTCTGCCACTGCAGCTGGGCGAGCAGGACAAAGGACTGAAAATGGCGCAGATTGCTGTATTTATATCGTCCGAAAGTCAATACGCATCTGCACTGGACAAAGCTAGTGGTTTTGACGCAAACATTGCAGGGCACGAACCGACTGCCGTTGTCCACGTTGGACACTGCGTCACGTCACCCACCGGCATCGCCACAATACCGATTGCAAGCGAGCTCACTCGGATCCTGGTCCGTGTTGCTCTGACTTGCACAAGTAACATACAACATGCGCTTAGATGAACGGTGGCACGCCCAGGCAACAGTGTGTGTCATACCCCCTGCACGCAACCGACATGTGTATTGGCCAGCGCAGCGACATTGCCCCCTCGCAGTCAGGGACCGCACACCTCTGCCAGACCGACAACGCAGTCTCGACCAAGCTTTGAGTTCCGTGCCATCATCGAGCCATCCAATTGGTGATTCGTATGCGGCGGTGCCACACCCTTTGCTCGCAGGTGTGCATCCTGCGGACACAAGACAGTCACGCAGCACACCCCGTGCACTAGGCCCAAACTGGCCCAAAGACCCCCGTGCGTCTAGGCCTGTGATCGGTTCCTGTAAGGACTGCAAGGAACGCCACGGGACGGTGATGCGCAGCAAGACAGTTGTTTCCGCCTGGTGCAGTATCCCACATGACAACGCTCCAGCGCTGTCCGTGAGGGCGCGAAGCCTGGTTCGGGCATGGACATGCCAACTTGCGGGCAGCTACCAAGTCTTTACTGTCCATATGGTTAATACTGCAACTTGATAGTCTTGGTTTCGCAACGGGTAAGGTCTTGCGCTGCGTCTGGCGTCGCGCCAGCCCGCGATGCAGAGTGAAGCTCCGGGAAGCGTGGCATGTGAGAGCTTGCGTATCACTGCACGAAAACTGAAGGCGTGCACTGTGCAGTGTTGAAATGGCATGCCTTGCTTTCTTCTCTGTGTTGAGCAGCAGCATTCGTACTCGCCGCCATGTGCGGAATAGTCATGGTGCAAGGGGGTGGCAGTACTGCCCAGGGGAGTCGCCACACTGTGCCGTGCAATCTGCTGGAACAGCCAGGTGTTCACGTTTGCTGGCCTGTGGTTTTTTACGTCCGGGTCATAACAGAGGTCTGATTGAGATTGGGAAGGATGGTCACAGAGGCTGGGTTCGAGGGGGGCCACGTCAGTCTGGGGCACGTGGAAGAAACATGTGCCTGGCGCATTGGGCAGGGGAGACTCCAGCCCACGGGCGACATCCTGTCGAGTAAGAGTCGATAAAACGCCGCACAGTTCGGGAGACCGACCGAGCTCATGGCCGCTGTAGTAATCTTGCCCACTATTCACTGCATTGGTTCGCCCTCAACTTGTGCTAAGCGCAACACTTGAGTTCTGCAGCCACGCCCTCCTTCCAACCTTGGCGCCTACTACTGGCGAGCGTCATTGACTCTTACACAATAGAAGACAATCCATTGAACCGGCTGCCTAACCGTCTGCCAAGGTCACGCCTGCGTCGCGGCTCACCATGGCTGTTGTTGTGCCGGAACAGAAAAAGCACATACGATATGTCTACATTCCGGCGGATGTGTAAGTCAGCATGATACTATCGCCATCGAGTGTCGGGCTTTCGCCTAGCATACCCTCTGCCGCCTGTGCCTAGAGCCTTCTACACGAGCCGCAGCGCACGGCCATGCAGTGCTGCTGAAGGCCTCCGCTTCCGGGGTGCAAGTACAGCGCACATGTCCGCTACCGTGATTGATCTTCGTGCAAGGGTCATTAGCACAGGGGCTTGGTTGAACCCCTGTGGCCACGTGCCGTTGCAGGCACGAAGACATTGAAGAGCGGCAGATCACGATTGAGGATGGGCGGGAGGTGGAGGGGCTGCTGGACGTGATGAAGGTGGGGCGTGGAGGTCAGGGCACGGTCAAGCAGGCGGGCGGGCGAGCCAGGCGCCGCCAGGCTTGTGGCCAAGGGGCGAGGGATGGTACGCGCACGGACAGCTGAACCTGGCTAAACCGAATCGCCTGTGGGTCGGAGCTGACTACAGGGACAAGAGTATGAGATATGGCTAGGGACGGACTGAGCGAGCTCCAACGCCCGACAATGGTTGCTATTCGCCGGTCATCAGTGCGCTGTACGGCAAACAACGTGTATGAACCCTACTCCCTCCAGCTTTCGCGGCTTAACCAAAACGGCAGACAGCGTTCAATGCCTGCTCATAATGCCAATCGCAAGTTTACTGTACCGCCTTCCCTACTCCCCAGGAGCACTTCAAGCGGGCAGGCGGCACCAAGACAGCGGCACAGCGGGAGGCGCAGCGGCAGGTGGGGCGAAGCGGAGCAGGGGGCCGACTGGCCGCAGCAGCAAGATGGAGGGGCATGGCGTGCGGGGCGGCAGGAGACGGGAGTCAGGCGGGGTTGTATGCGGCTGGCAAGATGGGTGTTGGCGGGTTGCGCTTAGTGGTACTGGCAATCAAGGGCATACCGTACCACAGGCGAAGTCACCATATCCCTAACCTGCTGTGGTGCGCTCGGGCCCATGATCTAAGACGGATAAGAACGCCCTCTGCACCAAGTAACCCATACCTGCTTGCCCGTTCCTGTCCCGCCCCCGCCCTCCCCGGGCCCCCATGCACAGGCCCTGCTGTCCCAGGTGGGCGCCGACGCTGCCGCCAAGCTGAGCGAGGACCTCATGGCGGCGGCGCTGGACCTGCAGATGGTGGGTGGCGGGCTGGGAGGCAAGGACACAGGGTTACTGTGGTACGGGTTCCCTGTGGTGTCTTGCGTGGCAGGATGGCAATAGCTAACACACGCGGACCGGGTCAGGCTGTAGCGGGACGCATCGGCCACCGTGATGCTGGTCACGTGGGCAGGGTGGTGTGCTGCAGCCAGCCACCCGGCTCATGCCCGCTAGCCCTGCGGCCTGGCGCCCACCTCAAGGCTCCATCGCTCCCTGCAGCACGGCCTTTCCCCCGGCCCCCGGACCCACACGCCACCCTCGCCCCGCCTGCTGCCCCACTAAGGTGGAGACTGTTCCGCTGCTTGTCAACAACGCGGCCAGTGGCTACGTGGGCGTCAACCTGTACTGCGACGACCAGGCGCAGGTCAAGGAGCTGCCGGTCAACGTGCGCGCCTCGCAGATTGCCGACTGCTGCGGGAGGCCCATGCAGGTGGGGGAGGTGCCGGGGAGGGGGGGGAGCCGCGTTTGTTGCAGGGCAGATGTGTGTGTTGAGCAGGAGGACGGTTGCAGTACCCTTACACGAAGGTGAACGTAGTCGACCTGACCGGTACCGCCCATGGGGGTGCCCGTGATGGGTCGGGTACCCGATGGTTGGGGTGGGCGGCAACACGGGGGCCCCAGGTCGGTGGCCGGCTGGTAGCGGGGTAGCACAGCTGGGGTCGATGATCAAGGGGACGCAATCCGGGAAAATGGAGCAGTCATGGAATACGGCAGTGGGACGGGTCTTCGGGGGCCCCTTCAGGCGGGTTGGTGGTTGCGCGCGGCAAGCCCGTACAAGGTCGATGGAGCGGGACGGGGCAGGGGTCTGCAGCTCGCAGCTGCCTTCGGGGAAGGGCAACAGCACGCGCCGTGGTCGTACGCACCACTTGGGCTGGGATACGGTGGCCAGCAGCACGTGCCGTACGATGCTGGGGGCCCACGGGCCGATGGCAACAGTGGGGCACCGTTGCCGTCGCATGAAATTCCCGCCACAATCACCTCTGGGTGTGTACAGACTCAGCAGGACTTCGCCGTTGTACGCACATCCAGGACATCTGACCCCACACAAACCGATGGCTGCTAGCTAGCGCACCCCGCTAACCCTCCTCCCCTCCCGTGCCTGCCCTGCCTGCCGCGTCCCTCTCCCTCACCCTCAGGTCCGTGGCGACGCCTTCGTGGGTCGCATGTTCGACAACGAGGACCACTTTGTGCGGCTGGACCTGGCGCTGGGGGAGCTGGGCAGCGGGGCGGCGTGGGTGCGGCAGGCGGCGGAGCAGGCGGCTGCCAGGATGCGGGAGGGCGACCGGGCGGCGGACTTCATGGCGCGGATGCAGCAGCAGCAGCAGAAACAGCAGCAGGGCAAGGCACCGTCCGCGACGGTGGGTTGGGTGCGTGTGTTGGAGTCGAAGGATAGCATGGCTCCTGCCGGGACAGGGGCTGGTGGGTGGACATGCGTGGCCGGCCGTTGGAAGCGGGCTTCCCGCCTCGGTCCCGGAGCCTGCAACTGTGCGTTCGCAGGCTGCCAGCAACACCGGAGATTGCGCCTTTACATGTACGGCGTGGTACCCTGCCCTGTGCCCACGGGCCACTGCACGAGCGCCATAACACTCCTCCCACTCCCAACTGGGTTGTGTTGATCCAATTATACAGAGATGCTATGAAAATCGCCTCCACCCCTAACGCCGCGTTCCCGTTTTTCGCTTCCCCCCAGGTCCGCGAGCTGTCCCCCGCCGAGGCCGAGAAGGAGGCGGGCAACGCTGCCTTCAAGGCGGGCGACTGGGCGGAGGCGGCGCGGAGGTACGGCGCGGCGCTGGCGCTGCAGCCGGGGCTGGCGGCGGCGAGGAACAACAGGGCGCTGGCGCTGCTGCGGCTGGGGCGGCACGCGGAGGCGGAGGAGGACTGCACGCAGGTGGGCGGGGGAGGGAGCTCGCGTAGGCTTTGGAGCATTGGGTGAGCGTGTAGACTCCTGGTTGCCAGATGTGCAAATTAGCGGAGTCGCAAGCCCCTTGCCGCCAACTGTGTTCACTCAAAGTTGGGCACATTCGAGGTTTAGGACACTCGTGCGCTCGCCTACCTACCGCGGTCGCCACCACCGCTCCGCGCCAGCGCTTTCATCCGCACCCACCCAACCCGTCCCCCAGGTCCTGTCCTCCGAGCCCCGCAACGTCAAGGCGCTGCTGCGGAGGGCCACGGCGCGCGGGGCACTGGGCCGCACGGCGGAGGCGGCGGCGGACCTGCAGGTGGGGCCGGGGGCCCGACGTAGAAGGCGGCGGGACGGGCTCGGGCAGGACCCGCATTAGCTGATGCAGGCAGGTGTTGCGTAACACACAGTGGGCTGGGCTGCGGGTGCACCGCACACAGTGCACTTACCGGAAAACTTCATACAGTATGGCCCACCATACCCTTGCGACCCACGTCACTGCCGTGAGCCTATCCTGTGCACCTGCACTAACGCACTTGCTCCTCTCCCCCATCCCTGCCGCCCAGGCCGTGCTGTCGCTGGAGCCCCACAACAGGGAGGCGGCGCAGCAGCTGGCCAGCCTGGCGCCGCCGCCGCCTCCGCTGCCGTCAGCAGCCGCAGGTGCACCAGGGGAGGAGCAGCCAGCGGGAAGAGAGGACCAACAGCAAGAAGGGATTAAGGGGCCAGGGGAAGGGCAGGGGCAGTGAACGAGGTTGGCGACAGTGCGTACGGTAGAGAGTGCGAGTGTACACACGTGACGACAGGCGCCCGCCTGCTTTTCGACTTGGTTCTATTTCATGCTGTGCTGCCGGCGCACTAGCTGACTGCGGGCCTTATCATTGTGACGGCTTTTCGCCAGATGCAGCTCGGCGGTTTAGCTCTGTACACTGGCACCAGATGTGTGGCGCTGTAACATCTGTGTCGGTTTACCTGTTGCTGACCACATGCGAAGGAGCGAGGAGCGAGGTGCTGTCTCTGCTGTCTTGGGAACAAGCCACAAATACACAGCTTGCAAGACTCTGGGTTGACACCCGCGAAGTTACCGAAGTAGGGCAGCTCACTGCGCCAAGGCCTGGACCTGACTCCATTGGGAGCACCCCGCCGGAGTGGAGTACGTGGTAGGCAGCTTGCATGCATCCGAGCTGACCCCAGCCAGTTGCAGCAATCCTGTTGAACTTTAAAAAAAGCTTTAGACAATATTCGAAGCATGCAGCTGCATGCTGCTATCAGTACTGTAACTACCGGTAGTAACGCAGGTGAATTGTGCGCGCATCGTACGTAAGGTGGCCATAGATTCTGCTAAGGGTTCTACCTTGTGGGGCGCACAGGCGCTTAACCACAGCCCGTAGCCGGCCGTGAGGACAGCACATTCATGCCTGGGGTTGGCCCGATCGCTGCCACCGATTGGTTTGGTCGGTTACAAGGGGCCCCTTCCGGTCGGGGTGTCCAGAGATGTAGTACCACACCCACCTTCGACGCTCCGAGAGGGCAACGAGACAGCCTTACCAAAGCGAACAAGGCTACTGCCAAGGCCTAGTCGCGGCCATGGCAACACACCGAGAAGCCCCTTGCACAAGCAGTCTAGTAGCACGGCAGGATACCGGGCATGGCAACTGTGTGGCATCCGGCTGCCATGCGGATACCGTACACGGCTCCTGACACCCGCCCCAAACGTCTCAACCACTGGGGACGGAGAGTTGCTCGCGGGTTGGGACCGCCTGTACCGCCCGGCATGTGCCTCACACAGCCTCATCCTTCTGCTCAACAGTGCATGCTCGCCCTCCTACTACGGCACGCTACTGCCGCCATTGCTGCGGCCTAATACCGCCCGCCACACCATGCAGTGCCGCTTGCCCCGCTTGCCCACACAGGGCTCCTCCTCCATGCCTTCCACATCACTCTAAGGTCTAAGCCACCACGCCCCACCCCAGAGGGGGTACTACGCAGCGGGTGCTACGCTGCCACCCATCCCAGCGCGGGTCTACCGGGTGCTGCACAGCGCTGCCCCTCCCGCTCAGTGGTTCTCCTCCAGGTCCGCCTCCTTGGCCTTGAGCAGCGCGTTCACCTCCCCGATGAAGCGGTCGGTCAGCGCCTGGACCTGGGGGGGAGAGGGGAGGGGGGGCGGGACGCACGGCAGGGTGTGGCCGGCAAGGTGGCAGCAGGAGGCGCCGCCGCCCCGGGCAAAATGCACCGTAACGCTCTCTGCTTCCCCGTGGAGGCCCCAACGAGGGCAGGAAATGGACCCCAGACATGCAAACTAGTATCGAAGGTCGTTCCTGTTGAGCAATCAGACCTTGTCCCCATAGCCCACCTCCGGCCCCAGTAGCACTGCATTCTAAACGCCAGCAGAAGTGCACAACCCATTCCGCCCTGCTCCCGCCCCCGCCCCCGCCCACCTCCTTCTCCCTCCGCCGTGCCGCGTCCGCGCCGCCCCCCAGCCCCGCCGCGGCGTCCAGCGCCTTCCGCCGCGCCTTGCGCACGTGGCCGCGCGCCACCTCCGCCTCCTCGCGCGCCAGCTTGATCATCTTCTTGACCATGTCCATGGTGGGCCTGGGGGGGAGGCGAGGGCAGGGCAGCACGCCTCCTAGCGGCCTTGCACAACACACATGCGCAAGGAGTGCTGTGCGCAGACATGTGTGCACACCACGGGGCTCCGGCGCGGCTGGCTGGCCTGTGCGCAGAAAGCTGGACGAGGCATGAACCTCCGGCATGCAGCGCCGGCGTACTGTGACGTAGCGCGGACATGTGTACTGTGAACGCGTACTCCGGTCGCACTGAACCGTGCATCCAGGCGTTGCGAGCCATTAGCACCTCCCAACATCACCAGGCTCCCTCAACCCTCATCCCGACCCTCAGCCCCGCCCTCGCCCACCTGGGCACAGGCACCAGCACCTCGTTGCCCTCCGTGTGGGCCTGGAGGGGGGGAAAGGAGTTATTAAAGTAAACAGGTGGGGGGGGGGACAAAGTACTAATAACGCGAGGGGGGGGGGATTAACAAGGAGGCAGGGATCTGAAGGGATAGAAGCGGATGGCAGGCGGTGACGATGAGCGCTGCGGCTGCTGCATGGTGTGGATATGCGGATACATAAAATGCGCCTCCCCGTTGCGCCGGGAGTTAGCCGTTGAGCGTAGGGCTTGACAGACACCCGGTGGCCCTACCCACCACTAGCACCACTACCAGTCCTTCCTCAAGTTACGAGTATTTCGTCCCTCCCCACCCCCACCCCCACCCCCACCCCCATCCCCGACCTACCCACCCTCCTGAACCTCGCACAAAGCAACCAATGTTTCCGACTACCAGCGTACCCGAACGTCCGGCTGGTAGGCTAGACAGAGCTGTCGCGGGCCAGGGCTGCAAGCCCCGCCTTGGTGCTCGTGCAGCGGGCCCTCGCGGTCCGCCGGTCCCTCCGCCCGCCCCACCCCCGCCCCACCCACCGACAGCTTGAGCGTGGAGTTCTGAATGGCCTGGGCGATGGGCTGCACGTCCTGCGGGGAGCAGGACGGGGTATGCGGGCCAGGGAGACGGGCAGGGGGCAAGCATTACGCTGCATCGAAAGCATTGACGTTATGTAGACGGGTTTCGGCAAGCAGCCATCTCTTAGATCGACGGTGAACTGACCTGCTATCCCTGGACCCTCCATGCTTGCCTCCGTGCGCTGCGGGCAGGCAACCGTACCGCAAGTGCACGAAGGTACACCTGTCCAGGTGCCCTCCTACCCACATCCACCCTGAGTAATCCAGAGCCACATGTACGACATTCCACGCCTACTGCAGTCCTGCTCGTTAGAACCACAGATACGCGTGCCCCGCCCCCCCCACCTTCCCTCCCCTCCCCTCCCCTCCTCTCCCCTTCCCTCCCCCCTGCTCACGCTCTTGTCGTACACCTCCACCACCAGCAGCTGCGGGTTGCGCGCCACCACGGTGCCCAGCTTGTGCAGCTGCACGTGGCGCCCGTGGCTGGCCTCGCCCACCACCACGTGCTCCAGCAGCCCAGGGGAGGCGCGGCCGCTGCGGATGCCGGACAGCTCACGCCGCAGGTGGGCCAGCGCCTCCGTCATGAGGCTGGGGGGGAAAGGAGGAGGGGCGTTGCGGGTGGGGGCGAACCTGGAGCGGAAACGTACAGGTGGGTTGGTGGTGGGGGCCCGAGCCGGCGGTGCTAGGGCCCTACGGTACCGAGTGGGTGCGGGTGTGGCACGGAGGCTTGTCAGGTGTTGCCCAAAGGGCCTTCGGCCAGTTGGGGGCCAGGATAGGGCCTTGGGAAAGCGATTGGCAAAGCCGTGTTGGCTTGCAATTGGCATTTCGGCGGCACCCATGGTTGGGCAAGACGGCGGCTTGGCACGGGGGAGGCACGCCTCAGCCTGGCTCCCCTGCTCCGCCTCCCCGCTTGCCCCCCCCCCCCCCCCCCCCCCCCCCCCCCCCCCCCCCCCCCCCCCCC
>VFQN01008428.1_pt1 | contig 10449 bp, 8 predicted proteins | sample 3512371 | NCBI WGS metagenome assembly VFQN01 (sample SAMN10412370, study PRJNA504923) | tailings metagenome | isolation source: Replicate 2 from Balatoc abandoned mine | place: Philippines: Itogon, Benguet | collected 2017-08-28 | reverse complement strand
GAGATAGCCGCCGGTGGCATTTTCGTTGCTGTTCACCACGGCCTGTTTCACCTGTTGCAAGGTGACGCCGTACCGCAACAGGGCTTCCGGATCGACGAGTACCTGGAACTGCTTGCGACCGCCGCCCATCGTGAAGACTTGCGACACACCGGGAACTGTCAGCAAACGCTGGCGCACCACCCAGTCCGCCAGGGTGCGGAGTTCGACGGGATCAGTCTGGCCGTTCTCACTCCACATCCCCAGCATGAGAATCTGTCCCATGACAGAAGAGATCGGTGCCAGTGTGGGTTTGACCCCGGCCGGCATGCGGTCCTGCACCAGTTGCAATCGTTCCATGACGATCTGGCGATCGGTGTAGATATCCGTCCCCCAGTCGAATTCGACATAGATGACCGAGATCCCGATGCCTGAAGAGCTGCGAACTGCCTGAACTCCGTTGGCGCCGTTGATCGCAGTTTCCAGCGGGAATGTGACCAGCGTCTCGACTTCTTCCGGTGCCAGCCCCGGCGCCTCGGTCATGATGACGACGCGCGGCCGGTTGAGATCCGGAAAAACGTCGATGGTGGCATGCAAGGCCTGCCAGGTTCCGTAGCCCATCAGGAACACGGCCAGGGCCATGACAATCATTTGCTGTCGGAGTGCAAACCGGATAACGGCGTTGAGCATGAAGACGTTCCGAATCTGTAGTTGTCTGCTGCCTGTCGTTTGGCTCGTGGTCAGGCCGGATCGGCAGGGCTTGTATTCTCTGGTTGACGACCGATGACTGGCATCGTGGCTCGCGCAGTCAGGTGTCGAAGGCATTCATTTGCTGTTGTCGCTGCTGTATCCGGATCAGAACTCCGGCCCGGGAATGGTTCCTCAGAACGCTTTGTCTGCGGTGATTTCAACCGGGGACGCAGGGGAGGCGACCGGAAGCTGACGACCGCTCGTGAGCAATCAGGCCGGGCAGTCGATCGATCAACAGTTCGCCAGGTAACGACCGTCTGCCACCCTGAAAGGCTGGCACAGAGTCTGTGGTGGCGGGAACTGTTGACGACGACCGGCACCTGCCAGTGTCCGCTGCAGGTCAAAAGTCTGATCCGGGAAACAGGGGTAAGGAATGCACGGATCATGTCCGTCGCATCACCATCGCCCCTGCGATGATAACCCCGCCTAGATCTGCCAGACCTGCGAGATCGCGCACCGCTCGTGCGCGGAGTATGGCCAGGTACGGTCTGCCCGCTCGCTCACTGTTGCAGCAGGCTCCTGCTGCAACAGCGGCCAGTCGATCACCAGGAAACTGATGTCGCCCTGGCATTCCAGGCTGGAACACGGGCTGACGATGGTGGTGATCATCCCGCTGTAGAGGCAGCGATCTTCCTCGCAGGGCGGAAATCCGGTCGGCAGGCGATCATGAACTGCCCCTGCCTCTACTTCCGCAGACCGGGAGTTTGCAATCCGGGAATTTCCAGTGCCGGAATTCGCCGCGCGACGGGGAGACCGGCAGTTGCTCCGGCCCGCATCGGCATGGCGGCAACAGAGGCCAACTGCCCGCTCGCCGGCGCTGGCAACCGTCAATGCGACTGACTGGCCCTGCGAATGACAGGCATGGCTGTGATGCCAGCAGCACCCGAAGATGCTGTGAACCAGCATCGGAATCAGGGCCATCAGACTGACAAGCTTGCCGCTCATGCGCAACACATCACTGGTGACTGCGAGGTTCAGGCAGAACGTGAAGTTCTGCCGACGGGAAGAGTATCGGGAATCGCAGTGAACCGGTCAATGGAAGATCGCGCCCCCGGCGATGCTCTCTTTGACAGATCGATCACGGCGCGAGCTTTTCTCTAGTGTCCTTCAACAACCCGGTCACCTGGCCCATGATCCTGTCTTCCACGGAAGGAGCGAACGGTCCCGGGAACGAGGTGTAAGTCATCGCACCACCCCCTTCATACCCACCTTCATTCAGCACGCGCAAGCTCGGCACATAGCCGAAGACGTCATTGGAATACCCCATGATCCACAGGGGTTCGCCCGGGAAATCGTTGCGAAGACGAATTGCATAATCGACCACAACTTCTCCCGAAAGCGCCACGATCGTCAGCGACTTTCCCAACCGCAAGACTTGCACCAGGTATGGATACTCCAGCCGGATGCCTTCGCTTGTTTCCAGTTGCTTCAGCAGGCGACGGGCATGGCCGGCTTCATACCGGTTGGCGGATTTCGCCCGTTCTTCGAGGATGTCGCGCGCAGGCGGCGGGGCGAAGTCGAGGGTGACCGGTTCCAGCGCCGCTGACAGCGGTCCTTCCACGGTCGTCGGCGGAACCAGCAGCGCCGTCTCCACGGCATTCGCCAGACTGCGGCCGTGCTGTTGGGCCAGTTCCAGTGTGCCGCGCGGATACGGGTTCTGGTCGCCCCCGCAACCGAGAGCGAACATGGCGATCAGCCCGTCGTGCGCACCTTCCAGATCTTCCTGGGCGAAGCCGGCGTAGTCGCCACAGAATTGATAGAACGGCAGCGTCGTGTTGTGGCAGGCATAGCCGAACAGCACGCCTTTCAGCTTCCCGTCGACCGAATCCACACGCAGGACGGGAACATGGTGGTCGACCAGTCCCTCGGGATTCGGGCTGTTCCGGAAGCTGCCGCCGCCGGGATAGCGACGGTTCATCGCAAAGCCGCAGCGGGCATGCGAGTATCCCAGCCTGGCCGGCTCAAGCCGCTGCAGGCAGTCGCCGATGAGTTGCACGATGGTGTCCTGCAACTGCTGCGAATACTGCAGTGCCTGTGCAGTGCGCGCCGCATCCGGCGAAGCGACACCGCTGTCGGCGTCACCCTCGACCCGATTGACCCGCAATTCCGGTCCACAATGCGTGTGCGACGCATTGATCAACAGGGCGGCAGGCGGGAGACCGAACCGGGTCTGGAGACTCTGTTCCAGATTTTCCCGCAACTGACGCGGAACACCGATCAAGTCCAGCGTGACGATCACCTGTCGGGCTCCGCCGGCATCTTCCAGGACCAGGGCCTTCGCGAACAGATCCTGTGCGACCCCTTCGGCCGGTTTGGTCCGCGCAGCATAGCCGGCCATCCACATCAGTTCCGCCGGCGTGATCTTCGCCTTGCCCAGAGCCGCCTTCCATTCGACAGCGACCGCCGGACCCTGGGCACTGACCGCGGTCGTGGACAGCAGGGCGGAGATCACGACACACAGCACGCGCAGTGGACCAGCTGCCGACAGATTTCTGGCTGGCATCAAGGCACTTCTCCTGCCTGACAGGGAAAATGATCCCGGGGATTCTCGCCGGGTCGAAAGCAACCCATCAAGGTTCGTGAGTATAACACCGCGGTCGCGGTCGTACAGTTCTGCAGGTTGATTGGTCCCACCCGAATGGTCCTGATTTCGGGTGGCAAGCCCTGAGGCACTGCGAAGGTCGTGGTCATGCCTGGCGGGGCAGTGATGCCGCCAACACCCCCAGATGCTGTGAACCAGCATTGGAAATCCGGGCGATCAGGCGCACACGCTCTCCACTCAGGCACAGCACTGGTGACTGCGAGGCATTCCAGACAGAACCTGGAGTTCTGCCAGCCGCACGAGTTTTCAAGAATCGCAGTGACTTGTTCGCTGGGAGCATGTTCCGGCGCGGCCGCCTCAGGATCGACGGAAGCCGGTGTGCGACGGCAGTTTTCCGGAATAAGCCGGGCAGGTGCGCATCCTGTCTGCGATACCCGCGCGACTTCCACTTCCAGAACTGACGGGATCGGTCCGATGCTGCGCTGTCATCGCGAGTTACGTTTGTGTTGTTTGGTGGTCCTGGCCGTTGCTGGCTGTGCCCAGGCGGTCCAGCACGGGGAAGCCCAGCCTCCGCCCGATCAGGACGGGGTCCAGGCACGCAAGGTCATACAGCGGGTCTCCATGGAGATCCGGGTCGACCAACTCAGCGAATTTCCGCCGCGAGTCACGGCAGCCGTGGACAGCGTTGATGGCTACATCGCCAGCAGTTCGCTGGCAATCAGAAATCACTCGTGCCAGTGGACCATCCGGGTTCCCGAGGCCCGGTTGAGTGAGTTCCTGACGACCTGCGCCGGCTTCGGAACCGTGTTGAAGCAACTGACTTCGGCGGAAGATGTCACCGACCAGTTCATTGACGTAAATGCCCGTCTGGCCACCAAACGACTGGAAGAAGAACGACTGCAAAAACTGCTGGTCGAACAGACCGGGGTGCTCAGCGATGTGCTGGAAGTCGAGCGGGAACTGTCCCGTGTCCGCGGCGAGATCGAGCAGGCACAAGGTCGCCAGCGGTTCCTGGAACACAGTGTCGCTTTCGCCACGGTGGAACTGCTGGCCACAGAACAACCCGCTGACCGGTGGACCTTCCAGCAACCGCTACTGCAGGAAGCCGTGACTGTACTCTATAAATCCTGTTCGGTACTGGTAACCGTCCTGCGCGTCGGCTTGCTGGCGATCATCGCGCTGGCACCGTGGGCCGGCCTGGCAGTCGTCCCGGCAGGGCTTGTCTGGTGGCTCCTGCGTCGCGGACGCAAAGCCTGACCCGGCCGTTGCCGATTCCGGCAGAGTCGATGGCAACGTATCCAGGTTCATGAGTATAACACCGCAGTCGCGCTCGCACCGTTTTGCCAGTTGAGTGGTTCTTCTACTGAAAGCTGCAGCGTTGTTCGATCTGATTTTTCGCGGTGGACAAGTGATCGACGGCACCCGCCGTCCCCGGTTTCGCGCTGACATCGGAGTGACCGGCGACCGCATCACCGCCGTCGGTGATCTCTCCGCAGCCTCAGCCGCCAGCACAATTGACGTCACCGGCCGGATTGTGGCCCCGGGTTTCATCGACGTGCACAATCATTCCGATGGCTGGATGCTCAAGAACCCGGACCTGCTGATCAAGGTCCGGCAGGGATTCACCACCGAAGTGCTGATGTCTGACGGCATCAGCTATGCCCCCATGGACGCCCTGACGGCCCCCGAATGGTTGTACTACCTGCGCAGTCTCGACGGGCTGCGGATGGACGAGTACGACGGCTGGGAAACCATCGCCGAATTCCATCAGAAGTTCGATCGTACCTGTCTGCAGAACTCGATGACGCAGGTGCCGTATGCCAACGTGCGCACACTCGTCCGGGGGTTCCGTGGCGGTGCGGTCGACGACTTGCAGCGGAAGGTGATCCTCTCTGAAATCCGCAAGGGGATGGAAGAGGGCGCGACGGGACTGTCCACGGGGCTGGACTACGTCAATCAGTGGTATGCCACGACGGACGAACTGGTCGACGCCGCCAGCGCGATCCGGGAGCGGGACGGACTGTACGTCACGCACATTCGCTACAAGCACGGTCTGCTGCCAGGCGTGAAGGAAGCGGTGGAAATCGGCCGGCGAGCCGGGGTCAAGGTGCATATCTCGCATCTGAAACCGCTGGCGGACGGGGACGCAGAACTGCTGCTAAACTATATCGACAAGGAAGCCCGGCACGAGGTCGACTTCTCCTATGAAGTCTATCCGTATCAGCCGGGTTCCACGATGGCCCACTTCATGCTGCCGTATGAAGTCTGGGACGAAGGCCCGCTGGCAGTGCCCGGGAAGTTGTACAAGCCGGAAACCCTGAGCAGGATTCGCCGGGCCTTCGATAACTATCGTGTGGCCCTGGATGGCATCCACATCGGCTGGGTGCCCTCGTCCGAAAACAAACACTGGCAGGGCACAACCCTGGCAGATTATGCCCGCGCCATGCAGAAGCCGATCGAACTGGCGCTGGTGAATCTGCTGGTCGAGGAACGCATGGCTGTCCTGCTGGTGTTCGGGAACCAGTCGGATGAACTGATGCGGCCGATGCTGCAGCACGAACTGGGGATGATCGGTTCCGACGCGATCTATTTTCCGGACAGCAAGATCCATCCGCGGGCCGCCGGCACGGCTCCGCGCGTCCTGGGACGGGCGGTCAAGGAGTGGAACGTGCTGTCCATGGAAGACGCTGTCTACAAGCTGGCCGCTTTTCCGGCCGCCCGGTTCGGAGCGGTGGATCGCGGGATTGTCGCCGATGGCAAGTTTGCAGACCTGGTCGTGTTCGATCCGGAAACCATCATGGACTGCAGCACCTTTACCGAACCCCATGAGCCGCCGGAAGGCATCTCGCACGTCGTGATTAATGGCCAGCTGGTCTGGTCACCGGCCGGCGCCAACCGCTTTGCCGCGGGGCAATATCCCGGCCGCGCCCTGCCCTACCAGAATCTGGCCTGACCCAAAAGTGGGCATCCGGCCACTACAATTTGTGCAATTTTGCTGCATCGTTTTCTTTACCCTGTTCAGTTGATAGTCAAAGTTTGACATTTTACCGTCTCTTCCGGTCGGACGGATCGTAGTGGTTCGTCCGGTGGACGCAGGCTGGGGCGTTCGCCACCTCGTCCTTCATGGAGATGGAAGTATGCATCGATGGTTCCTGGGTTTCTGTCTGGCTCTGGCCCCGGTATGGGTCATGGCGGAGGAAACCACTGAGCACGACTGGTTGACGAAGCACCCCACGATTCAACAACTGGTCGAACTCACCAACCAGCACCGGGCCCGCATGGGACGCGGACCCGTGCGAATTAACCCTGACATGTGCCTTGCCGCCCAGCGTCATGCCCAGAATATGGCAGACACCGGCTGGTACCGTCACTCGGGGTTACCCTGGCCGGAAATTATTTACGCCGGCCCACGCAGTCCGCAGGATGCTGTGAACGGATGGATCGCATCCCCCGCTCACCACGGCATTATGCTGACGGGCACTGAAGTCGGCTTCGGATATATGATCCGGAACGGTCAACCCTATTGGGTGGGCGTGTTCCGCTGATCCCAACCTGCCGGATTTTGCTCCGGGTCGAAGCGAAATCCTTGTAAGCGATAAACTTGCATCAGCCAACTGTCTTTTTTGACAGTTGGCTGATGTCGTTTACGGGAGTGGCCAGATAGCGGCCGAATCTCCCGATATCATCGCCCGCCGCGGCTTCCTGCAAGATTTTCTCTCTCCGGCACATCTGGACCGCCGAAAGTACACTATCCTTACGAAAACGAAAGGCTTCGCCGCTGACATCCCGGAAGAGGAGCGGCGGCATCTGGCAATGTCCCCGGTGTCTGGTTGCGTCCCCAGGCCTCCGCTTCTTTTCTTTTTCGGTCTCAGGTTCGCATGTCAGGTCCGCTCACAAAACGGGATCTGGTCGCTCGAGCCCTGCATCATTCCGGATGCGGCCGGCTGATTCAGCGCGCCGGCACCTGGCGCGGGTTGCTGATCCTGAACTACCACCGGGTTGGGGCAGGGGCAAAAACTTCGGATTTTGATCGCAATCTCTGGAGTGCCACTGCTGAAGATTTTGATGCCCAGATCCGCACGGTCTGCCGCGATTATGACGTCATCGGCCTGAAGGATCTGGAAGAAATCCAGCGACAGCGGCGCGGTCGTTTTATTCTGATCACGTTCGATGACGGCTACCGGGACAATTACGAAGAAGCGTTTCCGATCCTGAAGCAGCACGGTGCCTCTGCCATTTTCTTTCTGGCCACCGGTTATCTGGACGAGCCGCGTCTGCCCTGGTGGGATGAAATCGCCTGGATGGTGCGACGCAGTCCACTGCCGCAACTTCCAGCCAGTGTATGGCTACCGGATGCCATCTCGTTTGAGAACCCCGACCGTGAACGGGCCATCGTCAAACTGTTGAAGATCTACAAGCGGCTCGATGGCGACCTCACGACGGCCTTCATCAATCATCTGGCAGAGGCAACCCAGTCGGGGCGATGTCCCGAGGGCATTGCCCGACAGCTCTGGATGACCTGGCCGATGGTGCGGGAGATGCAGGCGGCCGGGATGGATTTCGGGGGACACACGGTCAACCATCCGATTCTGGCGAATCTGTCGCCGGAGGAGCAGGATGCCGAAGTTGGCGGCTGTCAGCAGCGGTTGATTCAGGAGCTGGGTCAGCCCGCGACGGCTTTCAGCTATCCAGTCGGGGGCGCCCACAGCTACAACGAACACACGATGGCTGCTCTCCAGCGGCACGGCTTCCAGTGGGGCTTCACCTACATTGGCGGACACGTGCCGCTGCCGGTTCCCCAGCGCTATGCCATCCCCCGGGCAGCGATTGAAACCGAAGTCGATACTCCAATCTTTCAGGCGATCCTGGCCATTCCCCAGTGGTTTTCGATCCCGTAATTCCAGTTACGCTGCGCCTGCAATCCCTACGCTGTGAGCCTCGCTTGCGGGTTCGCGATTCATCAATCATCGAATCGCGAACCCGCAAGCGACGAAGCGGGCGCTGAGGTGATTTCCTCACCCCTCTGCGGGATCGAGATAGCGGGCCTGCATGCGATCGATCTGGTTCCGAATTCGCTCGCGCAGCTCCGGGGGCGAAATCACCTCGGCCTGATCGCCATAGCCCAGGATCCACCACGCGATCTCTGACAACCCGTCCACAGTGACCGTATACCGCAAACTGCCATCCGGCAGCCATTCGCAGACCTGCGTGCGATGCCAGCAGACCTCCGCCACATTCCGGGCTACCAGCGGCAGAAACCGGATTTCCACAGTGTGACGATTGGCAGTGTCACGGATAAGATGCCAGGCATCGCCCAGGTAGCGGTCGAGCCGGAAGTTTTTGGGAACCCGGTAATTGCCGTCCATCAGCTGGATGCCGGTGATCCGACCGATGTTATAGGTGCGCACTGCCCGGTCGCGGCTCGAACGACCAATGACATACCAGCTCCGGCGGCTGAACAGCAGCCGATAGGGAGCCAACAGGGTCGACAACGTAACGCGCTCGCTGGCACTTTCGTACTCGATCCGAACCTGACGTCGCTGGATCCAGGCTTCCAGCAATACCTCATAATGCACCCGGGCTTCGGTCAGCGGGTTGACCGGATCGAGACGGATGGTCAACCCTTCCACGGTCTCCTGGGCGAACTCCTGAAGTGCGGGCGGCAAGCCCTGACTGATCTTGCGGGCCGCCGACTGAGCCGCCTGATGGAACGGCATGCCGCCGTCTGCCCGGCAAATCTCCTGACAGACGACCAGCAACGAGACCGCTTCCGCTGCCGTCAGCGGCTCAACCGGCAGCCGCCACGGCGTGGGCAGAAAATAGCCTTCGCGCCGTTCATCGAAAAGCACCGTCAGCCCGGCCTCGTTGAGCGCCTGTATATCGCGAAACACCGTCCGGCGACTGACAGACAGATCCTCTGCCAGTTGATCGGCATTCAGCATCCGCCCGCTCTGGAGCACCGCCATCAAACGCAGCAGCCGCGACAACCGCGGATTGGTCTTCATGCGCCCCCGACATCCGCCCGGGTGATCATTGAACTCCGTTCGTCAGTTCCATCCATCTCAAGCGCGGCTTCCATCACCGCCGAACTCACGACAGCATGTTCGCCTGGAAGGCGAACATGCCACACGGTTCCTCTGGATTCAGAGCCGCGCCCGTCGAGTTCACTCCCAGTCGAGCGTGCCTTTCCAGGCCGCTTTCAGGTCTGACAGCGAGGCATCAATCAGAGGCTTGCTGTCGCTGCCGGCGATCTTCAACTGAGTGTCTTGTGTGACCGTTCCCAGCTTGACGATCGGAAGCTGTGAAAATGCGGCTTCCAGACGGGAGGCATTGTCCGGCGTGACTTCGATCAGGAACCGGGACGGACTCTCCGAGAACAGCAGCACCGCCGGATCCTGCAGTTGTGATTGTTCGGCCAGCGAAGCGAGATCCAGGTCCAGGCCCCAGCCACCCGCGAACGCCATCTCGGCGGCAGCCACTGCCAGACCGCCTTCGCTCAAGTCGTGGCAGCTCTTTACAAGGCCGGACGAGATCGCGCCGTGGAGTACCTTGAACAACGGCGGAGCGAGATGGATATCGACTCGTGGCAACTCGCCGCCGATATGCCCCGTGACCAGACCAAAGTGACTGCCGCCCATTTCGGTTTTCGTCTGGCCAACCAGATACAGCAGGTTGCCCGGCGACTTCAGATCCATCGTGACGGCCGTCTGGACGTCGTCCATCTGCCCCATCGCACTGATCAGCAGCGAGGACGGAATCGCGACCGTCTTGCGAACGCCATCGGCTCCCTGATACGAGAATTCGTTGTTCAGGCTGTCCTTGCCGCTGATGAACGGCAAGCCATAAGCCACGGCAATATCGCGGCAGGCGATCGCGGCCCGGACGAGAGTGCCCAGGGTTTCCGGGCGCTCGGTGTTGCCCCAGCAGAAATTGTCGAGAATCGCGATCCGTGCGGGATCTGCCCCGACCGCGACGCAGTTTCGCACGGCCTCATCAATTGCCGCGGCGGCCATCCAGTAAGGATCGAGGTCGCCGTAACACGGGTTCATTCCGTTTGACAGCACCAGCCCGCGGGAGCTGTGCAACAGCGGGCGCACGACAGCCGCATCGGACGGACCATCACAGGCGGTACCCACCAGCGGCTTGACGACGCTGCCGGCCTGCACTTCGTGATCGTACTG
>VFQN01008426.1_pt1 | contig 10455 bp, 7 predicted proteins | sample 3512371 | NCBI WGS metagenome assembly VFQN01 (sample SAMN10412370, study PRJNA504923) | tailings metagenome | isolation source: Replicate 2 from Balatoc abandoned mine | place: Philippines: Itogon, Benguet | collected 2017-08-28 | reverse complement strand
CTCTGGTTAAACTGGTCAACAGATGATTTATTGAGGTTGTGAGAGATATTACTTTTTCTTTCAGAGCCATCTACTTTGAATTCTTTCGCATCACGCTTGATTAATGATGGAAACGCGCTGCGTGAGGAAGCTGCACTCCATCGATTATTAGGATCGAATGAAATTTGGACTATTTTTGAGAACGTTATGAAAGAGAAAGTTAAAACTTCACAGAATGAAAATAATGATTGCGGAATTGAATGGTTACAACGTGTCGTAAAAGCGAGAGTAAGAAAAGTTAATCTGGCTGATTTACCATCGATGGATACTTGGCGTTTCCCTGAAGCAGTATTAACCAAATATCCGAGTATCACTCAATTTCTTCGATCAGAGAAGCAATCGGCATCGTTTTATGAATTTAATGGGATCAAACATGCTCGAAACTTTGCTAATAAATACTTTGATTACGGTGGATACTCGTTTTTTGGTGATAGTAATGGGAAATATAGTGCAACTGCTACTCCTGGAGGAAGAGGACAAGGTGCATTTGTCACCATTGTGAAAAATAAATCTTATTATGAGAAACAGAATCGTTATCTCCTGAATTTGAAGAAATCCGCTGATAACTTCAAACAAAAGCTCCAAACACTTGGATTAGATTCATCAGAGATTTTTGGGTCTTCCGCTCCAGCTCCAAAGATGTTGGTGGACGAGAACGAGTGTAAACAACAAGATGTGATTGATCTCACTGATCTTTAAACATCTTTCATGAATCTATTTCTCCTTCTACGAAATCTATCTTGTTCAAGCAATCGTTACGTCATTCATTTTAAAATAACTACTTCGATAATCGCTACAATATCGAAAGGTTTTTCATTCAAATTACTTTGTAATCCTGGAAAATTTACTCTGTTCTCAAGGAAACTTCCTCGTCATTAAATTCATTGATCACTTTTTCCTTCGAGCTCGGAAAGCCTTTTAACATAAACTTAGTTGACTCGTAATCCATACCGAATTCAACCGATAATCATTTGTGTTTTTGTGTATTTACGTAATTAGGATGGTCTGTGAATTTGCAATTTACTTCGACTTTTTTGATTGATTCTTGCAGCTAGGAGACTCAATATTATCCCTCTTGAAGAGTTAATATCAACTACCTTCCAACTCAAGGAGATTCTTAGTAGCCTTAATATTTGGTTAGTCACTGTTTCTAATCAAGAATATTGTTGCGTCATATTATAAGACAACCTGTGTGAAAAGAAGTTCAACAGATTCATTTTGTGAAAACGAGACGATAGAAACATGAGTACCGCATATTTTTTGGTGAATAGCATTCCTAATAAGATCGATGAAATTATTGAAGGATTAGTTCATCGTCATTATCAGATTATTCTGCTCAACAGTTCGACTTTGCATCAGCACTTAGAGAAGACTCATGTCCAACATATCGCAAAAGAGATTTTCGATCTCTCAACAGAGCTTACTGAAATAAAAAATCATCATGTAATTGTAATTTCGGAAGAGTTCCATGAATTAACTGAAGAAACTGTTGAAAAAGTCTCATTATTAAGGTAAGCGAACTCCTTACTGTGAACCGAATATGAACGCTAAATTCTTCTTACTACTATACTTCAGAGTTATTGCAGCTAACTATAAGCAAAATGCAGTCTTTGTTGATTCAGCTGATGTGGTTCACTATCTTCATTCTAAAACCATCACTGCACGCAAACACCTTTCTGCGAAGGCTTTCGCCTATTTCTCAAAGTATGATGCCAGATTAGCTCATGAAATCGAGAAAAATGATGCACTCATTGGAAAACGTGTGTTAGTTATTGGTTCTGGTGGTCGTGAGCATGCAATCGTCTCAAAGCTTGCAGTTAGTGACAAAGTATCAAAAATCTTTACTGCACCAGGAAATAGCGGAACGGAGAAAGAAAATCACAAATGTGAAAATGTTCCAATCGCAGCAGAAAATATTGATGAATTAGTTGAATTTTCTTTAAAGAATCAAGTTGATTTTGTCTTTGTTGGACCTGAACAGCCTTTAGTTGAAGGTATTGTCGATGCCTTTGCAGAGAAAGGAATCCTTGCTTTTGGACCAAATCAAAAGGCAGCCATTATTGAAGCATCCAAAGCCTGGTCAAAGGACTTTATGGCGCGACATAATATTCGCACTGCTCGATATCATAATTTTAATGATTTTTCGTTGGCGAAAGCTTATATTGAGTCTCTTGACTACCGAGTTGTTGTCAAGGTTCGTGATATTCCCCTTTTCAATATTCTTCGAGATATTTAATTTATTCATGATATAGGCATCAGGTCTTGCTGCTGGAAAAGGTGTATTAATTCCAGCGAACAAAGAGGAGGCCGTGGAAGGTGCTAGAGCGATCTTAGAAGACAAATCTTTCGGTGATGCCGGCAGTGTCTTAGTTGTTGAAGAATTTTTGGAAGGTGAAGAGGTTTCCATCTTAGCTTTTAGTGATGGAACATCTATCGTTGGAATGCCTCCTGCCCAGGATCACAAGAGAGTTTTTAACAATGATCAAGGTTTAAACACTGGTGGTATGGGCGCATATGCTCCAAGCCCGCTCATTACGCCAAAACAACATAAGGAATGTTTAGACATTGTTCAACGCTCTGTCACTGCCATGGCAGCTGAAGGAAGACCATTTGTTGGTGTTTTATATGCAGGATTTATTGTTTCCCCGAAGTACGGACCAGTTGTATTAGAATATAACTGTCGCTTTGGTGATCCTGAAACGCAGGTTCTTTTACCATTATTAAAAACTGACTTATTTGATGTTGTAAACGCTTGCGTTAATGGCACTTTGAAGGATTTAAATGTTGAATGGAGTGATGGTGCTGCCTGTACGGTTGTCCTTGCGGCACCAGGTTATCCTGAGTCGTATCCTAAAGGCGCTGTGATCAACGGCTTAGAAAACGCAGCATCATTAAACCAGGTGAAAGTGTTTCATGCTGGCGCCAAATACTCCAATGATCAAGTTGTGACGAATGGAGGCAGAGTATTAGCTGTCACTGGTACTGGTAAAAATCTCAAACAAGCTGTTGAGACTGCTTATTCTGGAGTTTCTACGATTCAGTTTGATGGTGCGCACTATCGCACCGATATTGCAAAAAGGTAAGAGTATTTAATTTGGCATTTTTGAATGTTTATTTATTTTTCTTTTATTAGAGGATTAACGAAAAAGCTTCGCATTGGTGTCCTTGGTTCAACTCGTGGTTCTTCTCTTCAGCCTGTTATTGATGCCATTAAGGCAAATCAACTTAATGCTGAAATTGTTTTAATTGTCTCGAATAAGAAAGATGCAGGAATTTTAGAACGAGCTCAAAATCATCAGATTCCTTCATTGCATCTCTCTGCTGTTGGCAAAAGTCGTGAAGAATACGATGCGATTGTTGCTGATGCTTTAGATGCAGAAGGTGTCGAACTTGTATTAATGATTGGATATATGAGAATTGTATCTAAGGTTTTCTGTGAAAGATTTGCATTCCGTTGTTTAAATGTTCACCCATCACTTTTACCGGATTTTGCTGGTGGAATGGATTTAGAAGTTCATGCAGCAGTTTTAGCTGCTAAGAAAAAGGTTACTGGATGTACTGTTCACTTTGTTACTGAGGAAGTTGATGGTGGACCAGTTGCAGTCCAACTTACCTGCCCCGTTGAGGAAAATGATACTGCTGAATCTTTGAAAGCACGTGTACAACCATTAGAAGGACAAGCCTTCCTTCAAGCGATTCGCTCCTTTGCTGAGGGAAAGTTTGAACATTTAGCGAAGGAAATCATTACTTATCGTGCCGCGGGTGTTGATATTGATGCAGGTGAGGAGTTAGTCGAGTTAATCAAGCCATTTTGCAAGGCAACTCGTCGTACTGGATGTGATGCTGAACTTGGCGGCTTTGGTGGGTTGTTTGACCTTTCACAAGCGGGTTATGACTCAAGCGAAACAATCTTAGTCTCTGGTACAGATGGCGTGGGCACAAAATTAAAAATTGCGCAAGTTACTGGAAAGCATCGCACCATTGGTATCGACCTCGTTGCAATGTGTGTGAATGACGTTTTAGTCTGTGGTGCCGAACCTTTATTCTTCCTCGATTATTACGCGACAGGTGCGTTGAATGTTATTGAAGCTGCTGCTGTTATTGAAGGTATTGCCGAAGGATGCTTACAATCAGGATCAGCTTTGATTGGTGGTGAGACTGCTGAGATGGCAGGTATGTACGCGAAAGGTGAATACGATCTTGCGGGATTTAGTGTGGGTGCAGTTCGTCGTAGTCAAATTTTACCTCGTAATATTGGAGTTGGTGATGTGTTAATTGGTTTACCATCCTCAGGTGTTCATAGTAATGGTTATTCATTAGTTAGAAAATGTGTCGAGAAGAGTGGTTTTGGATGGCACGATAAAGTACCATTCCCATCCAATGAAAAGACATTAGCTGATGCATTATTAATACCAACAAAAATATACGTTAAAGAATTATTACCATTGATTAAACAAGGGAGAGTGAAAGGATTAGCTCATATTACTGGTGGTGGTTTATTAGATAATCTTCCACGTGTACTACCAGATGATATTACAGCGTTGGTAAATTTTGAAACAAATGGCTGGAAATTACCACCAGTCTTTCAATGGTTACAATCAATTGCTAATTTACCATCAAGTGAATTATTAAGAACATTTAATTGTGGCATGGGCATGATTGTTGTTGTGGCAAAGGAAGATGCTAATAGTATATTACAGGAATTTCAACATATGAATAGTTTAGAATTTAATCATCAAAAACCTATTATTATTGGTGAATTAATTGCAAGAGAAGATGCAAAACAACCACAAGTTACTGTTATTGGAAATATTCACTAATAAAGTTCATTTTAAAATAACTTTGTTCAAATATTATTATTGCAGCAATAATAGTCCGAGCAGCTAATAGCATAGAATTCTTTCATTCCTCTTTAAAGATAAGTACGAAAAATATTAAAGTGATGTGTTCTACCATTCATATAACTGTTTTCTTCTCTTAAATCTATTTCTCAAAATAAAAACACACACTGTGATTCTATGTCTGATTTTATGGAAAAGGTGAGGTGTATGTCTCTTCTGTCGGTATGCAGTGTCAATTTAAAAGAATTCTCATGGAATTTGAAAATGATGACGTTGCACTATTAGTGACATGACATGATTCACTCAGTGGCTCCTCTACTTCATTAGAGAGCACAAAGACCGTCTGAGATGCACCCGATATACCGCAACGATATACTAGAACAGTGATAGACTATATATCCCACTCAACTCTGCTGTGACACACTTCATAGGAAGAACATCATATCCAAATCACAGCTTATCCTCACAATTTAATAGCAAAAAAACCACACCAACAAAGAAGGGAAATATTGATTTGATCATTGGATCGTCATCACGGAAAGAATTCAAAACATGGAAGGAGGAGCTGATTCGACTTACTCTCCCATTACGGCAGTGAATGGATTACAAGCACCTAGTGCAAATGGTCAACCACCTTTTACCAAGTTGTTCATCAGTCAAATAAGATTGTTAATCTGGAAACGTTACTGTGAGTCAACGAAGACCAAATTAGACATCATGAAAGTCGCGGTCCCACCAATATTATTCTTTCTCATCACATTACTACTCTACAAAGTATTTGATGGTTTATTCTCTCCAGGAGGTATCGAAGCATACCTTCTCATCCCTGGTTTCTGGATTTACATCCAAAGAATCGTGGTTCAGATCCTCTATGAGAAAGGTTCTCGATTACAAGAGAGCATGAAAATGATGGGATTATACGAATCCACCTACTGGATTAGCTACTTCATTACTGATGGTATTATCTTAGGCTTCCTTCTCTCCTTCATTTGTGCTCTCATTACTCTGGGTGGCATGTTCAATGATGGTGGGTTTGGACCAGTATTAGGTTTACTATTTATATTTTGTTTATCGAGTACTTCTTTTAGCTTCTTCTTATCATCATTCTCCGATAATGCACAATTTGGTACACAATCAACGATTACGTTGTTAATGGGTTTGTATGTTGTGTTTGCTATTATTTTTATTGGTGGTAGTAATACGATATCATTAAGAGCATGTGAGATTATCTTGTGTTTTTTCCCACCTACTGCTTTTCAAATTGGTTGTTTAACGTTCTTGAAGTCTTATGATGGGATTCCTTTGAGTTCTGTATGTGGTATCATGGTAAGATATATACGTTCTTGTTATTATCACTTTCTTTGTTTAATCTAACCTTTTCTCTCATTGTCTTGTTTAACTATAGTTTGCTGATATTTTCATCTATGCTGCTTTAGCTTGGTACTTCACTCAGGTTTGGCCGACTTCTGTTGGAGTTCCAAAGCCTTTTTACTTCATATTTATGAAGAGTTACTGGTTTCCGAACTCTACTACAAGCTCATTATCAGATGCAGCTTACTTAACTTCATTAGAGATGAATCAAGTAAAAGTCTCTGCCTCTGATAGAGTGGAAGAAGGATCCAATATCCCCGTCGAGCAAGCGAATGAAGCGATCTTAGGAGCTCCAACCATTCAAGTGAAGCATTTATACAAGACCTATGGACAGAATACTGTTGTGAATGATTTAAGCTTTAAAATATATGAAAATCAGATCTTTGCCCTCCTTGGACATAATGGAGCAGGTAAAACCACAACAATTAGTATTCTTACTGGTCTCTTTGCACCTGACACTGTTGCACAAAGCTCTGCTTCCATCTATGGCTTTGATATTGAACGTCAATTACCGAGTATTCGAAGAAACTTAGGAGTATGTCCACAATATGATGTGTTATTTGAAAAGCTATCGATTGAAGAACATATATTATTCTTTGCACAATTAAAAGGTAAAAGTTATGAAGAAGCAAAGAAAGAAGCAGATTATTTCATTAATTTATTTCATTTAAAACGTCGTCGATTACATTTAGGTAGTGAATTATCTGGTGGTCAGAAGAGAAAGCTCTCTGTTGCCATCGCTGTTTGTGGTGGGAGTAAATTTGTTGTTTTAGATGAACCTACTGCAGGTATGGATCCATTAGCTCGAAGAGAGTTATGGGATCTATTATCTTCATTACGTAAAGGAAGATCAATGCTTCTGACGACACATTATATGGATGAAGCGGATGTGTTAGGTGATCGGATTGGTATTATGTCTCATGGAAAGATGCAATGTTGTGGTTCTTCCCAGTTTTTAAAGACTAAATTAGGCATCGGCTATCGTCTTATCTTTGATAAGAATCTTTCCCGACCTGTCGGAGGAGGCATTGAAGAGAAAGAGGTTGATCGATTAACGAATTATGTTCAACGGTTTATCCCTGATGCACAATATCTGGAAGAACCTGGACAAGATACTGTCATTATCTATGCATTACCATTCAGTGCGATTGAAAGCTTTGGGCGATTCTTTCAATCGTTGGAGAAAGAAATTCAATCTTTCTCCTTTGTGAAAGAAGGTTTTAATGTAATGATTACAACATTAGAAGATGTGTTCTTGAAGGTTGGTCAAGATCACACTGTAACACCAAAGAACTTCAATGAAAATGAAGGAGAAGAAGGAAATAAGAAGAATATTGTAGGTATTGGTTTAGATCGTTCATATGAGCCAACCTTTCTTTCACAAACGATTGGAATCATTAATCGTCGTCTATTGTATGCATGGAATGATTGGTTTACGATTGCCTTACTATTATTACCAATATTAACAGCAATATTATCCGTTATTCTTTATACAAATGATTTAATTAGTAATCAAAGCTGGTTAAACAACATCGCGGTCATTGGCGTCTGTATTGGTGGTTATATTGGTATACCAGGTCTGATCGCAGAGTTTATAGTCCGTGAAAGATCAGATAAGTTAAGAAATATATTAAATGTAATGGGATGTTCGTATCAAGCGTATTGGATTGGTACATTTATTGCAGATTATTTATTATTATTTGTTTCGTTAATTTCATTATTTATCTGTTGGGGTAGTGGGAATATGAATGACTTCTATGAAGGTGAAGGTGGTTTAAACTTCTTATTATGGTTATTCTTCTTCCCAATACAGTTATTGTCATTCTCTTATGCTCATTCTTTCTTGTTTATCTCACCAAAGACATGTTTATGGTCGATGTTAGCGATTATTCTATTACAAGCATTATTACCTCAGACGGTATTATTGATCGGGATTCAGATTTTCTCCTCTGCTGGTGGCAGTATCTCTGCGACAGATCGTGCTGCTATCTTATGGTGGGTGTCGTTGATTGTTTCACCGTATGGTGGTGTTTATATTGGTAGTTTGAATGCAGTAGGAGGGGTTGAGGAGTTGTCAGGTTTACCTAGTTTAGGTGCTTCCATTGCATTTATGATTGCACAAACTGTTTTCTTTTCTTCGATTGCTTATTATATTGATATTCAAAGTAGTGCAATGGTTTTACCGAATCTGAATCCTACTGATGTCGATGAAGAGAAGATTGTTGAGCAATTAGATGAAGATGTGAAAGAAGAGCAAATTAGAACATTAAAGAACATTCCTAATACACCTTTATTCACATCGACAGAACGAGCAAAAGCTCGTGGGAATAATATCAACGATGAAAATAAGAATGATCAAAATGATATTGAAGCGAATAACAATAATGCGATGGATCCTTTAGTGATGCAACGCCTCCGTAAAGTATTTCCCGCAAAGGATAAAGCTCATTCTCCTGTAGTTGCTGTCGAAGATTTAAGCTTTTCTGTCGGCAAAGGAGAGATCTTTGGTCTTTTAGGAGCTAATGGAGCAGGGAAGACAACCGCTTTATCAATGCTGACTCGTTTACTGTTACCTAGTAGTGGTAATGCCTACGTCACCGGTCAATCGATTCTTACGGATTTCCCTAAAGCATCCATACATCTTGGTATTGTTACACAGAATAATTCATTATGGGATCGTTTAACAGTGGAAAATCATTTATATTTATTTGCACGATTACGTGGTATCCCAGAAGATCTTGTGAAAGAGATCGTTGAAGGAACCATAGATCAATTAGAATTAACACCACATCGATATAAACTAGCAATGAATCTATCAGGCGGTATGAAAAGAAAGCTCTGTGTAGCAATTGCATTGATTGGTGATCCTGAAGTTGTATTATTAGATGAACCATCCGCTGGATTAGATCCTGTCAGTCGTCGTAATCTCTGGACAGTGATTTTACGAACCATGTCAAATCGTTCAGTGATTCTAACCACTCATTCAATGGAAGAAGCGGAAGCATTATGTCGTCGTATTGGTATCATGGTACAAGGACAGTTAAGAGCATTAGGTAGTAAATTACATTTAAAGAATAAATTTGGTTCAGGTTATGAATTAACGATTAAACTAATAGGTAAAAACATTCAAGAAGAAGTGAAACGATTAACAGGGTTTATTGAATCATTATTCCCATCGTGTAGTCTATTATCAGAGAATGGTGGGTTAATAACCTATCAGATCATGAAAGAAGAAATGAAAATGTCATTAATCTTTCAAAAATTATTTGATGAAAAGAAAAACTATTGTATTGAAGAATTTACAATTGCACAACCAACATTAGAACAGGTAAAGATGAATATAATATAATAGATTACTACTATCTAATCTAATTTACCTCTCTTTTCTTCTCTTTGTTGATAGGTATTTATTCGTATTATTAATAAGCATACTCCAGTTGAAGACCTCTATAACAATGATTCGTAAAAGATTGACGATGATATTATGTATATACTTGCTGACACACTCCTGACACTCTCAGAGAGAGAACGTATATGATCAAATCAGGATAGAGGTAGGAAGGAAGGAAGGAAGGAAGGTTTATGCTTATTGTTCCCGTGAAATACATTCATTGTCTTCTTCTGAAAGTCCAAAGAAACAAATATGAATCAAATATCTATTAGAAAGAATTCAATTCAATTCACATTTATTTGATTAATTTCAACGATTAATAATATTAGTCATTGTTATTTATTTTTTTTATTGTTGTTTTCCCTTCTGTAAAATTAAATAAAAATGAAATATGAAACTTCACATGCTTATAGAGATGATTGACATTTATAGATGAGATAGATGACGACTGCATTGCTAATTGTAGTCTAGTCTAATAGCAAGGTCAATAGCAAGAAGAATTAGCGACCGCAGCAACCACCTCCACCCGTTCCTTTTCCAGATGCAGTGTTGTTACCACCATTTCCATTTCTGTTACATCCACAGCCTCCAGCACAACCGCCTCGGGCACAGCTGCCGTTAGAGCATCCGTTATTGTTGCATCCACAGCCTCCAGCACAGCCACCTCGGACACAGCCGCCATTAGAGCATCCACAGCCGCCGTTATTGCTACAGCCACAGCCTCGGGCACAACCTCCACGACCACAGCTGCCGTTACTGCATCCACAGCCCCCCTTATTGATGCAGCCACAGCCTCCAGCACAACCGCCTCGG
>VFQN01008425.1_pt1 | contig 10456 bp, 11 predicted proteins | sample 3512371 | NCBI WGS metagenome assembly VFQN01 (sample SAMN10412370, study PRJNA504923) | tailings metagenome | isolation source: Replicate 2 from Balatoc abandoned mine | place: Philippines: Itogon, Benguet | collected 2017-08-28 | reverse complement strand
GGGGGCCGCCGTCGTGCGTCTGGAGCGGGTGATGGGAATCGAACCCACGTTAGCAGCTTGGGAAGCTGCAGTTCTACCATTGAACTACACCCGCGCTCGGCCAGGATGATACGGGCGGGCGGCGCGGCCCCGCAATCGGCTAACCTAGCGCCATGCAGATCCAGCTCAATGGCGAGGCGCGCGAGATCGCCGACGGGACCACCATCGCGCAGCTGCTCGAGGCCGCCGGCTACGCCGGCCGCAAGGTGGCCGTCGAGCTCAACCTCGAGGTCGTGCCGCGCAGCCGCCACGGCGAGCAGCGCCTGGCCGCGGGCGACCGGGTCGAGATCATCCACGCCATCGGCGGCGGCTAGGCCCGGACGGGGCCGCCGTGGCCTGAACACGGCCCCGCGGAAGGGTTAACGCGCCCGCGCGATCGGGCCATAATCCCGGCCATGAACCGCGCCGATGCCCCCTCGCCCGCCGATCCGCTCGTGATCGCCGGCAAGACCTACCGTTCCCGCCTGCTGACCGGCACGGGCAAGTTCCGCGACCTGGACGAGACCCGCCGCGCCACCGAGGCCGCCGGCGCCGAGATCGTCACCGTCGCGATCCGCCGCACGAATATCGGCCAGGCGCCAGGGGAACCGAACCTGCTCGACGTGCTGCCGCCCGACCGCTACACCCTGCTGCCCAACACCGCCGGCTGCTACAGCGCCGACGACGCCGTGCGCACCTGCCGGCTGGCGCGCGAGCTGCTCGACGGCCACAAGCTCGTCAAGCTCGAGGTGCTGGGCGATGCGCGCACGCTCTACCCCGACGTCGTGCAGACGCTCAAGGCCGCCGAGGTCCTGGTCGCCGATGGTTTCGAGGTGATGGTCTACACCAGCGACGACCCGATCATCGCCAAGCGCCTGGAGGAGATCGGCTGCGTGGCGGTGATGCCGCTGGCCGCGCCGATCGGTTCGGGCCTGGGCGTGCAGAACCGCTGGTCCATCCTCGAGATCGTCGAGAACGCAAAGGTGCCGGTGCTGGTGGACGCCGGCGTCGGCACCGCTTCCGACGCCGCCATCGCCATGGAGCTGGGCTGCGACGGCGTGCTGATGAACACCGCGATCGCCGGCGCGAAGGATCCCGTGCTGATGGCCAGCGCCATGCGCAAGGCGGTCGAGGCCGGCCGCGAGGCCTTCCTCGCCGGGCGCATCCCGAAGAAGCGCAACGCCAACGCCTCCTCGCCCATCGACGGGCACTTCCTCTGAGCCCGCGGCCGGCCATGTCCCAGCCGCACGACGAACGCGAGGCCCAGGCCGCCGGCGAGGCGCCCAGGCACCGCCCGATCCGCAGCTTCGTGCTCCGCCAGGGCCGTCAGACGGAGGCGCAGAAGCGCGCCTTCGAGCTGCACTGGCCGTCGTTCGGCCTGGACTACGCCGGCGCCGTGCGCGACTTCGACGCGGTGTTCGGCCGCCATGCGCCGCGCGTGGTCGAGATCGGCTTCGGCAACGGCGAGCAGCTGGAGTTCTCCTGCGCCAACGAGCCCGGCAAGGATTTCGTCGGCATCGAGGTGCACGGCCCCGGCGTCGGCCGCCTGCTCAACGCCGCCGCGGCCGCGGGCCTGCGCAACCTGCGTGTCTACCAGCATGACGCGGTCGAGGTCCTTCGCGACGAGGTCGCGCCCGGCTCGCTGGACGAGGTGCGCATCTACTTCCCCGATCCCTGGCACAAGAAGCGCCACCACAAGCGCCGGCTGGTGCAGCCCGCCTTCGTGGCCCTGCTGTGCGAACGCCTGCGCGCGGGCGGCCGCCTGCACCTGGCCACCGACTGGGAGAACTACGCCGAACACATGTGGGACGTGCTCGACGCCGAGCCGCGGCTGCGCAACGTGGCCGGCCCGCGCGCCGCGGTGCCGCGCCCGGCCTGGCGGCGGCAGACGCACTTCGAGACCCGCGGCCTGAAGCTCGGCCACGGGGTGTGGGACCTGGTCTACGAGCGCACCGGGGACTGACGCAGCGACGATGGATACCGGCCTGGCCCTCACCCGCGACATGGTGCTCGTGCTGGGGCTGGTCGGCTTCACCGTCGCGATGTTCATGTTCGAGCGCATCCGCGCCGACGCCACCGCCCTGGTGGTGCTCATGGCCCTGGGCCTGCTCGGCCTGGTGCCGGCGAGCCAGCTGTTCGATGGCTTCTCCGGCAACGCCGTCATCAGCGTGATGGCGACGATGATCCTGGGCGCGGGCCTGGACCGCACCGGCGCCCTCAACCGCCTCGCGGTCTGGCTGCTGCGGCGGTCCAAGGGCATGGAGGAGCGGCTGATCCTGCTCACCTCGGCCACCGCCGGCCTGATCTCGGGCTTCATGCAGAACCCGGCGGTGATGGCGCTGTTCCTGCCCGTCGCCTCGCGCGTGTCCGGCCGCAGCGGCCTGGGCCTCTCGCGCCTGCTGCTGCCCATCGCGGCGGCGATCGTGATGGGCGGCGGCCTGACCATGATCGGCAATTCGCCGCTGATCCTGCTCAACGACCTGCTGCTGGCCGCCAACCGCAACCTGCCGCCGGGCGCGGCGACGCTGCAGCCGCTGGAGATGTTCGCACCGCTGCCCATCGGCCTGGCCCTGCTGCTGGCCGGCCTGGCCTACTACCGCTGGTTCGGCCCGCGGCTGCTGGCGCCGGTCGGCGACAAGGGCGTGGCGCCCGGACGCACCCAGAGCTACTTCGCCCGCGCCTACGGCATCGAGGGTGATGTCTATGAACTGACCGTCACCGCCGAAAGCCCGCTGGTGGGCATGAGCGTGGGCGAGGCCGAGGCCCAGCGCGACGCGCCGCTGCTGCTGGCCCTGCTCAGCGGCAACGAGGCGCGGCTGGCGCCGCCGGCCGACCAGATGATCTGGGTCGGCAGCGTGCTGGGCGTGATGGGGCCGCGCGACGCCATCCAGGACTACGCGCAGAAGAACCTGCTGCGCCTGTCGGCCCGCCTGCGCCACTTCGCCGACCTGTTCAATCCGAGCCGCTCGGGCATCTCCGAGGCGGTGATCCCGCCGACCTCCGCCTTCATCGGCAAGGCCCAGGCGCAGCTGCAGCTGCGCAAGCGCTTCGGCATCAGCCTGCTGGCGATCAACCGCGACGGCCAGGTCTGGCGCGAGGACATCCGGCGCATGCCGATGAAGGCCGGCGACATGCTGGTCTTCCACAGCATCTGGACCGACCTGGCCCAGGCCAGCGAGAGCCGCGACTTCGTCGTCGTCACCGACTACCCCAAGGGCGAGCAGCGGCCGCACAAGCTGTGGTGGGCGATCGGTGTGTTCGTCGCCGCGATGGCGCTGGCGCTGACGACCCTGGTGCCGGTGCCGATCGCGCTGATGGCGGGCGCCGCGGCGATGATGCTCACCGGCGTGCTGAACATGGACGAGGCCTACGCCGCGGTCAGCTGGAAGACGATCTTCCTGATGGCCTGCCTGATCCCGCTGGGCTGGGCCATGGATTCCACCGGCGCGGCGGCCTGGCTGGCGCAGCAGGTGCTCGAGCGCATCGGGCCCGACGTGCCGGTGTGGGTGCTGGAGGCGGCGGTGGGCCTGCTCGCCACCGCCTTCGCCCTGGTGATCGGCAACGTCGGCGCCACCGTGGTGATGGTGCCGATGGCGATCAACGTCGCGCTTGCGGCCGGCGGCAACCCGATCGCCTTCGCCCTGGTGACGGCGCTGTCAGCCTCGAACAACTTCCTCAGCGTCTCCAATCCGGTGCTGGCGATGGTCAGCGGTCCGGCGGGTTACGGCACGCGCGACTTCTGGCGCACCGGCGCGCCGCTCACCCTGGTCTACCTGGCCATCGTGCTGCTGCTGGTCAACCTGTTCTTCTAGCCGTCCACCACCACCGGCACGGCCACCAGCGAAGCGCCGCGGCAGGGCCCGGCGACGCACTCGCCGCCCTCGAGTTCGAACTGCGCGCCATGCGCGGCGCAGACCAGCAGGCCCTTGGACACCAGGAACTTGCCCGGCGCCCAGTCCAGCCGGCGGCCCGCGTGCGGGCAGATGTTGAGCCAGGCCTTCACGCTCCCGCCCTGGCGCAGCAGCACCAGGGACTGGCGCTCGCCGGCGTGGTCCACTTCCGCCTCGGACAGGCCTTCGGGCGGCCAGGCGGCCAGGCGGATTAACGTTCCACTTACACTTTCCATCCGCGGCCTCGCCATACTCCCGGTCCCGCGCAGTTTGCCACGTCGCCCATGCAGTTCTTCTTCCACCGCATCCTCGCCTACCGCCCCTGCAAGCCCCGCAGCCCGCTGCTGCGCGTGCTGGTCGGCCTGCTGGGCCTGGCCCTGCTGCTGGTGCTGGTCGCAGTGGGCGTGGTCGTCGGCCTGGGCATGCTGCTGTTCGCGGCGGTGCGCCGCCTGGTGCGCGGCGCGCGGCGCCCCGCCACGTCCCCGGCCGCCGCCGGTGACGTCATCGAGGGCGAATACACCCTCGTGCGCAAGCCCGGCGCGCCCGTCAGCCTGCCTTGACGCCGGCCTGACCCGCCGCGGCGCCGCCGTGGCTAGAATCGGCGCTTTCACCGCGATGCGCCGACCATGACCCGAACCGTGTTCCCCGCCGCACCCGCGGCCGTGCTGCCCGTGCGCGGCGACGAGGCCGTCTTCCCGGTGCACCGCATCTACTGCGTGGGCCGCAACTTCGCCGACCACGCGCGCGAGATGGGCGCAAGCGTCGACCGCGGCAACCCCGTGTTCTTCTGCAAGCCGGCCGACGCCCTGGTGCCCGGCGGCGGCGCCGTGCCCTACCCGCGCGGCACCCGCGACCTGCACCACGAGGTCGAGCTGGTGGTCGCGCTCGGCCGCGACGCCGACGGCATCGTGCCGGTCGAGGCCGCGATGGCCCTGGTCTTCGGCTACGCCGTCGGCCTGGACCTGACCCGGCGCGACCTGCAGGGCCAGGCCAAGGCCAAGGGCCTGCCCTGGGACACCGGCAAGGCCTTCGACCATTCCGCGCCCTGCAGCGAGATCGTGCCGGCCGCCCGGGCCGGCGTGCCGGGCTCGCGTGCGATCACGCTGTCGGTGAACGGCGAGGTCCGCCAGGCCTCGACCCTGGACCAGATGGTGTTCGGGGTGGACGAGGTGATCCACGAACTGAGCAAGCTGTTCGACCTGCGCGCCGGCGACCTCGTGTTCATGGGCACGCCCGCCGGCGTCGCCGCGCTGCAGCCGGGCGACCGCTTCGAAGCGGCCGTCGAGGGCCTGGCCACGCTGTCCGGCCACATCGCCTGAGCCCTGGTGTAGATTCACCCGGCACCCACCACCCCGAGGAGAGCACGAGCATGGGCATGCTGCAGGAGTTCAAGGAATTCGCGATGCGCGGCAACGTCGTCGACCTCGCGGTCGGCGTGGTGATCGGCGCGGCCTTCGGCAAGATCGTCGCCTCGCTGGTCAACGACGTGATCATGCCGGCGATCGGATATCTGGTCGGCGGCGTCAACTTCAGCGACCTGGCCATCGAGCTGCAGGCGGCCAGCGTGGACGCGGCCGGCGCCGAGGTGCCGGCGGTGATGATCAAGTACGGCGCCTTCATCCAGACCATCGTCGATTTCACCATCATCGCCTTCGCGATCTTCGTCGCGGTGAAGGTCATCAACTCGCTCAAGCGCAAGCAGGAGGCCGCGCCGCCGGCCCCGGCCGCGCCGAGCGAGGAAGTGAAGCTGCTCACCGAGATCCGCGACGCCCTCAAGTCGCGCTGAACCCCTCTTCCACCCTTCGCGCCGGCCCCCGTGGCCGGCGCGCCGTTTCCGGAGATCCGACCGCATGCGTACCCCGCTCCTGCTGCTCGCCCTGGCCCTTGCCGCGCCGCTGGCCGCCAGCGACGACATCGGCCTGGACGCGCAGGCCATCGCCGCCGCCGCCCAGCTGCGCGACCGCGCGCTGGAGGGCAGCGAGGCCTTCGCCTTCGTCGAGGGCCTGACCACCGAGGTCGGCCCGCGCCTGGCCGGCACCGAGGCCGATGCGCGCGCGGTCGAATGGACGAAGCGCCGCTTCGAGGCCATGGGTTTCGACAGGGTCTACCTCGAGCCGGTGACCTTCCCGGTCTGGCTGCGCCACCGCGAATCGGCGGAGGTGCTCTCGCCCTTCCCGCAGAAGCTGGTGGTGACCGCGCTGGGCGGCAGCATCGGCACCGGCGGGGCGCCGCTGGAGGCCGAGGTGGTGGAGTTCGCCACGCTCGACGAGCTCAAGGCCGCGCCCGCCGGCAGCCTGGCCGGCAAGATCGCCTTCATCTCCAACCGCATGGTCCGCTTCAAGGACGGCCGCGGCTACGGCCCGGCGGTGGGCGCGCGCAGCAACGGCGCGGTCGAGGCGGCGCGAAAGGGCGCGGTGGCGGTGCTGATCCGCTCGATCGGCACCAGCAACGACCGCTTCGCCCACACCGGCAACATGCGCTACGTGCCGGACGTGCCGCGCATCCCGGCCGGGGCGCTGTCCAATCCCGACGCCGACCAGCTGGTGCGCATGCTGCGCGCCGGCCAGCCGGTGCGCCTGCGCCTGGACATCTCGGCCGAGACGGTCGGCGAATACACCTCGCACAACGTCATCGCCGAGGTCACCGGGCGCGAGCTGCCCGGGGAGGTGGTGACGATCGGCGGCCACCTCGATTCCTGGGACCAGGGCACCGGCGCCATCGACGACGGCGCCGGCGTGGCCATCACCGCCGTGGCCGGCGCGATGATCGGCCGGCTCGAGCGCGCGCCGCGCCGCACGATCCGCGTCATCGCCTACGCCAACGAGGAACAGGGCCTGTACGGCGGCAAGGCCTATGCCGAGGCGCGCGCCGCGGCCGGCGAGATCGGCGCGCACCAGCTCAGCGCCGAGAGCGACTTCGGCGCCGGCCGCGTCTATGCGCTGCGCGCGGGCGTCACCCCGGCCGCCTGGCCGGTGATCGAGCGCATCGGCCAGGTGCTGGCGCCGCTGGGCGTGGCGACCGAACAGGGCGTCGGCGGCCCGGGCCCGGACGTCGGCCCGATCGTCGCCAAGGGCGCGACCTGGGCGCAGCTGGCCCAGGACGGCACGGACTATTTCGACTACCACCACACGCCGAACGACACGCTCGACAAGATCGACCCCAAGGCGCTCGACCAGCAGGTCGCGGCCTACGCGGTGCTGGCCTACCTGGCGGCGGAGACGACGGTGGACTTCGGCACGCTGCCGGTGGCCACGCCGGCCCCGGCGCCGGCACCGGCCCAGGACCCGGCGGGCAAGCCCGCGCGCTGAGCCCGGCCGCGGGCCGCGCCTCCCGTCGCGGGGACGCGGCCTAGCGCAGCAGCGGCGTGTCCAGCGTCTTCGCCGGCGCGCCGATCACCTTTTCCGCCTGCGCCGCGAGGTCCTCGCGCGAGACCTCGCGCAGCGGCAGCAGGCGCCGCACCACGTCGTCCAGGTCGCGCTTGCCGCCCGTGCGCTCGCGGATCTCGGCGTCGAGCTCGTGCAGCAGCTGCACGGCGCGCGCGGTGCGCTCGCCTTGGGATCGGTCGCTGCCGAGGGTCTTGATCGCCCGCCCGTGCCGCGCCATCCAGCGGAAGGAACGCGCGGCGCGGTCCGGGCTGACCATGCCGGCGCGGTGCAGCAGCTCGATCGAATAGAACTCGGCCAGGCCCTCGGCGATCCAGTCGTCGTTGTCGGCGCCGCGGATGCGGGTGATGACGTGGAAGAGCTCGTGGGTGAGCGTGCTGGTGCCGTTCTCGCTGATCAGCGGACGTTCCGCGTGCATCCACAGCGAGCGCGGGCCGGACAGGCCGCCGCGCCACATCGGGTCGCCGGCGCTGACGATCAGCAGCTTGCGCGGCACCTCGCCGAAGGCGTCCTCGAATTCCGGCACCAGGTTGTAGAGGAAGGCCAGGGTGTCGTTGCGGCGGATGACGTCGCCCTTGGGGCCGCCGACGCTGATTTCCGTCGGGCCGACCTGTTCGCGGCGCGTGCCCACCGCGCCGGCGACCATCCAGCCCATCGGCCGGTCGAAGCGGCGCTCGGGATTGGTGACGACGAAGCTCTTGCCGTCGCGGCTGCGCAGGTAGGGCGTGTCGACGTTGGTCCAGCCCTCGGGCAGCACGAAGCGCAGGCGGGCGCTGGAATCGGCGCCCTTGGTGGCGCGCACGACGGCGCGCGGGGCCAGGTCGTCCAGGCGCAGGATCGCCCAGTCGGCGGTCATGCGCGCGTCGTAGCCACCGTCGCGGCGGCGATGGTCGACGACATGGCGGAAGCGCAGGCGCGCCGGCTGGCCGCGCGGCGGGGTCCAGTCGATGTAGCGGCCGTCGCGCTTGACCTCGCCGTCGCCGCTGACCTTGGGGTAGCGGTCCCCGGGCATCAGCAGGCGCAGGTGCCGCACCTCGCCGGTGCCCGGCACCAGGCGGATGGTCACGTCGGCCTGGCCGGCCTCGGGCAGGAAGCGCACGACGTACTCGACGCCGTATTCGGTGCGCGCGGAGGCCAGCGCGGGCAGGGCCAGCAGGCCGGCGAGCAGGAGGATGCGGAAGAGTCGGTCCATGGCGGCGGAGGATGCCACGGCCGGGCTGAACATGCCGTCAGCCCCGGTGCTGGCGCCACCACTCGCCCAGGAAGACCGCGGTCGCGGCCGCGACGTTGAGGCTCTCGACCGCGCCCGTGCCCGGGATGCCCAGGCGAAGCGCCGCCGACGCGGCCAGGGCCGGGTCCATGCCCAGCTGCTCGGCGCCCATCATCAGCAGCAGGCGGCCGGGCAAGGCCGTGCCGTACAGCGGCTCGCCGCCGCGCACCACCGTGGCCACGGGGACGAAGCCGGCGCCGGCGAGCTGGGCCAGGCTGTTGTCGGCCCGGCCCAGGCGCACCAGCGGCACCTGCTCCGCCCCGCCTTCCGCCACGCGCGCGGCGGCGCCCGACAGCGCCAGCGGCGCGTCCTTGGGCAACATCAGGCCGGCGACGCCGAAATGGGCGCTGGCGCGCAGGATCGCGCCCAGGTTGTGCGGGTTGCCGACGCCATCGAGCCAGACCGCGATCGCGGGGCCGGCCGGCAGCCCGCGCAACCAGGTGGACAGCGGCACCTCGGCCGCCGGCAGCACATCGAACACCACGCCCTCGTGGTGCGTGCTGGCCGCGAGTTTCTGCAGGTCGTGCTCGGCCACCACGCGGTAGCCGATGCGGTTCGCGACGCAGAACGCCAGCACCGCCTTCAGCGCCGGGATGCGCGACTCGAGCAGCCAGGCCTTGCGCAGGTCCTGCGGCCGCCGGGCGAACATCGCGAGGCAGGCATTGAGGCCGTACAGGCGCTGTTCGCGCGGCGCGGCCGCGGCGGCGGCCTCGACCTCCGGATCGTAGGCCGGCGGCGCGCGGCGCGCGCCCTCGCGGTGGCCGTATCCCGGGCCCGCGCCGCGCTCGCGGTCACGGGCCCGCTCGCGCTTGTCGCGCGGCTGGGAGGGCGGGCCGCGGTAGGGACCGCGCGGCGGGGGTTTATCGCTCATGTCGCCAGTCTAAACGACGACCCCCGCCGCGGCCGAATCCAGGCTCAGCCGTGCCCGCCCACCGCCGGCGTCTCGGCCTCGAGCGTCTCGAGCCGGCGCGCCACCGCTTCGGGCGAGCGCGTATAGGGTGCCAGCAGCGCATAGAAGGCAGGCACGACGAACAACGACAGCAGGGTCGAGAAGGCGACGCCGGCGATGATCACGATGCCGATGGTGGCGCGGCTGGCCGAGCCCGGGCCGCCGGCCAGCACCAGGGGCACCGCGCCCATGATGGTGGCGATGGAGGTCATCAGGATCGGGCGCATGCGCACCGCCGCCGATTCGATGATGGCGTCGCGGATGGCCATGCCGTCGTCGCGCAGCTGGTTGGCGAACTCGACGATCAGGATGCCGTTCTTCGCCGCCAGGCCCACCAGCATCACGATGCCGATCTGGCTGAACAGGTTGAGCGAACTGCCGAACAGCCACAGGCCCAGCAGCGCGCCCAGCATCGCCAGCGGCACGGTCAGCATGATCACCAGCGGGTGCAGGAAACTTTCGAACTGCGCCGCCAGCACCAGGTAGACGATCAGCAGGGCCATGGCGAAGGTGAACAGCACCGCGCCGCCGGCCCGCTGGTACTCGCGCGACTCGCCCTTGTAGTCGAGCTGGGCGCGGTCGGGCAGTTCCTCGTCGGCGACCTGGCGGATCCAGTCCAGGGCCTCGCCCAGCGGATAGCCCGGCGCGAGGCCGGCGGTCAGCGTGATCGCGCGCAGGCGGTTGAAGCGGTTGTACTGGCCCGGCTCGGCCAGCTCGCTGAGCGTGACCAGGTTCGACAGCGGCACCAGCTGCCCGGTGGTGGACGAGCGCACGTACAGGTTGTCGAGGTCGGCCGGCGAGCGGCGGTCGCTCTGCTGCGCCTGCAGGATGACGTCGTATTCCTCGCCGTCCTCGACGTAGGTGGTGACGCGGCGCGAACCCATCATCGTCTCGAGCGTGCGACCGATCTCCTGCACCGGCACGCCCAGGTCGGCGGCGCGCTGGC
>VFQN01008424.1_pt1 | contig 10458 bp, 14 predicted proteins | sample 3512371 | NCBI WGS metagenome assembly VFQN01 (sample SAMN10412370, study PRJNA504923) | tailings metagenome | isolation source: Replicate 2 from Balatoc abandoned mine | place: Philippines: Itogon, Benguet | collected 2017-08-28 | reverse complement strand
TGCCACAGGGGGTGGGGGGGGGGGGGAAGGGGGGCGGGGAGGCGTCCCTCAACTTAGGGGGGGGGGGGGGCGGGGTTGGGGGGAAGGACGAAGGGGGCTGAGATTCCGTGTCCGGTACTCTGGGGAGTGAAAGGCTGTGGGCCACACTCAAGACCCATGAAGAGGGACTGAGTGCGAGGGACTGCTTGCGCCCGGACCTGCTCCTTAACACCTGCTATTTAATACACATGCATGCATGCATGCAGGCAACGAGTTCGGGCACCCCGAGTGGATTGACTTCCCGCGCGTGGACAGCTACGACCCCTCCACCGGCCGCTTCGTGCCAGGTGGGCAAGCAACAGCAGCAGGAAGGCAGCAACGGCAGCAGCTGAAAGTGGGACCTGGGTGACATGGACGGTCAAGAGCGTACGGCCCAAGTTACTATGTGTTATTCTACACGCACCCCTGGGCAACTACACCCCGCTGCACCTTGCGGGCAACCCCATGCTTGGCGCCGCAAGTTAACCCACACCCGCTAATACACATGCTGCAGGCAACGGCGGCTCGCTGCACCTGTGCCGGCGGCGCTGGGACCTGGTGGACTCCGACATCCTCAAGTACAAGTTCCTCAACGCCTTCGACCGCGCCATGTGCCACCTGGAGAAGGTGGGCGAACGAACGTTGGGCGAATCCAGCCTTAGAGGGTCATGTTAGCCCCGTTTGTGTCGGATGAGCGTCTGCCTGGTTGCGTTGCTGTTGCCTCTGGTGACAAAATGCGCCACGCATCAACCCGTGCCTGGTCGCTGCCCCTGCCTCATCCTTAATACACACAGGCGTTCGGCTACGTGTGCGCGCCCAACACCTACATCAGCCGCAAGGACGAGGGCGACAAGATGATTGTGTTCGAGCGCGGCGACCTGGTGTTCGTGTTCAACTTCCACCCCACCATGTCGTACAGGGACTACCGCGTGGGCTGCCGCGAGCCGGGGCAGTACAAGGTGGGGCCGTGGCCGTACAAGTTGTGCCGTACAGGTTGGGCAGGTGTGGCAGTGCAAGCTGGGGTGTTAGTAGGGGTGGTTGCACTGCGCTAGGTGGGCGCGGGTGTTCAGGGGTAGGACCTGGCGGAGCGCGGTTTGACTGGGTGTTCGTCGCGAGCCGGGGCAGTACATGGTGGAGTCTCTCGGGCAGGGTGGCCTCTTCAGAGCCAAGGTGCCAGCCGTGTGGGTTAGGGTGCCACCACAGCCTGTGGTCCTCCATGCCGTTTAATGCACGTCGCGCAAGTACAGAGCGGCCGCGTGTCGCATCACGCGTTTGGGCTGGCTACGGCCAGGCGCGGCAACCTTGGCAGCCAACTCTGCACTGCAGAGCATGGCCCCAATCGCAAGCCCTCCCCTTCCCAACCAACACACAGAGCCTCCCTACCGACGCCCACACGTACACTCGCTCCAAGCGCCGCAAATCCCAACTTCGCACCCTGCAATGCTGTCGTCCTCCGTTCTTGCCGTACTACCGTACAGCTCCCCAACCTCGCACCCTGCCGTACTGTCGTTCTGCTGCCGTACAGCTCATCCTGTCGTCGGACGAGGAGGTGTTCGGCGGCTACCGCAACGTGACCAAGGACACGGACGCCACCTTGAACACCACCGCCGGCAACTTCGACAACCGGCCGCACTCGTTCCAGGTGCGTAGCGTGTGGATAGCTGCGAACAGTGTCGCCCTTCTGCTACTCTGTTCGCGCCTTACTAATGGGCCCGACGCACCCGTTCCAGGCGCGTGTGTTAGCTCTTGCACCCTGCAGCCCCGGTCGCAAACCTCTCGCTCAAGACGTGCCAATAGTTCATTCGCCAAACGCCTCGTCGACTTTGTGCGCGCCTTGCTTGAAGCCTGGCTGACTTCCTTCTACGCACACCCGTCCCAGGTGTACGCCCCCGCCCGCACGTGCGCGGTGTACGGCCCCGCCGAATGGGCCGACAAGGATGCGGACCGCAAGCCGCACGGCGTGCCCGGCCTGGGCGTCAAGGACCTGGGGCCGTACTTCTCGCGCTAAGCGGCACGTGTCACGTGACACGTGGCACGACGCGTGGGGCGTGTCGCCACGTGGCGGTGTGGCACGGAGGGCGGAAGGTCCGGGGGGCAGGGACGGTGGGCAGGGAGCGCAGGCGGGTTGTGCGGTTGGCTGTTGGCGCCCCTGGTGGCGCTCGGTAGTTGCAGGTGGTTGCAGGCGGCGGGCTTGGTCATGGTCGTGGTCCTGGGTGAGGGCTGAAGGCCTGGCGGAGTTGCGGGGCGGTCGGGGACGGGCGGGAGTCGGTGGTAGTCCCTTGGCTGGTTGAGAGAAGACGAACATGCTCAAGGAGATTACGCATGCGCGGGGCAACGATCCTGCATGTCCCAGTTTTCGGGCTTTTCACAAGAGGGAGGGCGGCGGGAGCGGCGAGGAACTCCCCTGGCGGCAGGGATGCTGTGGCGGGCCGCAAATTGTAGTATGCAGCTGTGTACCCTAGATTACAACCGAGGCGCGTTTGGTTTTGCTGTTTGATTTTGTACGTAGGTTGGTTGAGAGAGGGCCGGGCGTGAATTCTTGTACAGCTCCAGCCGCAGATTCTTGTGCGCGTGTGTGTTAGCTCTTTGTATCAGTGTAAGCACCAGGCAGGTTGCTGCTGCCGTGATGGAGACGCGGAGCCTGCGCATAGTTTGTCGGAGCTTTTGAGCTTTTTAGGTTGCCGTACGTTGCAAATGCTGACCGGGAGAGGGCGCACGTGTTGCTTCACAGGCCGATGCGGCACTGTGCTTGCCTTGCCGTTGAGAGATGGCAACTTTGTGTCCACGTTGGTGCGCGAAGTTAAGCCTGCTGTGTGCATAATTCTTGGCGCGGGCGCGCCGCTCTTGTTCATAAGGGTACCGGATGGATTTATAGGGTCGCGGGCAGCTCTGCTGCTGCTGTCCCAAGCTGCCGTACAGGCACGCAGGTTGCCACGTGCCTTGCTCGGAGGGGGCACTCGCGAGCAGGGGAGGGGCCTACCAAAACGGTTATGGTGTCACTGGGTGATCTGCCGTGTCCTGTGTCGTGCGGTACGTGTGCGATACGCAGCTATCACGCGTTCGCCGAGTCAGCCACCACGTGGCTTTTCGTGGTGGGCCGGCGCGACGACGGTGGATGCAACGTGTAATCGCTTTCATGCCGCGCCTTCGCAGCACACAATTGAATGGCTGCCTGCGGTGACTCGCAATACGCGACAGCTAGCAGAAGTGCCGACGACATCAAAGAGAGCTTTGTTCAGTGCAAAGCTATGTACCCATGGGCGCTACGAGGGGTCAAAACAAAACCGTGCAATGGCCATTACCACAGCAAAGCAGTTCCATCAAGCGCGCCGAAACCCGTGCCTGCTTGGCCAAACGTCAAAAGCAAGGGAGGAAGGTGCCGTTGCTGATCCCTATCAACTGTGAACACCGGTCCCCATGCCACAAGCTGGCACGGGCCTACCTCACCCATACAAGCACATGTGGGCGGATATGAACGCTCCACCAACCACCGATGGCGATGCGGCGCCTGGTGGAGCGTTCATATCCGCCCACATGTGCTTGCCAAGAACGAATTCCTTGCCCCTGTAACCATCTCACGAAGAAAAAAAATCGCCACCTGCACCGGCGCATCCACACATCTAGCCTACCGGTAGTAAGTCACTGACACACGGCGAGGTTCTCCCCTCAATTCCCCTCCGCAAGTGCAATGACCCGCGCACGAGCTGAGGGCTCAAGGGCCAACAGTGCTACCAGGACGTCACGCAGCAAGCATCGCCGGACGGCCAATCCACCCGCAAGCTAAGCGCAGCCTACACCTCACAGGTCACAGCCGCACCACCGTCCGGCCCTCATGCCCCCATGCCCCCATGCCGCCCACCATCGGCTACAATAGCAGTCACCGACGCGAGAGTGTCAAGCTGCTACCAGTACCCAGCAGTACCCCTCACCTCCGTGCTTCCCTGACGCCTGTACACGGTTTCCTTGCGTTTCACGCTACCCCCACCTTCGCTCTCGTCCTACGGCATCCCTTTAATGAGAGCCCTGCACTGCCAACAGCGCCGCCGCTAGCCAGCGCCCGCCAAAACAGTACCGGTGCCCGGCCGCGGGGCCAGATTGGATGGCCGAAAAGCCGCACTCATAATCCCGACCATATGACCGGAACACTGCGCCATTGCCTTGCATTACCACAGCCCCGCCGCCAGCAGCGCCCCCGCCAGGCCCCTGCATCCCGCCAGCTGATCCACATGCCCCGGATGCACCTGCTGCACCTGCGCCCGGTGCGCCACGTACCACCCCACCAGCTCCTGCAGCAGAGCCCGGAAGCCCATGCCCTCCGCCCACACCATCAGGGCCACCACGCTGCACGCCGTCACGCCCGACAGCAGCTGCTCCTGCGCCGCGTGGCTTAGCTCGGGCAGCAGCAGCCGGTCCGCCAGCTGCGCTACCTCCTGCCACAACTGCAGCTGGTTCTGCTGCTGGTCCTGCTGCTGCTGTACGGCGCAAGCTCCGCCCTCCTGCTGCTGTCCTCCGGAAGTCAAGGGGTGCGATGGCATGTGGGTTAAGCGCGGCTGCCTCTCCAGGCCGCTGCTCCCCGTGTACAGGTGCCTCAGCACGCAGCGGAAGGCAGCAGGGCTCGCATCCGAGAGGGGCACCTCGGGCGCCGTGCTCTCCGAAAAGTCGCCGCCAAACAGGCGGCTGAAATAGCCGCAGCGGGCCGCCAGCAGTGTGCGGTGGGTGGGGAACGCCTCCCCACCAACCAGGATGGTAACGTCGGGCGGTGGTGGGCTGGGGCGCTCGTAGGGTGCATCGCCGCCGCCGCAGCCGTGGTCTTGGTGCTGCTGTTGGTGGGGGGTGGAGGGTAGACCGGTGCCGGTGGTTGGAGCGGTTGGGCCGTGCTCGTCCCAACCGTTGCCGTACAGCACGTGGTGGGGCAGCAGGGCGGCCAGGTCGCGTGCGAGGCCGCAGGGTCCCAGGCGGCGGCAGGGGGGCGGCGAAGACTGTGGACTGCTGAGCGGCGAGGGTAAAGAAAAGGAGGTGGAGGTGGAGGGCGAGGAGGAGGAGGAGGGGCTGTCGAGCAGCAGCATGGGGCGGCGCGGCTGGGGATGCAGCAGCAGGAACTCGTGACGACAGCTGCCAAAGAGCGCAAGGCGGCCGCCGGGGAGGGGCACCAGGCGTGCGGAGGCAGGGGAGGAGCCCCCAGGCAGGTGCGCCAGGAGGGCGGGTGTGCGGGAGTGGCTGGAGCTGCAAGGGCTGCTGCAGCTGCTGCAGGTGGAGGGGCCGGGGGAGTCGCCGCCTGAGTAGAATAGGCGCAGGGTGGGGGCTTCGGTGTCGCTGCTTGCACTGCTGCTGCTCCTGGTGAGGTTTGCCATGGCCACGGCCATGGACATGCTCCCCTCGCTGCTGCTGCTGCTGCTCTTGCATGGCCCGCCCTCGTCCAGGACAAAGGTACCACCCTTCTCATCCACGGCAATGTCCAGGATGCCGTTGAAGCCCAGATCACAAGATGCCCCCAAGGCGCTCCTGCTGCTGCTGCTGGGGCTGCAAACACCCACACCAGTACCCACACCCACGCACCCCTTGCCGCCGCCTCCCCCTGCCACCAGCTCTGACTGGCCCATGGGCATCAGCCTCCGCACCTCCCGCCCGCCGCGCGTGTAGAGCAGGCTGCCGTACGGCATACCCCCGTCGTACGATAGGCTGCCGCACGTGCGGTCGTACGCGAGGGCCTCGTGGCCGCAGTCCATGAGCTCGTGCACGGTGCTGACGGCCAGGGCCACGGATCCGGTGGGCAGCGCCAGCTGCTGTAGCTTGCGCAGGCGGAGGCAGAAGCGCGTGCTGTTGTACCTGCGGCCGTACAACATAGGGAGTAAGCGCCGCATAGGGAGGGGCGCCGGCGGGTAGCAGGAGAGAGGTGGAGTGGGGAGGACAAGGGCAATTGAGCGTGTACGGTAGGCTGTCATGAGCCTTTGCCCAGCAAGACCGATGCCAACACCACAAGCAGGGGACCCCTGACCACAAGCGCATGCGTCGCCAGCAGCACCATCCACCCCCTGGCATGGCTGGACGCTGCGCCCCATGCCAGGTATGCCGTACAGCCACACCGTACCGTACCTGTACCTGTCCATGACGTACAGCACTCCGCCGCCGTCCGACGCAAGGCGCCGGGGGCCTCCGAACGACGCCGCAGGCCCCACGCCATCCCTAGCATCCCCGGCAGTCACACCCCCGCCCTCCCAGTCCCCCGCCAGGGGGACCACCGCATTGCTGCTGTGCAGCCGCAGCAGTCCGTGGCGGCACGCCAGTACGACAGTACGGCTGTGTGGATCGTACACTGCGTCGGTCACGCGAGAGGGTACAAATGTGGCGGGCGCGGAGAGCTGCAGCGGGGCGCCGAGTCGGGGCCTTCCGCCTGGCTCGAGGCCGATGAGGGGGCAAATTCCGAAGGAGCAGAAGACGAGTGTTTGGCTTGGGATATGGGGCGGACTGTAAGTGGAAGAGGGTGATGGATTGGGGTTTGCGTTGGCGCTGGGGCCGCCTGGGTGTGGGCGAGTTGCGATTGCAACGACGCCGGGCGCGGACACCGCGGTCGCGGAGACGGATATTGAACAGGATGCCATGATGCAAGGTTAAGCGCTAGGCTGCTTGTCAATAGTTACATGTTAGAAAGTCGATAATAACGATTGTTGTGCGCCTTGGTAGCTCCCCTGTCTGGCCTCCGCCGGCTGGCGCAGCTGACAGGTCCAAGGGCCCCATCCAACGTGGGGCGTGAGCAATCGCAACGCGCTGTCCTTGTACGCCACCACCGGTATTCTGGCAGCTATTGCGCGCTACCACAGCATGCGAGATCGCCCCAAATGCTTTGAACACGAGTATTAGTACACGGAGGCGACGCCCAATGCATGGCGAGCTCGTGTGGGTGCGTGTGACGCCGGGCGCGGGCACCGACAGCCCGGCAGCCGTAACCCCCATGACCAACGCACCGCTCCCTGCCCCTGGACGATGGCCCTACACCTGCACCTGCACCTGCACCTGCCTCTGCACCTGACTCCCCTGCTGCCCTTAACCCACCGCTAGCCCTGGACGCCCCCTGTCCCCGCCACCCACGCCTCCCACCTTCCTACGTCTACGCCACCTGCCCACCCGCACTCCCACCCTTGCCCTCGGCTGCACCCCACGGTTCAACAGGCGGCCCCACATCGCATCCTGCTGCTGCTGCGCCTTCTTTCGCGCACTTGCGGCCGGGCCGCCTGCCTCTGCACCTCCCCAGCCAATCCCCGCCCCCTTGCTGCTGCTAACGCAATGGGGTGGTTGAGCAGGTTGACAGTGACGAATACCTGTTGTTGCGAGCAAAGCTATGCCACCTACGGAATGGGTACTAGCACCTATGCCCAGCAGGCGTCGTGTACCCACTCGTGCGGACTCCGAACCAGGGGACCTCTGCGAACCTGGCAGCTCTGTACGGCGAACACCCGAACGGGCCCACCATCGGGCCATCTGTCCACCACCCAAGTCCCTGACGCACAGTAGTTGGTATGCAACCAGTATAACCATGCGAGCGACCTGTCGCCAACCGTAGCAGTCAAGCGGAACGCGCAAGTCGTCGGTGGAGTGCTCTCACCCGTCACAGGCACCGGACACGACAAGCACTGCACAGATACCCAATGATGTTGGCAACTAGAATTAGCGGCACTTGCTTTGCGAACTGCAGGGCAACTTCGACCCTGAACGTGAGTCGCCTGTCCTAGATGCCAGCATGCAGCACAGCTTTCATCACAGCGTTTATAATAGATTGATGTATCGCCTTCGTATGGGGACCTGAGTTTCTTGGCTCTTTCCTTGGTTTCATGCCGCTCCGCATGGACCACCCAAACGCCACGAACATGAGACGACAGCTTTGATCATGGACTGGTTCCCGCAGACGAGGGCTTTCAACGGCCGAACGCTTCCACGCTGTCGCGGGGCCTCGGGGCCAGCCCCGTCCGCTGGGTCGCCACCGCCACCTAGGGGCACAGGGCGCACGAAAAGCGTCGCCTCGGGTGATGGTGATGGTGGCCAGGCAAGTGAACGGGCGCCTGTCGTGTCGTGTAACAGCCTTGCTGCGCTGTGCTGCATGGCGTGCTGCTCTGGTTGGGCATATGAACCTTGTGTTTACCCGGGTTATAATGAACGGTGAGCATGCATACAAGCCAGTACCCGTGCCGTGCGTGCCCCGTGGGCTGATGCCATCAGTGACGGGACCATTAGGTGTGGCAGGATGCAGTTAAGGGGAATGATTTTGTGATGGGGGCGACTGTATGCGTTCGCAAGGAGACGCCCGGGCTTGGCTTGCAAACTAGCCCACCCAAGGTCGGTTTCAGGCCCTCTTCGTCCCTAGGTGTGCCCTGTTTGCGGTTTGGGTTCACTGGGCTTGGGCTTTTGGTGGTGCTGGTGTTTGCCTGTGCTGGTTGGGCTTTGGACTTCCGCTGGCCTGTCCCTTCCCGTGCAGGCCTTGGCATTCACCCTGTGACCCATCCTTCCGGCCAGAGTTGATGCTCCGTTCCTCTTGCCTGACTCCTGCATTGCTGCATCTGGGTGATCGCCGCCCTCGCTACACATACACGTGCATCACCAATTTAACACCTGACGTTTGCCTGTATGTGCGCCCCCTGCATGGCCTGCCTTACCGTGCAGGGGCCACATAATAACCAGCGGAACACTGGCGGCAAGGGCCCCACCGGCAGTGGCTTTCAATCCACCAGCACCTCCAACGTCATAAACGCTTTCCTATGGTGGACTTCTACTTCCAATGGCTCTCACTTCTTGCTGGCTGCCTGGCTTTTTTGGATATTGTACGACTCTGGTAGAAGGCTCGAGTGTTGGGCAATCAAGAGCGGTGAGTCATTCGAGCGGTGGGCAATCAAGAGCGGTGCGTCCTTCGAGCGGTGGGCAGAAGAAAGCGGTGCGTCCTTCGAGCGGTGGGCCAAAGGGTGCGGTGCGTCCGTCGAGCGGTGGGCAAAAGGGTGCGGTGCAGGCCTAGAGCGTGGGGCAGCTGAGCACGGTGCCTCTTTCGAGCGTTGTGCAGAAGAGCGAGGTGCAGCCCTAGAGCGTGGGGCGGCGAGCCATGGTGAGCGTCAGGGGCGCTCCCTTGGTGAGATTTGGCTAGCCTCCTTCAGAAGCGCTCGTGCTGAAAGCAGGGCAGCCCGAGAGCGTGAGGAAGCGAGCCGTGGTGAGCGTCAGAGGCGCTCCCTTGGTGAGATTTGGCTAACCTCCTTCAGAAGCGCTCGTGCTGAAAGCAAGCGTAAGGCAACTCCGCAGAAGGGCAGCCTTGCGGGAGGCATCGCGCAAGTCTTGGTGATACTGTACCGTTCACCGCGTGGCTGGTAATGGGGATGGTGGCTTGCGATGTTGTCATTGGGCTGTTTGGCCGTGGCGGCGGTAACAAGGGCAGCAGCCAGGGCAACTAGACCACAGCGTCTTGTGGAGCGGAGAAACTGTGGCACCTGTGATGGTGGGGGGCGAATGCAGGGCCGGGCAGCATGGTGATGCGGTACTGTGCATGGCACTGCATGCAATCGCACGTGTCCAAATATTGCATGTGTCCAAATGCATTGGTACATATGAGCAGTTCGTTGAGGCTGGGGTCATCCCGTGGTTGGGTGTTTCCTGAGGCTGGCTCCTGGTTCTTAGGCGGACTCCTGCGTGTAGGATGTACCATTTTGCATTTGCGTAGCAGTGCAGTGTGTCTTACTTTGCACCTGTGTGTGGTCGTGTCCAGAGCTGTCCTACTACTACACACCTGCCGCCCTGCGCACCTTGGGCGCACCTGCGGGCGTTTGCAAACCTAGGTGTGCCACGCACGGGGTGGGACGAGGTCGGCACAGCCCACCCCTGGCTTCGGGTGGTGGACGGCCGCCTTCTTTGCACCTGGCCGGAGGCCCGTAACACTGACTTATGCAAGGGCGGACACTGCCTAGGAACTAGTACACGTACTGTGCCTACCCTGTCTTTCTTGCCTGCCTGGTATGGAGGGACGCTTTAAGGAGCCCCTCTGCCGCCAACTGTCGGTTGAGAACCGACCCCGGGTCACCAAACTTTTACACTATTCGCCTGCTGCGCCTGGACGCGCCGAACATAATGCAATCGATAGCGGTAATTACAACCATACATAATTGCAAAAAAGAACAGACAAGCGGCGGCCCCAAGGCCCGCCGGCAAACCTCGCCGCGATTACTTCAATATGTCAAGGCTTACACCTCAACCTCAATTCCGATAAAGGTTAGTACCGTCTTCCATTTCTTCCTTTCCTTCTTCCAACCATTCCTCATCCCTTGTTCCCACCTCAACCAGCACAACCCCCAACCACCCAACCCCCAAACTCACAACACAGACTCCTTCACGGCCCCCGGCAGGGGCCGCTTTCGTGTTTAAGGAGCTCCTCTGCCGCCATCTGTAACTTGAGAACCGACCCTGGGTCACCCC
>VFQN01008423.1_pt1 | contig 10460 bp, 13 predicted proteins | sample 3512371 | NCBI WGS metagenome assembly VFQN01 (sample SAMN10412370, study PRJNA504923) | tailings metagenome | isolation source: Replicate 2 from Balatoc abandoned mine | place: Philippines: Itogon, Benguet | collected 2017-08-28 | reverse complement strand
TCCCCCTCAAATCCCCAACCAACCCCCCCGTGTATGCGGTTTCAGCCCTGTGTTGACAGGTTGGGGCAGGCAGGCTGTACAGCACGCGCTTGAGCGAAAGCAAGCCCAGATGGCACCTGGGAAGTACACATTTCTTGCATTGCCCACTTGGCCCCTCCCTGCCCAGGGACAGCGAGCTGAAAGCAACCCGTCGGCGGCACAGCACGGCAGTACGACAGTCCAGCCCCGCCTGCGCCGGCGCCTCGGGCACTTGCATATACCACATCCGCCAAACAGCCTGGCAGGAACAACTGCCGGTCGATTGCCTGCTGCGCAACAGGTGAACGGTACAGCTACACTCCAAAGACATGCCATGCTGTGGGCATGCACAGGCATGTTGCGGCACGGGGCCTGACATATGGCCAGCGCGGCGGACTTCCCAGCAATGTGGGGCTACAACCATGACCACCGCACGTGTACACGCATGTTATTACAACACACGAGCAACATCCGAGCAACACCTTACAACACCTTACAACACTAGGGCGATGACTGACATCAGCATCCCATGGAGCACCCCAAGCCTAATCAATGCAGCCATCATGGTGTACAGCAAATTGGTGTACGGCCTGGCGGTTCTGTACCGAGTAAATGCATTGGCATCAGCTGCAATGCGTCCCAGTCACTGCACTCGTTCACCGCCATACGACTTCGAGCATACCGATCCTGACAGGCCGCAAACCGGCGGCCACTAGAAGAACATGTTTGAGTGGCGCGAGCCCCCAACCGCAGGCTCCCGGCACACGGGGCACCGCACGCTGCGCTCAAGCCACGCCAACACACACTCCGAGTGGAACGTGTGGCCGCACCGAAGCACAAGGCACGCGTCCGCCTCCGCATCTCCCTCCACCTCCCCTTCCACTCCGACCCCACCCGCACCACCTGGCCCCTGCCCTGCCACCACCGCCCCTCCTGGGGCCCCTGCCGCTGACGGCCCTGTGGTACCAGCCCCAGCCCCTACCTGCATGACCTGGCCCACGCCCTTGCCCGTGCCCGTGCCAGCCACGCTCAGCTCGTCGCAGCACACCGGACACGTGTCCGTGTCGTACACGTGTGCCGGCGGCCGCTGCGACGACAGCTCCGCAAGCAGCATTTGCCGGCGCGTCCTCACGACCGGCCCAGAGCCTGGAACCTGCCCTTGTCCCCGCTGCGCCCCGCCCTGCCCCTGCGGCTGCAACTGCACCTGGTCCCCTCTCGGGGCTACCCCCTGCCCAGCCGCAACAGCTTCCCTCCCGTCGACCCAACCTGCCCTCCGCCCCTCCACCTCCCTCACCCGCCATGCCAACTCCGCCTCAGCCCGCCTCGCCCGCGCCTCCCGCGCCTGCCGCCGCGCCTCCCGCTGCCCCTCCCGTAACGCCCGCAGCGCCGCGCCCAGCTCGGAGCTGTGCCGTACATCGTACGACAGGCGCACCCGCCGTACGCCCTCCACCCACAGGGCGGCCAGGTACAGCAGCCACAGCGTTGGGGCGGTTACGGACGCGATGCGTCCGCCCAGGCCCCCGCCGTGCGTCCCTGCCGCGAAGGCTGCGGCAGCTGTGATGTACATGGGGCCGAGTGCAACCTGCGCAACGCAAGGAAAGGCGCCAGCATCTGATGCGATGTACAGGCAGTACAGTACCCAGGAAGGTGCCAATCAGCGGGTTTGGAAGGTCACTGGGAGGTTACAGGCAACCCTGCGGCTAACGTCGTCCAGGGTCAAACGACGCGGAGCTACCCGGAACGTTCAGCAACGAGTCCAATGCATACGATTATACGATAGTATGCTAAGGGACAACCGTTCGCCTCCACCCACCTTGCCGGTGCTGCGCGCCACGAAGCTGACCACGGGCATCACCGCCGCCTCCCCCGCCGCGCCCTGCCGCGCCAGCAGCGGCACCGCCACTGCCCGCAGCAGCAGCGCGTGCAGCAGGTTGAGCCCCACGAAGGCGGCGCCGAACGAGCGCGACGCGAACAGCCCGCCCACGTCGCCCGCCGCGCGCCCGCCCCACGCCGCCAGGCCGCCGCCCACCGCGCGGCCCACGGCCAGCGGGGCCTCGGGCGTGAGGCCGCAGCGGGCGGCGGCCGCGGACAGGAGGCGCAGCAAAGGGGAGGTAAGCAGCAAGGCGCCGTGGGCCTGGCGGAGACGAGGCGAACGGTGAGCGGGGAGTAGTGGGAAGGACACTGCATCAACCAATTTGGTGGAATTGCCTTGGGGTGTCAGGAACTGGGTTCGGGGGTTTGGGGAGGGGCCGTACGGTAAGCGGTGAGCGGTGAGTGGGGAGCGTACGCGATCTCGTGCAGATGGGATTGCGTTGGGACGTTAGGGGTTGGGTTCGGGGCCAGGGATCTCCTGCCCACGCCACCGTGTGCATACAGCACTCCCCTGATCTGCCCTCTACCCCTGCCGCCAGGTGCGCGCCGTCAACTCACCAGTCCCCTGACCGCGCCAGACGCCACCGCCACCGCCGCCCGCGCCGCAGCCGCCGGCAGCCCCACCGCATGCGCGCCGTACGCCGCCGCCACCGCCGCCGTCGCCAGCAGGATGGACAGCTCCGGCCGCCGCCACACCGTCACCAGCACATCCCGCACCTCCTTCCCGACTACCATGACCACCTCCGCGACCCAGCCCAGCACCACCGCCATCGCCACACACGCGTTGAACAGGGGAGTCCCCACGACGGCGATGATCCAGTGGCCTGTGGACCATGCCAGGGCCCAGGCCAGTGTGCAGCAGAGGGCCACCACGCCCAGCAGCCGCTGCAGCAGGGCCCCCGTGCCGCAGTCCAGGTACAGGTAGGCCCGGGCGGCGTAGAACTCCAGGGAGGAGCCCAGGGATGTGAGGGGCCTGGAGCCGGATTTCTGTTCGGTGGGATACGGCAAGGCAAGGTAGGCGACGTGGGCAGGCAGGGTGATGGAGCGACCGCATAACGACACGGGATTGGCGATAGCGCAAAACGGAAGGGCCGAGCTCGAAGGGGCGGCAAAGGTAGGTACACGGGGACGTGCGGGACAAGGTCAGTGAGGGCGGCTAGCCGACAGGGAGGCGGGAGAGTTGGCAGGTGGCAGGAGCTGCCTGTGACAACACCATGAGTGGGACGAAATGATGCTTTGAAAGTCTGCATGCCAACGTTGCATCCACAGGCTCTTCCTCCGTCCCGAACTCACCCGCATGGCCTTGCCCAGCATGAGGCACGAGATGACGGCCGAGGCATAGGCTGCAGGCCCGTACGGCAGCACGTGGCCCTGCCGTACACCCTGGGCCACAAACCACGCCGTACCCGCCACCGCGCCGCCGGGCCACAGCACGGGCGCGGCGGCGCGTAGGAGCGGCACCACGACACGTGTCGCTACAGGCCGTACGACATGCTGCCACGTCAGGGTGGCGGCGCGGATGGCGGCACGCCAAAGAGCCAATGCGGCGGCACGGGCGGCGGCGGCGGTTACACGTGCGGCGGTCGCTGTAGCGCTTGCAGTCGGGAGGAGGATGCGGGCATAGAGCACTGCGGGCAGGAGGAAAGGCAAGACGTAGCATGAAGGAGAGTTACTGGCATCAGTGGGGTCATGCTTGCAGTGCGAGGCACCATGCAGAAACGCAAGAAGGTGTAGGTAAGGGAGCATCAGGTAGGGCATGCTTGGAGGACTGGAGGCAGCGCCCATGGTTGCGAGCTGCTGCCCAGCAGCAGCTGATGCTGAATAACATGTGTGCAGACGTGGTGTTGGCTTTGCCAGGGCACACTCATGCAACACCAGCTATGGTATTACCCCCAAACCAAGAGGCGCGGTCTTGCATACACATCAAACCGCGCCGCAGTGCCCACCTCGCCCCGCCTCTTGACACGTGGCCACGACTGTGCGGGCGACCGCAGCTACTGCCGCGCATCCGGGTTGGAGCACCTTGCTGTACACAGCTGCACGGGGAGTACGACAGTTGCATGGTGAATGCCTTGGCGTGCGCAGTGCAGGGCAGGGAGGAGTAAGGCGCTTAAGTAGCATGTAGGTCGGCTGTAAAGGGTTGGCCAGACCTTTTGGCGGGCTCTATGCCGGAGGTGGTGATTCCGACCACTAGCTCCTCCTTGCAGGTATGATAGAGTGGCTGCGTCGGTTGCCCCCAGCTCGCCAGGTGTTGACATCCCACTCGAACACGGAGCACGAGCAACAATGAGCAGTCTAGGGCGCACGGCTGCGGCACCTTTTGTAACAGCAGCTATGGGAGCTACGACCCCACGGTTTACGGCGGTGGCGGTGAAGCGGCACGCCTCCAGCAGGCCACGTGACAGCGACTCATCCACCCTGCCGGCGTGTTACAAGGACGAAAGTGACAACAGCCATGTTATCACACGCTGCCGTTTCTGTGATGTAGTCCTGGCCGTGCTTGTTGCCAAGCGAGCACATCGGCACGTGCCTGCAGGGGCTGCTGTTTTGCAAGAAAACGGTACTTGCAAGCCGCACCTGTATGGCCCCACCCACAGGTGCACCGTACTGGGCCACTCCGGACCTGCCAAGTGCTGCTCACGGCTCACGTCACTTGCACACCCCACGGCGTGCATCCCCCCGCGCAGGCGCTCCTGCACCCTGCTCCCCCCTTAACCCACATCGGCACAACCAAGACACAACAACCCCAACCCACATCCGAAGTTGCCCACCTCGTTAGCGCTCCCCACGCCGCCTGCATGGGCTGCGACCTCCACACCGCCCGGCAGCCGTGCAGCAGCAGCCGTGCCAGCTTGGGCACCGCCAGGGCCGTGTCGAAGAAGCGAAGCGTCAGGCGGGCCAGGTGCTTGGGCAGCGCGGACTCCAGCAGGGGGGACACGCACAGCAGGGCCAGCAGGGTGAGGGAGCTGCCCCACACCAGCAGCGCGAAGGCGGAATCAGGGCCGGTGGGCGGAGTCGGGGATGGTGTGGAGGAGGGGGGAGTGGAGACGGAGGGGTAGGTTGTGGCGATAGGGGCGGGCTGTGGAGGCAAGGAAGGGAGAAGGACGGTTTGGGAAGCTGAGTCTTAGTCTTTGAGGGGTGCAGAGTACCGTTTGAAGGGCCCCCATGAACAAGACCTTCGGAAAGCATCCAGTCAGTTGCTGGGAACCACAACGAGCCCTCGCTTTCCTTTGGGGTCTCCCCTGCACGCATGTCGGCCCGTTGGTATAATAACAGTACGCTCACAACGAAACCCATGAGTACGACCCTGCGTTCACCACTATCCAGCTGTGACTAGTTGACTCCTCAAGACCGCAGCTTACCACAGGGAGAAGCAGCAGCCCCGCTCCCTGCCTCAGGAGCGACCAACCGCCCACCCCCGCCACCGCCGCCCCGGTGGCCAGGGCGCCCCGGTGGGGTTGAGGGAGCGCCTTTCCCACCTCTGTCGTAGGAGGGTAGGGAGGGTAGGAGGGCGGGGAACAAATGTTTGCGGTAAGGCATGCACCGGTGTGAAAGAAAACTAAGAATGCGGAAGTTGCAGGCATGCCCCCGGTGCTGACGTCAGTCGCACACGAAGGGTACCGGTAGTGCGGGACCGGCGGTGCACATGAATAATCCCATCCGATATACCGGTACGGTAGTCAGTTGAGGGCCCCATGCGAAAGGTGACGATGTCGGTAGCACATGGAGGTAGCGCGGGACCAGGGGCACAGAATGGTTCCACCCGACGTACAGTTCGGTGGTCAACCGGAGGGCCCCATGCGAAAGTTGCCCGTGTGAAAGGGCTGGGCGCTGCTCCTGCAAGCGGCGGTGGTGGAGTGTGTGGCGATGGGCGGCGGAGCAGCTGCACGTCACGATCAGCTGCTAGCTATTGGCTCTTCATTCTCTGTTCGGGCCATATGTGCGGGCCGTATGTGTTGAGTCCCAGCTACAGCCACGTGGCTGCATGTCGGTGTGAGCTGGCCGGCGCTTCCCCGCTGGCTGCAAGGGCAGAGCCGGCGCCCTAGGCGCAGCCCGCCTGGCGCGAGTCCCAATGTCCATCCTACAGCCACAGTGAGGCATACGGCCACGTTCCCTACAGTAGGAGCAAGGGCTACCCACCTGGCTCCAACACCACCGTGCCGCACGCGGCCAGCCACGCCGCCCCGCAGCCGCGCAGCACCGCCATCCACATGCGGCCGTGCAGCAGGTAGCGCCGCACAGCGTCCTCAGCCAGGGACAGCGACACCTGGGTGCAGGTGGGGCCAGGGTGGGAGGTGGGCAGTGGGCGGTACAACGCAGTGCTCAACAGAGAATGGCACTTGCAAGGCTGATGGTTCATGGGTTGTGAGAACTGAGAAGTGATCCTTACGCACCGAAGCTGAGGGGCATGCCACGGCAGCAGCAGGACCATGCGCCGGACAACCAGCTGCAGGTATCATGCCCGACCGTGTGCACCTGCTGAGTGCCCCCTAGACCCTGCAGCTGCAGGCCCGCCCCTGAGGCCCAGGCACGTGCCGCTGGCGGCCGCTCACCGCCATTACGGCACCCACAGATGTCATTGGCCATGGTGTACCGACTGCGTCTGCTACACCCATAGCATTCTTGCTCATAGGAAAGCTCAGGTAAACCCTACGTGTGCTGCTGGGGATCACCGGGGGCCGGGGCACGGGCACGTGCCGCCATGCACACGACGGTGGCTCAATGCACACACGGCAACCCAAATGCACACGGTACAAGCCCTCGCCTGCTGCAGCTTGCACATGGAGGCCCAGACAGGCGCTGAGCTGCAGCCGGTTGCCCACAGGCCCCCGTGCCTCACCGCCCACATGGCACCACCCGCCATCTGGGTGGCGCAGCTTCGCGCCAGCTCCCCCAGCGCGCTACGCCATAGCAGGGCCAGGCCGCCCACCGTCCACACGGCACCCGCGGGCACCACCACGGCCGCATATGTGCGCATGAAGGAGCCAGGGGTGAAGAGGGCGCGCAGGGGCTGCAGGGTGGCGAGGCGCCATAGCAGGGTCCATGAGGTGCCCCCTGGCCCGTGAATGGAGGAGCCGGGAGGATGGGACAAGGCGTTGTAGATGCTGCGCGTGGAATTGGGTTGTGGGGAGAGAGCAGGGATGGGAGTGGGGAAGTGGGGAGAGCGTGGTGGGTGGTGGGGGGCGATCAGGGCAGGGGTGGTGTGCGAAGGTGGACAGGCGGTTGGAGGGGTGCAGGTGCGAGGTGCACTGGGGACGCTGGTGAGGACCTGTGTGCCATATGTGTGCCCGGAGCATATGCTGCATATGGAGGCTTGTGGTGATGGCACAATGCAAGGCATCGTGGGCTTGAGCCCTTCACTGTCTTGCCTCGCGCTACCTTCTACGCTACGCACCTGGAGAGCGACACGGCCGCGATAGCGCAAGACTGCGCAAACTTGAAGACAAGGAGCGTTCCTTGGATGGCGGGCCTGAACCCGACATACAGGCTGGCAACGCCGAGCGCAAAGCGCAAGAGCATCCTCCCTCGGCCTCCGAAACTCGCGTCCGGACAGCAGCTGCCTACCTACCCATCAATTGATAGTACAATACATGACCAGGTTTCCACATTTTTTGAGACGCTCTCTTCACTTCGAGTTGTGAACCTGGGACGGCCCTTAACGTCGAGGGCCCAACCGCCTTGGAAGTCGCTCGATGACCTTTCGCACTAGCAGGCACACCGGATATATGAGATATCAGTCCTCAAATATTTAGCAGGTCGCTGGTATAGGGTGAGAGCCAAGGAGGTCTCTGTCAACGCCGCTGATCTAAGTTGTGGGTTGTCGTCGGTCGGACTTTGGAATTTGGGGACGCCCGGATTGGGGGTGTGCCAGAGTGTGCCTCGACCACGAGCTCACTTGGTCGGCAGCAAAATCACTGTTAACCACCGCCTCATGCCCGTTGACTCCGCTTCCGCAGCTGCCGTGCTCCAGCGGGAGCGCGCTCTATCCAAGCTGTATCCCAGGGGAGCTCCACTTAGCTGTATCCACCCTTGGTGCAGCAGCAGGCCGCTGCACGCCCCTGCCTTGCTGCTTTGCCGGACGATGAAGCTTAAGATGCTAGGGAGGATTTTGGGTATTGTTCTAGCTTTTTCCGGTTGGGATGGCGTTTCCTGATGAGGCTGGGGCTGTTGCGCTCTCCCCTGGTGGTTGCGCTTTTCCGCTGCATTTGTGCTCCGCTGTCCGCTGACGCCAATAGGCACAGGGGAGCTCTCCTCATCAGGCATGCACGTTCACGCTCTCGTGTTGACACGCGATGCCCTCGATTCCAAAGAAGCGGTACGCTTCCTGGCCGTCTGGTGTGTGGGGTAACTGTATGCTTGGTGTCGAGGCTCGAGGGTATTTGTTTTTGGTAGAATGGTACTCAGGGGAGCATACCACACAAACGATGCCCTAGTCGGTCACACCACAACAGCAAGTGATACATGCGGGCTTGCATCACTTGCTGTTTTAGTGTGAGTGTGTGACTGACTTGCCCTGCGTGGGCATGGCGACTGGAAATCCTTTACGTGGCGGAGCAACCAAGTTAACGGGACCTAACTGCTGCGTTGCTGCTCCCACACGCGCTTGGTGACCTCCCTATTTAACCAGTGCCTCAACCCCGAGAGACCCAGACGGGAGCCAACCCTGACAGGCCCTGACACGTGCTGTGGCAGACCCGGGCCTAAGCCCCGCCGCCTGGTTCGAAATTGTTCACGCCTCATGCATGCGAGCACAACAGGGAATATGCTTGCTGTTCAGCTTGCAGCAACACGAAGAAAAAAAAAAGCTTGCAGCAACACATACAACTGAGCAGGTTGCATATCAGCACAGTGCTCCGGAGCCCACAAGGTTGGTCTGTACGCAAGCAAGGCAACCCAGGAGCGCCCCAGGCACGCAAGGTACGCCCTACACTGCTGGGCCCCCGGGCACGCAAGGTCCACACCCGTGCGTAACCTGCGTATACCCGAAACCTTGCCCCCCAAACGTTCGCCCGGCCTGGCCTAGGACCTCGCCACAACACGGCACTGTCGTCGTCCCATCCCAGGCTCGCCAAGCGAGGTGACTGCAAAGCAGAAGGTGCAACACATCGCTCCAGTATGGACAGCATGGTACCGTATGGATCTGTGTGCTGTACGCTTGTGACCAACGTCCACGCAAAATCGGTTCCGTACAGGGTTGCCCGCGACTTCCGGAACCACTTGGCCGACGCCGCAACGTCAGAGAGCTCCTAGCCGTCGTGCTTATTGCACGTCTTTCAAATTGCGCACAAATGAACTTGAAGGACATTGGCAAACGCATAGAGCGCTACCTGACGAGCGCAGACGACGTTGTCAAAGCGTACACGCTTGGCAGCGGCGCGTCTGCAAGAGCTCGTGTTACGGGAGCTGTCGAAGCCTACAGACGATGTAACTCTGACCTTAACGGAGAGATGCGGCGCGTGGGGCGCGGTGCCGAAAGCGGAGGGGAGGCGAGCTTCGCCAAGGCGTGTCTTGACGCGTACCAAACTGTCCACGTGTATCCGAAGATTGAATCGCTCTTTAAAATGGTGCGCGAGCAGGCAGCAATCGCTGCCTCGTCCGACAACCTGGACAAGAGGTGGGTGGAGCTTCTCGGACCTGTGACCAAAAGCAGCCAAGGACCTGCAAGGACCCTATCCCGCCCCTCCACTGCGGTGCCTTACTCCCCTGTCTGCACCTACAACGCGTGCCTTGACTCGCTGTCCTTGCAACCCCTGCCCCAACCTCTGTTGCCAACACACCCCACACGTCCCTTGCCCAACTCCACCTGTCACGCTCGTCCCTGGCCCCCATCAGGCGCAGCGCCCTGATGGCGGTCATATACGGCTGCCAGGCCGCCTGCACAATGCTGAACTATGCCTGCGACATCGAGAACCTGCTGGCATGCGCCAGCAGCAGCCCACAAGACTCCAAGACCCGCACCCAAGCCCTGGACGCCCTGCTGCAGCCCAGCCTCATGTCGGCCGCAGCGGACGCCGTGCGCGCGATGGCCGCCACCTCGCAGCTGCTGAGCTCCGTAACCGCCGTACAGCAGCTGTACGGCGGCCAGGGGTGGGAAGAGTACGACATCATGGACGCGTTCAATAAGACCATTGAGAACGCGGGCGTCGCGGCGTTTGCGATATGCCAATACTCGCTGACAATCACGGAGACGCTGCTCCGACGCGTGGTTGGCCTGCCCGAGCGCAGCAGCAACCGGCCTCCCTCCCCCCGGCTCCTATCCGACATCGCGCAAGCCGTCGACGCGGTGACGGACGCGCAGCTTCTCGCAGCTTGCGCGGTGTCCCTACTTGACAGCCCGCCCGTGTACGCCATCCCCCGTCTGGCGCAGCCGGTTGTGGACCGCACCAGTTTCTGCGTCCGGACCGCGTGCGCCACAGCTGGCAATGCCATGCTGCACTGGCAGCTGATGCGGGGGGAGCTAGCTAAACTCAGCGGGCGCGAGGCCAAACGGCTGGCGGGCGTGCTGCTGCGTGCCATGCGGCACGTGGCTGTACGGCGGCTGCAGGTGGCGCTGCTGGACCAGCTGGCGG
>VFQN01008422.1_pt1 | contig 10462 bp, 9 predicted proteins | sample 3512371 | NCBI WGS metagenome assembly VFQN01 (sample SAMN10412370, study PRJNA504923) | tailings metagenome | isolation source: Replicate 2 from Balatoc abandoned mine | place: Philippines: Itogon, Benguet | collected 2017-08-28 | reverse complement strand
CCCGGCCATCGGGCTGATGGTCGGGGGGACGTTCGGGGCGATCCGGGTGCCGTTCGCCGAGCAGCACGCGGCCGACGCCAAGCAGGTGCTGTTCCTGCTGGTGGTGGCCGTCCTGTGGTGCTCCGGGACGGCGGGCGTGCGGGAGGTGGTGAAGGAGCGGGCGGTGGTCCGGCACGAGGCCCGGTTCGGGCTCGACCTGCGGGCGTACCTGCTGTCGAAGGTGCTGTTCCTGGGCGCGGTGGGCCTGGCGCAGGCGGCCCTGCTCCTGGCGACCGTGCGGTGGCTGACCGGGCTGGTCGGGCCGCCGGACTTGCAGTTCCTGGTGCTGGTCGGGGCGGCGGTCGCGGGCGTCGCCCTCGGGCTGTGCGTGTCGGCCGGGGCGGGGACGTCGGAGCGGGCGATGACGGCCCTGCCGGTGGCCCTGATCGGGCAGGCGGTGTTCTCCGGTGGGCTGGCCCGGCTGGCCGGGCCGCCGCTGTGGGCGGCGTGGCTGCTGGCCCCGGCGTACTGGGCGCTGGACGGGCTGAAGGCCCCGCTCCCCACCGACCTGAAGATCGCCACGTACCCCGGGGCGTCGTGGTACTACCAGCCGCCGATCCTCGGCCTCGGGGGGCCGCTCGCGGCCGACCTGCTGGCCCTGGCCGCCCAGGCCACCGCCCTCCTCGCGGCCGCGTACCTGCTGCTCCGCCGGACGACCGCACGGGGGTGACGGTTGGCCGTGGCGCACGGCCGGGTGCAGTGAGAAGGGTGCCCCATGCCCCCCGCGGCAGACGGAACCGCTCGATCGCCCGCCCGGGCGTCGGGCGGCGCCCCGCCCCCTCCCGCACACCCGCATGACGAGTACTTGCCCGGTGAGCGCCTGGCGTCGGCGTGGCCGCACCGATGGCCTTCCGCCGTTCTCCAGGCCCTGCGATTCCGGGCGGGATCGGGTAGTGATCCTCCGCCCGGTACACGGGCAGCTGGCACCTACTGAAGGACGAAAACTTGCCCAGATTACCGATGGCGGTAGTCTGGGCAAGCTCATCTGGCCTTCGTCGTCCCGTTTACCCCTTCGCTCGTTGTCCGCCGCCTTACCACCGGGGGTGGTCAGGTCTCAAAGCCGAGCGCGCATCGGAGGCGCAAGGGCGTCATGCCAGGAGCGGCCGAGGCGTGGCGGGAAGGCTGGTGAACGTCGCGGGCCGGGCGCTCCTCGCGTGGGTTAGGTCGGGAGTGATCACCTCACAGGACCCCGATGTCCGAACCCGGCACCGGTCGCCCACCACCGCGTTCGGAAGCCGGGGCACACCCTGCCGGTTTCGCCGACCCAGGCCGGATTCTGGATGCGCCACCACAATCCACGACTGCCGGCGGAACGTGTGGCAACTCGCGATTCGAGCGGAACGAGACGGGTCCGCCGAACCCGACGAGTGGCGTCGGCGACGGAAGCCGGCGGCCGGGGCGTTCGGCACGTCATGACCCGATTCCCCGCCGGCGGCAGTCGGGGGCCGCGACGGGCGGCATAGACGTTCACTCGCCCCCACCGCCTGCCGCGATGTCGGCTTCGAGGTCACCGATCAGGGAGTTCATACTCACGCCGAGTGCGACCGCCAGGTCGTGGAGCACCACCAGGGTGGGGTTGGTCTCTCCCCGCTCGATCATCCCGACGTAGTTCCGGCTCACCCCGGTTCGCTCCGCCAGTTCCTCCTGGGACAGGCCGGCCGCCTCCCGCCTGCGGCGTACGATGCGGCCGAATAGGATGTGGACCGGTTCGGGCATGGGCTGACCAAAATGATCAGCCCACCCGTTTCGCACCGCGTGGTCTACCAAGTATACTTGTCATGCCTCGGGTTCCCGGCAACGGACGAGTGTCGGGCGCGTCGCCTCCGGACCGCGTCGGGCGCGGACCGGCTTCGGACCCCGTGCCCCCGCGAGATCGGGGGAAGCCGAATCGCCGAAGGGGTGACGGATGACGGCCGTGCTCGTGGTCGTGCTGCTGCCCGTGGGGGCGTTCCTGCTCTCCGCCGCCGCCCTCCGGGCCGCGACGCGGCGGCTCGGTCCGGACCGCCCGTCCCTATCCCGCGCCGTCGCCGCGGCCGCCCTGATCTGGGGGGTGAACCTTCTCGTCGGGGCGGTGCTGCTAGTCACCTCGACCCCGAACACGGTGAACGTCGCCGTCACCTCGTTGATCGCGCTGGCGGCCGAGGTCGCGGTCGGCTGGTGGGCGGTCAGGAAACTGCTCGGGACGTCGCCCGCCCGGTCGGTCGTGGTCTGTCTGGCCGGGCTGGTGCCCGTCGCCGCCGCGGCCGGTGTCCATGCCCTCGTCGTCCGCCCGTACGTCGCCTCGGCGCACCTCGTCCCGTCCAACCCGATGGCCCCGACCCTGGCCGGGTTCCACCGCACCGCCCCCTGCCCCCACTGCGGCCGGCCGCTGGTCGTCCCGGTCCGCCCGGCCGGCGACTTGGCCCCCGGCCGGCCCGAGGAGGTGGACGCGATCGGGATCTGCACCGGCTGCTACCGGACTGCGGAACCAACCGGCCCTCCGGGACCGCACCTCGTGGCACCGGACCGGTTCCTGGTCGACAAGCTGGCCGCCCCGCGGCGGTGGGACGTGGTCACGTTCCGCCACCCGACCCGGCCGGGCGACGTGTACGCCATGCGGCTGGTCGGGCTGCCGGGCGAGGTGGTGTTCGTCCGCGACGGGGCGGCGTGGGCGGACGGCGTCCGGCTCGACCCGCCGGCCCCGCTCGCCGGCCTGCGGTACGAGGTCCGGCCCCACGACTCGGGGTCGCCGGACGAGCCGTGGCGGCTGGCGGCCGAGGAGTGCGTCGTGCTCGGCGATTTCCCGGCCCGGTCGGCCGACTCGCGGACCTGGGGGCCGGTCCCGCGGGCTAACCTGGAGGGCGTCGTGGTGTTCCGGTTCTACCCGCCCGCCCGGTGGGGGTGGGTGAGGTAGGCGGCCGGGCGAGAACACGGGGGGTCGGGTATGGGGCGTGACGCGTGGACGGCGGACGCGGCGGCCCGGGTCGAGAACTACTGGGCGGCGGCCTGCGCCGGCCCCCTGCTGCTGACCGCCGCCGCCTACTGGGGGACCGCGTACGCGGTGAGCGGCAGCGGGGCGGCCCTGTGGCAACTCGCCGCCGCGTCCGGCATCACCATCCTCTTCGCGGCCGTCCTGTCGATCGCCTTCCGGTGGGTGCTGCGGCCGGCCGGCCGGGCGGCGGCCCGGGTGACCGGCCTCTCGTCGTCCCCGGAGGCGGCGGTGTGCGTCGGGTTCACCGCCACCGCGGCGCTCGTCCCGGCAGCGGCCGCCGGCTACGCCCTGGGCACGGGGGCGGTGACGATGCTCTGGCTCGGCCCGCTCACCCTGCCGGGGCACCTGGCGGCCCAGGCGGTGTGGGGGTGGGCGATCGGCCGGGCCGCGGTCGGGCCGGGCCGGGCGGCCGGGTACCCCGGGTGGGGGAGCCGGGTCGTGCGGCCGGTCCTCCTCACCGCCGGCGGGGCCGCGGTTGCGGCCCTGCTCGTCGGCGGGTACCGGCTCGGGGAGGCCCAACTCGGCGCGCGGGTGGCCGCCGAAGACCGGTTGGTCGCGCTGACCGCCCGGGTCGGCGGGGCCGCCACCCGGGCGGCCGGGGGGCCGTTCCGCGTCGTCACGGCCGTCGACCTGTCCGGGTCGCGGGTGACCGACGCCGACGTCCCGACCCTGGCCGGGCTGGACGCCGTCGAGTCGCTCGACCTGTCGCGGACGGCGGTGTCCGGCGTCGGGCTCGACCGGGTGCTCGCCGGGATGCCACACCTGCGGCGGCTGAACCTGTCCGGCGCCCGGGTTACGGACGAGGCCCTGACGGCCCTGGGGCCACACCCGACGCTCGCGGAACTGGACTTGTCGGACACCCCGTTGACCGACCGTGCGGCGGCCGGATCGGGCCTCCTTCGGTCCCCGGGGATGCGTCACCTTCGGCTGGACGGCACGAAGGTGACCCGGGAGGCGGCCGGCTCGCACCTGTCCCGGGACGGCCTGAAGATCGTGGTCGGCGGTGACGGCCCGTAACCGTCCCAGCAACGGTAACGGGGAGGCCCTCACCGCCGAGGGCTAAAGGGGAAAGGTACGGCACGGCCCACGCGGGCCGTGCGGGAGGTTACTGCGGCGGGATCAGCCGGCCGGTCGGAACGTGGCCAGGGTGCGGACGACCGGGGCCGCGATCAGGGCGGCCAGGGTCAGGGCGGCCACGGCCAGCCCCGTGCCGACCGACGCCACCACCGGGCCGAGCAGGTAGCCGGCGACCCCGGCCCCGGCCCCGGCGGCGACCGCGGCGGCCGTCGCCCGCCGGGCGCCGGCGACCGAGCCGACGACCGCGCGGGTCACCGCGACGGCGACGACCGCCGGCCCGACCGCCCGCCGGACCCGCCCGGTGAGCATGGCCAGGCGGGCCTTCGCGGCCCGGCCGGCGGCCAGCGCGCCGGCCCGGACTCGCCCGGCCTGGCGGCCGGCCCAGGCCCGCAGGCCGCGGGCAGCCGCCCGCACCCGCGCCCACCCCCGGGCGGCCGCCGACGGCCGCGGGGCCGTGGTCGGGGCCGCCGGGGCGGGCGCGGCGGCCAGTTCGGCGACCGCCAGCCGCACCGCCTCCTTGACGGCCGCCGGGAGGGCGTCCCGGAGGCTGTCCGCCACCGCCCCCGGGATGGCATCGGCCAGCCCGTCGATCATCTCGTCCAGCCGCTCGATCACCTCCCCCAGTTGGGGCCGGCGGGTCCGCGGCAGGGTGCCGTTCGCGTTCATCGGGGTCTCCTCGGTTCACGGTGTTGATGAGATCTTGTCCGGCCCGGCCCGCCGCCGACCCTCCGGCCGGAGGACCGGCGTGTGGGTTCCGACCCGTCGTCCGCGTCACCGGCTGGCCGACCGGTCCGGTCGGGTACGGGCACGCGGGCAAGGGCGTGGGGCGGGTGCCGGCCTCGGGCTAGAAGATTCGCGTCGACAGCTCGTTCAGGCGGCCGCCGTGGACACCGCCCCGAGGGCGGCCGACACGGCCCCGGCCCCGGGCACGACCGCGGCGGCCAGCCCGGCCGCGGCGGCGACCAGCAGGGCGAGCCGGTGCCGGGGGGCCGGGGTCCGGCCCAGCCACCACCCGGCGGCCCGCACCCCGGCCGCCAGCCCGGCCGCCCACCGGCCGGCCGGCGGGGTCGGCGGCGCGGCGTCGCCCTCCACGCCGGTCCGGTCGGCCCCGGGGTCGAACCGGTCCCGGCCGAACGCCGGGTCGTCGGGGCCGTCGCCCCACGGGTCGCGGCGGTCCCACGGGTCGTCGTCCGGGTCGGCCCAGCGGGGCGGGGCCGACGGCCGGGGCGGGGGGCGGTCGAACACCGCCCGCACCACCTCCCGGGCGGCGTCCCCGACCGCCTGCCCGACGGCCCGGGCGACCCGGTCGGCCACCTCCCCGGCCAGGGCGGCCAGCGCCCCGGACAGGGCCGACAGCCGCCCGGCCAGGGCCTCGCGGACCGGGCCGGGCGGGAGCGGGATGGTCAGCATGATGGTCCTCCTCGGGGCGGCTACCCGCCGGGCGGGGCGAGCTGCCGCAGGGACTGCATGGCGGCCCGGACCGCCCGGTCCCGCCGCTTGAACTGCTTCAGCTGGGCGGCGACCCGGGCCAGCCGGGCGTCGGCCTGGCGGAGCAGGTCGCGGGCGGCGTCCAGCTCGGCCAGCGGGTCCGGCGGGTCGGTGTCCGGCGGTGCCGGGTGCCCGTTCGTCTCGTGCCTCACGGCAGTTCTCCTCTCGGGGGGTTGCGTGTTGGTGGTGGTGACGGCGGGGGCGGCCTCGACCGCCAGGCACGGGTCGAGGGCCACGGTCACCAGCGTCCGGTCGGCTCCCTCGAACGCGACCGGCTTGTCGGGGGTGACGCGGACGGTGACGCACCCGAGGGCGAGTGCGCGGGCCAGCACCCGCCGGTCGACGACCACCCGGGCCGCCGGCCCGCTCGCCGGCGAGCGGGCCAGCCGGAGTTGCTCGGCCGTGCCCCTCGTTTCGTCCCTGGCCCGGACCACGACCCCGCCGTCGAGGGCGAGGGTGACCGGGCGGGCGTCGGCGTCGGCCCCCGGCAGGTCGGGCAGCCGGGCCAGCAGCTCGGCCGCGTCCGTGTCGTCGAGCCCGGCCACGGTCGGGGCGTTCCGCGGCACGATGCCGGCCACGTCCGGGTAGCGGCCCGTCCGGTCGATCGGGAGGAACACCTGCCACGGGCCGGCCCCGACGACCACGTGCGTGACCGTCCGGCCGAGCCGCACCTCCCGCTCCCCGCCCAGCTCGCGGGCGCCGAACGCCGGCACGGCCGGGACCAGCACGTCGTCCGCGAAGGGGAAGGCGAACCCGCCCCAAACCAGGGCCGTGCGGCCGTCGGTGGCGACCACCTGCCCGGCCGTCCCCCTCACCTGCACCCGGGTCAGGGCGAACCGCCCGGCGTCCCGGGCCGCCGTCCGCCCGCACTCGTGCAGGGCCGCGAGGACGCCGGACGGCAGCGGGTGCCAGTCGTCCGGCGGGTCCGGGAGGTGGTGCTGCTTGCCCGGCGGGACGGCGTCGAACGGGTGGGCCTTCGGGACGCCCCGGTCGGCCCACCGGGCGGTGCCCTTGAGCTTCGGCCCGACGGCCAACTCGACCGGGGACGCCCCGGTGCCTTCGACCGCCTCCAGCACGGCCATCGGGACGACGACCGACCCGTCGTCGCACCGCGTCCGGGCGGTGTACGCCAGGATCGCATCCTCGGTCCGGGTCCATACCGCCAGGGTGCCGGACCGGACCTCGAGTCCGACCACCGGGGCCGGGCCGCGGGGCCGGCCGGACACGCACTTGCGGGCCACGGCCCGGAAGCTCCGGGCCAGCCCGCGGGGGATCACGATCACGTCGAACTCCTTGGTGTCGGGGTTGGCGTCAGTCCACCCGCCACCCGCCCGCGACCAACTCGTCGCCGGAGTCGTACGCCTCCCGGGGCGACGCCAGCAGCTGGTCCAGGCGGGCCGGCAGGGTGAACAGGTTGCCCAGGAACACGGTGGCCGAGTACCCGGTCAGCCCGCAGACCCCCAGGGCGTCGAACAGCACCCCCAGCTCCTCGGCCCCGCGGGACCGGCGGACCAGGGGCAGGAACGGCCACGCCGGCCACAGGGCCGGCGTGGTGGCGAACAACCGATGCCGGGCGAGGTCGCCCGTCGGCGTGGACGGGGGCACGATCACGGCGTCCTCCTGCGGTTGGGGTCAGGCGACGGCCGGGGCGGCGAGCTGCTCGACCTTGGCCCGCAGTTCGTCCCGGGCCGCGGCCAGCTCCCGGTCGAGTTTCGCCTTCTCGTCGAGCAGGTACTCGGCGTACGCGGCCACCTTGAACTGCGTGGAGCGGATCTTCTCCGCGGCCCGCTTCAGGGTGTCCTCCCGGGTGTCGTCCCCGAACTGGGCGACCGCCCGGCGGTGGTCGTCGATCAGGGCCGCGAGGCCGGCCGCCACGGACTCCTTGACCGAGCGGTCGCCCTCCGGCAGCCCGGCCGGGACCGGGAACCGGAGGATCTGGCCGTTCAGCCGGCCGAGCATCGCCTGCACCTTGTCGACGAACGGGGCGTGCCGGTCCGGGACGAAGTAGCACCCGCCCTGGGGCCGGACCGGGAACAGGTCGGCGTGACGCTCGAACAGCTTCTGGATGACGCGGGTGACGTCCCCCCCGCTGCGGGCCTCGATGGCCCGGTCCAACTCCTCCTGGGCGAGCGTCGCCAGGCCGGGCAGGTCGCACGTCACCGTGCCGGTCTTCTTGTCCAGGGTGAGGAGCGTCTCCAGGGTGTACTCGAACCGGTCGCCGTCCCGGCTCTCCTGGGTGAACTGGAACTGGACGGTCGCGCCGTCCTCGGCCACCTGGCGGATGATCCGCCGGTCGCACAGCCGCCGGCACGCCCGGGTGAAGGCGTGCTTCGGGGCCAGCTCGCGGGCCACCCCGTCGTCGAGCCCGGCGTCCCGGAGGGCGGCGACCAGGGCCGGGTGGGTGACGCTCACGCCGGAGCACGTCCAGGCGATCACCTCCCCGAGCAGTCGGGGGCCGGCGGCGACGGGAAACGGGGCCGTTGCGGTCGCGGCCATGGTGGGAACCTCCTGTCTGGATGGGTGGGGAAAAGAGGGCGGCCCGGCGGACGGTCCGCCGGGCCGCGGTCGGGAACGCGGCGTGAGCCGCCGCGGATGAAGCGGGGTGCGGGTTACAGCGAGAGCACCCGGCCGACGGCGTCGGCGTCGGGTGCGAGCGAGCGGACGGCGTGAACCTCGTCGCTCACCAGGGCCAGGTCGCCCGGCGGGCTGTCGATCACCAGGCTCGCCAGCCGGGCCTTCGCCTCCCGCTTCCAGTTCAGGAAGTCGGTACGGGATGCCGTGTCGATCACGCACCTCGCGTCGGTCACGAACACCAGGTCGGTGACGCCGTGCGGGGCGGCCAGCTCCCGGTACATCCGCGGCATCTCCCGGCCCGGGACGTCCAGGTGCGACCCCCGGCCGATGAACGCGGACAGCCAGTCGGCGAGCCCCGCCTCGTCCCACCGGCCGGGCGGGAGGGCCAGCAGCCGCTCGCCCGAATCCCCCGAGTACGCGACCAGCCCGCACCACCGCCGCTGGTGCCGGGCGACCCACGCGAGGGCCAGGGCCAGGGCCTTGGCGGTGTGCGCCTTCTCGCCCTGCATCGACCCGCTCTCGTCGACGGCTATGATGACCGGCCCCTTGCCCACCGGCTCGGCGGCGTGGTGCTCCCGGCACAGCGCCTGCCGCTCGGCGATCCGCCGGAGGGCGTCCAGCTCCAGCTCCGGGACCACGAGCCGGGCCAGCTCGGCGGGGAGCAGCCGGCCGACGTCCCCGCCCGGCTCGACCCCGACCACGTCGTCGAGGCCGTGGGTCGCCTTCTGCCGCTGGCGGCTCTGGGCGACCCGGCGGAACCGCCCGGCCAGGTCGCAGATCCGGCGGAGCGTCGGGTCGCCGCGGACCCGCCGGAACAGGGCGGCGACGGCACGCGGGTCGGTCGAGCCGGGCGCCCCCGGTCCGAGCCCGAGGGCGCCCACCGCCTCGTGCAGCTCGCCCACCTCCTTGCCCGCCTCGGCCACCGCCCGGCCGACGGCCCGGAGCGTCGCCATCTCGGCCGCGAGCGAGTCGCCCGTCCCGGCGGCCTCGCCCCGGCGACCCTTGTCCTCGTCCTCCTTCCTCAGTCGGGCGAACTGCTCGGCGAAGTGGGCCGCGGCGATGGCCGCGGCGGTGTCGTCCAGCCGGGTGGCCGCGTGGAGGGCGCGGTACTCGGGAGTGTCCAGCAGTTGGCGGACGAACCGGTGCCGCCCCGGGTCGGTGCAGCGTTCGGCCAGCCGCGGGTCCGGGTCGAACCCGCACGCGAAGAAGTCGGCCGCGGCGTACTCGTCGGTGCCAGCGGCCCTCAGCCGGTCGCTCTCGGCGACTAGGTCCCGGCCCCGCCGAAGCCCCCACGCGTCCAACTCCAGGGCCGTCGGGCTGGCGTCGGCCGCCGGCGGGCTCCCGTCGCCCGGCGTCACGACCGCCTCGCCGGCGGCACGGTCCGGCGGCCGGCCGTCCAGGTCGAGCATCCTCAGCAGGTCTTTCGGGTCCATTGTCCTCCTCGGGTGAGTGGGACGCGTCAGGGCGAGTTCGGGAAGAGCGGCGGGCGGTCGACGGCGTCCAGGAAGTCGGCCCAGGCGAACGACCGGCCCAGGCCGCGAACCGAGGTCAGGTTCGGCTTCGCGTTGGCCTCGATCGAGAGCGCCCGGTCGAGCAGCCGCGGGTGGCGGTCGCGGAGGGCCAGGATCTCCGACTTCTTCGACGCCGGGCAGAAGAAGCAGGCCGACTTCACCGGCACCGGCAGCCCGGCGCCGCGGACCGCCCGCTCGCACGCCGCCCGGTCCAGGTGCCAGTCGAACAGGGGGTACCAGTAGGCGAAGAAGTGTTCGTCCAGCCACGCCTCGCGGGACCGCCGGCCGTCCGTCCCCCCGGCCTTCGGCCTCGCCCACGTGAGGCGGTGGCCCTCCCCGGCGTCCAGCCCGACCGCCTTCACCACCCCGGCGTACGTCCGCCGCTCCTCCGCGGCGTCGAACCCGATCGCCCGGACCACCCGCCGGCCCTTCGGGACGAACGCGGCCGGCGGGTACAGCTCGGTGATCCGCTTGTTCTGGGGCGAGACCTTGTACTTCAGGGCACAACTCCGGCCCCCGTACGCGATCGACGGGAGCGTCCCGGTGTGCAGGCACTGGCCTTCGAGCGTCCGGTACAGGGCCGTCTTCGGCTCGTACCGGACGGTCTCCACCGGCGGGAAACCGACGCCCTTCAGGTACTCTTGGACGACGGGCAGGTAGGCGTACGTCTCCGGCTTCTCCCCGCCGGTGTCGGCGAACAGGATCAGGTCCGGGCGGATCGCCCGCCTCACGAACTCGACGAGCATGGCGGTGCTGTTCACCCCCAGCCCGTACGCGACGACCAGCGGCCGGTCCGGGTAGG
>VFQN01008421.1_pt1 | contig 10463 bp, 15 predicted proteins | sample 3512371 | NCBI WGS metagenome assembly VFQN01 (sample SAMN10412370, study PRJNA504923) | tailings metagenome | isolation source: Replicate 2 from Balatoc abandoned mine | place: Philippines: Itogon, Benguet | collected 2017-08-28 | reverse complement strand
CGGTGTTCCCCACCTCGGCGCGCCGGGTATCGTCTGAGAGAACGATCCCGCCGTCAGGGGCCATCGTAGAGCGGCCGGAGATCGAAGCGCAGGTCCGGCCAGCGGGCACGGAAAGCCAGCAGCGCCGGCCAGGGGCTCCAGTCGGCCGACCAGAACCCCACCCAGTAGAGATCCGGGTCGCGCCGCCGCGCCCCGCCCCGGCCACCGATCGGCAGCTCCACCACACCCCGGAGCGCCTCCGTCGTGCCCCAGTGCGCCCAGAGCCAGCCGCGGCTCTCCCGGTGATCGGGCCCGAGCCGCAGCAGGCGGTCGGGCATCGGCAGGAGCCGGTGCAGGTCGAGCGGGCAGGCCCGACTCAGCGGTGCGCGCTCGGCGACGAGCCGCCCGCGCGCCTCCACCGCGTCCCGCAGTTGCCCGGCGAGGATCCGCGCGCCTTCCATGCTGATCGTGCGCTGCATGGGCGACGGCGGGGCGACCAGCAGATGGAACCAGCGCTCGGCCGCGCCGCCGTGCTCGCCTGTCCAGGGGATGACGCCCGCGCCGGCTGCCACCGCCCGGAACGCGGCCCCCGCGTCCGGCACGCCGGTGACGCGGAGGTGGTGGTAGAGCCACTCGGTGTCGGCCGGCGCGAGGACCTCGACGGCGCCGGCCGTGTCCGCCGCGCACTCGCGTGTATCGGGACGCGTCCGCGTCACAGGTCGAGCAGCTTCGTCGCGCTGTCGGTAACGAGCTTCGCGCGCCGGACGTAGCCGCGCATCGTCTTGAGGTCGCGGTGGCGGGTGTGGTCCATCACCTGCTCGTCGCGGGCCCCGGCCATGTAGGCCTCCGTCACGAAGCCCGCGCGCAGCCCGTGCGGCGAGAGCCGCTCGCCGCCCTCGACGGTGATCTTCGCGGCGGCGGCGCGCTTGAGTAGGATGTCGCGCACGGCGTCGCCGCCGAGCCGGCGGTGCTCGATCGTCCCCCAGCGATCAATCTTGCGGAACACCGGGCCGAACTTGCAGGCGGAGACGTCGAGCCATGCCTCGAGCGCCTGGACCGGGCAGGTCTCGCGGCGCTTGCCGCGGCTGATTCCGAGCTCGACCCCCTTCCCCTCCGCGTCGGTCTTGGAGGAGGGGATCAGCAGCCGTAGCCCCGCATCCGTGAAGCGCAGATGCTCGCGGTCGACGGCGACGAGTTCGGAACGCCGCAGCGCCCCGGCAAAGCCCAGCAGGAGCAGCGCGCGGTCGCGCAAACCGGTGAGGTCGCCACCACAAGCTGCAACCAGGCGCTTCAGCTCGGTCGAGGTCAGCGCAGCCGCCTGGCGGCCACGGCGACGGTGGGTGCGGTAGATGCCGCGCAGCGTGGTGCGGATGGCCGGATGGCCGGCCGACCAGGCGAGCTCGCGCAGGCGGTGGGCATGGCCGATCGCCGCGAGGCGGCGCTCGAGGGCGGAGCGGCTGTAGAGCGGCGCCATCGACGCGAGGTAGGCTGCCACGGCGGCGGGCTCGGCCGGCAGCGGTACGCAGCCGGCCTCGCGGCACCAGTCGGAGAAATGGGCCCAATCGGCCGCGTAGGCGCGCCGCGTCTCGGGCGCAAGCGCGTGCCGGGCGTAGGCCGCCGCGGCCGCCAGCGCGTCGACGGCGACGGCCGTCGGTATCGCCGCCACACCTTGGTCCTCGACCGACACGACCGCCACCGCAGCGCGCCCATCTCCCCCGGCCAAGGCCCCCTCCCCTACTCGCCCTCACCCGGATTCTGGCCGTCTGCCGCGATTGGGGCAAGCCCGTATTCACCCGCGGTAAGCCGGACTTATCGCGGGTGAAATTGTCTGTGTTGGCTCTGTCGGGGGCCCGCGTCCTAGTCCTCTCGAGGCATTGGAGGCGATGGGCAGGACCAGAACGGCGCGTGGCTCCGCAGGCAATGGGCAAGCACATCCCCTGCCCTCGCCCAGTCTTCACGCCCCCGGGGTGATGCCAGCAACGCGCCGTCGTCCGCAAAGCCGAAGAGAAGGGGTCAGCCGGGTGATCGACACGTTCAATGGAAGCCCCGGCCCACCACCGTGCTTCACGGTCGGTCTGGGCGTGGACGGCTGGGATCGCTCGCTCGGCTACGCGCGCGCCCTACCCGCCCCCCAGACCTGGAGCGGAATGAGCATGCCGGCGAGCGCCGGATCTGCATGTCGCGCCATGGCCCTGACGAACGGCCCGTCGGCCACCACCACTCCCCGAGCCCCCATGGCAATAGCGAAGGCGAGATAAAGGGTGTCGTACGTCGAGTGACTGACGGCTATGCCAATGTCGAGCGCGACGTCGTGCAAGCCGATATCGGCGGTCGGCGTTGGCGGCACCAAGGCGCGGAGCAGCGCCAGACCTTCCCTCGCCTCGTCCGCCGACCACTTCCTCTTGCGGACCTGAAGCCAGCAGATGTTCGTGGCTTCGTTGAGCCAGAAGTCCGGCAACAGGATCTCCTCCTCGCCCTCTGTGAGAGCCGAGGCGAGGTCACTGTCAGGCTCGTCCAGAACCCACTTCAGCGCGACGCTGGCATCAACGACCAGTGTCACCCTTCGCCTCGCTGGCGAAGGAGGTCCCCTACTCTGCCCGCACGGCTTTCCGCGAGCAGTTCGGCGACGGTGGCGGATCCACGGCCGGCGGTGCGGCGCCGGAACTCCGCCAGGCGCTCCGCGGCAGCCTTCTGAGGCAACGGCTCGCGACTGGGGGCCAGCGCTTGGCGGAGAATCTCCCGGTGCTCAGCCTCTGCACTACGGCCATGCTCGGCGGCTCGGATGCGGAGCGTTCTAACGACGTCGTCGTCGAGGTTACGAACGGTCAGTGTCGCCACAATGCCCTCCATGCTGCGGATGCTGTCAATGCATGCATATAGACCCAGCGAGCACAGGAAGGAAGGCAAGCTGAACGCAATCCGGACGGGCACGCTCAAACGGCGCGACGACGGCACAGATCCGTGGCCCATCCGAGCCGATCACTACCGATGCAGAGAACCGATAACGTGAGCACGGAATTAGACGAACAACGGGATGAAAAGGCTATGTAAGGGTGTGCTCAGGGGCATCGCTGATGACCCAGTCGCGCCACTTTGGCCGTTGGCTAGAGGATCGGCTAGCCGAGGCCGACCGCGGCTGGATGACGAGCGCGCCAAATGCCGGCGCCCCCACCCTCGCTCGGTTCTTTAATAGCACATAGCAGCCGCGCGCAGCGTCAGGCGGGGCGGTGGTTAGGAGCTGCGCCCCGGAGGTCATGACTTCCTACCTGTCCGATCTGTTTGAGGCCGATATGCAGGTCACCTGCCCCGCCTTCGTGGACACCGCGGGCAAAGACGCGATCCCGCTGAGATGAAGAAATGCTCCATCTCGTGGAGACGCTGGTAGATGCGGGGGGCGGTGGTCGCGGCCCTCTTCCTCTCCCCGGCGTGAGCACGTGGATGCCCTGGCGACGCTGGACGGGGCCGGCTTTCGGCCCCTGTCAGGCGACATGGGAAACTGGACCCTGGGCGACATGAGGAACTGGACCTTCTGAGTGAGGAGGTCCTGATGGACATGGAGATGGCGGACGCTGCGGCCCCGGATTTGGATGGTCGGGGCGAGGTGATGCGGAGCCGGACGAGGTGGCGGCGATGCTGCGCCTGAGGTCGCTCGGCTGGGGCGTGCGGCGGATCGCAGCCGAGCTGGGGTGCAGCCACATGACGGTGCGGCGCTACGTCGCGGCCGGGGGCTGGGTGCCCTACCGGTCGCCGGAGCGGGCCTCAGCCCTGGACGGGCTGGAGGGCTGGCTCGCGGAGCGGTTCCGGCGGCACCGGGGCAACGCCGACGTCGTGCGCCAGGACCTCGAGCGCGAGAGGGGCGTGCGAGTGAGCCTGCGGACGATCGAGCGCGCCGTGGCTCCCCTGCGCCGGGAACTCGAGGCCGAGGCGCGGGCGACGGTGCGGTTCGAGACGCCGCCCGGCCATCAGCTGCAGATCGACTTCGGCGAGCTGCGGGTGCCGGTCGACGGCGCGGCGGGCCGGGTGTTCCTCTTCGTGGCGACGCTCGGCTACTCGCGGCGGATCTTCGTCCGCGCCTTCCGACGCGAGCGCCAGTCTGCCTGGCTCGACGGCATCGAGGGCGCATTCCGGCACTTCGGCGGCGTCACCGCGGAGGTGTTGGTGGACAACGCCAAGGCTCTCGTCACCCACCACGACGCGGCGACGCGGGAGGTGACGTTCAACCCGCGCTTCCTCGCCTTCGCGCGCTACTGGGGGTTCCGGCCCAGGGCCTGCGCCCCGTTCAGGGCGCGCACGAAAGGCAAGGACGAGAGAGGGGTCGGCTACGTCAAGCGCAACGCCATCGCCGGCCATCGCTTCGTCTCCTGGGCGGAGATGGAGGCGCACCTCGCACGCTGGACCCGCGAGGTCGCCGACGTGCGGTTGCACGGCACGACGGGCGAGCCGCCGGTGGAGCGCTTTGCCCGCAACGAGGCTGCGGCGCTGCGGCCGCTCGCCGGACGGCCGCCGTTCCGACAGGTGCGCGAGGTCGTACGGGTGGTGCACGCGGATGGCTGCGTCGAGCTCGACACGAACCGCTACTCCGTGCCGTGGCGGCTGATCGGCACCTCCGTGACGCTGCGGGTCTCCGAGGCCGAGGTTGTCGTAACCCACGCCGGGGTGGAGGTCGCCCGCCACGGGGAGCGACGGGGCCGGAGGGAACGGGCGATCCTGCCCGAGCACCTCGACGGCATCGTCGGGCCCGTGCGGCAACCCCTCCTCGCCGCCCCGCCGCCGCTGCCCGCAGCCGAGCTGCTGCGGCCGCTCGCCGAGTACGAGGCCCTCCTCGGAGGGCGCTGGTGATGGCCGCCGCGGTGGAGGACCGGCTCGAGGGGATGCTGTCGCGCCTGAAGCTCTCGGCGGTGCGGGAGCGTCTCGACAACCTTCTCGACGAGGCCGGGCGGCGGGAACTGAGCCTGCGCGAGGGACTGACGCTGCTCTGCGAAGCCGAGGTGGCGCATCGTGAGGAGCGCCGGATGCGCATGGGGACGGGGATCGCGAAGTTCCCCTTCGTCCGCACGCTCGAGGGGTTCGACTTCGCCGCCCAGCCCTCGCTCGACCCGAGGGCGATCCGCGACCTCGCGGCCTGCCGCTGGATCGCGAACGGGGATGCGCTGCTGATCCTCGGCCCGCCGGGGGTGGGAAAGACCCATCTCGCGGTCGGTCTCGGACGCGAGGCGATCCGGCTCGGCTACTCCGTGCTGTTCGTGGCCGCGACGGCGCTGATCACGACGCTCGCGCGCGCCCATGCCGAAGGACGTCTGGAAGACCGGCTCGCATTCTACGCCAAGCCGAAGCTCCTGATCGTGGACGAACTGGGCTACCTGCCCTTCGAGCCGAACGCCGCGCACCTGTTCTTTCAACTGGTGTCGCGGCGCTACGAGCGGGGCAGCCTCCTGGTGACGAGCAACCGCTCGGTCGGTGAGTGGGGAGCGGTGTTCGGTGATCCCGTGGTCGCCACCGCCATCCTCGATCGGCTGCTGCACCACAGCCAGGTCGTCACTATCCGCGGCGACAGCTACCGCCTGCGGGAGAAGCGCCGCTCAGGGCTCCTGCAAAAGGCCGGAGCGGCACAGGCTACAGCAGAAACCGAGTGATCAACCGAGGGGTCCAGTTCTCGGCGTCGCCACAGGTCCAGTTCCTGATGTCGTTTGACAGCCCCCGAACACGCTGCTGTTGCTGAATTACGGCACGGTGGACGCCTCGCCGGATGCGGCAGCGGCCTTTGAGCCGGTGCGCCGACACTCGGCCTTCCGGGTAGCGTTGGAGTGCGGCGGGGTGGTGGTAGAAAGGGCGCGGCTCCGGCCGGAGCTGGCGATGCGGATCGCACACCGCACCCTCCACTTCAGCCGAGCGCAGGATGGTTCCGTGCTGGAGGAACGGCGGGTGAATCCCATTGGCGGGCTCGATCGGACCCGGGTGGCCGAAACGGAGACGGCGCTCCGCCCGGTGGCCGAGTAGATGGGGCTACCGGGGTGGACGAAGACAATTTGCAGGAGGCGTTCGTCGCAACGCGCAGGAAGCTTGTCGGTCGCCGGTCGGGGCCGGCGACCGACAAGCTTCCGCCCGGCCAGCGGGTGTATAGGGAGATCAGCACAGCGCTGCAGCTGGTTGACCGCAAGCCGGGCACGACCGGCTATTCTGCGCTTCGCTCCCTTCCGGTCGATCCCCTCAGCAGCGAGCAAGTGGCGGCGTCAGACATTGCCGGCCCGCTCGACGAGATGCTTGGGCCACCGCCAGAGAAGGTGCCGGGTAGCTAATGCCGGCTTCGCCGCAGGAGACTTCGTGCGAAAGGCCGAAGAGGTGCGCGCGCGCCTGCAGCTTGGCACGCCTGACGAGCTTGTCGGCAATCCGCTGGGCGGAGGCGTGCTGGCGATGGACGCGGCGGTCGCGGTCCTCGCCGCGCATGCGGAGTCCGGCGCGGAGGGGAACGAATGGCGGGCGGCGGTGGCGGTCGGCGCGTTCCTGGCGATGGTAATGGCGCTGTTGGGCGACGGTCATCACGGTAGGGCAGACGTTGGCAGGGTCCGAGGTTGCAGTGGTGGAGGCCGGGATGCGTGTTTCTCTCCCGGCGCGCTCTGCGTAGTTGGAGTCGGCGAGCCCCAGTCGCGACGCGCGCCCGGTGCTCGCGTCCGCAACGTGAAGGAATGACGCGGCGGACGTGCCCTGCAACACTCGCGTCCCGCTCTAGAGGCTGTTACGAACTGAGGCGAGGGCCATGGGTTTGCGGCCATGGCCCGCAAACCCTACCCATCTGACGTCTCTGACGAGGAATGGGCGCTGGTGGCGTCCTACCTGACGCTGCTGCCCGAGACGGCGGGGCAGCGAGAGCACCCGATGCGCGAGGTGTTCGACGCGCTGCGCTGGATCGTGCGCGCCGGCGCGCCCTGGCGGCTGCTGCCGAACGACTTCCCGCCCTGGCACGCGGTCTACGACCAGACCCGGCGCTGGCTGGCGGCCGGCTGCTTCGAGCGCCTGGCGCACGACCTGCGTGCCCTGCTGCGGGCGGCAGGCGGGCGCGAGCCGGAGCCGTCGGCTGCCATTCTCGACAGCCGCACGCTCCGCTCCACGCCCGAGAGCGGGCACAGGGCCGGCTACGACGGGGCCAAGCGGAAGCGGGGCTCGAAGGTGCATGCGGCCGTGGACACGCTCGGCCACCTGCTGGCGCTGCACGTCACGCCTGCCAATGCCGACGATCGCGCCGAGGTCGGCCGCCTCGCCAAGGCCGTCCAGCAGGCCATCGGCGAGAGCGTCGAACTCGCCTATGTCGACCAGGGCTACACCGGCGAGCGCGCCGAAGGGGCCGCCGCAGCGCACGGCATCCAGCTCGAAGTGGTCAAGCTGCCCGAAGCCAAGCGCGGCTTCGTCCTGCTGCCCCGCCGCTGGGTGGTCGAGCGCTCCTTCGCCTGGGCCACACGCTTCCGACGCCTCGTCCGCGACTACGAGCGACTGCCCGAAACCGTCGCCGGACTGCACTTCATCGCCTTCGCATGCCTCATGCTCCAACGCACCGCCATGGCTCATGGTCCGTAACAGCCTCTAGGCTGAGCGACCGCTGCTCGTCCAGTAGCGCGGCAGGTTTTCCCTTGTAAGATGCAAACGAGCCACGGGCCGGGGACGCGCGTTCTTACATCCGGCCACCGCGCGAAGCGGCGACCGGTTTTCCCTTGTAAAACTCTTCGCTTGTTGTGCGAGCGCGACCGATGCACCCTTGTTGTGACGCGAAGGCTGTAAGGGGGGTCGATGCGCTCAAAGGGGACCGCCGAAGGGCGGGTGTTGCTCGTTGCCAGCCCGAAGGGTGGTGTCGGCAAGAGTAGCCTATGCCGCAATATCCTCGTCGCTGCCGTGCTGGCAGGCGCGCGGGTCCAGGGGGTGGACCTCGACGCGCAGCAAACGCTCGTGAAATGGCACCAGCGACGCGAGCTCGTGCGGAAAACCTATCCAGAGACGCCGGATGTGCCGGTGCTCGGCATGGCGCTCGCGGACTGGCGGGCCGCGCTGCGCGAGGCGCCGCGCTTCGACCTGACGGTGATCGACACCCCGCCGAGCATCGAGGTTCAGTATGGCGCGGCGGTCGCGCTCTGCCAGGCGGCGCATCACGTGTTGGTCCCGACCGGTGCGACACAGGACGATGTGGACAGCGTGACGCCCTGGATGCGGACGCTTACGGAGGCAGGGGTGCCGGCGAGCTTTGTTTTAAACAAGGCGAACCGCCGGGTGAAGAGCTATGAGGCGGTGCGAACGAAGCTGCTCAAGGCCGGCTCGCTCTGCCCGGTGGAGATCCCGATGCTGGAGGATATCCACGTCAGCGCGGGAAAGGGACTGGCCGTGCTGGACCTCTCCAACAGGAAGACGAACGAGACCTTCGACTCCCTTTGGGCCTACGTCGCCCGCGTGATCGGCATGAAGATCGCGGCCGAGGTGCCCGCCGTATGAGCGCGAGCACCACACGCGCCCGGGGGCTCTCCCGCCGGGCCATGCTTCAGGTCGCCACCGACGAGGAGTTGCCGGCGTCAGATCTGCCTGACAAGCGCCAGGGAGAAATGGCGCCGCTCGTCCATGTGGACGAGGCGTTGCTGGAGACCTTGCAGGAGGTGTTCGCCGGCACGTCGCTGATGACCGACCAACGCAAGGTGCGCGCCGTTGTCACGCTCCGCGGCCAAGTGGATGTAGCGTGGCAGCAAACGCGCGACGCCTTCCTCGAGATCGGCCGAGCCCTCAACGAGGTGGATGCGGTACTGGACGAGGAGGAGCAGGAAAGCCTCAAGCGGGGCTTCCGCAAGCTGTTCCCGTTCTCAGAAACGGTGGCAAGCCAGTTCCGGGTGATCGCCCGCGCGGTGGACGCCGGCCATATCCGGAAGGACGCGCTGCCGGGCAGCTACGGGACGGCCTACCAGATGGCCTTGCTTAATAGCGAGCAGCGGCGAGTCGCGGAGAAGGAGGGATTGATCCGGCCGACCGTCAGCCGCAATGCGCTGATAGAGTTCCGCAAGCTGCACGAGGGGGTAGTGCCGCGGCAGGCGAGGGGACCCGATCCGGCGAAGATGCGGGCGGAGCTTGGGCGGCTGGAGCGGTCGGAAGTGAAGCTGTCCAAGGCGCTGGAGGGCGTGCGCAAGCGCATCACCGAAATACGCGAGTTGCTGGCGTTAGAGGACGAGGCATAAAGCGCGTGCTCCGCGTCATGAAATTGCGTCCCGCTGCAGGATAACGGGTGTATCGGCGCGTGAGCGAGACGGGTGTGAATTAGGGCGCTACCTCACAAGATGTTGGGGCGTCAGGAGTGACGCGATGGAATGCTGCGATACACCATGCGCTACTGATTCCAGTCATGCTCGTTGCTACGCCGCTCGCGCGCCTCGCTGTCTGTGTTCTCTTATTGTTCTTCTTGTTCGCGGCGGTTGGCGTTTTCGTCTACGCGACGCAGACGGGTGCGGCGGTGGATTAGGCGTGGGTAGCGCGGGCTGGGCGGAGGGCTGGGCGAGGGGACTCTACTGCAAAGGTATCGACTTGCGCTGACAGACCGGGCTGAAGTGGTGGGCGTCTGACCGGCTGGTTAGGACCGGCGGAGTCCTATGGACGGAGGCCACGATGACCCGCGAGCAGAAGGTGATCCGCGGCAAGGTGGGGCTGCTGGAGCTGGCCAAGCAGCTCGGCAGCGTCAGCCAGGCCTGCAAGGTGATGGGCTACAGCCGGGACAGCTTCTACCGCTTCAAGGAGCTCTACGAGAAGGGCGGCGAGGTCGCCCTCCAGGAGCTCTCCCGGCGCAAGCCGAACCCCAAGAACCGCGTCGACCCGGCGATCGAGGCGGCCGTAGTCGAATTGGCCATCGAGCAGCCCGCCTGGGGGCAGCTGCGGGTTGCCAATGAGCTGCGTAAGCGCGGGGTGGAGGTCTCCTCTTTCGGCGTCAGGAACATCTGGCTCCGCCACGACCTCACCAGCATGAAGAAGCGCCTGAAGGCGCTCGAGGCGAAGGTGGCGCAGGAGGGGCTGGTGCTGACCGAGGCGCAGCTCGCTGCCCTTGAGCGGGTGAAGGGCGAGAAGGGACGACGCACTGCGTCGTCCATGGCGAGTTCAAGAGCGAGTGCCCGGGCTACTGCGGCGCGCAGGACACCTTCTACGTCGGCAACATGAAGGGGGTGGGCCGGATCTACCAGCAGACCTTCATCGACACCTACTCGAAGGTGGCCTTCGCAAAGCTCTATGACCGCAAGACCCCGATCACCGCGGCCGACCTGCTGAACGACCGGGTGATGCCCTTCTTCGAGGAGCACGGCATCCCGCTGCTGCGGATCCTGACCGACCGCGGCACCGAGTTCTGCGGCCGTCCCGAGCGGCACGAGTATGAGCTCTACCTGGCCGTCGAGGACGTGGACCATACGCGAACCCGGACGAATGTGTTTCGGCGTGGAATAGGGACCCCGCTGGAGGGGTGATCGGCGTCCAAAAGG
>VFQN01008420.1_pt1 | contig 10464 bp, 15 predicted proteins | sample 3512371 | NCBI WGS metagenome assembly VFQN01 (sample SAMN10412370, study PRJNA504923) | tailings metagenome | isolation source: Replicate 2 from Balatoc abandoned mine | place: Philippines: Itogon, Benguet | collected 2017-08-28 | reverse complement strand
CTTCCGATCTGAAACCACCGCCGAACCCGTCGGCCGCCTGGCCGCCGAAGTTGCCAAACACGCGACCCCACCCGGAGCCGCTGCCAGCCGCGACCTTCGACGCATCCGCCAGGTCACGCTTCGCCCGCGCGAGGCGCTCGGTGGAGTTCTCCACCGACTCCTGCACGTTCAGCACCTGCCGCTGAGCCGACGCGAGCCGCTCCTGCGCCCGCACCACCTGCACCGAGTCGTCGGCATACCGCTTGCGCGCGTCGGCCAGCTGCGCCTCCGCCACCCGCTGCCTGCCGAGCGCGTCCTGCTCCTTCAGCCGCACCGCCGACAACTCACGGGTCGCCTTCGCGACCTCGTCCGTGGCCTTCTTCAGCGCGTCGGCCGAGACGTTGGAGGTCTGCTTCTTGAAGCCGTCCGCGAAGCCCTTCCCCGCAGTCGTCCCCGCAGCAGAGAAGCCCTTCGTGAACCGCTGACCACCCTCACGCGTCGAGTCGTCAACCTCGGCCGTCAGAGCCTTCCGGAAGCCCTTGAACGTCGGGAAGATCGCGACCGCGCCCTGGCCCACCTGAGGAGTCGACACGGCAGAGCCTCCCCTCGTCAGTGGTCATCGGCCGGCGAGCGCCGACCGTGCGATGAGCTGTTGCGTGAGCGCCTCGCGCTCCTCGTCCGTCACGTCGGACTCCACCGGCCAGGGCCAGCCGAACGTGACCGGCTGAGGCTGCTTCTTCGTGTCGCGGTGCCGCGCGGCATACAGCTCCACGAGGTGCTGCAGCATCTGTTCCGTCGTCGACAGCGCGTACGCCCAGCCGCGCACGGCGGCATGCGAGCGCGTGCCCTGCTCGTCGAGCAGCTCGAGCGCCAGATCGATCGCCTCGCCGAAGGTGTAGCCGTCGCCGGCGTCGTCGAGGCTCAGCCCGAACCGGTCGCGGAAGTCGAAGCGCAGCGCGGCCCGGTGCTCCTCTAGGACGTCGAGGAGCCGAGCGATTCCCCCAGGCGCGCCCCCTGCCACTGGAACACCGCGGCAATCCACTTCTGCTGCAGCACCACGACGTCGACGTGGTCGAGATCAAGCAGGCGCGTCGACCAGTCGGGCGCGAGCGCCGCGACAGCGATGTCGAACTGGTCCTGCAGCGGCTTGTCCTGCATCTCGCGGATGTGGCGCTCCTTCAGCCGCAGGCTGATCTGGAACGGACCCTCCGGCGTCTGCGCGACGAACTGGTCGCCGACGATCATGTGCGGCGGCGGGTCCGTCGGGGCGAGCGCGAAGACGGGCACCTCCAGCCGCGCGCGCTTGGAAGTCGGGCTCTTGCCGTTCTTTCGGGACATGGGTTCTCCTGTGGGTTGATCGTGGGTGTGTGGGTGAAGGCGCCGCCCCGAGCACCCACGAGCTCGGAGCGACGCCGCTCAGATCAGGAGCCGGATGCTGCGGGCAGCACCCACTCGCCGAAGTGCTTGTTGTTGACCACCGAGGAGTTCTGAATCTCGAACACCAGCTGCTGGCCGTTCACCGATCCACGGGTGGACTGGTCCTCCGTCACCCCCTGCACCTGCACGTTCGGGCAGACGCGGCGACGGATCGCGCCGTTCTTGAAGATCTCCTCCGTGAAGACGACGTACTTCGTGGCGTGACCACCACCGTCGTACTCGAGGTACCCGTTGACGTCGACCGTGGCGCCGGCGATCAGCTCGCGCACGTTCGTGTTCAGCGCCTCAGCGATCGACACCGACAGGGTGACGTTCGCCAGGCCGGTCGGGATCGAGTAGCCCTGCTGCCAGAACTCGATCGGGTCACCGTCCGCCGCATAGGCGAACTGGGGGCCACCGTCCGACTTCAGGAGCCCGAGCTTCTTGAACGCCGGGTCGAGCACGAGGCTCGGCGAGGCGCCTTCCGAGGGCGTCGGGATGGTCGTCCCGAACGGTGCGAAGCCGATGAAGCCCGCGACCGGGACTCCGACGGCGAGGATGTCGTTGCCGCTGCTGTCTGCAGTCATGGCATCTCCTTCAGGTGTCGTGCCCCGGAGGGGCGAGGGTGTGGGTAGGTCAAAGCGGTTCGGGCGTCACCGCGAAGGTGACAGTCGCGAACCGACGTGCACGGTCCTGCTCCTCCACGACGGAGAACGGGCCGTTGCGCTCGAGCACCGCGGACACCGGGTTCCGCGGGGACTGGCCGGGAACGTCCGGCGCAGGGATCTGCACGACGAGCGCGAGGACGATGCGGATCAGATCGTTCGCATCCTTCGGCGCAAGCTTCGAGCCGGCGAGCACCGTGAACCCCACCGACCGTTCGCCGGTGACCGCCGACGTCGCCGGGCCCCCGTCATCACGGATCACCAGCAGGCGCGCAGGAAAGGTGCCCGTCGAGGGCTCCTTATTGTCGACCTCGACGCCAGCACACACCGGTTCGGGGCGAGCGGCCAGCGCCGCCCGATACCAGGTGGTGAGGAACAGCTCGAGGTCCGAATCGACGACGAGCGGGTCAGCCACGGCCCGACCTCTTGTTCGCCTGCAGCGCCCGCACCAGGTTGCCGGTCTTCGACTCGATGAGCATGGTCTTCGGGTCGGTGCCCTCGACCAGAGCGACGACGCGGCGCTGGAACTTCTTCCGCACCACGATGCCGCGCCGGTAGCTGCCGGAGTCCACCGGAGCCCGCTGGCGAGCGGTCGCCGCCACACGGTTCGCTGCCGCGATGGTCACTGCCTGCACGCCCGGCGACCTGCTGAGCTGCTCGAAGAAGGCGTTGTTGAACTGCATCAGCCGATCACCCTCTCCAGCGGCACCTCGAGCACCGGCTGCCACCCGGTCCACGGGTTGGTCGGCGCGTCTGGGAGTTCGAGCACCTCGAACGTCTCGGCGCCCGCACGGATGCGATCGCCGATCTTGACGTCAGCCGACGGCGCGCAGTAGAGCGACTTCGACACCTGCACCTGCGCGCGGGTCGGATCGGACACCGCCACCGACGACGCCGGGCCGACGTACGCACCGTCGAGCGTGATCGATGTCGCGCCACTCCACGGACCAGGCTGAGTGCGGGCCGGGTTGTACGGGTCCGGCACCTGCTGGCGACGGTCTCGGTACACGGTCTGCCCGAATGCGAACTCCATCAGCGGGACCTGACCGCGTACCGCTGCACGATCTCCCGCTCCGACTCCAACATCGGGGCGATGTCGTACCGCACCGATGCGCCGGCGATCGACTGAGCAGCGACTACACCCGTGCGCATGCTCGACCGCGTCGCGATCGCTGCGACCACTCCCGCCAGGTCTGCCGCTTCCCACTGCGCGAAACCGTGCTCGAGCTCGATGACCACCCCGCTGAACTTGTCGGTCCAGCAGTAGGGAAGCCGCAGAATGCCGGCCTCGCTGGTGTCGACGTCGGCTGTCACATCCTCACCGTCGTTGAGCACGCTGATGAGGTTGCGAATCCGACCCGACGGAATGCGCAGTTCCGGACCGCCAGTGCCATCAACCGTGATCGTCTCGGTCAAGATCGGAGTGACGTGCCAGCCGCACTCTCGTCGCACCTGGGCAGTTGCCGCACGTAGCAGGAAAGCCGCGTCGGGCGTCGCGGTGTTGATGATCGGCGGGATCTCCTCCGGGTCAGCCATGACGCCCTCCTGCTACTTGTCTTCGGGATCTGCGGCCTTGTTCTTCGGCTTTCGGCCCTTCACCGAGAGCCCTTCGCGCAGACCATCGAGAAAGCCTCGCGAGGCGGGCTCAGGGGCCGCCTCGGGCTCCGCCGTTGACGTGGTGAGCAGTTCCGGCTCAGACGCCACGGGCGCCGGAGACAAGAGTCCCCGGCGCTCCGCGTCGTCCCGCCGGTAGCGCACGCCGCCAATGACGACGATGCCGCTACCGGCGCTCATCAGCTGCCGCCGACCGTGCCGACGACCAGGTGCGCCGGCTTCCAGATCACCTGCGCGGCGCGCAGCTCGGCGCGGACGTACGTCAGGTTGCGCTGCGCGTAGTCCTTGTGCTGGTTGAACGCCTGGATCGCGAGGCCCTCGCGGTCCAGCAGGGCGATCTGTCGGAAGTCGCCGACGATGAACTCGCCAGCGCTGAGCAGCTCGGACGTGACGCGCGGGCGACCCCAGAGCGTCTGCGGGCCGGTGCCGAAGGGGCCCTGGCCGTAGAAGCGCTTGTTGTCGTCCTGCAGGAGGTCGATCTCCTCGTCGTCCTCCACCGAGAGCAGCACGCCCGTGACCGTGCCGCCCTGCAGTCGCGTGACCTTGGTGATCGCCCGACGCACCGCCTTGACGATGTCCATGGGCGCGCCGGTCGCGATCGACTGCGACTGGACACCGCTGGTGTGCAGGATGCCCTTGGGCTGCCCACTGAGGCCGGTGCCGTTGAGCAGGTAGTTCTCGATGACCGAGTCGAGGTTGTACTCGAGCTGGGTCTCCATGAACGTGGCCATCGCGGGCGCGTCGGACAGCATCGAGTTGGTGACATCGAACCCGTCGGCGTAGGTGAAGACCTTCGCGTCCTCGAGCGCCGTCGTGAGGCCGGACACCGGCTTCAGGGCGTCGTTGTCGGTCGTCGAGGTGGCCTCGGGCACGACGTCGGCGTTGTTGTCGACGGCGGTGACCTGCACGTACTCGAAGTTGCCCGCCGTCTCGCCGCGCGAGATGAGGTCGAGCAGGGTCAGGCGCGGACGGTCGACGAGGTCGACCATCGGCATCCGGATGTTCTGGATGCGGGCCGTCTCGGTCGTGATGAGGGCCTTCGCCGTGCGGCGGTTCGCGAAGAAGTCCTTCATCGAGCCGATGCGGGCGGAGTCGATCTTGATCGGCGTGCCCTGGCCGACACCAGAGGGGTGCTTCTTCTGGAAGGCGGCGTACGCGTCCGACTTCACGAACCGCTGGCCGAGCGGGACGTTGTCGAACGAGTCCGGGTTGTCCTCCGCCGAGTCGTCGCTCTTGCCGAGCTCGACGAGATCCGCGAGGGCCTTCTCCGACGCCTCGACGCGCTCGATGCGCGCCTTGAGGTCGGTCGCCTCCGCGGCCTTCGCCTCGATCAGAGTCAGCTCGTCGTCGGTGAACTCGCGTCCCTCGTCGGCGGCCTTCCTCTTGATCTCGAGGAGCTCCTTCTGGAGCGCCGCGAGCTGTGCCTTGAGATTCATCAGAACCTGCTTTCTGCCCTAGAGGGCGTTGGTGATGGTGATGAGCCCCAGGTGCTGCTTGGACTGCTCAGTCGTCGGCTCCTCGGCGTTGGCCCCTGCGGGCTCCTCAGCGTTGGCTTCGGACGGCTCGTCTGCCGTTCCCTGGTGTTCGCCCTCGACGGCCGGGGCCGACTTGGGTTCGTCCGCCGTCTGGCGGTCGTCTGCTGCCGCCGCCTCGGCCGCCTCGCGGGCAGCCTTGACGGCGAGGATCTCGGTCTCCTGGTTCGCGCCGACAGGCACGATCGAGACCTCGTGGATGCGGAGCTTGCGCAGCTCGTAGTAGCGGATGGTCTGACCGTCTTCGGTCTTCTCGACCCATCCGCCCTCGAGCACGTCGTACGCGAAGCTCAGCTGACGCACACGGCGCTCTTTCATGAGCTTGTGGGTGTAGGCCGCGTTCGGGTTGTCGAGGTCGAGCTTGCCGTCGACCAGCAGTCCGCGGGCGTCCTCCTTGCCGGAGCAGCCGCCGATGTTGAGCATCGGGTCGTCCATGCGGTGGCGCCAGTAGACGGCGATCGGATCGCCGGCGGCGGCGTACTCGTCGAGCGATTCCTTGAAGGCGCCCGCGAGCACGACGTCGCCGTAGCTGTCGATGTTGCCGAAGATCGACGCGTAGGCCTGGAAGGTGCCGTCGTCTCCGACGGCCTTCATCTCGATGTCAACTGTCTTGGTCAGCATCGCTGACTCCTCCCTGCGCGAGCTCTCGCTCGACGTCGTCGTTCACCTGCTTTGCGATCGCCGCAGCTGCGGTGATCTCGATGCCCGCCTTGGCAAGGTCTTCGACCAGTTCGCGGTCCCAGCGGCCGCGATCCCACCACTTCGCGTTGCCCGCGATTCGCTGCCGACGGACGACGTCGGCTTGGCGATCGCGGAACTTCGCGATGATCTCGACGTGCTTCTCGTCTTCACGGACGGTGACCGGGAGAAGGCCGCTGTGCTCGATCGGGTCGAGGCCGACCGCAGCCAGCGAAGCCTGCGGCGCGAACCCCGCGCGAATGAGAGCAGTCGCTGCGGTGATGAGTCGCTGGATCTCCTCAGCCGTCTTGGGAACCACGCCGCCGCCACCTGAGGTCCGGCCGTCCTGAGGTGAGGACTGCCCGCCGATCAAGACGTTCAGCGGAGTGACGAGCTGGTCGCCGCCCTCAATGCGCGGCAGATTCTTCCGCGCGCGCACCTCGTCGCGCGTCATCCACGGAGCACCCGCAGCGGCCGAGAGTACCGCCGCTTCCTCCTCGAACGAGCCGCGCAGCTTCGACTCGACAGCCGCCTCCACGTACACGTCGCGCTCGGGCGCCAGCCGCGGCACCAGGAATGAGTTCAGGCCCTGCTCCCACGCGGAGATGTACGGGCCAAGGTTCGGACCCCAGAGCATCTGCTTGAACGCCTGCACGTTCGCGAAGGTGCCCTCGCGGATGCCAAGGATTTCCGGAGCGATGTAGTACGCCGTGCACACCTCGATGTCGGTCAGCTTCCGCCCGGCGAGATCTTCGATGTCGCGTGGCTTGAAGCCGCCGAGCGAGGTGAACGTCTCGCCGTCCTCGAACACCGGCATGCTGCCGGCGTTCTCGCCGCCACGCGTGAAGGTGCGCATCATGGACTCGAACCTGCTGCGGGCGACATCGCTAGAGAACGGCTTCGGCCGCGTGATGGCGCCAGGGAACCGGCCGCCGTTCTTGTGCACGGAACGCCGGTAGGCGATCGACTCGTTGTACTCGTCGAGGATGTTACGGAGAGTGCGCAGTGGCGACGTGCCGTTCGTGCCTCGCTCCGAGTAGCCGACATCGATCAGGAAGTCGTCGGGGTCTTGCTCGACCTGACGACCGTCGGTCCCGGTGATGACGACAGAGCCGATTCGGTCCATGCCGTCGTTCTTGAAGCGAACACGTCGGGCCGGGATCCGCACGAGCTCGAAGCCGTCCGCGTGCTCGACCAGCCGGGCCACGTACTTGTCGTGCAGCAGCCCGTCGATCAGCATCGACTCCCAGAACCGCATCGGCGTGATGCCGGGCGCGCGAGAGGGACGACGGAGCAGCTCCGCCAGGGCCCCGTCCCGAAGTCGCTCACGGGAGTCGTCCGCGAGACGCTCAAAGGCGTGGATCGGCGTGGAGGCAAGGTTCCGGGCGACAAACCCGACGACCTTGCGCACCGAGGGCTGGTTTCGCCATGCGGGCCCGTACGTCTGACCGGCGTTCCACTCTGTGAGGGGAACGCCGGCGTCGACGAGTTCGATTCCGCTGTTGCCGATGAACTCGCCAAGCTCGCCGAGCGACTGGAAGACGCGCCCCATCACAGCACCTGCGCGAACAGGATCGACGACGCCGGGATCACGAGGATCCCGTCGATGGCGACGGGCGCTCCGACCGTCGAGACTTCCCGCGCGTCCGTCAGCGTCACTCCGTTGGCTGACGCGCGAACGAGCCTCCCGTGGAAGGTGTTGTCGAGCACGTGAATGATGACCCTCCGGTTCCGCGCCTTCCGCAGCTGACGCATGGGGTTCTCCTTCGCGCTAGATGAGCATCGGCTCGTGGTCTTCGTATGCAGAGCGGAACGTTTCCGGTTCGGGCATGACCTCGAGCCCGAACAGCGCGTTTGTCACTGCGACTGCAGGCGACACGTCCACCGCTGACTTCTCGCGATCCCACACCGGCATCCCGCCGATGTTCTTCGTGATGCCGCTCGCGATAGCCATGTCGAGAGGACGCTGCTGACGGTGGCGGAGCAAGCCGTCGCGCACGCGATCCTTGAACCGGCCGGCAGAGTTCAGCAGGTCGGTCGCTGCAACCTCGATCACCTCGAGGCGGGCTTCCTTCAACGGCTTGACGAAATCGGCCGACGGACATCCGCGCGACTGCACAGCAACGTGAGCGATGCCGTTGCGCTTCGCGATCTCGACGATCTTCGGAACCGCCCACAGCATGCCGGCGCGACGCGCAATGACTTCGACGTGGGCCAGGCCGTCATCGCGGTAGCCAGCCACCGCGATGTACGTGCGGGCGCGATCCCATGTGGTGTCGATCGCCAGACACATCTTCGACCCGTCGGCAATCGCCGAACCGGGCTCGATGATTCTCCCGCGGTCGTCCATCACAGCAGGGTCGGCGAGCGCGGCCCACGCCGGCCCGTCCATGAAGGGCGTGACGAGCGAGGTCACCCACTGGCAAAGGATCTCCGTCCGCTTGACGGCTTCCTCCTCGTCGCCGAGCATATCCGACCGGATCGACTCGTAGAACATCGGGCGATGGCCGACTGACGGGTTCGACTGCTCGATCGCATCTTGGTCCAGCAGTTCAGCGCCGTCCGGTGCCGACCACTCGAAGAGTGCCGAGGCGATGTCGTGGGTGTTCGCGTACTCCTCGAGCGACTGCACGCCCGTCTCGACATACTCGTCCCACGCGGCGATCGCCTTGATCAGTCCGGAGCGAAGAGCTTGCAGCACCACCGACTTCGCATCGCCGGCCGAGGAGATACCCCACAGCTGCGAGTCGTAGATGGCGTTCTTCGTCTTCGACACAGAACCCCAGACGTCCCACGTCTGCTGCTCTCGCATCTCATCCATCACCACGCGGGCAGCCGACTTGCCTCGGCCTCCCATGCGCGATGCCGCTCGAGGCTCGTAGCGGGCGTTGTTCTTCAACCGCAGCGCCTTGGAGCCGTTCTTCTTGACGGCCTTACGAGTCTCCGCAGCAAGGTCAGGAACGACGAACATCTCGTCGTCTTCCTCGGGCTCCGGGTCGCATCGCTTCAGCGCAGAGTTCCATGCCTCTTCTGCGAGATCGAGATTCTGCGCCGTACCCAGAATGAGGAACTCGTGCGCCGGCAGATGCTCCGGGTGCCGGTCGGCATCCATGAAGAGCCAGAACAGCGTGAGCACGGTGAGGAGCGTCGTCTTGCCGTTCTGCCGGCCGACGATGACGAACACCTTGCGGAACCGGTACGTGCCGTCTTCGTTCAGCTCGAGCGCGTGGATCAGCAGCCACTTCTGCCAGGGGTACAGCTCGACGCCGAGCACGAGAAGCGCAAACTCGATGACGGCGAAACCCCGCGACGTCTCAGGAGTCAGCGGCCGCAGCGGCTTCGTCCACAACCTCGGCACCTCGCGGCCGAGCGGCTTACGACGCGTGCGCGGCTTTCGCGCGGTCCTTCCGGCGGAGCTTGGCAAGAGGCGACTCCTCGACGACATGCAGAGCAGGCGGGCCCAACGGGGCGGCCGCAGGCTCAGGCTGGATCGGCGGCGAGCACTTCGGGCGACGCGCCACCGACCTGGTCAGGTCCTTCGTCGCCGACAGATACGCGGCCAACAGACGGTCCGACGGCTCCCCCACAGAGCGGTCCATCTTCCGGGCAAGATCGCGCAGCAGCTCACTCAGGGGAGCGTCGATCCCTTCCTCGTCCAGCCCGGCCGCCTTGATCGCGCGATTCACCGCACGCAAGTGCTTCTGCGTCGCCATCGCATCCTCCGCCGTGGGAAAAACGCAACCTCCCCCGGGGGGAGAGGAAGCGGCCGGGCGGGAGGTCTTCCGCCTGGCGGGGTTGGTGAGATGTGACCGCCCCTCCCCTGGTGGTGGGGTTACCAGGCTCTGCTGAGGATGCCGAGGTCTGGGGCTGGTGGGTTGTTGGAGCGTTCGCGGTTGCAGGCTGCGTGTGAGGGGCGAAAGTTGGCGGGGTCTTCGTAGAGGTGGGGGTGTGTGCTGGCGGGGTAGTAGTGATCGCGTTCGTAGGACTCGTCGATGCCTGTGCCTGAGGGGAGGGTGTAGTCGATGGGGTCGCCGCAGAGCCAGCAGGGGCGGCCTGTGGTTCCGTCGGGCTGTTGTTCGGTGGCGCATTGCTCGCGGAATTCGGCTGAGACGCGCTGCATGTTGCGGGTGTTCGTGTGGTGTCTGCTCACCGTGGGTGTCCCTCGAGGGCGACCGTGGGCGTGTGCCAGCTGTGCGGCCAGCCGACAAGGCGTGCGCGGCGGGGCTCAGTGCGGGGCGCTCGGTCGCGGTGGGTGGCGATCGTCGGGCCGTCGTCGTGGTCGACCAGCGACGGCCACGTGTAGAAGACCGGCCGGTCGAGGATGTACCGCCAGTACATGCCGATGCGCTCGTCGTAGGGCACCTGCGGGCGCTCACACCACGCGAGGAGTGCCGGGATCTCGACGGTGGGGATCGCGATCGCGACGCCGTGCAGCAGCGTCGGAGCGGTGATCCATGCTGCGCCGCAGTCGTCGGCGGTCATGCAGGCGCGGTCGACGGCGTGCTGCCACTGTGGGGGCCGTGAGGTGCCGAGGTAGAAGCTGACCAGCGCGTCAGGGTGCTCGGTGAGCGCCGCGGTCG
>VFQN01008419.1_pt1 | contig 10466 bp, 7 predicted proteins | sample 3512371 | NCBI WGS metagenome assembly VFQN01 (sample SAMN10412370, study PRJNA504923) | tailings metagenome | isolation source: Replicate 2 from Balatoc abandoned mine | place: Philippines: Itogon, Benguet | collected 2017-08-28 | reverse complement strand
CGACGGGCGGTCGCCATTGCGAACCCTACGGGGTTCGAGTTCTCGCCCGTCGCGTGCGCCATTGCTCAAAACACTTCGGCGACCGGCAGCCCGAGCGCCATCGAACCGGCATAGCGGGCCTGCGGGCCGGCCTGAAGCGGATGGTAGCGTGCGCCCTGGATGTCGCGGAAACACCGTTCGAGGCCGGTGGCGCGATAAAAGCCGGAACCGCCCGCCAGTTCCATGGCGAGTTCGACGGCGTGGATGGCATTCTGTGCGACCAGCGTGCGGCCGATCATCACCTCGTTGACGGACTCCGCCGAGGGCTTGTTCTGTTCGACCACCTCGACCATGTGACGGTGAGCGATCTGAGCCGCGCGCAGTGCCGTCTCCATGCGGCCGGCGAGTTCTGTCAAATGGTGGTTCGGTTCCTTCTTGGCCGCAAGGCTGATGGCGATGTCGCGCGCGCTTTCGGCGACGCCGACATAAACGCCATAGATCAGCGGGAAAGCTGTCGTTGCGATGATCTGGAAAACCGGGTGCCATTCGCCGGCCTTGCGGGAGAATGACACGGCGGCGTCGGGCACGAAATGCCCGTCGACAACCACGTCGTTCGATCCGGTGCCGCGCATGCCGAGGGTACGCCATGTTTCGATGATCTTGACCGTATCGGCCTTCATCGGCAGCCCGAAATGGATGACTTTCCGCGCGCCGTCCTCCTCGGCGATCGCGCCGGTCATCAGGAGGTCGCCTGCCTCTGCACCCGACGTGAAGACCTTGCGGGCCGTGATACGGTAGCCGCCCTCGACCTTCTCTGCCTTGCCAGATCCGCCGATCCAGTCGGAGCCGCCGCTGGAGAGCAGGATGATGCGGTCCGTCGCGACGCGGCGCAGCAGCGGCTCCACCGCGGCCACCTTCTGGTGACGCCAGCGCCAGGCGGGGATCGCGACCTGATGCGTGTGCATGGAGAAAGCCAGCGCCGTCGAGGCGCAGGCATGCGCCATGACCCGCAGCATCTCGCAGAGTTCCGCGACCTCGGCGCCGCCGCCACCCAGTTCCACCGGTACGCCTGTCTCGACCAGCCCGGCGTCCTTCAGCGCCGTATAGTTCTCGGCGACGAAGCGGTCGCTTGCATCATGGGCATCGGCCCTTTTCGCAAAGCCGGGGAGAAGTTCCGTCACGATTTCGATCACGCGTCCCGCCGGGGCCGGGCCGAAGTTCTTCAGTCTCGATGATTCCGGTGCTGCCGATGTCATTCCTTGATCCTCCTGGGGATTACACGGCGGCAGGATGGGGCCATCCGAGGGGGAGGTCCAGTTCACGAACTGTACTGTTTCGCGGTGGGCCGTGATTTCGGGTGGATGGCGAAGAATAGATCGAAATATGTACTGCCGTCAGGGAGATGCGGGAATGGCGTCGGTCAGGAGCGTTCTTTCAGTGGCTCGCCGAAACGGCAGGTTGCTTTGCGCTATGGGATCGCAATGTTATCATGGCTGCGATCAACGACGGTGGACCGTATGCTCGAACATGGTGGATATGGGCAATTCTGTCCGGTTTCCATGGCGTCCGAAATCCTGTGCTCGCGCTGGACGACGCTGATCATCCGCGAGTTGCTGTCGGGAACGACACGCTTCAACGATCTGCGGCGCGGCGTGCCCCGCATGTCGCCGGCACTGTTGTCCAAGCGTTTGAAAGATCTGGAGAAAGCCGGCGTCATCGAACGGAAGAACGGCGGTGTGGCCGAATATCATCTGACCCCGGCGGGCGAGGATCTGCGCGGCATCATCATGGGGCTAGGCTTCTGGGGAACGCGTTGGGTGGAATCGCAGCTTTCGCTGCGCAATCTCGACCCGTCGCTTCTGATGTGGGACATGCGCCGCAATCTCAATCCCGAGCCTTTGCCGCCACGACGCTGCACGATTCAGTTTCAGTACCCCGAACTGTCGGCCAAGCAGCAGAACTGGTGGCTGGTGATCGATGAGGGCAAAGTCGACCTCTGCAATTTCGATCCGGGTTTCGATCTGGACCTGATGGTTCGTTCCTCGCTCAGGAGCATGACCGCGATCTGGATGGGCGTGGCGAAAGTGAGGGCCGAAATCGACGCCGGCACGGTCGAGCTGGACGGCGATCCCTCGATCGCACGCGCCATGCAGCAATGGCTGGGGCTCAGCCCCTTCGCCTCCGCCGCGCATGCGTGAGGCCGTTGCCGCTGCAGCGCCGGGCCTGCAGCGATAGAGCACCGGGAACCACATCCATGTCCGCCGAATGCGTGACAAAAAGGAGAGGGCGCGGCCATCGGTGCCGCGCCCTCTCGTGTATCGATCGAGTATGATATCAGCCGTCAGTTCTCCTCGACGAAGACCTCCGCGCGCTTCTTCTTCACGCTCGGCAGGAAGACGATGGCGAGCACGGCCGCGGCGATCAGCAGCAATGCTGCGCTGATCGGCCGTGTGACGAAGACCGAAGGGTCACCGCGCGACAGGATCATGGCGCGTCGCAAATTCTCCTCGAGCAGCGGGCCGAGCACGAAGCCGAGAAGCAGCGGCGCGGGCTCGCAACGCAGCTTCGTGAGCACATAGCCGATGAGCCCGAAGAATGCGACCGCGAAGAGGTCGTAGACGTTGGCGTTGACGCTGTAGACCCCGATCGAGCAGAAGGCCATGATGATCGGGAACAGCACGTAATAGGGCACCGTCAGAAGCTTCACCCACAGGCCGATGAGCGGCAGGTTGAGGATGATGAGCATCAGGTTGCCGATCCACATCGACGCGATGATGCCCCAGAACAGCGCCGGCTGTTCGGTGGCCACGTTCGGGCCCGGCACGATGCCCTGGATGATCATGGCGCCGATCATCAGCGCCATGACCGGGTTGGCGGGAATGCCGAGCGTCAGCATCGGGATGAAGGAGGTCTGCGCACCGGCATTGTTGGCCGATTCCGGACCGGCGACGCCGGCGATGGCGCCCTTGCCGAATTCCTCGGGGTGGTCGGAGAGACGCTTCTCCACCGTATAGGAGGCGAAGGCGGCGAGGATGGCGCCGCCGCCCGGCAATATGCCGAGCGCCGAGCCGATCGCCGTGCCGCGCAGGATAGGTGCGGCCATGCGCTTGAAGTCGTCGCGGGTCGGCAGCAGGCCGCTGACCTTGCGGATCAGCACCGACCGTTCATGCTCGTTTTCCAGGTTGCGCAGGATCTCGGCGACGCCGAACACGCCGACCGCGACTGCGACGAAGTTCAGCCCGTCGGCATATTCGGTGATCCCGAGCGTGAAGCGCGGCGTGCCGGAATAGATGTCGGTGCCGACGAGGCCGAGCAGCAGGCCGAGCACGACCATGGCCAGCGCCTTCACGATCGAGCCATGTGCGAGCGCGATCGAGGACACCAGCCCGACCACCATAAGCGAGAAATACTCCGCCGCCCCGAATTCCAGCGCGATCGCCGTCAGAGGCGGCGCAAACAGCGCCACGAGGAAGGTCGAGACCGTGCCGGCGAAGAAGGAGCCGATCGCGGCGACCGCGAGTGCCGCACCTGCTCGTCCGTTGCGCGCCATCTGGTAGCCGTCGATGGCCGTGACGGCGGAGGAGGATTCGCCCGGCATGTTGATCAGGATCGCCGTGGTCGAGCCGCCATATTGAGCGCCGTAATAGATGCCGGCCAGCATGATGAGCGACGAGACGGGGTCGCCGATCTGGAAGGTGATCGGCAGCAGCATGGCGATCGTTGCCGTGGCGCCGATGCCGGGCAGCACGCCGATCAGCGTGCCGAGCAGCACGCCGATCAGGCAGAAGCCGAGATTGGCGAACGTCGAGGCGGTGGCGAAGCCGAGGCCGAGATTGGAGAAGAGTTCCATCCTGTCCTCCTCAGAAACGCAGCCAGGGGCCGAACCGTTCGAACGGCAGGCCGAGCCCGTAGCTGAAGACAATCACCGAGAACACCGTGAGCAGTGCCGAGAGTATCAGCGCCACGACCGGCGTCATCCGCGAGGAGGCGAAGGACGCAACGAGGGCACTGAGGAATATGGCAGGCACGAAGCCCAGCCCCCTAACCGTGAGCCCGAACAGGATCGGCGCCGGCAGGATGAGCAGGATGCCGCGCCAGGCGATCGGGCCGATCGGCTCGCCTTCCGCCCGGGTCGCCTGGACCAGGATGACGAGGCCGAGCAGGATCAGCACACCGGAAAGGACGAGCGGAAAATAGCCCGGTCCCATGCGGAAGGCGGTGCCCAGTTCCAGCCCGAGCGACTGGACGAGGAAAAACAATCCGACGACCACGAACAGCGCTCCGCAGAGGCCGTTGGTCGGATCGATGCGCAGGGATCTCATAGGCGTTCCTATCCCTTGTTGAGCAGCGTCGGTGCAACGCACGCATTCACGAAGCCGGCAGGGTGCCTTTGATCATTGTCGGGCGAGGCCTGCGGTGACAGGCGTACCGGGTCCCGCAGATGTCGGGGCGCCGGCTCGAGCCATGGCTTGCGCGCGAAGGCGGAAAGGGTCGCCGCATGGCCTTCCCATGCGGACGACCTGCGCAGAGGCGCCGGGATCAGTCGGCGTATTGACCGGCCGCCTCGATGATCGGCTTCCAGCGCGCGATCTCGCTTTCCAGCTTGGCTTTCAGGGCATCAGGTGTGGCGTCGGCTTCCGACGACGGCGCAGTACCGAGCTCGGCGAAACGCGCGACAACATTCGGATCCTTCAGCGCCACCTGCAGCGACTTCGACAGCCGCTCCGTCACTTCGGCGGGTGTGCCTTTCGGTGCATAGATGCCGTGCCAGATGCCGACCTGGACCGCCGGAAGCTCGGCTTCGATGGTGGTGGGCACGTCAGGCAGCACGTCGAGGCGCTTCGGCGACGTCACGGCGTAGGCCTTGATTGTGCCGCCGGCGATCTGCTTGGTCGTGTTGGTGGTCTGGTCGCACATGATGTCGACCTGGCCGCCGAGCAGATCGGTCATGGCCGGGCCCGTGCCTTTGTAGGGGACGGTGACGAGCGGGGTCTCGATCGCGCTCATGAACAGCATGCCGCACAGATGCGAGGCCGCGCCGATGCCGGCATTGGCGACAGTGACAGTGTCCTTGTTGGCCTTGGCGTACGCGACGAGGCCCTTCAGGTCCGCCGGTTCGAGATCCTTACGCGCCACGATGGTCATCGGAACCTCCGTGACGAGGCCGACATATTCGAAGGCGTTCAGCGTGTCATAGGCGAGTTTCCGGTAGAGCGTCGCACTCGTGGCCATGCCGATATGGTGGAGCAGCAGCGTATAGCCGTCCGGATCGGCGTTCGCCACACGTCCGGCGCCCAGCGTGCCGCCGGCGCCGCCGACATTTTCCACGATGATCTGCTGGCCGAGATCCTTCGACATTGCCTCCGCGACGAGGCGCGTCACCGTGTCGGTCGGTCCACCCGCGGAGAAGGGCACGACGACGGTGACGGTGCGGTCCGGATAAGTCTGCGCTGAAGCCGCAAATGACGACAGCGACAGCGTTGCAGCCGCGCCGAGCGCGGCAATCATCTTCTTCATGGGTGTCCTCCCGGTCTGAATGTACCCGCCCGGCCCGCACGCAAGCTCCCCGACGTGCCGGCTGGGGATCGGGGCATCAAGACATCCGGTGGCTCGTGATGCAAATGCTACGGCCTGCTCGTTGCCGTTTTTGCGCCAGCATTCTGCGTGCATGGGTGGAAAAGGTGACATCGGCCCCCGTCCATGTGTGGATTTCCACCCATCGGCAGCGAGATTTGCCCTGCCTGCGCGGAGAGGGGCGGGCGCGGCTCAAGCGCCGTCGAGATCGCGCCGGCCGAGCCCGTATTTCTGCATCTTCTCGTAGAGCGTCTTTCGCGAGATACGCAGCGATTCGTAGACCGGCTTGAGGCTGCCGCCATGGGCGGCCAGTGCCCCGGCGATGATCCCGCGCTCGAAGTCGGCGACCCGGTCGGCCAGGCCGGCCTCGGTAATATCAGCCGCAATCGGCTCGGCCTGTCCGAGGCCCAGCACGAAACGATCGGCGGCGTTGCGCAATTCGCGGACATTGCCCGGCCAATCCCGGCGCGCGACGTCGGCGACGATCGCAGGAGGGACGTCGATTGGGCCGCGGCGATACCGGGCGGCGGCCTCGTTGACGAGCTGGAGGAAGAGCAGCGGCACATCCTCCCGCCGGGCGCCGAGTGCCGGCATGCGCAAGGTCACCATGTTGAGCCGATAGAGCAGATCGGCGCGGAAGCGACCCGCCGCAGCCTCGGCATCGAGATCGGTCTTGCTGGCGGCGATGAAACGCACGTCGAGCGGCACAGCCTCGTTGGAGCCGAGCCGCGTGATGCGCCGCTCGTCGACCACGCGCAGCAGCCGTGCCTGCAGGTCGAGCGGCATCGAGCCGATCTCGTCGAGCAGGATCGTGCCGCCGCGGGCATGCTCGAACTTGCCGTAGCGGGCCCGGATCGCACCGGGAAAGGCGCCTGCCTCGTGTCCGAACAGTTCGCTTTCGATCAGATCGGCGGGCAGGGCGGCGCAATTGATGGCCACGAACGGCTTTTCCGCGCGGGCGCTGATGTCGTGGAGCGCGCGGGCGGCGACCTCCTTGCCGGTGCCGGTGTCGCCGATCACGAGAACGTCGGCGTCGGTCGCCGCGACTGCGCGCAGGCGGTAGCGCAGATCCACCATGAGCTGGGTGCGGCCGGGCAGGCGGGCCTCGATGTCGTCGCGTTTGCCGGCCTCGGCGCGCAGGCGGCGGTTTTCGATCACGAGGCTGCGCCGGTCGAGGGCGCGCGCCGCGATATCGGCGAGCTGTTGTGTTTTGAAGGGTTTCTCGAGGAAATCGTAGGCTCCCTCCCGCATCGCCTTCACGGCCAGCTGAATGTCGGCATGGCCGGTGATGAGGATGACGGGAATATCGGGGTCGATCTCGCGGATCTTGCCCATGAGGGTCATGCCGTCCATGTCGGGCATGCGGATGTCGGTGACGACAATGCCGTCGAAGCCATACCCGACGATGTCGAGCACCGGCTCGCCGGCGGCGAAGCTGCGGACCTCGAAGCCGGCGAGATCGAGTGCCTGGCTCGACGAACGGCGCAGTTCCTCCTCGTCGTCGACGAGCAATATGGTCGGCTTCATGCTGCGGCCTCGGCCACCGGCAGCCGCGCCGCGTCGAGCTCTATCGTGAAGGCAGCGCCGCCTTCGCCATGATTGAGGACCGAGAGATTGCCGCCGAAATCCTTGACGATGTTGTAGGAGATCGAGAGGCCGAGCCCGAGACCCTTGCCAACCCCTTTCGTCGTGAAGAACGGATCGAAGATTCGCTCGGCGATGGCAGCCGGAACGCCGGGACCATGGTCGCGCACGGTGATCGTCACCTTGCCCGACTTGCGCCGCGCCTCGATGTCGATCGTCCTGTCGTCGCGCCCTTCGACGGCGTCAGCCGCATTGGAAATGATGTTGACCAGCACCTGCTGGAGCCGAACCGCGCCCGCGCGCACCGCCGGCGGCGTCGGCCCGAGGTCTACGCTTACCTTGGCATCGGCTGCCTTGAGGCGCGCGGCCACGATCTCCAGCGTATCCCGGATCGTGTCGGCGAGTGCGACGGCGCCGAGCTTTTCGTTCGGCTTGCGCGCGAAATTGCGTAGATGTCGGCCGAGCGATGCCATGCGATCGGCGAGGCCCGATATGCGGGTGAGATTGTCCCGCGCTTCCGCCATCCGCTCGCGGTCGATCAGGATCGCCGCATTGTCGGCATAGGTCTTCACTGCGGCCAGCGGCTGGTTGAACTCGTGCGAGAGGGCTGCCGACATCTGGCCGAGTGCTGCGAGCTTGCCGGCCTGGATGAGGTCGGCTTGCGTCTGCCGGAGCTGGCGTTCGGTGGCGCGGCGTTCGGCTACCTCGGTCTTGAGCTGCCGGTTGACCAGAGCGAGGTCCGCAGTGCGCTCTTCCACGCGATGTGCCAGTTCCTCGCGCGCCGTCCTCTGCAGTTCCATGCGTTCTGCCAGCCGGGCGCGCCGCTGCATGACGATCGCCGTGGCAAGTGCCGCGAGGCCGAGAAGAAGCAGGGCGGCGACGACTGCCGTGAACGCCTGCGCCCGCGCCGAGGCGGTGTCGGTCAGGATGTTCACCGTCCAGCCGGCTTCGGGCATGGATTCGGCCAGAACGAGATATTCCCTGACGGCCCCGCCGGTCGTCACGCTCATGAGTTCGTGACCGTCCGATACGCCTCGCCCGTTCACCGGGAGCTGGCGCAGCACCGCGTCGGAATAGCGCCGCGAAACCTGGGTGCGCGCCAGCCGGTCTGATGTCAGCGGCATCAGCCCGGAATAGAGCCATTCCGGCCGGCCGCTCATGAAGATGATGCCTTCCGGATCGGACACGAAGATCGCTTGCTCGCCACCTATCCAGGAGGCCTCGATCGCATCGAGATCGACCTTGAAGACGACGACGCCCCGGACCGCGCCGTCGACATGGACCGGCGAGGAGAAATAGTAGCCGCGCTTCTGCGAGGTCGTGCCGAGCGCAAAGAAACGGGCCTGCAGGCCGGCCATGGCGTTCTGGAAATAGGGGCGATAGGAGAAATTCTCGCCGACGAAACTGGTCGGCCCCTTATGGTTGCTGGCCGCGATCGTCTGGCCGTCGGGCATCATCACATAGATGTCGGAAGACTGGAGCAGTCCGTTGATTTCTTCGAGATAGTCGTTGGCCCGGGCGCGCAGTGCGGCGTCCTCGGGGTGGGACAGCAGTTCCTTGATGTCGTCGTGATCCGCGATCAAGGCCGGCAACGGCTCGAAACGGCTCATATGGCCGCTCAGTGCCGCCACGGCCAACCTCAGCGTGGTCTGGCCACGCGTCGCAGCCTCGTCGAGATAGGCACGCGTCGCGACGCGGCCGACGAGGACCGCCACGATGATGGCGACGCCGATCAACAACAGCGCGACCGCGGCTTTGCGGCTTAGCGCGAGGCTTCGGGGCAGCAACTCAGGTGCCGGCATTCGTGCGGATCGTCCTTCTCGTCTCACTCCGATGAATACGGTCTCGCGTCACTATAGCGGGCGAGCACCCCGCCGAAAAAGGGGGCGCGGGCAACTGGTCAAAATGCGCGTGTCTTGGCACATTCGCCGGAATCAGGAGTGGACCCATGGCGAACAAGCCCAGCACGCGTTTTTCCCGGCCGAAACCTTGGGCGGAGGCGGCGAGGCTGCTCGTCGACGTGGCCATGGGCCGCAAGCCCGCCGACCTCGTGGTGCGCAACGGCCGCTGGGTGAACGTCCATTCGGGTGAGGTCATCGCCGGGACGGATATTGCCGTCGTGGCCGGTCGTTTCGCTTATTGTGGTCCCGACGCCAGCCATGCCATCGGCCAGGGGACCAAGGTGGTCGACGCCGCCGGGCGCTATCTCGTGCCGGGCCTCTGCGACGGCCATATGCATGTCGAAAGCGGTATGGTGACGGTCACGGAATTCTGCCGGGCGGTGATCCCGCATGGCACTACCTCGATGTTCATCGACCCGCACGAGATCGCGAATGTGCTCGGCCTTGAAGGTGTCAGGCTCATGCATGACGAGGCGATCGCCATGCCGATCAACGTGCATGTGCAGATGCCGTCCTGCGTGCCGTCGGCCCCCGGGCTGGAAAACCCGGGTGCGACGCTCACCGTCGACGATGTGGTCGAGGCGATGGGCTGGGAGAACATCATCGGACTTGGCGAAGTCATGAATTTCCCGGGCGTCGCTGCCAACGACCCCGTGATGTCCGGCGAGATCGCGGCGACGCTCCGGGCCGGCAAGACCGTCGGCGGACACTACGCCTCGCGCGATCTCGGCCTGCCGTTCCACGGTTATGTCGCGGGTGGACCGGAGGACGACCATGAGGGCACCCGCGCCGAGGACGCCATTGCCCGCATCCGCCAGGGCATGAAGGCGATGCTGCGCCTCGGCTCTGCCTGGTATGACGTCGCCACCCAAATCAAGGCGGTGACCGAGCAGGGCATCGATCCGCGCAACTTCATCCTGTGCACTGACGACAGCCATTCTGGCACGCTGGTGGACGACGGCCATATGGACCGGGTCGTGCGCCACGCGATCGCCCAAGGGCTGAAGCCTGTGACCGCGATCCAGATGGCCACCATCAACACGGCGCAGCATTTTCGCCTGGAGCGCGAGGTCGGCTCGATCGCGCCTGGCCGTCTCGCTGACTTCCTCATCGTCTCCGATCTCGCCGCGCTCGTCATCGACGAGGTTTACGGCCGAGGCATCAGGCTGGCCAAGGCGGGCAAGCTGGAAGTCGAGATCGAGCCCTACGACTATCCCGCGACCGCGAAGAACACGGTGAAGCTGGGCAAGGCGCTGACCAAGGCGGATTTCGACATCGTCGCTCCGACGGGCGCTAACGAAGTTCGCGCGCGGGTGATCGGCGTGATCGAGAACCAGGCGCCGACCCGCGCGCTGGAGGCGGACCTCGCGGTCGAAGACGGGCTGGTGGCGATGGACCGCAGGAACGACATCTGCCAGATCGCACTGG
>VFQN01008417.1_pt1 | contig 10467 bp, 19 predicted proteins | sample 3512371 | NCBI WGS metagenome assembly VFQN01 (sample SAMN10412370, study PRJNA504923) | tailings metagenome | isolation source: Replicate 2 from Balatoc abandoned mine | place: Philippines: Itogon, Benguet | collected 2017-08-28 | reverse complement strand
ACAGGCTGCTGCAGCACGGACTGGGGTGGGGGACCACGCTGGCGGAGGTGAGCGGGTGCCTGTTGGGGAGGAGGGAGCGGCTGCAGCTTAGCGCCTCCCACTTGCCATTACATACAGCAGCGCGGGGATTTTGCAAGTGGCCAAGAAAGCATTGCTGTACCCGCACACTGGGCCCAATTACTTACCGCCCCGACTCTGATTCCTGTGTGTTATGCACACCCAGGTGGCCGCGCGAACATCCGAAGGTGTAGCACACGGGGCCCACATTCCGACCGACTACTGCCTGCCCGCCGGCTTGGACTCGCTGCTGGCCAAGGGGAGGCAGGCGCCTGACCAGGAGCTGTACAGGTGGGGTAGCGGGGTGCCGGTAGCGATGGCCTGCGGCTGTGCCTTGAACCCTGTGGACCGGACGCCGTCCTGCGTGCTCTACTTCCAACACCCTTGCGGTTGTCAAGGGGCAGCGCCACGTGCTCCTTGTGCAGCTTGGTGGCATCCCGTGCCTGTATCGCTCCGTCATGCGTGACGATGGGCGCGTGCTGCACCTGCACCAAGCTGCACGTCGTGCGCCCTGTGCAGGTTCGGCGTGGCGGTCAACCGGCTGGACGTCCTGTTCCTGGACGTCGCCCGCATGCTGGGCTTGCGGCCGCACGTTGCAGCCGGCATCACAACTCTGGAAGCTGCTGATGGTATCAACCGCATCAATGTCGGGACGCAGCAGCACTGCGGCCTCCTGGGGGCGCGCCAGGCACCAACCACTTGGTAATAAATTGGTGCATGGAGTCCAAGGAGTCGTCCCTTACGGTAGGGCACGCATGCATACATGCATCTAGAGCACAGGCTCGTGCAGGGGAGCACGGCTCCCCTGGGCTCGTGCGTAAAGCGGAGTATAAGACTTGGGCGAGACCGTCACAACCTTCCAGGGGGCCGGTGTATGACCTTGCCTGCACCTGCTGGTACCCAGACACCCTACATGTCGGCTGACAAGCCTTGTCAACGGCCTCCGTCTCGTGCCAAATGCATATCCAGGTACACACTATAGGCCTAGGCCATGTAGGCGCCATGGGTGTCCGGTGGTAGCTTGCGAATGGGCGAAAGTGGTGTTGTTGCAAGATGTATGTAGATGTTGGCGGACCGTGCGTGTGGGGCAGGACCTGTACGTAGGGAGCGAACCGTGGGCCCGTCTGTTGCTGCGGCTCCGAGACACCTCCACTGTGTGGTGCGACAAACATTAGCCCTGAGCTATGGCAATTTGTAACACGTCGCCTGACCATACGCCTGGTATGGAAATGTTCATTGCATTCGGTTGTTACCCGCAAGTGCGCATCGCCAAACAATACAGCGGCAAAGGCAAATAGCGGCAAGGCTGACGGATGGAACATTATATTATCAGATAAATCTTATTGCCTTTTGGGGGCCTGCTGTAGCAGCTGCCGATAGTAGAGCTTGTCACCTAACCTTTTTGGGGTTGCTGTGGCAGGCTCGTCGTGGGGTGACGACCAGCCAACATGCAGTGTGTAGCACCCAAGAAGGCTGGGGTTTGTGGGCCAACATGGATGCCGCGGAGGCCCTCTCTGCCCCCGCGGCGAGTTGTGCAAGTGCGAGCGTCGGACGCGCCGCCAGAGCTTCCCCCTGACATCATTACGCGTCAGTACAGACGCACGGTAAGAACAGAAACAGGATTAGGGATATCGGCCTCGGAAACGGTAGAGTGACCTGACGTGTCGCCCATGTGCCACAAAAACTGGGCGCTGCGATCTGGGGCCCTGCTTGGCATGCTCATGCTATCTGGACACAGCACATGAATAATTGAGCACTTTGCGATGTTGGGTGGTGCAAGAAGGAGGCCCAGTGGCCAACCATTGACGAGTCGATGGCCCGGGGAAAGGACCGTCGCCAAGCGGGATAACATGGTTGTATCCCGCTGTGCAGGTATATGACTTTGCTCTGTGGGCAAAGCATCGCGACGTCAACCGCTATCTTCGGAACCTGAACACCCTGCCAGGGTAAGCAGTGGCGCAGTGTGAGCAGCCGCTGACCCAGAACCTAACCCGTCCCCCTCTCTTACCAACGTGCACAAGCATCGCAGCTGCACGTCCTGCCTATCCACTCGCATCGGCGTTTGTCGTGGCTGGTCAGCCTTGCGTGCCCACGCGCTCATGCCTGCACCCCCCCCCCCCTTCCCCCGCCACCCCGGGCGTCTGTTAGAGTGCGCGCTGAAGCCCAGTAGCATACTAAGCGCGAGCATGCCCCGCCCTTCACCCAGTAGGTCCCGCATCATCCGCACGCTGCTCACCCCCATGGGCTACATCCTGGCCTGGGCCTCCCTGTACGGCTTCTACGAGACGTGTCTGGAGAGCGGTGTGCTGCCCAGCTACCTGCCCAAGTGGGTACCGGCAGCAGTGTCCCCCAATGGAACAGCAACAACAAGGAGGTGTAATAGGTTCTAAGTGGAGTGGGAGCAGCGCACGAGCGGTACCTGTGTAGGTGGACATGCAGCGCTGCTTCTGTACAGGTGCAAACCGCGACAATGTCATATGCACAGCTACCTGATAGTAAGATTGGGTTGGGGCATGTCATTAGCATGAGGTGCTGCGTGCTCGCGACGGATTGGGTCCTGGGGGTGCGCTCGGGGGCCTGCAAGTGGCCGTGTGACTGGGATGAGTCACAAGGAGGCACAGCTGGAGGGCCCTGATGTCCACTGCACGCGTCAAGGCACCGGTACCGCTCCCGCTCCCGCCGCCGCCCCCGCCCCGCCCCGCAGCCTCAAGCTGGCGTCCGCCGAGCCGCAGGGCCTCACGTCGTTCGCGCTGTCGCTGCTGCTGGTGTTCCGCACCAACAGCAGCTACGGCCGCTTCGACGAGGCGCGCAAGATCTGGGGGGGCATCCTCAACAGGGCGCGCAACATCGCCAACCAGGTGCGGGGCGGCCCCTCCCCGGGGGCGGCACGCGGCGGGCTGCCTGGCTTGTGACCCATACAGCGTCAGGCCGGGTGCCCTTCCCCTGCTGCTGCGCTCTGACCTTTGACATGTTGCTGCGCAGGCGGTGACGTTCGTGCCCCCAGAGGACAAGGCCGGTCGTGAGGCTGTGGGCAAGTGGACCGTGGGCTTCTGCCGCGCGCTGCAGGCGCACCTGCAGGTGGGGCGGCCGGCGCGGGACACGCGGGCGGTGGCGGGGCAGCACTGAGCTGAAGCGACCGGACATTCCAACTATATGAGGAGAAGCCGCAACCTAGCTGGGTGCCATTGCGCACGCGATTGAGTGTGGACGGCAGCGGGCCACCAGTGTCGTGTGCCGCACTGAGGGGCATTCTACGCTACCATACCGTGCATCCAAATGGCACTCTGCTGCAGGAGCGGCGAGAGCTGTAGGACGGGTAATCGCCTTTGATTGGACGTTAAACAAAGAAGCGGCCCGTCGGCAACCAGACGCGGGGCGGAATCCTCGCTGGGCCGGGGGCCATCACCCCAACACCAGTGGCCTTGGTCAACGTTAGCGCCGTTATATAGGGCACCTGGCTGAAACGTCTGTGCACACTACCTCCTCACCGGGACGCCCCCTCCCCCGGTCTGCAGGAGGACGCCAACCTGCGTGCGGAGCTGGAGAAGGCCCAGCCGCGGTGGACCAAGGAGGAGATCGAAATCCTGGTCAGCGCGCAGCACAGGTGCGCGGGGGCACAATCCGCGGGCAGCATACGTACGGCATACGGTAGTGTGGCATGGGCGCGATAGATTGTGCGTGGCGGAAGCGCGCCGAGGCCGGAGTTGCCACGAAGAGCGGTGGTGAAGGAGCAGCACCACCGGCGTGACGGCACTGCGGCAACAGTGCGGTTTGGGCGCGAGGGCCCTGGGAGGGGAGCGACGCCGTATGCTACTTGAGGACGTTACTACGTGAGGTGCTCTGCATGCGCTCAGCGAGACAAAGGGCGCGGGCTTGGGCTTTTTGCGGCGGCCAGCGAGGGTGCGGGTGCCCCCGCGGCTGCTGGCGCTCCGTGCACCCGCACCCACCGAGGCCAGCCGACCCCCCAGGCCACGAAAGCCTGGTGTCGCGCAGGAGGACATAGCGAACGCGAACCCGAATCACCCGCCCCTGCTCATGCTCAGCCCTCCACTCACCTCCGTCCCCGCAGGCCCATCAAGGCCATCTCCATGCTGTCGGAGCTGACGCGGCAGCTGCCCATCACGCAGTTCCAGGCGCTGCAGATGCAGGAGAACGTCACCTTCTTCTACGACGCGCTGGGAGGCTGCGAGCGCCTGCTGCGCACCCCCATCCCCGTGTCGTACACCAGGTGCGCAGCAAGACACGCGTAAGGCATGATGTACACATCTATCAGGCTGTGCATTGGGTTTGGAGCAGCGTATCTTGTGCGCCCAAGTTGGCTGGCAGGTCACTGGTGCGGTTGTGCGTTTTTTGGCCGTGGAACCTGTGGGGCAGTTGTTATGGGCCCAAAGGGAACGGCTGAGCAGGTAACAGGCGCACATGCACGGGCGTTGACTGCCACAAGCCAGCCAAGCGGGGCGGACGGCAGGTGACGGGGGTGCCACCATGTGATGCACAGCCTTGCTAACTGGAATTTTCCCATGTGCGCTCGACCTGGCGCTGTGTGTGGCCTGCAGGCACACTGCCCGCTTCCTGACAATCTGGCTGGCGCTGCTGCCTGTGGGGCTGTGGGACCGCTACCACTGGTCCATGCTGCCCGTCATCGCCCTCATCGGCTTCCTGCTGCTGGGCATCGGTGGGCAGGGGCAGGGGGGCAGGGGCGGGGGGGCAGGGAGCACTGGGCGCTGGGGGTACATGAGGTAGCGGCCGCGGTGCATGCATGCTGGCGTAAGGCAAGATATAGTGTTGGTACTGTCACCGCCGTGGGCGTGCCTGGGCACAGATTTGCAGGACAGGGGCTTGGATTCGGACAAGCAGGGACAAGTTGCCGTTTGCACTGCTCACACGAGTGTGATAAGCCGGCACGCCCTCTTGATAGTTGTGTTTCCGAATGCGTTTTGACGGTCAGGTTGCAACATGTTGGAACACGTCGTGTATCCACTGCATACATGGACAGCCCAGGCATACTGAATTCTGCTCACTTGTGGCTGCGCTGCCCGTGCCCGCAGACGAGATCGGCGTGCAGATTGAGGAGCCCTTCGGGTGAGCGGGAAACAGGGGACGGGTGACCTCCTGCGTTGGGGCTGCTGACTTCTTACGGACCTTGGGACACCCACTGTTTGTGATTGACCTTGCGGTTGGAGTTGGAGCTCAGATGCGATACAGCTGGACCCAAGTCATCCGGGATTCCTGCGACACCCGACCTCCACAAACCGTGCAACCTGCTGCCATGCCCTTCCTTGATCCCAGAAGCACGCATCATCGCCCCAGCGCCCTGCACTGTTAGCCCGCGCTTCACGCGCACCCGTTGACTGCGCCCTGCGTGCCGCTGCCCCGCCCCTCTCTGCGCAGCATCCTGCCGCTGGACGCCATCTGCACGCGCGCCCAGACGGACGTAGTGTCGCTGATCAAGGACGACAAGGACGTGGTCAAGTACGGTGAGACGGGCTCACGCATGATTGATTCCAGCTCGCCGTTGTGCTGACTCGCGGGCGCAGTAACACTTCAGCGTCGGAGCTCATGCGCCACGGGCGGCAGCAGCAGCGGCGGCCCAGAGGGTCCCTATGCCCATCACTAGTGCTTGAGAGCCAGAGGATAGGTGACGGGCAGAAAACGTGCCTAGCGGGTCTTGCTGAAGTAGGGCCTATCCTTCGCGCCCCCGCCTTAGACGAAAGGCGCGTCGTTCTTGTGCGGGTCTTGATGGAGCTCTATTGGAATGTTGTTTGACGCGCCCGGTGCTGCCTGCCCGCGCAGTGGAGGACTACCGCGAGGGCCGCATCAAGCCGCCCACCACCCCGCTGCCCGCGCCGTCGCCGCCGCCGCCCGCCGCCGTGGCGGGCGACGCCGCCGGCTCCCGCAGCCCCAGCCCCGCCCCCGGCGTGGTGGCCACCATGACCTCCATGCTCAAGAACGTGCAGATGGGCGTGGGCGCAGTCGCCGCCGGCGCGCCCACACCGCCGCCACGTGCCTCCTCCCCACGCACGCGCTCCCCACCCCGCTCGCCCTCCGTGTCGCGTAACGGCTCGCCAACCCGCGCGACCGTCAACTTCCCGCCCGCCTCCGCCGGCACGGGCTTGGCCGCCGCCAGGGCTCCTCCGCCGCCGCCGGTAACGGCACCTGCTGCCGCGGTGCCCAAGGCCAAGCCGGCGGCGCAGCCAGCTGCCAGCGGCTTCTCGCTGCCCTCCCTGCCCGCCATGCCGTCCATCCCCAACCTGTCCGGCCTGGCAGGCAGCGCCTCCGCCATCGCCAAGTCCGCCGCCTCCAACATGTCAAAGATGGCCACCAACGTCACCGCAAGCGACGCCGCCAAGCCGGCAGCTCCTCCCCCGCCGCCCCCGACCGCTGCTGCTGCTGCGCCCAAGCCCGCGGCCGCCATGCCCGCGGTCCCGCCCACCGCGGCGAGCAACGGCGCGGCCTTCTCCCGCCCAGCCCCACCCAGCTCCTCTCCCAGCAACGGCAGCAGCATCAGGAGCGCCAGCGGGTCCTCGTCCTCCGCCTCGGGCGACCAGCAGCCGGTGCGCAGCGCCAGCGGCAGCAGCATCCGCGGAGCCAACTGGCGGGAGGAGCTGGCGGCCATGAAGGCGGCCCGCGGGTCCATTAGCGGCGACGACGAGGAGACGGCGGCTCGCGGGGCCGGCGGCGACAGCGGCAGCGAGGCGGACGAGGAGGCCATGCGGCGGTTCGGCAACCTGGCGGGCAGGTCGCGGAGCGGGGCGTCGGCGAGGCGGAACGGCAACGGGAATGGCAACGGCAACGGGTACGGCAGCGATGGGGATAGCGATGGGGAGGGCAGCCGTGCCCGGCCGAGGACGCGGCCGGACTGGCGGTCGCAGCTGTGAGGTGCCGGCCGGTAGTGTTGGGCGGGACAGTAACTTGGGAAGCAGGGAAAGGGCCCCTGGGGGCTCAGCACGGTAGAGCAGTTTAGGGTTAGGTTAGGGTGGGTTCCATGGACGAAGTCTGGACGAGGGCCGAGGGAAACGTTGGGAGGCCCGCTGGGTGCTTAGTCAAGGGCCCGCTTTTGCAAATTTTGCCAGGTCCTTGTGATGTGTCGCTGTTTAGAACACTTGAGGAGGGCTGCAAGGAAAGCCCTCGGCGGCTGCGGCTGCGAGCGGGTTGGGACAGCGCGGCATGAGTTGCAAACAGCTACTTAGCGTGTTGTTAGTTGGCGTGAGCACTGCCGTGGGAGGTCAGCGCGTGTCGCTTTATGTATTCCCTACATCTCTACCCATGGCCAGGTAGCTGCCCTACCGGACCTGAGGGCATGCGGTATATTTGCGAGGACGTTAGTCTTGCACGAGGAGTGCTTTTGGATGAATGGAGTGAGGTCGGCGCTCGTGCATACTTTGCTCATACGATAGCTTATCCAGCTGATGTCTTCATCGGACCTGATACCTACATACGGTGTCAGGATAGCGTGTTCGTCGCGTTGGATGCTGGAACGGCCTGGTGTGCCAGGCTCAAGAGTGGACGGGGTAGCTCAGGTGGGCCACAGGGTTGCTTAGTACCAGGGTCAGTGCACGGTTCATGACGACAGTGGCCTGCAGTGACACGTACCTGCACTTACCCCTGCTCACCCTCGCCGAGGCATGAAGCCAGTTAAGCGTGCTTACTGTAAGGAAGAGTCGTAAGGACTGTCCTCACATGCGGTATCACGTCACGCCTGCGCTGTGCGCACGACGGCAGCTAAGGCAAAACGTCAGTCAGAGAGGCCACAGGCACAGGGCTGGGCCACGCTGGGCAGCTTGGCTGGACCTCTCCAAACCATGTTACCCACAAAACCTAAGCCCCGAAATTTGTGTACATGTAGAACAAGGCATGCTTATGCTATGTGCCAAGTTTCAGCCTTAGGTTCCGTTGGGAACAGCATGACACGGCCTGTACGACGTCCCAGGACTGAGGCGCATAGGGACTCTGGTATCAGACCAGTCCGCAAGGGAGGTATCAGACCAGTCCGCAAGGATGGCTAGTTGGCTACCAGGAAACACAAATACGGGTGGTGCAAAACGTATGAATAGCCCAGCGTTCCTATCTTCATCGGTTGGTTCGAAGCAGGCACATTTTGGGCTGATTTTCTCCGAAAGTCATTGGGGCCCCTATCCGAAAGACACGGGCCCGTGAGGGGGGCGGTTCGGGGAAAACGGGGGGATTCGGGGGAGCGGAGCCCCCCCAAAAGCAAAATTTTGGACCCCCCCATCCGAAAGTTGGGTCCCCTGGAGGCACCTGTTTCGACGAGCCATCCGAAAGCCCCCACGGAAGATCGGAACACTGTGAATAGCAGCATACTCCCCTCAACGAACGAATCAGCCCATGTCGCCCTCGCCGTCACACCAATAGCACATCAATACGGAAATTAATGCCAAGGTTTCCGTAGGTGAAGAGGCCACCTGCCGGGCCAGATGCCCTGTAAGAAGTCTGGCCCGGCCACCAGACAGTCATGTACTATGTACTCCACCTTCTATGCTTCTATGCTTCTTGTTGCAGACAATGCTGCCATCGACACAGCGTTCATCACACAGCGTTCACTCGCATGCCGAAAGCGGCACAAAAATGCACCAACAAACTCCAACACCTCAAGCCCCACCGTCCGCTGCACGTGCAGCTTTCGCCACCTAAATCACGTACTTGAGGCGACCATCAACTTGGGTTAGTGCGATCCCGCTGACGTTCATGGTGTTGTAGACGGCCTTGGGCAGTGCCTTGTCAAGCCCACCATGCTTATTGACTGCCCAGACAAAGCGTTCGGAGAGCCTGGGTGTCCATCGCAAGTATCCGCCTTGTGAAAACGTCGGCGCGTAGGAAGCCGGCAGCTGCGGGCTTGCTGCTGCCGTCAACATCTGCATTTCCAAGCCCAGTCCCATGCTCTGCCCTATGCCCTGCCCCATGCCGCCGCCTACGGTGCCGCCGCCGCCGTGCCTCGCAAAGCCGCTGGCCCCGGCACTTGCCAGCAGCAGCGTGTCGGGGCCCGCGCCCACGGGCAGCAGCTGCGCGTGCGGGCGGGGCTCCGGCGCCCCAACCGGCCCGCCGCCGGCCTGCGCCCCCCCGCCAGGACTGGCGCCACCACGCCCCGCCACCGTGGACACACGCTTGGCCGCCTTCTGGTTACCCCCACTGGAAGAGCCCGAGTGCTTCCGGCCTGACAACAGCCCCAGCTGTGAAGATCCGTGCATCATGCCGCCAAGGTGGTAGCCGCCAAAATAGACGGGGCCTGAACTGCCACGCTGGGCCGGTGACGTGGGTTCTGTGGCTGGCGGATGCGGAGCTGGTGGCGGATTGGGGCCCGGGGCTGCTGGACCCACGCCCGGTGGCACCATTGCCTGTGACGTTTTCGTCCGTCGGTGCCTCGCCCCGGTGGCGGCGCTGTGAACCAGGCAGAGTGTTGTGCAGCTGGGGCCTGATGTGGAAGTGGGCCTCCCTATGACCCAACACTTAACCGCCTATCGTACGCATATCCAGTCTATGTTACATCCTGCCCCACGTAGCCAGTACTCCATGGACTGTAAGAAATATCTGCGACTATGCTAACAAAACCGGCTTAGCGGATATGTTTGTGTACCAAGAGTACCGCAGACCAAGACCGCAGCTTCTGAAGGATGAATGATGTAGATAGGTGTATGTCCCCAACCGCTCCAACTGCCCCCGCTGTTGACTCATGCGATTGACTCTGTGACTCTTTAGCCACTTGCAGCTCGGTGGGAGCCGCTCCGCCGAGGCGGCCTTTGAGGTACCGAGTGGCCTCGTCCGCATACTGCTTGACGGGGGCGGCCATTGCAGCAGGCTGTATGCTACGCACTGCGGCAGCGGGACAGGGTGGCAGCGCATTAGGGGGGCCAGCAGGCGCGGAGAGCAGCGGGAAGGGAGCCGCCCCACAGGCCAGCTGCGCTTTGGTGGAATTTAGTATGTCGCGGCCGGCAAGGACCTGCTTGGCCTCATCCATGCGGGCAGGTACTCCGGACATGCCTCCCTCGTCCCCTCCCCCGGCCCGGCCCAGCGCTGCAGTGACTTACTGTGCATGGCCAACGACTCTGCTGCCACGTGCTCCTCTGTGGGGGGCGCTCCGTCGTGGCGGCGGGTGAGCTCCTTCCTGGCGGCCTCTCCGTGCCTTGTGACATGTACGTCCAATGCGGCTTTTTGTATGTTGCACAGATGCACACTGCGGCAGTGGAACATGGCGACACACATCAGTGAGGGCGTGGGCCAGCAGGCGCAGGGAGCAGCGAGAAGGGAGCCGCCCCAAGAAGGTAGCCGCCCCAGAGGCCGCAGCCTGTCTGCCGCCATGAAACGTGCCACGTGCCCCTCAGGAGCACGTCCCCTCCCCCGCCCCACCCCACCCCCAACCCCACCAAAAACGGACTCGCTCCCAGACCGTCCACC
>VFQN01008415.1_pt1 | contig 10469 bp, 9 predicted proteins | sample 3512371 | NCBI WGS metagenome assembly VFQN01 (sample SAMN10412370, study PRJNA504923) | tailings metagenome | isolation source: Replicate 2 from Balatoc abandoned mine | place: Philippines: Itogon, Benguet | collected 2017-08-28 | reverse complement strand
TCGTCTCGATGATGCCCGAACGGCCGCCGCCGACGCCGCAGGCATAGGAGAGCGCCAGGTCGAGCGCGTTGCCTGACGGGTCCTGATTGACCGCGACCAGGCAAGGCACGCCACCGCCCTTCTGGTATTCGCCACGCACGGTGTGGCCCGGGCCCTTCGGCGCGACCATCAGCACGTCGACGGTCGCTTTCGGCTCGATCAGGCCGAAATGGACATTGAGGCCATGGGCAAAGGCGATCGCCGCGCCGTCACGGATGTTCGGGGCGATCTCGTTCTTGTAGATGTCGGCCTGCAATTCGTCCGGCGTGGCCATCATCATCAGGTCGGCCCATTTCGCGGCTTCCGCGACCGAAAGCACCTTGAGCCCGTCGGCTTCGACCTTCTTGGCGGTAGCCGATCCAGCCTTGAGACCGATCGCGATCTCCTTCACGCCGGATTCCTTGAGGTTCAGCGCGTGCGCGCGGCCCTGGCTGCCATAGCCGATGATGGCTACCTTCTTGCCCTTGATGAGATTGAGATCGGCGTCGCGATCGTAATAGACACGCATCCTGATGTTCCTTCCTTGATGATCAGTGGCCGGTGTCCGCCGGCCCTTCTTGTGCTCCGCAAAGAGCGAGGAACTGCTTCGTCGCAAGGGCCGCGTCGCGACCGATCTCCGCCGCAGTCATCTTCAGCCGGTCGCCGAGAAGCAACCGGATCTGCACATCCCGGGCGACGAGCCCGAAGAACGTGCGGAATGCCGTTTCCGTGTCGTCGAAGCGCAGCAGCCCGGCCTCGCGTCCCGCTTCGAGCACGGGCTTCAGCCGTCGCCCCATGGCCAGGCGGCCGTTTTCGAGCACGATTGCGCCGAGATTGGTCCGCCCGGACCCGGCATGGCTGACGGCGAGCCGGTTGAGCGCGATGGAGGTCTCGCTCGAAATCACCGAAAGCCAGCCGGCGGCGAACTGTTCCAGGCTGGCGGTGAGCGATGCGAGGTCGATGCGCGATCGGTCGAACGGCGCCACGCGCACCTTCGAGGCTTGCCACTGCACCGTGGCCGTCAGCAAGCCGTCACGGTCGCCGAACCATTTGTAGAGCGTTTCCTTGGAACAGCTGGCGCGCCGGGCGACCGCGGCCATGGTGACGCCGTCGCCCTCCTCGACCATGAGGGCAAGCGTGGCGTCGAGCACGTCCTGCTGGCGTGCCGACAGCTCCATTCCTTGCCCTTCCAACACCGTCTGCACCGTTGCAGTCCATTTTGGTTCGGCGGCATCAAGCCGTACCGTACGTTACGGTTCGGTAATGGCGCAAATCTCGTTCGCACGCAAGGGATCGTGACAGAAATTCTGGTCAGATCCCGCTCTGATCGTGCCCCACGACCTTGTCGGAGAACTTTGTCAGGAAGCGGGCTTATGACGATATGGATCGCGAGCCTACTGCCTCGCAGCGCCCGGCCCCGTGCGAGCCAATCTCATCCGGGTGCGGCAGCTCCAACTGTTCAGAACTCGCACTTGGAGTAAGTCACGGAGAGGTCAGGAAAATCCGAATCGATACGCTTGAACGTCTTTGCATCGACAGGTTGGAACGAAACCGACATATCGTTGAACATGACCGAGTCGTCGCAGCGCAGATAGGCCGAGAAATAATCCTTTTGCTGCCGGATTTTCTCCACCGTGCAGGTCGCCATCGGCGCCGTGATCTTGCTGCCGCTGATGATGAGACCGGTGTTCAAGGACGACATACGGTCCTTGAATTCGATCTTGCCGTCCACCTTCTCGAACGTGTCGGCGCAAGTGGTCATGGCCGTGGTCCAGGCCCCCTGCAGATCGTCGAGAGGAGCTGCGATCGCCTGCCCGACGGCGGCGAAGGAAAGCATCGAGAATATTGCCACCCGTGAAAACCGTTGCATGATCGTCGCCTCTGCCGGGTTGTTCTGCGCCAGATATCCTTACGTCAACGCGTCTCCAAGGCAACTTCAAACGCCGAACAGCGCTAAGCGTTACGGTTAACAAGATCCGGCGCCGCTGAGTTTGCGATACTCCTATCCGGGGGGTCAGATCGCGACCTGCGTTCCGATCTCCACCACACGGCCGGTGGGTATCTGGAAATACTCCGTCGCATCAGCGGCGGTGCGCGCCATGCCGATGAACAGCCTGTCCTGCCAGCCCGGCATGCCCGAATTCGGCGCCGACTTCAGCGAACGCCGCGACAGGAAGAAGGAGGTGGTCATGATGTCGAACTTCCAGCCCTGCTTGCGGCAGATCGCCAACGCGCTCGGGATATGCGGCTGCTCCATATAGCCGAAGGTCAGCGTCACCCGCATGAACAGGTCGTTGATCGGCTCCATCTTGGCACGCTCGTTCTCGGGCACCTTCGGCTGCTGCGCCGTCACCACGGACAGGATGACGTTGTGCTCATGCAGCACCTTGTAGTGCTTGAGCGAGTGCATCAGCGCAGTCGGCGCGCTGAACGGGTCGCTGGTGAGGAACACCGCCGTTCCCGGCACGAGTTGCGGCGGCTTCTTCGTCATCTGGGCGGCGAGGAAGTCGAGCGGGATCTCGTTCTTGCGGGTCTTGTCGAACAAGAGGCGGCTGCCGCGCACCCAGGTGGCCATGATCAGACCCATCGCGCAGGCGACGCCGATGGAGACCCAGCCGCCTTCCATCACCTTCACGGCGTTGGCCATGAAGAAGCCAGTATCGATGATACCGAAGATCGCGATCACCAGGATCGCGAGCGGCAGCTTCCACTTCCACAGGCGCACCATGACGACGAACAGCAGGGCGGTCGTCACCAGCATCTCGCCGGTCACCGAGATACCGTAGGCGGCGGCCAATGCGCTGGATTCGCCGAATCCGACGACGAGCAGCATCACGCCCAGCGCCAGCAGGAAGTTGACGCGCGGCATGTAGATCTGTCCCTGCTGCGTCTCGGACGTATGCTGGATCTCGATGCGCGGCAGGATGTTCAGTTGCACGGCCTGGCGCGTCAGCGAATAGGCGCCCGAGATCACCGCCTGGCTGGCGATGACGGTCGCGGCCGTCGCAAGCCCGACCATCGGCAGCAGCGCCCAGCCCGGCAGCATCTCGAAGAACGGGTTCTGCGGGGTCCCGCCATGGGACAGCACAAAAGCCCCCTGCCCGAAATAGTTCAGCAGCAGGCTCGGAAAGACGATGGCGATCCAGGCCAGCACGATCGGCCGCCGGCCGAAATGGCCGAGGTCGACATAAAGCGCCTCGGCACCAGTGACCGCCAGGAAAATCGCCCCGATCGTGACGAAGGCGACCTCGGGCTGTGCCGACAGATATGAGACGGCATAGATCGGGTTGACCGCCAGGATGATCGACGGATCGTCGAAGATGTGGAGCAGGCCGAAACCGCCGAGCGCCAGGAACCAGACTGCCGTCACCGGGCCGAACACGGTGGCCACGCTGGCCGTCCCGAAACGCTGAACGGCAAACAGCATGGCCAGGATGACAAGCGTGATCGGCACGACATAGGGGTCGAATGTAGGGGTGACCACCTTCAGGCCTTCCACCGCCGACAGAACGGAAATCGCAGGCGTGATGATCGCGTCGCCGAAGAAAAGCGCCGCGCCGCATATGCCTATTCCCAGAATCCAGGCGGGTCGCGAGGCAAAGCTGCCGCGGGCCAGCGCCATCAGCGAGAGCGTGCCGCCCTCGCCCCTGTTGTCGGCGCGCAGCACGAAAATGACGTATTTGATGGTGACGATGACCATCAGCGCCCACACGATCAGGGACAGCACGCCGAAGATTTCGGCTCGCGACACAACACCACCGACGGCGGACACGTGAAGCGCCTCTCGAAAAGCGTAGATCGGGCTGGTGCCTATGTCGCCGAACACGACGCCCAGCGCCCCGAGCATCAGGACACTGAGGTTATGCCGCGTATGGTCGTCGACCGCCTGCGACTTCGCCGCAGCCTGGCTGGTCGTTTCAGCCTGGCTGCCTGCTTCGGCTTCCGCCATGGAAAACCCACTCCACAAACAAAGGGCGACGTCCGCTGAGCGCCGCGCGTCCTCTGGACGCGCAAGGACGCACTACTACCATTTACCTGCGCACCGTACGTTCCGAAGATCGGTCCGATTTTCGGGCCGATGCGGTAGTCCCGTTGCGCGGCAAAAGCAAGCCTGCCCATCGCGCAGGTTGCGAGCACGCTATGCGCCTGCCGCAAGACTCATCTATGGAGAATAGTCTTCGGGGGAGCGGCGGCAAGCCTGTCATCAGCGGGCGGCAGCCCCGCTTGAGAGGCAATTGAGACGCAGTTCCCGCGGCGAGCAGCCGAAGCGCGCCCGGAAGGCGCGGCTGAAGTGGGCGGCGTCGTTGAAACCCCAGCTGAAGGCGAGTTCGCTCACGCTGCGCGCAGCCTGTGACGGGTCGCACAGGTCACGTTTCACATTGTCGAGGCGCTGCGACCAGATCCAATTGGTAATCGTCTCCGCCTCGCCGACGAAGACCCGGTGCACCGTGCTCGCCGAGAGCCGCAGATGTGAGGCGATCTCGGCCGCCGACAGACGGGGATCGCGCAGCCGCTGCCGGGCATAGGCCTTTATCTGCTCCCGATGGAAGGCTGTCAGGCCGGAGACCGGCGGCTCGCTTGCCCCGGGCAGCGAACAGAGGCCGGCAATCACGATGTGCTCGACGCTCTCGGCGACGGCCGCGACCGATGCCGGCTCCAGTGTCTCGATGTCGGCTGCCAGCGACCGGATCATGCTGATCATGAGGTGCCCTGCCCCACGGTTGCCCGAGACCACCTGCGCTGTCAGCGCCTCGGCTCGCTTCAGCCGCGAACGGAGACCCGGTCCGGGCAAGCGCAAGACATATTGCTGGAAATCGCCCTCGAAATTCAGCTCATAGGGCCGGGTCGAGTCGTAGAGCGCAAAATCACCGGGATTGAGCAAAGCCGCCCGGCCGTCCTGGATCAGCGTGCCCTGGCCGGCCGTCTGGATGCTGACCAGGAAAAAGTCTTCGACGGCGCGGGAAATCTTCGCCGGCGTGCGTTTCACGCGCTGGGTGGTTGAGGTGACGCGCGACAGGCCGAGTGTTGCCAGTTGTTCGACCGCGATCTCGCCGTGGAAGGGTCTCCCATCGCGTGGTCCGTCGCAATCGAGCTGGACATAGGTGTCGCAGACGGCGTCGATCCAGTAGGACAGCCGCTCCCCAGCCTTCAGCTCTTCGGTGGACCAGACCTTGGTCATAGCATGAGGCTAGCACTCCGCCCTCTCATGTCCATCGGATTCGGCAAGCTGCGATGCCCAGTCAAGAACGGCGCGCCGGTCGGACAAGCCACCGATATCAGGGCGCCTATAGTTCCTGCATGGAGGCGATACCGCCGCAGCAGGAGGAGAAGACATGGCCATCGTTCACCCGAAATTCCGCGCCGCGGCCGTTCAGGCAGCGCCCGTCTTCCTTGATCTCGACGCCACCGTCGACAAGACGGTAGCCCTCATCGCGGAAGCCGCGCGCGGCGGCGCCGGGCTCGTCGCCTTTCCGGAGACATGGATCCCCGGCTATCCCTGGTTCATCTGGCTGGACTCGCCCGCCTGGGGCATGCAGTTCGTCCAGCGCTATCACGACAATTCGCTGGTCTATGGTTCGCCGCAGGCCGACCGTATCGCCAAGGCCGCCCGAGACAACGGCATCATGGTGGTGCTGGGCCATAGCGAGAAGCACGGCGGCAGCCTCTATATGGGTCAGTGGATCATCGATGCCGACGGCAGGACCGTCGCCATGCGCCGCAAGCTCAAGCCCACCCATGTCGAGCGCACGGTGTTCGGCGAGGGCGACGGCTCAGACCTCTCGGTCTTCGACACGCGGCTCGGTCGCGTCGGCGCCCTGTGCTGCTGGGAACATCTGCAGCCATTGTCCAAATACGCCATGTATGCGCAGAACGAGCAGGTCCATGTCGCAGCCTGGCCGAGCTTCTCGCTCTATCGCGGCGGCGCCTATGCGCTCGGCCACGAGGTCAACAATGCCGCGAGCCGCATCTATGCGGTCGAAGGCTCTTGCTTCGTGCTCGCCCCCTGCAACACCGTGTCGAAGGAAATGGTCGAGCTGATGTGCACCGACGACACGAAGCGGGCCCTGCTCCAGCCGGGCGGCGGTTTCGCCCGGATCTACGCGCCCGACGGGCAGATGATGCACGAGCCGCTGCCGGAGGACGCCGAGGGACTGGTCTTTGCCGATATCGATCTCGGCATGATCTCGCTCGCCAAGGCGGCCGCCGACCCGGCCGGCCACTATTCGCGGCCCGACGTGACCCGACTGCTGCTCGACAAGACACCCGGCGACCGCGTCGTTTCGAAAAGGCGGGCAGCCGCGGAAGTGACACGCGACGGGGAAGACGCGCCCTCGGCTCCTGCCATGCGCGCCGACGTCGTCGCCCTGATCGCCAGCCAGGACGACGAGGCGGCGTGATGGAACCGGCCATTCCTGAACATCTCAGGACGACGCGAACGCGCCACGCCCGCGTGCGTGACGACTATCAGCCACCCTATCCCTCCTATGTCGCCCGCCACAGACCTGATGTCGAACATGTGGTCATGGGCTATTTCGGGCTGCAATCCCGGACTATTGAGGACGATGCGGTGAGCGAAGCACTCGCCGTCATCGCGCAAGCCTTCGGTGCCGAGGACGGTCCCGGGCACTGGGATCGCGCCGCCTACACCGACGAAGCCGGTTTTCCCACAGTGGTCTCGATTGCCTACTGGGACGACCCGAAGCGCTTCGACCGTTGGTTCTCGCACAATGGCGCCGGCTGGGCCGGCAGCGAAAGGCCGGACACGCCGATCGGCTTCTTCACCGAAGTGCTGAGACCGTCGATCGACCGTTATGAGACGCTGTTCTCGTCGACCGGCCGGCCGGAAGGCGTCGGAGCGCTGGCGGAAGCGCTCAGCGATATGGTGCGCGAACACGCCTACTGGGGCGGCATGCGCGATCGCATCCCGCTGTCGCAGACCGATGACATGGCGCCGCGCGGGAGCCCGCAAGCCGATCCCCCGGCAAAGCACCGACGCGTGACGCCGCACCACAACATCTGCCTGATCCGCTCGGGCCAGGACTGGACCGATACGGACGACGAGGAGCGGCGCCTCTATCTGCAGGAGGTGGAGCCGGTGCTGCGCGCCGGCATGGATTTCTTGCGCGACGACGGGCTCGGCTGCGGCTGTTTCGCGAACCGCTATATGCGGGTGCTCGGTACGGACGGTCGACCGATCGAAAAGAGCTTCGGAATGAGTTGGTGGAAAAGCCTCGACGCGCTGGAACGATGGTCGGAATCCCATCCGACGCATGTGGCGATCTTCGGCGCGGCGATGAAATATCTGTCGCGGCTGGGTCCTGCGGCGAAGCTCAGGCTTTATCACGAGGTGATGGTGGCTGCAGCAGAGGAGCAGTTCTTCGAATATTTCAACTGCCATCCGAGCACGGGAATGCTGAAAGCGGCCGGCTGACATGTCGAGCCGAAGCGGACTCGGCGGAAGGTAAAACGACGGAGCGGCGCGACCTGCTGCTGTTCGCCGCCCGTTTTTCTACCAGCCGCAGGCCTTCAGGAACCGGCCGACCGTGCCGGCCATTCCATATTCGAGTGCATCAGCCGTCAGGCCGTGGCCGATCGAAACCTCGGCCAGATCGGGAATTCGCTTCATGAGCGCAGGCAGATTGGCGACGGTCAGGTCGTGACCGGCATTGACGCCCAAGCCGGCGGCCTTCGCCACCTCGGCAGTTTTCCCGAGCTTTTCCAGCTCCTTGGCGGCCTTTGCGGAATCATCGTGGAAACTGCCGTAGGGACCTGTGTAGAGTTCGATGCGGTCGGCGCCGGTGTCACGAGCGGCAGGCACGCCGTCCGGATCGGGGTCGGAGAACAGCGACACCCGGAAGCCGCCTTTCTTGAGGCGCTTAACGATCGGCGTCAGGAATGCCGCCGACTTCCGGAAGTCCCAGCCATGGTCCGAGGTCGCCTGCGCCGGATCGTCCGGCACGAGCGTGACCTGCTCGGGCTGATTCTTCTCGACCAGCAGAAGGAAATCCTCGGTCGGATAGCCTTCGATATTGAACTCGGCGGCAGGAAATTCGTCGTCGATCAGGGCGCGGATCTCAGGCAAATCCGAGAAGCGCGTGTGACGTTCGTCGGGACGCGGATGCACCGTCAAGCCATGCGCACCGGCGGCCAGCGCGATGCGGCCGAGCCCGGTAACGCTCGGCCAAGGCAGGTCGCGCCGATTTCTCAGCATGGCGATCGCGTTGAGGTTCACGGAAAGCTTGGCGGGCATGAAATTCCCTCGTCGTCTGCGTTACGCGGGCAAGCTATAATGGCTTATTCGGGAACAGACAGGGGATTTCTGTGTTCCAGAAGAAATCCCCGACCGCCCTTCGGAAAGGCTCGACCATGCAGACGATGGAGCCCCTGCCTGCCATTCGCCGCATCGACACCGATCGCCCCGACCTCTGCGCCCTCGAAGTCGTCGGCCATTTTACCGCTGTCGATCTCGAGAACGCCTATGGCCTGCTCGAAGCCGCTTATGAGGAACACGAGAAGATCGACCTCCTGGTGCGACTCTCCCATTATGAGGGCTTCGACTGGGGCGCGGCCTTCGACCAGTCGACCATCCGCGGCAAGACCAAGGCGCTGCGCCGCATCCGCAAATATGCCGTCGTCGGCGGTCCGGCCTGGATGCGGGTCGTGCTCGGCATCTTCGGCCCTTTGACTCCCGTCCAAACACGCCATTTCGATGCCGAAAGCGATGCTTGGAAGTGGATCGGCGGCAACCCGCTGGGAAAGTGATCAGCGCACGACGGTCAGACGGCTCGCAGCGCGCGTGATCGCGGTGTAGAGCCAGCGCTGGCGTGTCTCCTTGAAAGCGTAGCTCTCGTCGAACAACACCACATTGTCCCATTGCGAGCCCTGTGCCTTGTGCACGGTGAGCGCGTAGCCGTAATCGAAATCGTCGTAACGCTTCTTGGTGCTCCAGGGGATCTCACCGTCGGGTTCCTCGAAGGCGGCCTTCAGCAGCTTGATCTTGGCGACGCCGCGGTCGGGATCGTCCTCTTCGGGAGAAACCAAAAGGTTGATGCCGGGTTTCACCGTCTCGCGCGACGAGGTCATCACCTTCCACAAAGAGCCGTTGAGCAGGCCCTTGCTGGGGTCGTTCCTCAGGCAGACAAGCTTGTCGCCCGCCTGCGGGTAGTCTGCCGTGAAGCCTTTCAACTCGCGCAGGCGGTGATTGTAGCGCCGCCGCGTGCGGTTGACGCCGACCAGCACCTGATCGGCTGCCATGACAAGGTCCTGATTGACCTGCTCCCGGCCGATCACCTGCGCGGTGCCGTAGTCACCATGCATGAACTCGCGCCCTTCGCGGACGTCGAGTGCCAGTTGAATGATCGGGTTGTCGCGCGCCTGCCGGTGGATTTCCGTGAGCAGGAAATCCGGCTCGTGCTCGGTGAAGAAGCCGCCGCCTGATATCGGCGGCAACTGCCCGGGATCGCCGAGCACCAGGATCGGCGTACCGAAGGACTGCAGGTCGCGGCCGAGCGCCTCGTCGACCATGGAACATTCGTCGATGATGATCAGCTTGGCCTTGGCCACCGGGCTCTGGCGATTGAGCGTGAAGGTGGGCGACATCGAGGTCTTGCCGGTCGCTTCGTCCTCGACCGCCTCCTCGCCACGCGGCCGGTAGATCAGCGAGTGGATGGTACGGGCGTTGGTCGCGCCCTTCGAACGCAGCACCTGCGCGGCCTTGCCGGTGAAGGCCGCGAACTGCACCTGGCCTTCGACATGCTCCGCGAAGTGCCGCGCAAGCGTCGTCTTGCCCGTTCCCGCATAGCCGAACAGGCGGAAGATCTGCGGGTGTCCGGACTTCAGCCAGCGCGCCACCGCCTTCAGCGCGTCGTCCTGCTGCGGAGAGAATTCCATCGCACCGACAGACAGGATTCTCGCCCAAAGGGCAAGAGCCATGCAGCTTGCATTGCGCGCCGGGCCAGGAGCCTGGCTTGCGCGGTTCAGCCGGAAATCCAGAACGCCCCCGGGCGACTACCTCAGGGCGCCAGATTTATCGCCACGAAGCCGCCGATCGCGGCGACGATCAGGACCAGATGCGTTATCTGGGTGCCTTCCTGGCGGATGTAATAGGCGAACCAGGCGCCGCCGAGCAGCATGATGAAGCTCAGCGCAAGCAATCCAGAGAGGGCCAGATTGGCGCGGAGCGTCGCCTCGCCCAGGTCGATGGAGCCGAGGCCGGCGCCGGCATAACCCAAGGCGGCATAAAGCAGCAGCACCATGACGACGACCTCGACCAGCAGCACGAAACCATAGATCAGCCGATGCCATCCGGGCGCGGTCACCCTGCGGGACAGAAGCGGGGTCTTGATCGCCGGCTCCTGGTCGAAGAGCTGCATCGCCATCATGGCGCCGACCGAAAAGACGCCGTTACGGAAGGCAATGGTGTTGTTGAGCACCACGACGGCAAGCCAGAG
>VFQN01008414.1_pt1 | contig 10469 bp, 9 predicted proteins | sample 3512371 | NCBI WGS metagenome assembly VFQN01 (sample SAMN10412370, study PRJNA504923) | tailings metagenome | isolation source: Replicate 2 from Balatoc abandoned mine | place: Philippines: Itogon, Benguet | collected 2017-08-28 | reverse complement strand
CCGTTCGTCCTGGCCCGGCACGCTCATCACCTTGAGACCCTTGCGGATGCGCGTCTCTGCGCCGGCGTCGAGCGTGAAGGCGAGCATGGTCTGCGCGGCGAGGCCGGGGCGCATGCGATAGCCGATCAGTCGCGTCAGCCGCAGGAGCGAATCGCGCTCTCGCGCGGTGCGCAGATAGAGTTCGTTGGCGATGCGCTCATTGTAGAAGGTCAGAACGTCGCCAACGGCCGCGAACAGTTCGATGACCGTGATCGCATAGTCGTCGCTCTGGCGTGTCGTCAGTGCAGCCAGCGCCGGTTCTGAGGCGATCGCCTCGAGCATCGTCTCGCGGAAGCTGGCAAAGGTTCCGATCCGGTAGGCGATCGTGGAAAGGCCGGGGCGATTCCAGACCTCGAACGGAACTGGCGGGGATGACGAACTGCAGCAGGCGCAGAAGGCGGCGTGCGGGAGGGCCATTTCACAACCCTCCTACCGCGCCGAGGCGCAGCACACCGTTCTCGGGGAAGTTGCGATCGTTGTCGAGGCGCGCGATCTCGAACGGACCGATCTCGACGAGACCCCGATCGAGTTCGCCTCGGGGCAGCTCCCAGAAGCGTTTGAATAGCGTGACCTCAGCCGAATTGACTCCTTCGATGGCCTCGACGGCGGCGTAGAGGCGCGAGAGGTAGACGGCTCCCCCGAAACCGAAATTGAGCGGGTGGAAGAAGCCGCGCGAGCCGTCGGCAAAGCTGCGGTTCGAGAGCACGCGCAACGCCTCCGCCAGCACGTCGCCGCGGAAGTGTCCGGTGCCGACACACAGCCGGATGTCGATCTCCAGCGGCACATAGATCGCCGCGCGGACATTGAGGTCGTAGCCGGCGAGCTTGAACCGGGTCAGATGCGCCTTGATCATGGCAGCGAAGGCCGGCTGCAATTCCGCGCCGCCGCCCGGCAGCCGCCTGAGATCCGCCTCGTCGATCGGATGAACCGCGACGAACACGGTGTACCAGCTTCCCGTCCAATGGAAGCTCGCCTTGGCTGCCGCGACTGCCTGGTGCCTGAGCGCGACCTCCTCCCAGTCGCGCTCAGTCACCGCGCGAAACTGAACGGCGCGGAAGGCTTCCGGCGCAATCTGGCGGACATGTTCGATGGTCTCCATGTCCTCGCCGAAACGGGCGGACAGCGGTTGCCGTACGCGCTCGATGGAGGCTGCGGCCGGCCCGCCGGCAACCGCATGCACGAGCGTGCCCCAGCCGCAATTGCCCGCTGTGCCGTTGCCGATCCGATAACGCGCCACCGCACGTTCGGCGCCGAGCGGTCGCCTTCCATACTGGTCGTCGCCGAAACGGATCACTGCATCCCCGGCATTGTCGATCTCGGCCGCGAAATGCTGGTCGAAGGGACCGCTGTCGAGCAGGTTGGGCACGGGCGTCCAGGATTCAGCGCCCGGGCTGGCGGCGAATTCGAACGACAGGCGGACGGCGGGGCCGTCAGGCGTCTGGGTGAGCGGCGTGTCGGGCAAGGCGAGCGACGGCAGTGGCCAGCGGCCGGCCCCTTCGTCAGGGAGCGTGAGCGTGCCGAGCGCCGAATCCCGCTCCACGGTTCGGCCGTGGTCGGCAGGTATGGTATTGCCGCGGGCGACCGATACGGGATCGACGGGCACGTCCTGGTCCGTCAGCGCCGAAACGCAGAGCGGAAAGGCAAGCGCATCACGTTCTGCCCAGGTGACATGCAACAGCGGCAGCGCCGGATCGGCGATGTTGAGGCGAGGGGTGAGTGTGCCTCCAGGAACGGCGTTGGTGAAGGCGGCATCCTCGCTCACCTCGACTGCCTCGATGAGCACAACCTGCCGATGCCGTGGGTCAGCATCCGGCGCCGCGCCGGTGACGGGGCTGAGAACCTCCTCCAGCAGCAGGTATTCTCCGGCTACGAAGTCCGGCGGAATAGCGATGCCGGCTGCGGTGATCGTGTAAAGGAAGGCGCTGGTCGCGCCCTTCGCAAGACAGCATTGGGCATCCGCCCAGCTATGGATCCTGATTTCGTTGTTGGTGTCGATGAGACGGACCGGCGCCGTGGTCTCGAAAACCAAGGCTTCTCTCAGCGCCGGATCGCTGTCGAAATCGGCCGTGACCGGAATGACGGGTCCCGGCGCCCCGACTTCGCCAACCAGCGGGACGCCGATGCGGCTGACCAACTTCGTGCTCTGAGGCACGACGACATTCGAGCCGGCTACCGCCACGAAATGGACGAAGGTTGCGGCATTGCGTCCGTTCCGCATCGTGTAGTCGATGAGCCGCGCGTGACGAGCCGCAGAGATGCGATGAAGGCAGGTGTCGAGGAAGCCCTCCGTTCCAGGTCCGGCGTCCTGATAGTAGCTCAGATAGTCGCCGGCATAGGCCATCAGCTCGACGAGCGTCATGCCGAGATCGGCCGGGAGACGTTCCTGCCAGGCCTGATTGCGCTCAGCGATCAGGTCCGTCATCAACCGGCGGAAGCTCTGATAGTCCTTGGCCAGATAGTCCAGCGCCGGTTCTTCGAGCACCGTCGGCGGGCAGTCATGGGTCGGCTTGCAATCGAGGTCGCTCGGACAGCTCGCCTTGAATCCGAACTGGGCCTGCGAGCGTTCGACATCGATCGCGGGATGGTCCATATCAAGGATATAGGCTGAGAAGTCTCCCTCGCGGTCGACGAAAACGCGCAGGACGAGCGGGTCGCCCGGATCCGGCTCGACGTCGAGGACCCTTAGATCGACGATCCTCACGCCCCCATGAACGGTGAAGTTGGCGGCCGTCACCGCGGGTAGAATGGGAGCCGGCTTCAGGAAGGCCACATCAAGCACATGCCGCCGCTGCGGCGGTGCCAAAAGGTCGCGCCGGTATTCGATGAAGTCGATACCGTTCAATGGATGTGCGGGGTTGCGCAACACGCCCGAGCGGCGTTCGTCCTCGCACAGCACCAGACCATCTGACGACAGGACCGCCATCTTCTCCTCAAGCCGCAACCGGATGCCTGAACACTTCCTCCCGGCGCTCGCCCGTATCCCTCGGGCTGTAAGCGACGGTGATTTCGAGCGTGGCTTCCGAAGCCACGACCGCTACCTTCTCGACCGAGAGAACCGGATCCAGCCAGCGGATCAGCGCGCCATGGATGAGCTGCTCGGTCGCCGCAGCCAGCGCATCGGATGCCGGGGCAAAGACCAGTTGCTTGACCCCGCAGCCGAACTCCGGCCGGTTGACCCGTTCGCCGGGAGCGGTGAACAGGACGAGGTAGATGAGATCGCGCAGGTGGTCGTCCCGATCGGTGAGCGCGCTCGCTCCCAACTCGCTGACAGCGAAGGGAAAATCCAGGAAGGGGTAGCCGGGGTCCATCATCATCATCCGTAATCCACATCGACGACCGTCACCGGCTTGGTCTCATCGTGCTCGCAGAACACCTTGATGGCGGACTTGTTGTTCTGCAGATGCCGCACGACGCCCCGCGCGATCGCCACGAACAGGCGCCGGCGATCGCGCACGGTCGTATCGGAGGCATTGGTGTCGAGCGCCGGCAGCCCGTCGGCGGTCATCAGGGCGTTGAGCTCCTGCTCGATGTCTTCGGCCATGGAGTCGATGAAACGCGGATCGGTGAAGCCGACGCTGCCGGCAGCACTCAGATTCCCGGGGATCAGCTTGTCTGCCATTGCGGCTCTACTCCAGGAAGACCTTGAGAGACAGCAGGCTCGGGCTCGGCGGCGGCATCGGCGCGACCGGTGGCGCCGGCGTGACCGGCAATATGCCGAGTGCCAACTCTCCAGGATGCACATGCGTATTGAAGAGCGTCACCAGCTGCGCGAGATAGCTGAGCAGCTGGTCGCCCAGCACGGCAGGATGCGCGGCCGCGTCGCTGCCCTCCTGGATCAGCGGCGCGCTCGAAACGACCCGCACAGCTCCCTTGACGGTGACCGTGCCTGTCGCGACGCTCACTTCGACCGAATTCAGGCCCACCGCATCCGTGAGCGTTATCGTCTGCGCAACGTCGTCGAGGACGGCGGTGAGGCCCAGTTCGCTGCGCCAGACTTTCGTCGTCGGCTGGCTCGGGCTGCCGGGTGGCTTCATCGGCAACTCGCCGGTGCCCCAGTAGCATCCCGCCCAGATCGGCCGCGACACGTCGCCCGCCTCGAACTCGATCCATACGCCGGCTCCGACCGGCGGCATCGAAAAGAACCCGGAGGTCGGTCCGGCATAAGGTGTACAGGGCTTGGCCCAGCCGGTCGGTATTTCCCCAAGCACCTCCGGCACGAAAGCCTGCAGGCGTCCGAGGAACAGCGGGTCCATATTGTTCATGACGGTGCCGGCGAATTTGCCGTAGACGCGGTTGCGTCCGTCGTCCTGATACGCGCCCGTCGTCATGCCGTCGCCGAACACGAGCCCCTCCCTACGCCACAGCCGCCAGCGGATCGATGAAGACTTCTGCCCCTGTCAGCCCGACTGCGTTGCGCCAGGCCGAGAAGCTCTGGGTATAGTTGTCGCGTGAGATGCGATGGGTGACCGACTGGATGTAATAGAGGCCGCTGTTCTGTCGCCCAGCGCCTCGCACCAGTACGGGCAGGCCTGCCAGCAGCGGGCGCGCATATTTGATTCCGTCGACCTCGCCATTGGCCGTTATGGCGCGGCTCGACGAACTGGCCCGCGCGAAAGCCTGGGATTGGGCTTCCGCCGGACTTGCCGCATCGGTGGCCGCTGGGCGCACGATCGGCGGCGGAATGATGCGGTTGAGCGCCGGCTCCAGGCCCATCGGCAATTCCGTCGAGACCGGAGCGACCGAGGGAATGGGCGCGCGGGTCCGCGGATCGACGGATACGCCCATGACGGATGTCGGCCCCAGCATGTTGTTTGAGACGGAGAAATTGCTGAGATTGGTCTGGGTGCCGAAATCGATCGAAAGCACGCCTTGCGGGGGCATATAGGTCAGGGGTGGATGGAAGTGACCGATGTCGAGACCGACGACCGGGTCGGGTTGGATATAGAGCTCGTAATTGTTGCGGCCCGCCATCTGGAACAGATAGGTCGCGTCGAAGTCGCGTTGGTTCGAGGTCGTGTCGAGGATGGTCCTGAGCGGCGGCGTCGGGAAAACCGACGGGATCATCGCGTATTTGCCGAAAATGGCTGCGGCCGCAGCGCTGTCCGGCAGGTTCGGCCAGGTGAAAGGCTGTTGGATATGCGCCATGGTGGTGGCGAGCGCGTCCATTCCCACCACTTCGAGCCGCGAGGCGCCGGGCTGGTTGGCCGCGCTCAGCTGGGCGTCCTTGACATAGCCATTGACCAGCGCCTGTGGAATGCCGAGGCCGAGCGACACGCGGATGGTGATCGCCACCAGTGGGCGGAAGATGTCGATGGCCAGCGCATCGAAATCGCCGAAAATGTTGCGGCTCAGATCGAAGTGCAGGCGGAAGATCGAGGCCTGTCCGACCGACGTCTCGACTTCGATCTCGCGCAACGCCTGGAAGAAGATCACCGGCAACGGCGCCATGGCGACCTGGACGGTAAAATAGGACGGCAGCAGGCCCATGCTCACATGCCCCCTTCAGGACCCGGCACGCCGATACGGCGTCCTGGCCGGGCCGCGAGGTCGACGGGGCGACGCGTGAGATTGACGTCGCACAACCGCCAGAACTGTTCGGGATCGCCGAGCGCCCGCCAGGCCAGGAGATCGGTGCGGTCGCCCTCGCTCACCTTCAGTGACAGGCTGGCCGATGCCGCCGGTATGAAGCGCATCCGCTTGTAGCGGATCATGCGCCCGTCGGGGCCTTCGATGAATGCATCCGCGATATGTTCGTAACGGCTGCCTCTGAAGAACATGTCGGCTCCTGGTCAGATCGGCGTTATCGCCTCGAGTCCCGTCTTGTCGCCGAGCAGGTTGAGCGCCGACATCACCTCCTTCTGCGTGAAGGAAGCGAGGTAGACCCAGTAGCCCGGATTGGTGACGTCGAGATCGCGATAGGTCAGTACTTTCAAGGACAGGTCCGCCTTGGCGCGGATCGGATTGAGCTTCTGGTCGAACGCTTCTTCCTTGATCGACAGGCTCTGGATCTGCACCGGCAGGACGCGTCGCGGCCCCCAGATGAGCAGCGCGAGTGGCGACTGCTCGCCCAGGATGAAGGCGCTGCCGGCCAGCGCCAGCGCCTCATTGGCGATCACCACGGGATACGAGGGGTAGATCAGCCGCTCAAGGGCCGCGATGACCGGGTGAAGTCCGTTCTCCACGGTGATGGCATTTTCTGACGGTCGCTCGAGCTGGTCGGCAGCATCGATCTCCACTGAGAAGGTGAGCGTTTCCTGAGGCGGCCCGTTGACGCGATTGGCGTCTCCCCGACCCCCGCCGCTGCTGCCCTGCAGCTGGAGCGAGCGCGAGACCTCGTCTGGATTATACTGGAAGACGATGACGGTCGGGAAAAGGTCCGGCAGCCGATAGGCGACGATGCCGCCCTTGAGCACACGCGGACTGCGCGGAAACTCCGACCCCATCGCTTGCCCTCCTCGGAAAGCCCCCCAAGGAATTGCCATCGAGAGTAGCACTGTTTGCTAAAATCGGACAACAAGATTGTGGAATATGATGAGCGAAAAAACGTCTTCTGAATATTGATATCAGAAACGAGCTCTTACGTGGAAATAAGATCCATTAATGGGCGGCAGTCAATATTCGACAAGCTCACGATCGAATCGAAAAGTAAGTGGGAGGATCGCCAATTAGATTTTGCTAATATTATCAATTTTCCGATTCGCAAAATAAACCCTTCCACCGTCCCGGTTCTTCATCGGGGCGGTTGTGCGGTTGCCGGCCATCGAAGCGCCTGCCGGCTCGAACGGTCATGGCGGGCGGCCGCCCTCAGAAATAGACACCTCCCGTGAACAGCACCGTCGTGGGCACGAGCACTTTCTCCTTCTCACCGATCTGGGCGGCACGCTGCTCCGGAATCTTGCCCGCGCCGGTATTGACCTGGCCTGCGACGAAGAACTGATTGAAGCCGGTTCGCAGCTGGACGCCGCCCAGCAGCGGCGAGTCCGGGTTCCACCAGTCGAGGCGGCTGACGGAGCCCGACAGATCGATCTTGAAGACAGGCAGGCTGTCTTCCGAGCGGTCGCCAAGATAGGTGTAGGAAAGGTCGCCGCGAAAATCCGAGATACCGAAACTCTCATGCGTGCCGGTGACGAAGCCGAGCGCGGCGCCGACACCGAATTTGTGCCTCCGCCCGAATTCCAGCTTGGTGAAAGGCGTGATCTGGCCCGCTTGCCCGCCAACAGGTGCGCCGCCCTCGCCGAGGCGAGGCGCGAAGATGTCTCGCTCGGTCCAATCGGTATAGACGGCGGTGAAGCCCATTTTCTGGATCACGGCGCCCTTCTTGCCGCTGTAGCCGAAGCCGCCGCGCAGGAACCAGCCGGTGAGTTCCTTTGCCGGCTCGCCGCCGTACCGCGCGCCGCCCGATATCTCGCCGAGGAAACCGCCGCCGCCGAAGAGCGTGCCGACATGGAAGGCTTCCGACGGCAGCTTGCCGGCCTGCCGCTGCATGGCCGTGGGGTTGGCGAGGTCGTAGCTGAACCACAGGCTTCCCTGCCACCCCCGATATTTCTGCAGGTCGGCCTGGTCCTTGGCCGAGGGCCCACCTTCGCGGAACAGGCTGACGATCTGCGGCAGGTTGAGCGTCAGGCCGAGCTTCAGCTGCTCGCCGCCCTGGCCTTCACCTTCGCCCTTCTTGTGTTCGAGTTCGAGTTCGGGCGGCGCGCCCCCGGCGGTGGCCGAGGTTGCCGCATAAGCCGGATGCGTGGACAATTTGAGCGGACCGATTGCGAAGAAGTCCGGCGCCTTGATCTGATCCGCGAGCACGAGGTTGAAGATCGTCTTCAGCAGCAAGGTCTGCTTTTCGAGCTGCGTGGCTTCCAGCTCGCCGGTCTTCGCGGAAGGCTTTTTCACCGCCTGGACCGTGGAAAGTGTCGCTTGCGCCAGGGCAAAGATCGAGACGAGGCTCGCTGCATGGGTCTTCAGCCGGCTCTTGAACAGGTCCGATCCAAGATAAGAATCGAGATTTATGCGGACGAAGCTGCTGAACAGGTCGAGATAGAAACTCTCGCCTCCGGCAATCTTGTGGATGTCTTCGGCGTGCTTCAGCCAAGCCCCGAGGAAATCTCCGAAAGATGCGCCTGCGTCGAGCGACTTCCCGGCCGGCATGCCGGCGAAGATCAGGTTCCAGATCGCCGCCCCCTCCTTACCCTTGAGCCTGAACTCCTTCTTCTGCGCGTCGGTCAGCTTCTGGGCGAAGATGTCGTTCCAGAGGTCGATGAACAGCGGGTAGATGAGCAGGTCCTTGGCTGTGAAGGTCACTTCGTCCGGCGGTTTTCCCTCCTTGGCGGGCGTCTCCGTTGCCGTTTCGCCCTTCGGCGCGCGCCGAATTGTCGAAGGCCGTTCCTGCTGCACGACATGCGCCAGCTCATGCGCGAGGAGCCGCCGACCGGCTGCTTCGCCGGGCGCATATTCGCCGGTTGCGAAGGCAATGTCGGAGCCGAGCGTATAGGCGCGGGCATGGATCGCGTCAGCCGCGACCGCGGCTTCGCTTCCGTTATGAATTCTTACATCCGAGAAATCGCGGCCGAAGCGCGGCTCGAAATAGGCACGGGCCTCCGGCGACATCGGTGTGCCGCCCGTCGCGACGGCGCGGGCAGCGGTTTCCGCTGAAGCTCTGCCTCTCGGTTGCGAACCCATGTGTGCGTCATGTTTCCTTTGAACCGTTTCTTCTTCCTCGCATTCCGCGCATTTGCGCTGGGCTACCTCGGCCGGCGCCTGGGTGAAGCCTTCAAGCGTGCCGTCGTCCATCGCTGTCTCGGCGATCTGGTCGGCCTCGCGTTCCAGCGGGTCGTCGACCGGGCCCAGCTTTGCATTCCGCCGAATGGCTGCGGTGTCCGGGCGCGTGGCGACCGGCCGCGTCGGGAAGGCTTGCAGCGCGAGTAACGGCCCCATGGAACGCCTCACCACAATTCTCCTTTCATGCTCCGGCTCCTTCTGTCCGCGGTGCGGCACTCCTTCCGTGACGCTCACGGAATGAGCGGCGTGCAATCCGTCGTATCGTCGGATTGGAACCCATAGACGTCGGCCACCATGGCCGCATGGCACTCCGAGTTGCGGCCGCGCTGGTTGGCATTCGCAAGGCCGTGATCCCTGAAGTCGAGGCGCATATGCACGGATTCGTGGATCATGTTGCCGCCGCGCTGGTCGACGCTCTGCATGACTGCTGCGGTCCAGAAAGTCGGGCAGATGGCGATCTGCCGGCCACCCGGGCAGGAGAAGGCGATTGTTCCGGGCCTGCAGCGCGACGAGGCACAACCGGGGAGCTCGATGGCGCTCGTTCCGGGGCAGCGGTAGCGGATCGGGCCGGCCAGAAAATTGTGCAACACGCGAAACCGATCGGAAAGGGAGAGCATCTCCTCGCGCATGGCCTCATTCTGCGTGGCGTGCGTCCGCCCGGTGAAGCGGTTGCGGAAACGCCCGCGAGCCGCCGCCGGCGGAAGCCCGAAACGCCGCTCATAGGCATCCGACACGTAGGAGCGGCCGAACGTCGGATCCTCGAAGGTGAGAGCCTCCATCGCCAGCACGTTCGATGTGCCCAGTGCCATCAACTGCGCCCGCTCGTCGTCTGCCGTGAGCTCGGCGATCGGATCGGCCGGCGCGCTGTGAACGTTGGGCGGGCACCGCGAGGTGGCGGTCAGGGTACGACGCAGCGCGGACGCGGCACCGCCCTGTTGCTGGACGACATGTGTCAGCTCATGCGCAATCAACCGCCGGCCGGCATCACGCTGCGGATCGAATTCGCCGGCGGCGAACGCAATGTCGGATCCGAGAGTATAGGCGCGGGCGTGGATCTCGTCGGCGGCGGCCGCTGCGCGGTCACCCGTATGGACCCGGACATCGGAGAAGTCGCGTCCAAAACGCGGCTCGAAATAGGCGCGCGCCTCGGACGACAGCGGCTCGCCACCGCGCGAGACGGCTCGTGCCGCAGCCTCGGCCGGCTTCCTGTTTATCCTGTCCTCGGCTTCGCACATGTCGCACTTACGTTGGATCCCTTCCTCTTCCGCCTCGCACTCCGCACATTTGCGCTGGGCCATCCCGGCTGGCGCCTGGCGCAGGACCCCGAAGGGAAAATCACCGACCACCGCATCTGCGACCCGGTCGGCCTCGTGTTCGAGCGGATCGTCCACCGGCCCGATCTGCGCCTTCCTCTGGATTGCGGACGTCGCCGGCACGGCTGGCCTCCTGCCCGCCTGGGATGTCGTCGGAACTGCGAAACATTGCATCTTCGACCACCGTTTCTTGCGGCCCGGATTCCGGTAACCGGCGGCTTCGGCCGGATCACAGCAATCCGGTCATTGGTAATTCCCGTTTCGAATCGACCTTTGCGGCGGCTGCGGCCCCGCCGCCATGCCAGTGCGCCACCGTCTTCTTCCACTCGTCCAGCGACTTGTAGG
>VFQN01008413.1_pt1 | contig 10470 bp, 8 predicted proteins | sample 3512371 | NCBI WGS metagenome assembly VFQN01 (sample SAMN10412370, study PRJNA504923) | tailings metagenome | isolation source: Replicate 2 from Balatoc abandoned mine | place: Philippines: Itogon, Benguet | collected 2017-08-28 | reverse complement strand
GGAACAAGATCCGCATCCGCTCGGGTTCGACCGCGATCGACGTCCGGCATTCGGGCAACGCTGCGACGGCCGATCATGCGATCGTCAGCTATATCCGCGACGGCAAGGTCCGCCGCGCCCGCGCAAGAGCGGTGGTGATGGCCTCGGGCGGCTGGGTGAACCGCCGCATTGTCGCCGACATGCCGGAGGGGCATCGCACGGCCTATGGCGAGTTCCACCACGGCCCGGTGATGGTCGCCAATGTCGCGCTTCGCAACTGGCGTGCCTTCGACAAGCTCGGCTTCACCAATACGCGCTGGTTCGACGCGCTCGGGTGGCAGACGTCGATCCGGCGCAACGTCGATATGGGCGGCGCGGAGACCTTCACCCCCGACAGCCCGACGGTGCTGACCTTCTACATCCCCTTCCTGCATCCCGATCTTCCCGGGCCGCAGCAGGGACCGGCGGGACGCGCGAAGCTGTTCGCGACCAGCTATGCCGATTTCGAGCGGCAGCTGCGCGAGCAATTGACCGCGGGCTTTGCCGCTGCGGGGTTCGATGCGAAGCGCGATATCGCGGGGATCATCCTCAACCGCTGGGGGCATGCCTATGTCGCGCCGCAGCCCGGTTTCTATTTCGGCCGCGACGGCGCGCCGCCGCCGTCCGACGTGATCCGCAAGCCGCATGGGCGTATCGTGTTCGCGCACTCCGAACTGCTCGGCGAAATGGCGATGGCACATGCGATGCACGAGGCCCATCGCGCGGCGGGTCAGGTCATGGAGATGCTGTAGGGCTCAGGTCTCGGCCCACATCCGCCAGAGGTCGCTGGTGTTGCGCGTCAGCGTGTCGAACGCGGCGCTCTTGCCGCTCTCCGCGAACATCGTCGCGCGCAGATTTTCGAGTTCGAACAGCACGCGGCGTTTGTCGACCTCGCGCACGAGGCTCTGAATCCAGCCCACCGCGACGTCGCGCTGGCCCGACGTCACCTTGGCGACCTGGTGGACCGAATTGGCGGGATAGAGGATCGCGGCGCCAGCGGGTAGCTTGAACGCGCGCGTGCCGGCGGGCTCGTCGATCTCGAGCTCGCCGCCCTCATAGCTTTCGGGGTCGGAGAGGAAGAGCGTGTAGGCGAGGTCGATGCGCGTCTGGGGGTGGTCGCCCATCAGGGCATTATCGACATGGGGCCCGTAGCCCATGCCTTCGGTATAGCGGCTGAACAGGACGGGCCGCATGACGCGCGGCATCGCGGCCATAGCGAAAAAGCGGTTGGCCGCCAGCGCCTCGGTGACCATCGCCTGCATGTGGGCATAGTCCTTGGAGTTGCCGGCGACCTGCTTGTTTTCCTTCACCCCCGCAGCGGCCCATCCGGCGGTCTCGCGGCCGTCGATGAAGCGCTGTTTGTCCATCATGGCGACCAGCTTTTGAAGCTGGTCGCCAGTCAGGATATCGGGGATGCAAATCAGCAATTGCCGGCCTTTACATATCGGGCGCGGCACCCTTTTTGAGCGCATGCGCCTTGCCCGAGACGGTCCCGTCGGGCTTCACCATTGCGACGCTATCCATCACGAAGAACATCGTATAGCAACCCGTGATCTGCGACTTTCCGGCCCATGCGATGTCGACGCACAGCTTGTTGTCTTCGGCCTTCCAGCTGCCGGTGACCGGCTCGTTGACCTGCGCGCTGCAGACGCCTTCGTAAAGGAGCAGGCCGTCGCCGGGGATTTCCTTCTTGGGGCATTTCTTCACGTCAACGGGGTCGTAGCGGATGTTGTAGCCGCCGACCTTGCCGTCGGCGCCATATTGATGCGCGTAGTGATAGGGGATGGCGAGGGTATTGCCGGTCAGCGCCTTGCCGATCTGTTCGGTGGTCAATGCCGGGAAGGAAAGGGTCGGCCATACGCGGTGCGAGCCGATGCCGTTTTCGCCGCCTTCGCCTGCGAGCATCAGCGACAGCGCCTTGTCGAAGCCGGTCGGGTAGACGAGTTCGCTGGGCTGCGGTGCCTGCGGCGCGTTGGGGTCGGCCGCCGTCGCGGGAACCGCCATCGTCGTCGCGGCTGCGGCCCCCGCCGCGACCGTCCATAGCTTCATCGTGAATGTCTGCATCTCGAATACCTCCCTATTGACGACCCAGCCGACGCCCGATGCGTCGAATCCGCCCGCAGCGAACACAGCATAAGAGCAGGGGGCGGTCAGCAGGGTCTTTGGGTAAGCGGATAGTTCGAAGGGTAAATCTAGCCCGGCGACTTCGCCCGCGGCCGCCGGCGCCACCAGAGCAGTAGCCCGACCACGATCATGACCGCCAGCCACAGGCCCACAGCGAGCGCGAGGATGCGGCCGGCGAGGCCGAGACCTTCGCCCGTGTGAAGCGGGTAGAAGGAGCCGATCACCGCCGCGCCGAAACCGGCCTCGTTAGCGGGCCAGGCGCCGCGGATGCTCCCGTCATTTGCGTCGACGATGACGAGGCTGCCGCCATAGCCGCCGCGATAGAGTTCGCCAGGCGCGCGGACCCAAGCATAATAGCTCGCGTCCTCCGCCGAGGGGAAGGTCGTGCCGACGAAGCGGCTGCCGGGGATCGCCGCGACCGACGCGCGCGCGGCGGCGGCGAAACCGACCGGGCGGCCGGTGGACGGATTGGCGGGAAGGGTGATTTCCTCGATCCCGGCGAGCTCGCGGATTTCATGTTCGAACATGAAGAGGCTGCCGGTGCCGACGATGATGAGGGCCGGGATGCCCGCCCACAGGCCGAGCGCCTTGTGCCAGCCATAATAGCCGGCGGTTGACCCACGCCGGCCGCGGGGGCGCAGCGCATGGCGCCACTGGCCCCGCCGGGGCCAGGCGACGAAAAGACCGAAGACGAGGTTGGTGAAGAGCAGCACGCCGCTTCCCGCAAGTATCCAATGGCCGGTTTGCCCTGCAACGAGCGTCAGGTGGATTTCGCGAATGAAACCGAGAACGCTGTACTGGTCGGAGGGATTGTTGCGCAGGATCGTGCCGGCGCCGTCGATATAGGCCTTGCGGCTGACACCGGCGGGATCGTTGTGGAGGATGATGTAACGGTCGGGCAGGCCCGCGGTCGTCCAGATCCAGGTGATCTCGGCTTTGCCGCCTGCAGCCGCGAGCGTGTCGATCCGCTGCTCGATCGCAGCGAGGTCAGTCGGCTCGCTACGCGTCGTCAGCAGCGCGTCCTCGGCCTCGAAATGGAAGGTCAGGATGACCCCGGTTATCGCCTGCAGCAGCCAGATCGCCGCGGCGCCGAGTCCGAGCCAGCGATGCAGCTTGACGAGCGTCTTGCGGGTGGAGCCGTTGGTCGGCGAAGCGGTGGCCATTCCTGTTCTTTCCTTGAAGCATTAAAGACGCGCCGGGGGCGGTGAACGCAAGGCGTCAAATGGCCGAGCGCCCCCGCGGCTTGCGAAAACGATAGCCGAAACTGCAGGTGGATGGGTCGATCGGTGGCATGGTCACGTGTGTCACGGGTGGCGCAGTCGTAACCGCAGTGCCACGGGTACCGAGGCTTGCAAGCCAGCCCTCGGCGATCAGATGCGCATAGGCCGACACGACCGTCTTGCGATTGAGTCCGAGGGTCTCCGCGAGATAGCGGCTGCTGGGCAGCCAGGCGCCCGGGGCCAATTGCCCGTTCTCGATGTCGCGGATGATCGCGTCGACGATCTGGGAATGGAGCGGGGCGCGGCGTTCTCGGTCGATACGATCGCGCAGGCCGATATGCCAATGGTACAGCATTGCTTCCCCTGATCGATCCGGCTGACGAGCTCGTTATCTCGTTGCCGGTGCGGCAGCGAAAGCGACGGGACGGGTAAGATTTGCGAATATTGGGGAAGGGGCCGCGGACGCGCCGAAAGGCTTACCCGTCTTGGCCGGGGCTTACCCCGCGGCACGGCTTCGATCGCCACGGGGCATGCTGTTGAATGCCTAATCAGATGTCCATGCGTCGCCGGACCTGCCACAAGGTCTGCATCAGCCTTTCGGGAGCCATCGTGTCGAAATCCATCACATCCGCCGCTGTTGTCGCGCTGCTGTGCCTGCCTGCCGCCGCGCAGGCGAAGGACAAGGTGGTTGCCGACCTGATCCTGACCAACGCACGCGTCTATACGGTTGAGGACAAGCAGCCCTGGGCCGAGGCGGGCCCGATCAAGGACGGCAAGATTGTCGCGGTGGGGACGGCGGTCAGCGTCGGCAAACTACGTGGCGCGGCCACCCAAACCGTCGATGTCGGCGGCAAGCTGGTACTCCCGGCCTTTGGCGATGCGCATGTCCACCCGCTGTTCGGGGCGCTCAGTCGCACCCGCTGCCCGCTGCAGGATGGCAAGACGATCGCCGATTATCAGGCGCTGATCGCGAAATGCGTCGCCGCGGCGCCGGGCGACGGCGCGGTCTATGGCATCGGCTGGAGCGATGCGCTGTTCCCGCCGAACGGCATTCCGCGCAAGGAGCTGCTCGATGCGGTGTCGACGACGCGGCCGTTGATTTTCGAATCCACCGGCGGCCACACCTATTGGCTGAACTCGAAGGCGCTCGCGGCGGCGAATATCACGCGCGACACCAAGGATCCGGCGAACGGCACGATCGACCGCGATCCCGCGACGGGCGAGCCGGTCGGCAGCCTGCAAGAAGCCGCGATGGATCTGGTCAAGCATATGATCCCGCCGCCCTCGGCGACCGAGATCCAGAATTCGATCCTCTATGTCGCCGACCATTTCAACAGCCTCGGCATCGTCAGCTGGAACGACGCCGGGGTCGATTATGACGCCGATGGCGGCAGCGCGATGGTTGACGCCTATAAGGCGGTGCTCGACGCCGGGAAGCTGACCAGCCACGTCGCGGTGTCGCTCAAGTGGAAGAATGAGCAGGGGCTGGAGCAATGGCCCGGCCTGTTGAAGGCGGCCGACCGCGCCAATGCGCTCGGCATTTCGACGCATACGGTGAAATTCTATGTCGACGGCGTGATCCCGCAGAAGACCGCGTTCATGCTCGCGCCCTATGAGAATAGCGGCGAGGAACGGGGCACGCCGCAGATCGCGCCCGAGGTGCTGAAGCAGGCGGTGACGGCGGTCGATGGCAAAGGGATGCACGCCTTTCTGCATGCGATCGGCGATGGCGGCGTGCACATCTCGCTCGATGCGATAGAGACCGCGCGAAAAGCCAATGGCGCGAAGCCCACGCACCACATGATCACCCACATGAACGTCGTCGATCCCGGCGACCAGCCGCGCTTCGGCAAGCTGTCGACCTTTGCACAGTTCCAGCCCACTTGGGCGTCTTGGTATGATTATATGGACCTGACGGTCGCCGCGATCGGGCCGAAGCGGTCGACCTATATCTATCCCGCGGGCAGCATCGTGCGCGCCGGCGGCAAGCTGGCTTATGGTGCAGACTGGCCGGTCGGGGGCGCCAACCCGCTTGAAGGCATCGAGGTCGCGATGACGCGGCGTACGGCGGGCGATCCGAATGCCAAACCGCTGCTGCCCGAGGAGGGCGTGAGCCTGAAAGAGGCGATCGCCAGCCACACGATCAATGTCGCCTATGTCAACGGATTCGCCGGCATCACCGGGTCGATCAAGCCGGGCAAGAGTGCGGACCTGGTCGTGCTCGACAAGGATATCTTCAAGCTGCCGGTCTACGAGATTTCGAAGGCCAAGGTGCTGGTCACGTTGTTCGAAGGCAAGCCCGTGTACGGCGACTGGGCCGCCGCCCAATAATCAGGGCCAGCGCATCACCGCGCGCATCGTCGCGGTGATCGAGCGGTGCGGCACGGTGACGTGCGTCTCGCCGTCGAGCAGCAGCAATTCGCTACGCAGTCCGGTCGCCGACAGCGGTGCGAGGCGCGCGGCCAGCGCCTTGCTGTCCTGCGCGATCGACCCCTCGGTCTCATATTCGCCCGCGATCAGCAGCAGGCGCGTGCGGCGCGCGAGCTTGCCATCCTTTTCGGCGCGGGCGCGCCAGGCCGCCTCTTCGGACAGGATCGCCTGATCGTCCCACCAGATCGACGGGCTCGCCGCGACGATCGTGTCGAAGGCGCCAGGGTTCGAATAGAAGAGGTGGAGGGCGAACAGACCGCCGAGCGAATGGCCGTAGAGCGCCTGCCGTTGCGGATGTACTTTATAGCGCCGGGCGATGGCGGGCTTCAGCTCATCGAGCAGGAAGGCGCGAAAAGCATCGCGGCCGCCCGAGGGATATTTGGCATAGAGTCGCTTCAACTCGGGGCTGGTGATGGGACCGGTGAAATCCTCCATCCGGCGCGGGTCGTAAACCTGCTCGCCGGGGTGGCCGATGCCGACGACGATCATCTTGTCGAGGTCGCGACCGCCGAAGCCCTGAATGCGCCGCGCCTCCGCAAAGCCTGCGAACATCGCGTTGCCGTCGAGGATGTACAGGATCGGATAACCGCCCTCGGGCGCCTCGCCCGCCGGGCGCGAGACGAAGATGCGATAGGTTCGCCCAGCGGCCGAGGTCATGTCCCAGCTCTCGGTCTCGGGCATGGCATAGGGGACGGCGGTCGCGGCCTCTGCGGCCAAGGCGGATACCGGCGCTGCGAGCGCCAGCGCAAGGCCGAGCGTCGCCGTTTTCATGCGGACGCCTTTGTACCGCGCAGGCGTAGCACGGCGAGATAAGCGATCGCCGCGAGCAATGTTGCGTCGAGTGCGGGCACGGTGGTCAGCGTCCAACCTAGCTGCATAGCGGGCAGGGTGATCGCGAGGCTGCCGATCCAGACGCCGACGGCTTCCCAGCGCACCGCGACCGTCGCCATCTCGTCGCGGCCTTTGAAGGTCATGAAACCGTCGATCACATAGATCGCCGCGATAGGCGGAATGATCAGCCCCAGCGCGATCAGGAAGGGGATGAAGCTGTTGATGATCCCGAGCAGCGCGAACAGGCAGCCGATCGCGCCGCCGATGACGATGATCCAGCCTTGCTTCAGCCGCGGGAAGGTCGCCGCCATCGACAGCCCCGCCGAATAGAGGTTGAGCGCGTTGATCGTCCACACCGACAGCACCAGCATCGCGAGTGCCGGTAAGCCGAAGCCGAGCGCCACGACGAGCTTCATGATGTCGGTCTGGCCGGTCGCCAGCGCGATCAGCGCCGACACGAGCATGATCATCGGCGCGCAGAAGGGGAAGGAGAGCAGCATCGCGGAGACCGCGCCGCGCTCGGTCCGGATGAAGCGCGACAGATCGGGCATCGCTGCGATAGTGAGCAGATTGCCGCCGACGAGCGAGGAGAGCGCGATGCCGAAGCTCATGGGCACCGGCGGCGCCGCAACTGGGCCGAAGTCGGGGGAGGGATTGTCGCCGAGCGCCGAGATACAGACGGCGATCAGGATCACCCCGACGAAGGGAACCGCGACCATCGCCAGGCGGTCGAGAGTACGAAACCCCCAGATGGTCGACAGCGTGATGATGACGCTGCCGATGATGACGAACGTCTGGAAATTGCCCGCTATCCCGTAACCCTGCTGCGCTGCGGCGACCATCGCGTCGCCGAAGAAGGACACATTCACCCCGAACCAGCAGAAATGGATGATCGCGAGGACGATGTTGACCAGTGCGGCGCCGCCGACGCCGAAGGATCGCTGGATCAGAACGTAGGTGGTCAGGCGCGTCCGCACGCTGACGACGGCCGTCAGGCAGGCTCCGGCGCAGAGGATCAATCCCGCGCCGAGCGCCGCAAATACAGCCTGTTGCAGACCGAGCGCGAGACCCGCCTGCGCATTGTTCAGAAAACCCGGAAGCGAGAAGGTGAAGCTCGCGATGATCAGCGCGACGCGCCAGCCGGGGATGGTCAGCTCTTCGGGCAGGCGTCCGCTTGCATAATTCCCGCCCGCCTCTGCGCTCATGCCGTCTCCGTCTGGTTCAGTGTTTCCACCGGCTCGAAATCGAATGCCATACCAAAGGCGCGCGGCCCGACAATGGCCAGTGCGCGGTCGTCGCGCAAGATCGCGGGCGCGGCGGCGGCGATCACTTTCACACGCTGACCATATTTGAGTTTTTCCGTCGTGATCGTGTCGGCGGTGTCGCGGTCCATCACGGTGATGATGTCGGGGACCATGGCCAGGGTTTTGCCGCTGCGCGTCGCCACCAGATTCTCGTTCTGGAATTCGATCTCCATCCGGTTACCGTCGCCGAAGCCGTCGATGGTCACCTTGCCGACCGAAAAGCCGCCGCGCGTTTCGCGTTCCAAGTCGACGATCTTGCCGTCGAACAGCGTCAGGCAGTGCGGATAGAGGCCGGTCGCCTCAAGCGCTTTGCCCAGCGCCTCGAACGGATCGATGCCGCAGGCGCGCGCCTCGCGCACCGCGCGGCCCACGGCGATCGCCGCGCTGATGCTGCCCGGCACGGCATGGGCCTTCGCCTCGGCGCCGCTCAGCGGATATTCGACCATATGCGCGATGCCACCGAGCGACACCGCCAGCGCGCGCGCGACGCGCTCGTGCGTCATATTGTCTTCGGTCTCGATCACACTCAGCGATCCGTCGGCGGCGGTGAGCACCGAGGGGCAGGCGGAAATGCCGCGGATGTTGAAGATCGCCATTTGGGATTCGGGGAAGGCGCGACCCATGCCGTCGCAATCGACCACCGGAATGCCCAGCTCCGCAGCCGCGATGAACGGCGCGAGGCCGTTGCCGCCGCCGATCTCGATCGGCAGCACTGCGTCGATGGGTTTGCCCATGATCTCTTCGAGCCGCTTGAGTCCGGATACCGCCTCATTGCCGTTGGGCAGCTTCTCGACCGACACCGTCGGCGCGCCGATCCAGCCGCAGGGGGCAAGCAGCGCGTCGTCGGCGACATCGGCCAGCGACACGACTTCGAAGCGCCCGCAGCGCGCGAGCGCGGCCTCGGCGAGGAGAAGGCTGTAATAAGGATCGCCGCCGCCGCCCGACCCCAGAAAGGCCGCGCCGCTTGCCAGGTCCGCCAATGTGGCGGCGTCGTCAATGAACATGGCGCGCCTCCGTCCGCGGCGCGGCGGTCACGCCATCGGCGTCGGACAGGCTGCCGACCGCCTTCATGCGTAGCTGCGCCGAGCGGCCGGGCAGGTAGGAAAGAAACACTTCGTCCATATCGACAATCTCTGCTGTTTCGCGCGTCGCGCCGGCAGCGACGACGCGCGCGAGGAGCGTTTCGCGCATCGCCTCGAGCGCCGCTGCGCGGGGTTCGAGGTCATAATCGATAATCCGGTCGGCCTGTGCTCCGACTTGGGCGATGGCGGCGCCGACGGCATTGGCGACCGCGGCATGGTCGGGCCGCACCACGTTCGCCGCGCCCTTCAGGTCGTCCTCGATCAGGAAATGACCGCCGCCGACCGCGATGATCGTGACGTCGCCCGACTGGGTCTTCATGCGGTCGATCCCGTCGGCGAGCATATCGCTCATGCGCGTCAGGATCGCGGCGCTGAGCGAAGGCGCCAGCGTTGGGATCAGCGCCGCGTCCCCGAAGCTGGCCTTGCCCGCCGCGACGGCAATGTCGCTGGTCGTCAGCGTCGATCCGCCGAACAGACAGGCGTCCTGCGTCAGGCGAAAGCCGACCGAATCCGGCCCGATGGTCATGCCGTCATCGTCTTGGCCCAGATGGATGCGCGTGCCCCCGCCGAGGCCGATCGCCAGAATGTCGGGCATGCGGAAATTGGTCCGTACCCCGCCGATGTCGACCGCGATCGAGGATTCACGCGGGTAGCCGCCCGCGAGTACGCCGATGTCGCAGGTCGTGCCGCCGACATCCATCACGATGCCGTTGTCGACTCCGGTCAGGAAGGCGGCGCCGCGCATGCTGTTCGTCGGGCCCGACCCGATCGTCAGCACCGGATAGCGCGCCGCTTCCGCCGCCGATATCAGCGTCCCGTCGTTCTGCGAGATATAGAGCGGTGCCGCGATACCGAGCGATGCGAGTGCTCGTTCGAGCGACGCCATGACATGCCGGGCGAGGCTCGCCAGCGCGGCGTTCAAGATCGTGCCATTCTCGCGTTCGATCAGCCCGAGGCGGCCGACGTTGTGCGACAGGCTGATATGGGCGTCGGCGTGCGCATCGCCGATGATCGCGGCCGCCCATTCCTCCATCGCGGCGTTGATCGGCGCAAAGGCGCAGCTGACCGCGATGCTACCGATACCTTGTTCGCGGCAGGCTGCGGCGGCGTCGCGGACGGCCGCTTCGTCGAGCGGCGAAATCTCGCGGCCGTCGACCTCATAGCCGCCGGGCAGCAGGAAGGTTGCGCCGGCGATCCGTTCGACGAGCGCCTCGGGCCAGCCGGTCATCGGCGGCAGCGCCTCGCCCGAGGGGCTGGCGAGCCGGATGATGCCGACGCGGTCGAGCCGGTCGCGCTCGACCAGTGCGTTGGTGAAATGGGTCGTGCCGATCATCACCGCGCTGACATCGTCTGCCGATACGCCCGCATCTTCGAGGATCGCGCCGATTGCGGCGGTGACGCCCGAACTGACATCGGCGCTGGTCGGCTGTTTGGTCGATGCGACCACGCGGCCCCCGCTGA